>WNFC01010094.1_pt2 | contig 13631 bp, 4 predicted proteins | sample 5400541 | NCBI WGS metagenome assembly WNFC01 (sample SAMN13153342, study PRJNA577476) | soil metagenome | isolation source: 120 cm saprolite under Douglas fir tree site 2 hole 2 replicate 1 | place: USA:California | collected 2015-04-18
TGCCCAAGCCGCTGGCCCAACTCCCGGTCAGGCGGCAGCGAGGTTTACCGTAGGTCTGTTCATAGGCCCCAACCGGAGATAGTACCACTAGTCGGTTGAATTAATGCAAAAGAGCTAGTCCACGCGCCATCGCGTGAACCTCAGCATTCGCTATCTCGAATCGACCGGGGCGACAGGCATTGAGATCGCAGGATTGAGGGCGAGCGGTTCTGTCGGCGCGCCTTGGATATTCGGGCGGGGATTGCTCGAGGAAGACGCGTTCCCGGCTGCTGTGCCCTTTGTCAGCGACGAAGGCGTCATTGTTGTGACTGGGGGTGGGAGGGGGAGGGCTGGTTCGGAAGTGGGGACGGCAGCCACCGGTGCGGGCGATGTTCCGGCCGTGGCCCCCGGCCTGTCCCCCATTGGACCGAGGATGAGCGGCAGGCCTTCCTTGCCACCAATAACCACGATCTTGGAGTTCGCCGAGTCCGCCAACTTGAGTGTGGCGTCTATGCCCTTCCAGCGCAGGTAGTTTTCTGAGATGCCCTCAGAGACCGTGTCCTGGAATGCCTTGATGCCTTGGGCTTCGATAATCTTGCGTGCCTTTTCCTGCTCCTCGCGCTGCAGAATGAAGACGTACTCTTCGACGCGCTGGCTTTGTGTGAGCTTGGCTTGGATGGCCGCCTGCAGGGCTGGCGGCAGCTGCATGCCGCGGAACCAGAAATCGAGGATGATGATCTCCGTCGCTTTGTGCAGTTCGCTGGGTATCAGGTTGCTGACCACGTCGGCGATTGTGTCGCGAATGCGCATTTCGACCGTTCGACGTTCGGCGGAAAAGATCTGCTGCAAGGTGTACTTGGCCGCCTCGTTACGCACCACCGCGGCGACCGAGGGCATCACGAGCGATTTGACGAAATCCGGCCCTGCATAGGCTGTGATGGCGCCCAGGCTCTCGGGGCTGAGGCGGAAGCGCAAGGTGATGTCGACCGAGATCTGCAGACCTTCATTGGTCAGGATGTCGAACTGGCCTGACTCCTGCTGAACACGCAGGTCGTAGATGTAGATCTTGTCCCAGGGAAAGATGATCTTCGTGCCTTCGCCGTAGTGGAAGCCCTGCACCGTGCCGTGGAAAAAGCGAAACCACAGTGCGCCACCGTAGCCGGCCGGAATAGTAATAAAGATGTCACTGGCCAAGTAGAAGACGAGTAGGATCAGCAGCAGTGCCGACGTCGAGACGCCGATAAAGTGGCGGTCGATCCATGCTTCAATGCGCGCGAATGCTTTGCTAAACATGGTTTGCCCTTCCCTCGACGAGCTGTCCGTCCTCCATGACCAGATGCCGCGAAGCGCGGTCAAAGTAACGCTCATCGTGCGTGACGACGACAACGGTCTTGCCGTGCAGGCTCAGAAGGGGAAGCACTTCCTCGTAAAACTTCCGGCGGAACCCCGGATCCTGATCAGCGGCGAACTCGTCGAGCACACAGATCGGCCTGTCCTCGAGCGCCGCGACAACGAGAGCGAGGCGCTTGCGCTGTCCGGTTGACAGCTTGAGCGTATCGAAGCGCCCGTCGTGCAGGCCGGTCTTGCCGTCGATCTCCATGACCTCCAGCCATTCTGCCACGCGCTCGGGAGCGACGCCGTCTAGGCCGAACGTACGCTCGAACAGGTGAAAGTCCGAGAATACCGTTGAGAACAGGTTCTGGTAAGCATCGCGACGTTCGCGAGTCACTGGCCGCCCGTCGACCCACAGGTCTCCCCGTTGCGGGCGGTACAGACTGGTGAGCAGCTTAAGCACCGTCGACTTGCCCGAGCCGTTGCCACCGGAGATCATTAGAACTTCGCCCCGGCGCAGCTTCAGATCGATCGGACCGACCCGGAACCCGTCAGCGCCGCCGGTGGGAGCGTGTTGATAGTAGACCCCGCGCAGGTCGATTTCTGAGAAGCCGGTCATCGCCTCGCCGGCCGACGGCCCAGGGTCGGCTGCAGCCTCGAGGCGACGTTCAAGATCGATGAGGGCATCGCAGCTCGTGCTGGCGCGGGCGATGGCATGCGAGGAGCCGGTCAGGGCGGTCACGGGCGCCATGATGTAGATGAGCACGGTGAGGGCCTGGACCAGTGCCTCCGAGCGGACATGGCCCATAATGGGCAACAGGAACACCATCGCCGCCGCCGCGCAGAAGAAGACCAGCTGTCCCAAGATACCGAGCTCGGTCAGCTTGGTCTCGGCCTCGGTCGTCAGGTCTATGACCCGGTGCGACAGGCCGGCCACGAAGGTCGACAGCCCCTCGCTTCTCCGGCGGTTCAAGCGGACTTCCTTGAAGCCATCGATCAGGTCGCGGATCGCGTTGAACAACTGGTCTTCAGTCGCGTTGGCCTCGGCCAGCCGAGCGCGTGCGGCTTTCATGCGCGCCAGGTAGACGACGCTTCCCAGACCGGTGATCGCCAGCGCGAGAATGAGCGCCGGAACGCTCAGCCAAGCCAGGTAGACTAGTGCGAACAGCACCACGACGACGGCCTGTGTGGTGGTGACGATCGTGGCGGCCGAGTTGCAGAGTACCCGCGTCTGACGCGTCAGAGCCCCGAAGATCCCGGCCGCGCCGATCGCCTCAAGACTGTCTAGATCGCAGTCCCTGATGCGCTCGACCTGCTTCATGCGGTAGGCATGCATGGCCCTTTCGACCTCCGCCGCAGCAGTCGAGTAAAGGTACCGCTGTGCATAAACGTAGATGATCTGGGCCACCACGAAAACGGCGACCAGCATGCTCAACGCCTCGTTCCGTACCGCCAGCGTCGCGCCGGTATTGAGCACATAAAGCAGCAGGGCATTGCTGATGCCGCCTACTAGCACCATCCACACGAAGCGAGATGGTTGCACGGACAGTCTGGTCCGGAAGAATTCAACGAGTACCCTCATGCGCGGCGCAGGCAACCGGCGACGAAAGCAACGCTGGTCGTAGCTCGCAGCATGGCCTGAAACCGGAGCAAAGCGTGCGCAGGCTAAGCGTCAGGACGAGGCGCGTTCCCGCCGATCCTGGGCCATCATCAACACAAAGAACGCGACCACCGGTGTGACAACAAGCGAGAGAATCAGGAACCCGACAAATCCGATCTGCTTGTACCGGCCAAGCCAGCCCACAAAGACCGAAATCAGCACATAGAGGATGACTAGCATTCCCCGCTCCCTTTCATGTCACAACCTGCCGGCCCTGGCATGCTCCCGCATTTGCGGCAACGCGCACTGCGGTGGAGGTAGCTGGCAGTTGTTACGTACGTGGCGGCGGCCGACAAGGCGGGCATGGTTACCAAACCAAGCAGCCCACCAATACCCGGGATGCTGCGCAGGAGCGGCCCAACGACCCCTGCCGAGAGGGTCTCGGCAACCAGGCCGCCGAGCAAAGCCGCCACGAGGTTGCGCGCGATGTGCTCGGAGAACTTGACCTCGTAGAGGTCCGACAGCTTGCGCAGCATCTGGATCTGCACGCCGCTCACCAGAAGCATGTCCACGAGCGGGATGGGAACGAGGCCAGCACCAAGTGACCAACCCGAATAGTACCGAATGATGGACTGTGCCGATTCCAGCCGACTAGGCTGTTCCGGGGTGGATGCGGGTGCATCGGCCATTGCTGAAGCAGCGCTGTCTTCCTGCATAGTCTCGTCCTTCACATGGAGTATGCTCAACCGCCACTCACTCGAACCGGCCGTCGGGATAGTATGTCCAAGAGCCGGGTCCTCCGCAATTGAATATCCGCGCTTGGTGGGCAATAACGGTTGGGAGGTCTTCAGTGAGGTAGCCGAGGTTCGCGCCTTGGCTGGACGCCGCCGCACAAAGCCAATCTGGCTTTGAAGCGGGCCTTATGGACAGAGCGTCGCGCGGGGGTGCTGTGATGGGTGAACTCGTTGGCGAGGTAGGCAAGCCAAGCAGTGCTCTCGCCCAAGGGGACGACCCGGCCACACCCGTAGTGGGCACGGCGGCGAATCATTTGGAAGCCGACACTCCGACCGCAATGGTGCACCGCGAGGATACGACGCTGCTGGACGTCTTGCGGCGGCGAGCTGCCGAGGACGGCGGAAACACTGTCTTCGTCTTCCTCAGCCATGGCACCGGCGAAGTCGCGACTGAAGAGGCGCTGACTTTCACTCAGCTGGAAGTTCGTGCTCGCAACATCGCCGCGATCCTGCAGCAGCACTGTGTCCGCGGTGACCGCGCGCTGATAACCTGTGCCCCGGGCCTCGACTACATCGCGGCGTTCTACGGTTGTGTCATGGCGGGCGTCGTGGCGGTCCCGGCCTATCCGCCTCGCAATGTACGTCATATGGGGCGACTGCTATCGATCGCAAAGGACGCCGCGGCAACGGTGGTTCTGACCTCTTCCGCCCTGTCCGGACGCCTCAGCGCGTTGTCGGAAGCGAGTGGAGGCCTGCCGCGCCAGATCGCCGTCGATACTGTTCCCCCGGAGCTTGCCAAAGGATGGCGCGATCCCCGGGTGGCCCCGAGCGACCTGGTCATGCTGCAGTATACGTCCGGTACGGTTGGCACGCCGAAGGGCATCAAGGTCAGCCATGCCCGATTGCTCGCGAACGCAGATCGCATCGCTCATGCGGGACAACTTGATAACGCGACGATCGGCGTCTACTGGGTTCCTCCCTATCACGACATGGGGCTGGTCGCCGGGCTCGTGCTGCCGGTGACCGTGGGCTGCCGGCATGTACTGATGTCGCCGGTGGCGTTCCTGCAGCGGCCGATGCGCTGGCTTGAGGCGATCAGCCAGTATCGGGCAACCCATACCTCGGCCCCAAACTTCGCCTATCGGCTGTGCGCCGATCAGGCGGGTGCGAAAGAGGCCGCGGCACTCAACTTGGCGTCGGTTCGTGCGGCGTTCTGCGGTGCCGAGATCGTCCGCCACGACACGCTGCAGGCCTTCGTGGCGCGCTTTCGTGCCTCAGGCCTGAACTGGCGCTGCTTCCGGCCGGCCTACGGTCTGGCCGAGAACGTATTGCTCTCGACCTGCCCCGACGCGGCAGTCGGGCCCGCATGTCTCGAGGTCAATGCGAACGAAGTGTTAGCGGGCCGTGTAGCGGCCTTGCGACGGGTGTCGGGGTTCGAGGGTGCGGCACCGGGCGACGGCGGGCGGACGCTGGTATCGTGTGGTCGCCCGTTGCCGGACCACGATATCCGGATTGTCGATGCTGAGACTCGGCACGAGTTGCCCGCAGGGCAGATCGGCGAGATCTGGCTGGCGGGGCCATGCGTCGCGGACGGCTACTGGGGCAGGCCGGAGGAAACACAGTCGATCTTCAGGGCGCGCCTCGAAGGAGCGTGGTCGGCGTCTCCGACGAACTACCTGCGTAGCGGGGATCTCGGGGCGATCCTCGATGGTGAGCTGTACGTCCTCGGTCGGATTAAAGAGATGGTGATTGTTCGGGGACGAAATCTCTACGCAACGGACCTGGAGGCGACGGTCTCGGCAAGTCACCGCGCGCTCGGTTTCGACCGGACCATCGCATTCGCTATTGAAGCGAACGGTGAAGAGCAGGTTGGCATCGTCCACGAGCTGAGCCGTGCGGCGATGCGCAATCTCGACGCTTCCGAGCTTTTCCAGGCGATCCGGACGGCCCTCGTGGCGGAACATGAGATTGATCCGGCAGCTATCGTTCTGGTCCGGCCGGCAGCCCTGCCAAGAACCTCGTCAGGCAAGCTGCAGAGAGGCAAGGCGCGCGAGCAACTGAAGGAAGGAAGCCTCGCCGCCGTTGCTGAATGGCGTGCATTGCTGCATGGAGACCCGCAAGTTGACATCGAGAGGTCGCGCGCTTCGGCCGACCGGCTGATCGCCTGGCTGCGGGACTATGCGTCGGCCAGCATAAATTCCTTCGAGATCGACGAGAGGCGGACCGTGCCGCCGTCAATCGTCCTCGATTTTGCGCGCCACGGCCTGTTCGGATTGCGCGTCCCGGTTGAAGAGGGCGGCCTCGGATTGAGCTTCCGGGATGCTTCCCGTGTCACCGAGCAGCTTGCCGCAATCGACATCACCCTGACGCTGATGCTCGGCGGGCACAATGTGCTCGGCCTCCAGACGATCATGACTGCCGCGCCGCCGGCACTTCGGCGGCGGCTGGTGCCCGAGCTGGCCAGCGGCCGAAGCTTGGTCGCCTTTGCTTTAAGCGAGCCGTCCGCCGGCTCCAATCCTCGTGCCTTGAAGACCGTGGCGCGGGCGACGGGGCCGGGGCAATGGCGCCTTACCGGCCAGAAATCTTGGATCGGCCTCGGCGCCTGGGCGCACTACGTGGTCGTCACCTGCCGTCTGCACGACGAAGCCGACCGCTTCCAGGGACACGGGTTGTTCGTGGTCGAACGTGGTGCCGAAGGCTTCCGTCCCGGGCCGGAGGCCCTGACACTCGGACTGCGCGGATTCGTGCAGAGCACGCTGTTCTTCGACGACGTGCTGGTCGGAGAAAGTGCATTGCTCGGTTTGCCGGGTGAGGGACTGCAGATAGCGATGCGCACGCTCCTGCTGGGGCGCCTTAGCCTGGCCGCGGTTTGCCTTGGCGGCATGAAGCGCTGTGCCCAGCTGATGTCCCGCTACGCGAGCCGACGCCTGATTGGCACTGGGCTGCTCATCGATAACGGCGTCACCCGTCAGCGGCTCGATTTGGTCCTCGGACGTATCCGCGCGGTGGAGGCTCTTATCGATCACGCATCCGGCATGCTCGATGCCGGCCAAGTCTTGCCTGAAGACTTTTATGCCGTCGCAAAAATGTCCGCACCTGAGTTCCTCTGGGAAACAGCGGACTGGCTCGTGCAGATGCTGGGTGGGCGCGGTTACGAGGAACCCAACGAGGCGGCGCGGCTGCTGCGGGACGCCCGTGTCTTCCGAATCTTCGAGGGACCGACTGAAACGGTTGGGGTCTATCTCGGGATCCGCTTGCTCGAAGCGAAAAGCGATCTTCTCGGCTACCTGGGCGTCACCCTGGCGGCCGATGACCTCGTCGAACGCATCGAGCGTTGCCGGCAGGACATACTCGGGGCCAGCGCCGCAAGCGGACGACGGAACTGGAGCGAAGCCGATGCTCTTGGATTGGCGCGCGTCGCAACTGCGGCGACCCTGGTCGCCTTGGTCAAATGGCGCGCGGCGCAGAGCGACACTGATGCGACATGGCGCCGGGCGGCCGCCGTGCTCCTGGACGGATTGGTGGAGGTTGAGGCCGTTGCGGCCCGGACGGCACGGGTCGAGCTGCCGGAAGCGCGCGATCTCGTCGAAGCCATTGCCGATTTTGCCAGGGAGGTTGGTGACCTCGACAAGCGGGCCCCGAATGGGAATGCCGAGCAGGATCCCTACCTTGTTCGCACTCCGGAGACCTCGCCTCTCGTCGAGGTGCTGCGCCAGCGTGCGCTTGATCAGTACCAGGGTCTTGCCGAGCGGAGCTTCGACTCGATAGTCGAATCCGATGTCATGGGCGGAAACCTGCAACTGGTGCGCGACGTCGTTGCGGCCCTAACGGGATTACCGGCCGCGGCGGTGGGACCGGATACCGCCTTTGATTCGCTGGGCATCGACTCGCTGGCGGCAGTGCGCTTGGTGTCGCGCCTGGCCGAGGCGACCGGTCGCGAGCTCCCGATCTCCGCCGTGTTCGACAGCCCGACGGTTCGCGCTCTGGCAGAGGCACTAGCGGCGACGGAGGTGGCACGGGAGGACGAGCCGCCCTTGGTCGCCGACGTGGCTGCCGCCCACCAGCCCTTCGAGGTTACGGACGTCCAGGCTGCCTACCTTCTGGGACGCGAAGGCGCTGGCGCGATGGGCGACGTCTCCTGCTACGCCTACGGCGAGTTCCGCTTTCCCAAGCTCGATCCGGCACGGCTTGAGTGGGCACTGGGGCAGGTGATCGCGTTGCACCCGATGTTGCGGGCGGTCTTCATGAAGGACGCCACACAGCATGTGTTGGCCGAGGTACCGGCGTACCGGATTGCCCGACTCGATCTGTCCGGCGAGACGTCGGACGTTGCGCAGGAACGCCTCGACGACCTGCGCCGGGCGATGTCGCATCAGGTGCTTCCCGCCGATCAATGGCCGTTGTTCGATGTCAGGTTGTCGAGGTTGCCGGGCGGCGGTGACTGGAGGCTACATTTTGGAATCGACCTTCTGATCTGCGACGCGGTCAGCATCGGCATCATGATGCGCGACCTGCTGGGTTACTACTTCGATGCCAGCTACGCGGCAGCGGGGGCGAGCATTACCTTCCGCGATGTCGTGCAGCACCAGCGTGCGCGCCGCGCCACTGCGCGGTATCGCAAGGCCGAGGCCTATTGGTTGGCGCGCCTCGACGAGTTACCTCTGGCGCCTTCGCTGCCGACAGTGATCGAGCCTGAGCAACTGACGCACAGCGTCTTCAGCCGTCGGCACCTGCGGCTGGAACCGGCTGCGTGGGCGCGGCTGCAGAAGAATGCGCGCGAGGCGAACGTGACACCGACAGTGGCGCTGCTCGCCGCCTACGCTGCGGTTCTCGCGACGTGGTCCGCCACGGATGACTTCTCGATCCAGGTCACCGTGATGGATCGTAAGCCGTTGCATCCTGACATGGACAAGATCGTCGGCGATTTCACGACGATTAACGTCCTGGAGGTGCATGCGGTGAGCTCCGTTTCGTTCGCCGACGCGGCGCAGCGGCTGCAGGAGCGACTGGTCCGGGACCTCGATCACCTGGACTTCTCAGGGATAGCCGTCCTGCGCGAGCGTGCGCGTCGTCAAGGGACTGCAAGTCCGGCTCACGTGGTCTTCACCAGCGCCCTGGGGGCGGCAGACGACCTGCTTCTGGCGGCACTGACGCGGCAGCGCGGTATCGAGCTACTGTACGCAGTCTCCCAGACGCCGCAGGTCATGATCGACTGCCAGGTGTCGGCCTCGGTTGAAGGGCTATCGATCGCCTGGGACGTGCCGGAGGGCCTTTTCCCGGATGAATTGATGGACGACATGTTCGCCGCCTATGGCGAACTGGTCGAGCGCCTCGCCTACACGCCAGGCGTCTGGTCGCGCTCGCCGGCAATCCTGCCGGCATGGCAAGAAGCCCTCGTTGAGGAAGCCAATGCGACAACGGGCCCACTTCCAACCGGACTGCTGCAAGACAGGGTATTTGACGCAGGGCAGCTGACGCCAGAAGCCGTCGCCCTTGCAAGCGACGAAGTATCCTTGGACTTCGCGACGCTGACGCAGCGCGCGCTCCTCCTCGAGCGCCGACTGTCTGTACAGGTTGGGCCTGATGAGGAACTGATCGCCATCCTGATGGAAAAGGGCTGGGAGTCAGTTGTCGCGGCGCTGGCCATTCTTGAGGGCGGCCTGGCCTTCCTGCCGGTGCCGAACAATCAGCCTCCGCAACGCATAGCGGCAATCCTGCGCGATGCCGGCGTGCGCACGGTGCTGACGCAGCCCCATTTGAGCGCGTGTCTGACTGATCTTGCCGAGGTGTCGGTCCTTGCCGTGACGGAGGAAAGCTTTCCGCCCATGGCGCCGCTCCGTCGTCCTGATCGGGCACGAGTGTCAGACCAGGCGCCGGCGTATGTCATCTACACCTCCGGATCGACCGGCACCCCCAAGGGGGTGATGATCAGTCACCACGCCGCCCGCAATACGTTGGATGATCTGGCGGTGCGGTTTGCGATCAGCCGCGAAGATCGCGTCCTGTGGGTGTCGGAGCTGTCCTTCGACCTGTCGATTTTCGACCTCTTCGGTATTCTTGGTGCCGGTGGCACGGTGGTCATTCCGGCGTCGGGCGGGCGCGAGAATCCGGCCTTGTGGGCGGAAGCTGTCGAACGGCACGGCGTGACGGTGTGGAATTCGGTGCCGGCGCTGGCGGAAATGGCCCTGACCGGTGCCGGAGCGCGTGCCGCGCAGCGGCTGGGCGGACTGCGCTTGATGATGCTGAGCGGCGACTGGATCCCGCTCAGCCTGCCGGAACGCCTGCGCGCTGTTGCGCCCGGCGCTATCCAGTACAGTCTCGGCGGTGCGACAGAGGCTTCGATCTGGTCGATCTGCTACCGGATCAATGACGCCGACTTGGGCTGGCGTTCGATTCCCTACGGCAAGCCGCTGCGCAACCAGACTTTTCATGTTCTGAAGTCCGACTTGACGCCCTGTCCAGTCTACGTTCCGGGCAAGCTGTTCATCGGCGGGACGGGCCTGGCGCTGGGCTATTGGCGCGATCCGGAGAAGACCGCGGCGCGCTTCATCGTTGATCCGGCAACGGGTCAGCGCCTGTATGATACGGGCGATCTGGGCCGTTACTTGCCGTCAGGTGACATCGAGTTGCTCGGGCGCGACGACTTTCAGGTCAAGATCCGCGGTCACCGCGTGGAACTTGGCGAGATCGAGGTGGTGCTCGGACGCCATCCGTCGATCCACACGGCGGTGGTGGTGGCTGCGGGTGATCGCGAAAACCGCCAGCTTGCGGCCTATGTGGTGCCTAAGGCCAAGGCCGACCTCGTTGACGCCTCCGATCCCACCTTGATCCGCGATCCGGTAGAACGGATGGCCTTCACGATGCAGCAGCCGGGGCTGCCACCGCGGCCGGCAGGGACTGTGGTGTTAAGCCTGCCCTGTGGGGAATTCGACGAGGCGCGGAGGTCGGCCTTCCTAGCGCGCCAGAGTTATCGTCATTTCGAGGGACCAAGGTTGTCGATCGGCGTGTTGGGCGCATGGCTTGGCACGCTCACCACCGAACAACGTCCGTCCTGCGCCAGAGACGTCCCTTTGCCTCCACACGCGACGCCGACCCTCGAAGCGCTGGGGCACTGGCTTGCCCACCTTCAGGCGATGCCGGTCCAGGGAGCTCTCCTCCCTAAGCGCCTCTATCCTTCTGCTGGCGGGCTTTACCCGGTCAGGGTGTACCTCGATCTCAGGCAGGTTCGCCTGAGGGGCGTCGAGCCGGGCCTGTATGTCTACCATCCGGACGATCACTGCTTGATCCCGGTGGCTGGCGGGGCACCTGTGGCGCGAACCGATGAGAGGAAGCCGAGTGTTCGGGTTCATCTTATCGGGCATCTGCCGGCAATTGCGCCCCTCTACGGCGCCTGGTCACGTGAGGCCTGTCTGCTCGAGGCAGGCTATCTTGCGGGGGGGCTGGCGACTGCCGGTGTGGCGCAAGGTCTGCTAGTCGAGAAAGTCGCTGGCGGCGAAGACGAGTCGATGGATCATCTGGGGCTCGATGGGCATGACAATATCGTGCTGCAGACGCTTTTGGTCGGCGGCTCGGCCTGCGGAGGGTGCCAGTGGGATGACGTCACACCCTACGTGCAGGTCGCTGCGGGGCGCGTCGACGGGCTGGACGAGGGTGTTTATCGTTTCGATCCGGCCACGCGGACCTTCGACCGATTGTCCGCGGGTGGGCTCGATGAGGGCTCGTTCGAAGACATAAATGCTCCGATCTTTGGAGAAGCTGCCGTTGCGCTCTACCTCGTCGGTGAGAGGGCAGCCAGCGATCGGGTGTCCGCTGCAGGGCTGCTGCAAGCCGGCGCGATCGGGCAGGCCCTGTCGGTGGCAGGACTGCAGGCAGGTATCGGCGTCTGTCCGATTGGTGGCGTGACGGAAGAAGCGCTGCGCCAGGGCCTCGGCTTGAACGTCTCCCGACGGCTTTTCGTCCATACGCTGCTGGCCGGTACCATCGGCGCCGAGCAGATGAAGACGTGGTCGCCGGTGGAAATCAGCCGCAAGCCCGCATTCGATCCGTCTGGCGTCCGTGAGTGGCTGGCCGGTCAGCTGCCGACGCACATGGTGCCAACCACTATCACCGTTCTCGATCGCCTTCCTTTGACGTCCTCTGGGAAGCTGGACCGCCGGGCGCTGCCGTTGGCGGAAGGCGAGGTTGCGACGGCGACGTACGTGGCGCCGCGGGACGAGGTCGAGGCTCTGGTATCGGATGTGTTTGCACGCGTGCTGGAGGTGGATCGGGTGGGAGCCCTGGACGGGTTCTTCGATCTTGGCGGGCATTCGCTGCTGGCGGTGCGTGTGGTGTCGGGTCTTGCCGAGGCGACAGGCAAGGAACTGGCGGTGGGTGCGGTGTTCGAGCATCCGACGGTGGAAGGGTTGGCGCGGGTGCTGCGCGGCATGTCGGGGAACGGGGTACAGGAGGCGATCGGCTTTGCGGACCGATCGGGTGGAGTGCCGCTGTCGTTCCAGCAGGAGCGTCTGTGGTTCCTGTCGCGTCTGGAGACGGGGGCGGGCGCTGCCTACAACATCACAGGTGCGCTGCGGCTGTCGGGAGCGTTGGACGTGGTGGCGCTGCGGTCGGCGCTGAAGGGTCTTGTGGCGCGGCACGAGAGTCTGCGGACGCGTTTTGCGATGTCGGATGGTCGTCCAGTCCAGGTGATCGGTCCTGCGTCGAAGTTCACGCTGTCGGAGGAGGATGTGTCGGCGCTACCGGAGGAAGCGGTGGCGGCGCGGGTGACGGAGGTGCTGGGGTCACCGTTCGACCTCGAGCGGGGTCCGCTGTTCCGGGCGCATCTGCTGCGGCGCGGGGCGACGGAGCATGTGCTGCTGCATGGCAGTCACCACACGGTGCTGGACGGCGGGTCGGTGGACCTGCTGCTGCGCGAGGCGTCAGTTCTGTACCGTCTTGCGAGGGGGGGCGAGGGTTCTCTTCCGGCGCTGTCGGTCCAGTACGCGGACTACGCGTCATGGCAGCGTGCGACGCTGTCGGGGTCGCGACTGGAGGAGGAGACGGCGTACTGGCACGCGCAGCTTGCGGGAGCGCCGGCGGCGATCACGCTGCCGGCGGACCGGTCGCGACCCGAGGTGATGGATTACCGGGGCGGCCGTGTCGCGCTGCGGGTGCCGGCGGAGGTGACGGCGGGTCTGGAAGCGCTGGGCCGGTCGCGGGGCGCGACGCTGTTCATGGTGCTGCAGGCTGGCTTTGCGGCCCTGCTGCACCGTGTGGGCGGGGACGAGGATGTGGTGATCGGCACGGCGGTTGCGGGCCGTGGCCGTGCCGAGCTGGAGTCGGTGGTGGGGTTCTTCGCGAACACGCTGGCGCTGCGGCATCGGGTTCGGGGGGAGATGGAGTTCACGTCGCTGCTGGAGGCGACACGATCGACGGTGCTGTCGGCGCTCGATCACCAGGCGGTGCCGTTCGAGGCGGTGGTGGAGGCGGTGAGGCCGGTGCGCAGCCTGCGCCACGAGCCGCTGGTGCAGGTGATGTTGGTGCTGCAGAACCAGGCGGATGCGGCGCGGGAGCTGGAGCTCGATGGCGTAGCGATATCGCGGTTCGCGATCGAGCAGGAGACATCGCAGTTCGAGCTTCTGGTGGACCTGAAGGAGACGTCCGAGGGCCTTGTCGGGACGCTGTCGTATGCGAGCGCGCTGTTCGACCGGTCGAGCGCGGAGCGCCTTGCGGCGCAGTTCTGCCGTCTGCTGTCGGGGATCGTGTCGTCACCGGAGACGGCGGTGCATGCGCTGCCGGTTCTGAAGGAGTCGGAGCGGACGGCGGTTGTGTCTGGGTTCAACGCGACGGCGGTGGCCTATCCGCGGGACCTGACGGTGGTGGATCTGTTCGAGGCGCAGGTCGTGCGCACGCCCGACGCGGTTGCGGTGGTGGATGGAGAGCAGCAGGTCAGCTACGGGGCGCTGGCGTCGGCGTCGCGTCGGCTGGGGCGGTATCTGCTCGGTCTGGGC
>WNFC01018183.1_pt1 | contig 13631 bp, 10 predicted proteins | sample 5400541 | NCBI WGS metagenome assembly WNFC01 (sample SAMN13153342, study PRJNA577476) | soil metagenome | isolation source: 120 cm saprolite under Douglas fir tree site 2 hole 2 replicate 1 | place: USA:California | collected 2015-04-18
GGACGAAAACTGCCACTTAGATCATAGAGTCGCATGTACTGCAGCCGATTCCTGACGACACCTTGCACATAGCCGCGCGTCTCCTTGAAAGGAACCGCCTCCGCCCATTCGTCGATCTCCGAGGGCAGCGAAGCGCTCCATTGACTGGCCCGCATCGGTCCAGCGTTATAGGCGGCGGCTACGTATTCAATGCGGCCAAACTTATCGATCTGATCGCGCAAATAACCTGTGCCCAATTGAATATTCAGACGCGGCTCATACAGCGATTCGGCCGTTATCTCTTTGTTCACGCCATATTTTCTTGCCGTGAGGCGACCCGTTGGAACCAGCACTTGCATAAGTCCATATGCGTTTGCCGACGAACGGGCGCGTGAACTAAACACCGTCTCCTGGCGAATCAGTCCCGCCACCTGATAGGGGTCGAGGTTTCGAGCGCGCGATTCCTGCACAATGATGTCCCAATAGGCGAGCGGGTAGAAGACGTCCCATTCTTCACGCGTCAATTCTTCGGGCTTCATCTGCGAGTAATCAGGATAGCTCCGCTTGAGGGTGTTGAGCGCCCGCACGTTATCTTCCTGCGAACGATAAATGCGCGCCATCGCCAGATTGACCTTCGGACTATCAGGCGCCGTTTCTCCAGCCTGCTCCAGTTCCTTGAGCGCCCATTCGTTGAGACCAATGTTTGACAACTGATCGGCTTTGACTAATTGTGCTTCCTGATCGGCGCCGGCCGTTTCTTCCGCGACAGTTACGCTTTTCAGATTAGCGACTGCACGAGCAATCAAGGACTCGCTCGGAAATGTTTGGGCCGCCGTGGTCCTATTCAAGACGCCCAACCGCTGTTTCGCCAGGTAGCCATACCAATTAGCGTCGTAACGCGCTTGCATTCCCTCATAAAGAGCGCGCGCCTCAGCAAGCTTACCGGCGCGTTCAGAATCGCGCGCGGCCCAGTAACCAGCACGCCCGCGGTTGTCAGTATTCCTGTCGGCATAATAAGCGAGGTGCTCTGTCAGCAGTCGCGACGATTCTGAATAGTTCTTACCCTCATGCTCGGTCCAGGCAAGATCAAACTGCGCTTGCGCCACCTCGGGATACCCTTGAAAAGAATTGACCGCGGCACGCAAAAAGTAGGAAGCGTCAGTAGGGTTTTTCGCGTCATTGGCTACCTGCCCGATCGCCACGAAAGTGCGAGGCGTGAAGTTGCTGGCAGGAAAACTGCGACGCAACCCCTCGGCGGTCGCGCGCGCCTGATCCCACTGGTGCGCACGAGCATAGGTTTGAGCGAGATAAAAAACTGCTTCCGCTCGAGTGTCGCCCGCGGAAAATGGCACGCTGTTCAGCGCCGCCACCGCGTCAGTCGTCTTATGCAAACTGTAAGCGGCAATACCACGATGGAGTTGATTCTCTGCAGTAGCCGTAGCGGGAAACTTTGCAAATGCATCTCCGTAAGCGGCAAGGGAATCCGAGAACCTCTTAGCGGCGAACAGGCGTTCCGCGCGCGCTGTGGCTTCTTCTGCACTGGCTGGAGACGGGGTAGAACCAAGCCTTGTAAGAGCCGGAAGCGTTTCCGCACTCTCTGCTGAGGCAGGAGCAAAAAAGTAGATCCGGCGGTACGCCGCCAACGCGCGTGTTCGGTCGGAAGTTTGTTCATAGGCTTTCGCTGTTGCCAGCAAGGCCGTAGCATCGTCTTTTTGATCCAGGTCTCTAAGAAGAAGCGGGACCGCGGCCACGTCTCCGCCGCGCACTAACAAATCGGCGTCGCGAAGGGCGGCTTCGCGAGCACGCAGGGAAGTTGGATAGTCGTGAATTAATTCTTGATAAAGAGCGCGTGCTTCGGCGGACCGAAGGGCTTGCTCAAACGCGCCGGCACGCAGAAAAAGAGCATAGTCCGCCAACGAAGTCTGATCGCGAATAACCTTGGCATCGAGCAGCGTCGCTGCGCCGAGATAGTCTTTAGCGTTCAGCTTGATTCTCGCTCGTACGATGCGAGCGAGGGCACCGGCCTTCGAGCGGGGAAAATCAGATTCAATGCGCGCGACGACGTCCTCGGACGGCAACACGTCGCCGCGCGTCATGTTTCGGAGGTTGTCGAGCGCGCTTTGTTCTGGAGTTTGCTGTCGGGTCAGACAGCTCGCGGTCATGAAGGGCGGAAGAGATGCACCTGCAACAATGGCAAGCCCGATGAAAATCAGGAGAAAGCGATGTTTACCCAACTTACGACCCCACTTGCTCATGCTCATCTTCTATTGCTGTAAAACTGATCTTAGGCTTGCAAATTTTCGCCGGACCTCATTTTAGTGACTGCTCAGGCCGTGACGGTTGCTCCGGGATAATTCGAACCGAGTTTTGAAGGATCTCCTTCCGCGAGTGTTTTAACCAGTTCGCCGTGAAAATAGTCGTAGCGAGTCGCTACTTCAGCCTTGACGCGCTTGTCATACATCTCGCGCGAGCGATCAATGTATTCGCGCAGCCGGTCATAAAGATCGTGCTGGGAACGACCTTCGGCTACTTTCTGTTCGTTGTAGAGTTTGATCTCAGAAATTAATAACCGGGCGAAGCGGCGGGCATCGTTGTGTAGACGACGCTCTTCGTCGCTGGATACCTCGACCGGTAGTTCCGCGTCCATGCCATAACGACGACGTGTGCCCGGTGGCTGTGGCGCCTCACCGGAAGGCGACTCAGCTTGAGAAACCACACTCTCCTCTTCGCGTGCGGCCACTGGAGGAACTTCAAATGATTCGGCGAGCTGAGTGCTTTCGGCAACGTAACTTTCTGCACCAGCAGTGACCGGGGCTGGCTCTTCGTATTCGCGCGCCGGCGTGTAAGCTGACAACGCTTCTTCCGCCACAGAAGGAGTTATTTCGGCAGCAGGGGCAGTTGCCTCTACCGGCGGAGCTTCCTCGACGGCCGCTTCCTCTGCTGCAGAAGGCTCTTGAGAAGCGCGCTTCGGTGCTCGGGCAACGGACAAAAGCTCTACCGCCATCCCCGAAACTCTTACCAATGTTTCGAGAGCCTCCAGGTTAATAGATTCGGAATCCAGCCCGGCCGAGTCTGCGTAGAGCACCGCGACCGCTCGCCCCCGCACTGTTAGAGGAATTGCCACTATTCGTTGGGCCGATTCTTCCCCAAGCCGGTTCAGCAACAAATGATCTTCTTTATGAGAACCAGCTCCGCCACTCCACGTGGTCAGCGTTCTGGTGGCACTGCTTATGACTGTGTCCGCATCCAGGGGCAGCGAAATCTGTTGAATAGATTGGTCGCCTACTGTCCCTTCGAAGCCTCGGCCTCTCCAACCTGACGCCTGCTGGCCCTTAACCACGAAGAAGGCGACGCGCGGAGCAAACGATACAGCGCGGTTAACCAGCGTTTTCAGTATGTCGCCCTGCGAATGTTGATCGTTAATCTCTGTGATCGCCGACTTGACGATGGCCATGTCGCTCGAGGCCTTCGCCCGCGACGACTCTGCGGCCGCGAGTTCAACGCCGCGTTCGTGGGACGCACGCAGGTGCTCGGCAATAGAAGCAGTCATGCTTCCATCCATTTGCACATCGCCCTGGCGTTCCAGCAACCGTGTCAGCGATTCATTGAGCTGACTCTGAAGTGAGGCAATCTCCTGTTTGATCGCGCCAAGGCGGCCTTCGATATAACTCTCAATCTCGTGACGCAAGCTATCTTCCAATTGTCCGTTGACCACAGGTCGCTCCTCCATCGGATGTTTTGTTTTGACGAAACTCAAAGGTCTTTCAGGTAGGGATTCTAACCCAGGATTACTGCCACGCCGGCGGTCTTCCCGCCGGTGACCCCGGCGTTCGTTCTAATAATAGAGACTCGGACAGGCCGAAAGGTCTCCAACGTTCGATTATGGACGGCTGGTATTGAGCTAGTCAAGAAATGGTTTCTCCTGATAGGCACGAATTTGGTAATCTTTTGGCTTGTTGGCCGGTAATCTCTTAGCCGGAGCAATGATCACATGCCTGCTTCCATTCTCATTGCCGAAGACTACGATGACAATCGCGAGTTGCTTCGTATTCTGTTGTCAGCGGCGGGCTACCAGGTTCTAGAGGCCAAAAACGGTCTGGAATGCGTGCATATGGCGAAAGAGCACCCGCCAGATTTGATAATGATTGATCTCTCCATGCCCGTCCTTGACGGTTGGGGCGTTTTTCAAGAACTTAAAGCAGACGCAGTAACCACAAAAATTCCTTGCATGGCCTTGACCGCCCACGCCGAGAAAGACCGCGAACGAGCCCTCGAGACGGGTTTCAGCGCCTACGTTTCAAAGCCTTTTCGCAGTGAGGAATTGTTAGCAACAATCGCCAGGTTGATCTCTGGGGAAAAGCCAGCGCTTGCATAGGACAAACATTCAGTACGCCCTCACGGTGATTTGTAGATCACTCCGCCCTTCATTACGAAACGCACGCGACGAAGTGCTGAGATATCACTTGTTGGATCCCCTTCGACAGCGATAAGGTCTGCCAGGAAGCCCGCCTTGACCTGACCAATCTTGTCTGCCATATGGAGCACTCGCGCATTGACAGACGTGGCTGACCGCAGCGCGTCCACAATCGGCATCCCAAAGCTCACCATGGTTTCCAATTCGCGCGCATTATCGCCATGAGCGAAAACCCCAACATCGCTGCCGCTCGCAATCGTGACGCCGGCATCGAGTGCTGACTTAAAGACGACTCTTTTTCGATCGGCATTCGCTCCTGCAATTGAAAGGGTAGGACAAAGGGCAACACCACGTTCCTTCATCAAACGAAAAAGCTCGGGCGTGCCGCCATCGCCATGCTCGATAGTCTCAACTCCCGCCATGACCGCGCGGCGCATTCCTTCGGTCGTCGTTGCGTGCGCCGAAACCGGAACGTTGGCGCTGCGAGCGGTTTCCACAGCAAGCTTTAGTTCCTCGAGCGAGAACGTGGGAGCCGCACCTTGCGTGCCCCAGCGATAGTCTGCATAGACTTTTATCCAATCAGCGCCGTGTCCTATCTGATCTCGTACCACTCGGGTGAGGCTGTCAACACCGTCTGCTTCCTCGGCTCCCTGCGGCACGCGCCACTCGGAGGCATAACCTTTTGGGCCATAGCTCCCGGTTGCGACGATCGCACGCGTCACCACAAACATCCGCGGTCCCGGAATGATTCCCTGTTGGACCGCTTGTTTGAGTCCCACATCCGCATAGCCTGCTCCCTCCGTGCCAAGGTCACGAATTGTAGTAAAGCCCGCCAGCAATGTGTTGCGGAGATGATTGGTGGCACGCGCTACGCGCAAGCTCAAAGACTCATGAGCGACCTGATCGTTCCAGACCGTTTCTGTGTATGGATGCAGGAGGATATGCGAATGAGCTTCGATGAGTCCCGGCAACAGCGTGAGCCGCGGCAGGTCTATCACCTTGGCATCGAGGGGCGCTTTGACACCATTTGCTGGTCCTGCTTCTTCAATGCGTTCGCCGCGTACAAGCACCACCCAATCGTCGTGAAGCTGGGCCGTTTGGCCATCGAAAACGTGCGCGGGCTTGAGGAGATAAACTGTCTCGGGCTGAGCGATTGGGGGTTGTGTGCCTGTCTGATTGATTGACAGAGTAATCATGAGACACAAGAGTAACGGAAGGATAAAGCGCATAGGTTCATCAGCCTTTCATCGTTTCAGAACCCACTCGAAATCCAATCAAGGTGAGAGACGAAATCATTGGTCATATATCATTTGACATTTATCATATTGTTATTTGTGCTTTTTGTGCCTCTTCGCGGCTAAGGCGTCGTACGATTGTCGAAGTTTTCTGGAAGAACGAAATGACCTACCGAAATCATCGGTCACATATCATTTGACATTTATCATATTGTTATTTGTGCTTTTTGTGCCTCTTCGCGGCTAAGGCGTCTTCCGATTGTCGAAGTTTTCTGGAAGAACGAAATGACCTACAGCCACTACCCTTCTAATCGTCGGAGGCAGCGGATGGATCGTGCTGTGTGTGAAGCCGGCGTTACTGAACATCCCCTCTAATTCAACAAACGTATAGGCATCACCTGCGGGAGTGCTGCTTAGCATCATCATACTGAATGCGGCAGCATCGGGTGGCGAGATGCGGTCATCATTCGGCACAAACTCCAACGTGACTGCGCGTCCACCTTCGCCGAGCGCGGTCCATACTTTCCGTAACAATGTTTCGCATGTCGGCGGATCGAAGTGGTGCAGGAAGTTTGTTAGGAGTACCAGGTCGTAACCACTACCGAAGTCGACATCAAAGGCACTGCCTTCGATGGTGCTGTAACGATCCGTCACTCCAGCTTCCCGGGCGTGTTCTTTCGCCACTGCCAGCACCGGCGCCCAGTCAAGCGCAACGATTTCTGCCTGCGGATTATTCTTCGCGAAGCCTATACCGAACAAGCCGTGACCGGCTGCGACGTCTAAGATCTTCAACTTCTGATTGGCTTGTGGGTCGACGAGCTTGGGGATCAGTTGCGAGGGCATTGCCATCATTGGTCCCATGGCCCGGGCGAACTTGACCCAGACTGGATTTTCGGGACCGATGGTTCCCTCGTCCGGCATCGTCGTCCCTCCCTTACGCACGGCTTCGGCAATGTTCTTTGAGCCGTCAGTTAGCATGGGGGAACACAAGAACTCCGTCGTGCCGCCCAGGTACGCAGGGGAGCGCTTGTCGAGGAAGAATGCCGAATCAGCGGTCAGGCTGAAGCGATTGTTCTCTTTAGACAGCATGCCCATTATGGTTAGGTAGTCGCACAGAATTCGCATCCCGCGTTCTGACGTCTTGCATCTCGTGGCGATTTCGGATGGGATGGTGTTGCCTTCGCCGATTGCTGTGAAAACCTCCAGATCGATCGCGGCTTTGAGCGCCTCAGTGCGTTGATAAGCGTTGATGGTTTGAAAGAAAAGTTGGGGTGATGGTTGTTGGGGTGCAGGACTGGACATAATGATTTTCCTCTTTCGGCAGTAATGGATTTGTTATTGACGTGAATGCCTGTGTAACTCGTCGATGACCTCAAGACACTTTTGCAAACGAATTCGGGTCGATGCTTGTTGCGACTGGGCCAATAACTTGTGAAGGCGCGTGCCCAGTTCTTGTCGTTCTTCATCGTCAAGCTGCTCGGACATTTCCTCTACAACAATTAGCAGCGCGCGTCCGGCGCCTTCGTTGTCGCCACAGCGCTCCGCGACTCGATGCGCACCTTCAAGAATTCCTTTTGCTTCGCTGTAACGGCCCTGTTTGCAAAACACGGCTCCCTTGGTAGTCAAGGCCTCAGCTAGCAGCGCTTCTTCATCGCCAGTTTCCAAAGTCTCGACGGCTCTCTCGACCACCTGCTCAGCGAGGTCAAATCTATTCGTTGCCAGGTGAAGCCGCGCAAGCGTGTCATCCACCTGGGCCCTACGGACTTTATCATCAAAGCCATCAAATAGCTGGCGCGCACGTAAGAGATGAACTTCCGCCTCGTCGAAACGACTCAAGCCAAGAAGCAGATATCCATGGTTGTTCTCTACCACCGCGGCATACCTATGATGACCGATGGCCACGAACTCGTAGAACGCCTTGTGAAAGTGCTTAATCACGCGGTCGAAATAGTCCGAGCGATTTTCTGTTTCAGCCAAATCCTGCAAGGTTGTACCTAATTCGTGGTTGTAACGTCCGGTGACCAAAGGTCCTCCTAATTCCACGATCTCGGAGACTTCAGTCAGTCGGGAGAGTGAATCATAAAGATGTCCCGCGTGTCGTTCAACCACCCCCAACCTGATAAGTCCGACACTTCTTAGTTCACGATCATCATCCGATAACTCTCCCAGAGCACCTAATAGAGTGGCTCGGCTCAGGTCGAACATTCCCTGTCGATAGTAGCACCCAGCAAGTTCGATTCGGCCTTCCGCTGACCGTCGTTTTGAGCCAAGATGTTCGAAGAGCGCGATGGAGCCATTTAGCAAAGCCTCGGCATGCTTTTGTCCCTTGTGAATGCGCCCGGTGCTGGATACTGAACTGGCAAGTGTCCCCACCGTAAACAGTAAGTCAGCCGCGGAGTGCGGACTTAGTCCTTCAAGTCTGGGCCATCCACCGATCGTCCACCAGCGATGCAGAGCAAGACACCCGGCTTCGTAATTTCCGACCTCGATCTGCTCACGCGCGATGGTGCAAAAGACTTGCACCTCTTCATCCGGTGTCAGATCCAACGAAGGAACATGGTGCGATTCAATTGTTAAGTGCGGCTGCTGGTGCGCTGAATGTCTTTCCGCTGCGGAATTTTTTGAGTTACCCAGCGATTTTTGAAAAAGCTCCAGTGAAAACAGATAGGCTGCTTGCCATTGGTGCACAGCCGGATAGTTTGACTTGAGTTCATTTGCCCGCCGCAGTTCTCGTTCGGCGCCCTTCCAATCCCACTCATGACGCAATCTGAGTTTCTCTTCTGGGGGCTCAGTCTTGAATTCCACATCCTCGCTTGTTCGTATGACTGGAGGCAAATAATTCGTGGCCAATCGAAGATAACAGTCGACAATGCTCGCATATGCGAGTGCGTAATTGATATCGAGCTCGATGGCCCGACGAAAATGCGCTATCGCTTTCTCGATGCCTTCTCTCGTGTATTTGCTCCAATGATAACGCCCTTCAAGATAAGCCTCATAGGCTGCGGAGTTTTCCGTGAAGCGCTTTGTGACCCGCTTTTCTTCGTCACCAGTTAACCGTAGTTTCAATGTCGCCGTTAACTGTCTGGCAATTTCGTTTTGAATTTCGAAGATATCACTGGCTTCCCTCTCAAAACTCTCACCCCACAGTTGCCAACCGTTTGCGACGTCTACCAGTTCCGCGCTGATTGTGACGCCAGTCGGACCCGAAAGAACTTTTCCGATTAGTACGGCGTTTACTCCTAGTTCCTGCCCGATTATCTGCGGGTCAAGTTCCCGGCCTTTATAACGAAATACGGCGCTGCGCGACATCACTCGCAGTTTCGGAATGCGAGAAAGACTATTGATGATGTTATCCGTAAGACCATTAGCTAAGCGTTCAATGTTTGGGTCACCGGTAGCATTGATAAAAGGAAGAACCGCAAGGATCGGAGGCTGGCGGGCAGCATTCACGGAACCGCCTTGTAAGTCTGCCGCTTCGCTCTCCGAGACGCTCAATCGATGAGTGGCGGTGCAAACTTTCACTGCTGCTACAAAACGGTATCCCCGTCGCGAGACGGTCTCTATGTATTTCCGACCGGTACCTGGTTCGGCCAGGGCTCGCCGCAACGTGAAAATGTTTTGCGTCAGGTTCGCCTCTTCTACAAAAGTATTGGGCCAGACCTCTCTCATCAATTCTTCTTTTGCTACAAGTTGCCCCGGGTTCTTGAGGAGCACCATCAAGATCTCGGTTGCTTTCGGAGTCAGCGATACAGCTTCACCGTCTCTCGTTAAGACACGTTGTTGAGGCTCGAAGCGGTATGGTCCAAATTCGTAGTATGAGATGTTGCTATGAGGCATAAATTCCTTGAGAACGGGCTAACAAATCTTTGAGAACGTTCTAAGGACTTCTGGTTTGTAGCGTGAGTATAGTCGTTAAGTCGTCAAGCGCCGCATGTTCTTACCTGACCGGAAGATTCTATTGGCAAGTCTGGTTAATGGCAAGAAGATCGAGAACTCTCGAGTGGCGTAATCCGACCTAGTTGGAGCGGGGGGCACTTCAACGCGGGATCAGACGATCCGGGTCGGGTTTGGGAACCTCACCCCGGCGACCTTCGCGAGCTTTGCGCCTCAGGGTGGATTCGCCCAGTAGTAGACTCCGCGCTGAGGTGCAAGGCAAGCGAGGTAGAACGATTCTTCTCAGCCCCCGATAAAACTCATCGTGCGTGAGGGCGCGACGAATCCGGGATCGTTGATGTAGTGGCGTGGTTCCTTCTTCAGTACGACTGCTTCTATGAAGTCGATGATCTCAGCCCGCGTGGCGCCGGAGCGCACCACGTCGCGCAACGAGTGCTCGACGGTTGAAAAAAGGCAGGTGCGGATTTGTCCGTCTGCCGTCAGACGAATGCGGGAGCAGGCGCCGCAAAATGGTTCGCTCACGGGAGCGATGATGCCGATCTCCCCAGGTGCGCCGTCGGCAAAGCGGTAACGGGAGGATGTCTCGGAGCCACGCGCCACGTCGATGGGAACCAAAGGAAACTGCTCGTTTATTGCTTCACGAATCTCGCGGCCGGTAAACACGTCGGCGCGCGACCACTCGTGCCCTGAATCCAGCGGCATGAATTCGATGAAGCGCATCTTCACGTCGTGCTCGCGCGCAAAAGCGGCAAAGTCGGCGACCTCATCCTCGTTGTGGCCACGCACGATCACTGCATTGATCTTTATCGGTTCCAGCCCTGCCAATTTCGCCGCGTCGATCCCGGCAAGCACACGATCCAAAACGTCGACTCCGGTCATGCGCTTGAAAACGTCGCGCTTCAAACTGTCGAGACTGATCGTAATGCGATCCAGGCCGGCGTCTTTCAACCCCTGCGCGCGACCGGGAAGAAAATAGCCGTTGGTCGTCAGCGCCAGATCGTTTAGTCCTGTATGTCCGATATGCTTTAGCTTGTCGTTTTCCAGCCAAGGAGACTTCTCAGGCACGTCATCGACAAGCTGAAGCTTATCGGACACAGGTGTCTTCAGCTTTGCAATTTTGCCAATTATCGTTTCGATGTCGCGGCGCAACATCGGCTCGCCGCCGGTCAGGCGGATCTTTTGAATCCCCAGCGAAACAAAAATCTCGCAGACGTATTCAATCTCTTCGTACGAGAGCATCTGCTCTTTCGGCGCGATGGGCGGCTCGCCGTGTGGCAGGCAGTAAAAACACCGAAAGTTGCAGCGGTCAGTCAACGACACACGAAGGTCGCGTATCGGCCGGTTGTAAGAATCTCTTAATAGTCCTTCCACTCTCACAACATGATAAGTCGTCAGCCATACGAAGCCAAATCAGCAAGCGCTCATCTGCGTTATGGCGTTGGTGTCTGTGGAATCGGCATCCCCTGGCTCGCCACAACTTGCCATTGGCCGTTCACCTTCTTCCACACGTGGATACTCCGATGCTGGTCAGTGTAGTCTGCGCCCTTGTTCTGACCCTTCTCCACTGCGCGATGAAACATGATCGCCGTGTCTTTATCAAGCCAGCGCACCGTGTACTCATCGGCTTTGTAGGTCGCGTTTGTGATGTTCGCAGAATCTGATTTGGCTTGCGCAATATTCTGCGCCTTGGTCTGGAGTCCTGTAGGTCCTGAGCCCTGGAAGTCGTCAGCCAGGATACGATTCAATGTGGCAGTATCGCCGCGTAAACCAGCTTCACCCCACTCCTGATCCAGCTTGATGAGCTCTTGATCGACTCTGCTACTGGCAGTTGCTTTCTCGACAGCCGGTTTAGCCGCGGTGGGCTTGGTCTCTGGGGCAGCTACTTTCTCGCCCACCGGTTTAGCCTTTCCGGGCTTGGTCTCTGGGTTTTGACCTGCAGCAAGAGATGAGGCGGCCAGCACGAGGACCGCCAATCCGAGTAACTTTCTCATGGTTGTCAACCTTTCTTGATGGAGGGTAGTGGCGTAGTTACGACACTAATCGAGGGAAATTGGGAATTCGTCAACGACGCAAAGCGATTTGTTGAGCGCTTTCTACACCCAATAGGTTGCCGAGTCAACCCGGCACAGAACACCCTGCACAGAATTCCTAAATAAATCAGATTCTGCACGCCTTCGCCGCAATTCCGTTAAAGACTCAATCTAAAAAACTCGATGCGCAGGTAAATCAGAAATGCGAGCGGGTAGAGACTGGGGTGAAAGCTTGAATCAATGGGAGGAATTCAAACATGGGAAAGATATTATTACTTGTCGCGGCACTTGCGGCCGGTCTCCTTTGTGCCTGTACCAAAAGTGAGAATGCGAATATGACCAACACCAACGGAGGAAATAGCAACATGAGGGCGCAGTCTGCGCCAGCGAACACTCCGGCTCGCGGTGTTCCGCCGCGCCATGACGATCGCGCATTTGTGTTGGAAGCCGACCCGGGCGGTCTGGCGGAGGTCGAGTTGGGTCTCCTGGCCGCGCAGAAGGGTCAAAGCGCTGACGTCAAGAAGTTCGGACAGCGAATGGTTACGGATCATTCAAAGGCAAATGCCGAGTTGAAGAAACTCGCCACGAGCAAGGGAATCCCACTGCCGGCGCGAATGGACGTGGAGCAGATGGCCGAGCACGATAAGCTGGCGAAGCTCTCCGGCGCGGACTTCGATCGCGAGTATATGGCGCTGATGGTGGCGGACCACGACAAGGACGTCGCGGCTTTCATGGACGAAGCTAAAGACGGAACCGATCCGGATATTAAGAGCTTCGCGGCGAAGACATTGCCAACGTTGCAGGAACACCAAAGAATGGCGAAGGAGATCAAAGAGAAACTATGACGGTGAAGAGTGAGTCATGATTTGTTCGCTTTCTCAGTGAGGAGTTTGGACAATACCAGCATTGGCGCTCAACCGCGGAACAGGAAGCGGTAGCGCCCTGGCCGTTTCGCAACACAAAGCTTTAAGTTGAGTGGCATCGAAACGGCCAGGTCGCTACCGCTTCCTGTTCTGTAGTTGAGTTATGCAAAACATTGTGCCCAGCATCGATGCGATGAGTATTCGCTGCGACTCGTCACCGGAGAGACCGAACACGTCAGCTCTCACAACCGTCAGTGTCTTGCCGGGTTTTATTACCTCTGCGTGAGCCAGAAACTCATCCCCTCTTGCTGGTCGCAGCAGATTGACTTTGAACTCGACGCTCAGAACTTCCGAACCGGCCGGCATCAGACTATACGCGGCATACCCGCAGGCAGAATCGGCAATCGTAGTGACCACACCCGCATGAAGGTATCCATGTTGTTGCGTCAAGTCGGTCCGATAGGGAACGGTAATCTCAACTACGCCGGGTTCAATGCGGCTGAGCTTTGCGCCGATCAATTCCATCACTGACTGCTTGGCGAAGCTGGCTCTTATCTCTGCGGCGAACGATGGGTTCAGTGCCTGGAAGGATTCAGTTGTCATTTGACATGATCTTGCGCGCCACCTCTTCTTTCAACTTCCTGGCCGGCGATGTGGCTTCGTGCCGCCTCAAAAAAACGCTCCATGATCATTCTCCCAGCGTGGCTTGGTTTCAGTAACCACATCATGCCGGAAACGGTCATGGAACGTCATTATTTTTGGCTGCGGCTGGAAGCCGCGCTGTGTCTCGGCGGATACTGGAGGAGAGGCATCCGCCCGGCGTCGCCTGACCAGACCAACCTATTTAATTTCCAAGTCCAGCGTAGAAACTCCCCCTCTCGCATGACGGATAGCTGACTAAGGAAACAGATTCTGCCGGGAAAATGAATCCCCTTAAGAGTGGTAATTCCCAGATAACATTTGCAACAGGCAACTCTATTAGCATATGGGCTAAGTCTGTTCTTGAGTAACCATTTACTTCCATGCCTGTTCCCTCCTTTCACGCGGCATAGCTATTGCCTATATCTGTGAGAAGCTCATATTGAGCTAGTTTTTAATTTACATTGACCGATCTTTGAGAGAATCCGCCAATCAGCTTGACCGGGTTAGCAGAATCGGTCAAGGCCTCCAGCCAAATGGCTTTTACAGACCTATTGTCAATAGCAAGAGCCAGAGT
>WNFC01023411.1_pt1 | contig 13631 bp, 9 predicted proteins | sample 5400541 | NCBI WGS metagenome assembly WNFC01 (sample SAMN13153342, study PRJNA577476) | soil metagenome | isolation source: 120 cm saprolite under Douglas fir tree site 2 hole 2 replicate 1 | place: USA:California | collected 2015-04-18
CCTGAGCCGCAGCGCTCGGGTGATCGCGGTTGCACCCTCCGTCGCCGGCCATCTGGTCGAACTCGGTGTGCCGCCGGAGCGTATCGAGGTGATCGCCAACGGTGTCGACTTCGCGCGCTTTGGTCCCAGCGACCGGGATGGTGCTCCCGACGGACCACCCATGCTCGTTTTCGTCGGCCGCCTGATTGAGAACAAGGGTCCAGGTCTCTTCCTGGACGCCCTGGCCCACCTGAGGAGCGACGGCATCGCGTTCCATGCGGCATTCGTGGGCGAGGGACCCCTCCGCAGGGACCTGGAACACCGGGTCGCGGCCGCGGGGCTCTCGGAGCGGGTGAGGTTCGCCGGGCACTCGACCGACGTGGCTGGATGGCTGGCTCGCTCGACCGTGCTGGTCCGGCCTTCCTTGACCGAGGGGATGCCGCTGACCGTCCTGGAAGCGATGGCCAGTGGCGTGCTGGTGATCGCTTCGGACATCCCAGGCAACAGCGGGCTCATCCAGCACCAGACCAACGGGCTCCTTTTTCCCGCCGGCGACGCGCGGGCCCTTGCAGGGATGCTTCGCTTCGCGGTGGAGAACCCGAAGGCGGCGGGCGCGCTCGCCAGCGCCGGGAACGTCAGCATCCGTTCATTCTCGTGGGATGCCTGCGCCCAGGCCACCCTCCGCGTCCTGCGCCAAGCCGCCGCCCTTGATTCCCGCAGCATCGGTGCCTGAAGCGGCGCCCCCCGGGGCGGGTCGCTCAGGCGATGTCGGGTCTTCCGCTCTGCCCGAGGGGTGGCCGGGCCGCCGCTGTCCCACCCCTGGCGCCGGGGGCGTTTGTCGCATACCCTTCGGTCCGAGTGCCCGGAGAGACAGCCAGACCGGGCAGAGGCGGGATTGGACCCGGGTATTGGCCGAGGCCGAAGGACACGGATGGCTCCCCGGAGAGCACGGTGGATCCTCGTGCTGGTCGCCTGCCTGGCCGGGATTCTCGGGGCCGCCATCTGGGTCTGGCACCTGCCCGGTGTCCGGCGGCAGATCGCCGAGTCCACGTCCCACCAGCCTGTCCCCTTCACCGAGCTGTACTTCACCGACCCAGGCACCCTGCCCAAGCATCTGTTGAGCGGTGGCCCGAACGTGTTTCGCTTCACCATCGCCAACCATGAGGACAAGACCGTGACCTACGCCTATGTCGTGACCGCCGAGAGCGCGCTCGGCACGGGCACGGTGGCGCAGAGCCAGGTCACGATTGCCGACGGAGCAAGCCGGGACGTGGCGGTGCAGGCCATCCCGCCGCAGACGGGGATCACGTACCTGATCACGGTCCAGCTGGTGGGCCGGCCGGAGGCGATCCACTTCACCGGGACGTCGTGACGGTGGTCCCCAAGCTGATGGGGTACCGCCGCACCGAACGCTTGGCGGGTCCGACCGGTCCACCGACGAAAGCGAACACGCCCGACCTCGTTGTCCAGGTCGTCGCTTACTTTCCTCCCCATCTCGGGGGCATGGAGGTCGTGGCCGAGGCGATCGCCGTGGGCCTGGCCGAGCACGGCCCGGTCCAGGTGCTGACGTCGAACGTCGGCGCACCGGGCGCCCCTCGCGACGAACGGCGGGGAAATCTGCGTATCCGGCGGCTGCGCACCCTGGAGATCGAGCATGTGCCCCTCATACCATCGCTGATCGTCCACCTTCTCCGCCTGCCTCGCCGGGCTGTCGTCCACGTCCATATCGCGCAGGCCTGCATCCCGGAGATTGTTCGGCTGGCCGCCTGGATCCGCCGCCGGCCCTACGTCGCGCATTTCCACCTGGATTGTGACCCGACCGGCCGGTTCGGCGGGATCTTTCTCCTGTACAAACGCTGGATCCTGGGCTCAACGTTGCGTTCGGCTGATCGTGTCATCGTCCTGTCTCCCGCGCAGGCAGGCTTCGTCCGGCAGCGCTACGGCGTGGCCGGGGAGCGGGTCGTGGTGGTGCCCAACGGCATCAATCCGTCGTTTGTCCAAGAGCCACGCCCCGGGCCGTCCCACGGCGGGGCATTCCGGCTGCTCTTCGTCGGCCGGCTGTCGCCCCAGAAGAACCTGGGGCGACTTCTGCGGGCAATCCCCGTGATGCAGCAACACGTCGAACTGGTGGTCGTCGGAGAGGGCGAGCAGCGGTCGATGCTCGAGGCCCTGTGTCGCGACCTGGGCCTGGGCGCCGTGCGGATGGTCGGATCGCAGACGAGCGCGCAGGTCGCCGAGTGGTACCGGTGGGCCGATGCGTTCGTACTGCCTTCCGACAAGGAGGGCATGCCGCTGGCTCTGCTGGAGGCCATGGCGGGCGGCCTGCCGGTTGTCGCAACCAACGTGGCGGGCATCGCGGATACGGTGGGCGACGACGGCATCCTGGCGGCGCCCGACCCCGCGGCACTGGCGGCGGCCGTGGATCGCCTCGCCGCCGACCCTGCGCTGTGGTCGACGCTGTCGTGCCGCGGCTCGGCCCGGGCTGGCCAGCTCTCCTGGGCGGCACGCGTCGAAGACCTGCGGACGCTCTACGAAGACCTCGTCCCGTGACCGCGCGAAGCGACCCAGCGGTGCGCCTGGGGCTGCGGGCGGTAACGACCCGGCCGGCGGACCTGGTGGAGCCGGCCTACCTGCCGGATCAAGCCCTGGCACCTCCCAGGGCGCCGTCGGGGGTCCCGCGGCCTTCCGGCTACCAGCCGCGACGCCGGATCGAGCGGACGGTGTCGATCAGCCGCGGGACTGGCTTCGTGCTCGCCGGGTTCCTCCTGCTGGCGACCAAGGCCATGCTGTCGGCGGGCATCTCCATCCCCTGGATCACCCCCCTGTGCGGCATGGCCGTCGTCGTCGGGATCCCGACATTCCTGCTCTACATGGCCGACGTCGTGCGGCTGCCAGGCAAGAGCGAACGCCTCGCCGTGAGCGTCGTGCTCGCGCTTGGCCTGCTGATGGCCTCCGGACTGTTGATCAACACCCTCCTGCCGCACAAGCAGGTCCCGCGGCCCCTCAGCGGGGAGACGCTGATGCTGATCGTCGAGGGCCTCTGCGTTGTTCTCGGCACCTGGGTCTGGCGGCGGCATCCCCCCGTCTACCGGCTGACCATCCCGTACCTGCACGCCCGGGACTTCGCACTCCTCGGTCTGGCCGGTGCAGCAGTGGTCATGGCGGTCACGGGAGCGATCCGCCTCAACAACGGTGCTGGTGGCGGGCTCACCCTCTGCATGCTGGTGGTGACGCTCGTGACGCTCGCCCTGCTGGTGGCGTGGCGGGAGCGGGTCCATCCCGGGGTCGTCCCAGCCGTCCTCTATTGCACCGCGCTGGGATTGCTGCTGATGACGTCGATGCGAGGGTGGTACACGACCGGGCATGACATCCAGACCGAGTACATGGTGTTCCAGCTCACGAAGAACCTTGCGAGGTGGAAGACCTCGACCTTCCCGGATGCCTACAACGCCTGCATCAGCATCACAATCCTGCCAACGATGATCTGGCACTGGACGCTTGTGGCAGATCCCTACGTCTACAAGGTCCTCTTCCAGGTTCTCTTCGCGCTCTGTCCGATCCTCGTCTACCGCCTTGCCGCACGCATGGCGCCGGAAGGCGTCGCTCTCCTGGCGGCAATTCTGTTCATGTCCTTCGTCACCTTCTTTCAGGACATGCCGATGTTGAATCGGCAGGAGATCGCCTTCCTCTTCCTCGTGTCGGGGCTGCTGGTCGCGGCCAACGACCGGCTTTCGGTGCGCACCCGCCAACTGTGGTTCTGCGTCTTCGCTATGGGCATGGCCCTCTCCCACTACTCGACGACCTACGTGGCGATCGGGGTGCTGGGGATCGGGTTGGGGCTCAGGGCCGGGATGTGGCCGGTCCGGCGCTTGCTCGGGCGTCTCGCCCCGGGTCTCGCCGCCCGGGTGGCACCCGTGACGCACCAGAAGGAGCGGTACGTGCTGGGCCCTGCCGTCCTTGTGTTCGTCGCGACCGTGTCCTTCGGCTGGGGCGCACCGCTCACCCACACGAGCCAGGGCCTCGTCAAGACGCTCAAGGCCGCAGTTTCGAGCGTGCGCTGGGACGCGATCGTGGGCTCAAAGTCGTCCGATACCTCGTACAGCCTCCTGGCGGCCAGCCGGAAGACTCCCTCGGCCATCCTCGCCGATTACCGGGCGGCAATCCTGGAGGCCACGCAAGCCGACCGGGCCGGGAGCGGCTACTACGATCTCGACACAGCGGAGCGGTACCCGGCGCCCCTCGCCGCAAGCCCGCGGCTACCGCTCACCGGGCTTGGGCGGTGGCTGAGTTCGCTCGGCCTGAACCTCCCATCCATCAACTACGGCGTGCGACAGACCTCTGCCAAGGTGCTCCAGATCCTCATCCTCGTCGGGCTGGTCGCCGTCCTGCTCGCCCGCAGGAAGCCGATCCGTCCCCCGCCCGAGCTCTACTACCTCGGCGTGGCGAGCCTCATGGTCGTTGGTCTCCAGGTGCTCCTGCCGCCGCTCTCAGTGAACTACGGGATCCTCCGATCGTTCGAGCAGGCCCTGGTCGTCCTCGCGGTGTTCCTCGTTGCAGGAGCGCTGGCGCTCGCCCCGCGCGCCGCTCCACGGGCCGGTTTCGCGCTCGCGGCGGTCGTCGTCCTGGCCTTCTTCGCCTCGTCCACGGGCATCCTGACGCAGGCGGTTGGCGGTTACGGCCCCCAACTGCACCTGAACAACGCAGGCGAGTATTACAACCTGTACTACACCCATCCCGAGGAGGTCGCCGCCATCGGCTGGCTCAACTTGGTGGCCACGGGACCGGCCGGGCAGCGGGCGATCGTCCAGATGGATCCCACCACGCGTGCCCGGCTGCAGACCCTGACCGGCCTCGAAACCTCGACCGACATCTATCCGCTGCTGATCAAGCGGGACGCCTTCGTGTTCCTGAGCTATGCGAACATCCATACCGGCACCGCCCTGGCCGCGACGAGCGCCGCCGGCGTCGGCTACGACTATCCTGTCTCCCTCCTGGACCAGAACAAGGATCTGCTGTACGCCAGCGGGGGGGCTCGTGTCTACAAGTGACGCTCGTCCGGGATTGAGCCCCGGGAACATCCCCGCAGCTTCCCGCGCCAGGAACGTTGTCGAAGCCGTACTGTCGATCGTGAAGATCTACTCATTCGCGGGCTGGGTGTACATCGCCCTCAATGCGGTCTTCCACCCCAAGACGCTGGGTTTGCGTCTCACGCACCTGGCTCCCTGGCCGCATGAGGACACCTTTGGGATCCTCTGTTTCACGATCTCCTTCACGTCCGCGCTCGTGCTGGCCGTCCTACGAGCCCGACGATGATGACGGGCGAGCGGGAAGACGCCGGGCAGCGTCCGTCACGCCGGGCCAGGGCGGGGGCTTGGCTGGTGCAGATCCGCTCCGACCACCTGGTGCGCAACTCGTTCTTCATCATGGCCTCGACCGCTGCGATGGGGGCCTTCGGCTTCCTCTTCTGGCTGGTGGCGGCGAGGCTCTACACCTCCGGTCAGATCGGCGTTGCGACGGCGCTCATCTCCGCGACCATCCTCATCTCGTACCTCGGCCAGTTTGGATTCGACGCCACGTTCGTTCGATTCCTGCCGACCTCGCGCGACCGGGACGCAGAGATCAACACCGGCCTCACGCTCGTCGCCGGCGGCTCGCTCGTGCTCGCCCTCGCCTACATCCTCGTCGTTCCGTCATTCGTCCCCGCGCTCCGATTCGTCCGCAGCTCGCCGCCGTATGCCGCCGGCTTCGTCGTCTTCACCGCCCTGGCCGCGATCAACCTGGTGACCGACGCCGTGTTCATCGCCTACCGGGCTGCGAAGTACAACTTCATCGTCGACGGGCTGATCCAGGGCCTGTCGAAACTGGCTCTCCCCGTGCTGGTTGTCGGGCTGGGCGCATACGGCATCTTCACCGCGTCCACCGGCGCGGCCCTGGTTGCCGTGGCCTTCAGCATCATCTTCCTGGTTCGGCGCTTCAGCTACCGGCCCCGCCTCAGGGTCTCACTGGCCGTGATCCGCCAGGTCTTCACGTTCTCGGGCCTCAACTACTTCGCCAGCCTATTGAACGTCGTGCCGGTTCTCTTCGTCCCGGCCATCGTCATCAACGGCCGCGGAGCCTCCGAGGCCGGCTACTACTACGTGGCCTTCCAGATGGCAAACCTCCTCTACGCGATCTCATTCGCCATCTCGGCATCGCTGTTCTCCGAGGGTTCCTACGAGGATGGCAACCTTGCGGGACTCGCGCGGCGCTCGGCGAAGTACCTGGGCCTTCTTGCCATCCCCGCCGTCGTGCTGCTCTCGCTGGGAGGCCACTGGCTGCTGCTGGCCTTTGGGCGGGAGTACAGCCTGCACGCCGGGCCGGCGCTGGCGGTCTTCGGGCTGGCCGTGCCGGCGGTGTCCCTGAACATGTGGAGCCACGTGATGCTGCGGCTCAGCAAGCAGCTCGGGGGTCTCGTCTGGTCCAACGTCGTCCTGGTCATCGTCGTGTGCGGGCTTGCGCTGCTGTGGGTGCACCGTGGGCTGGCCTGGGTGGCCCTGGCCTGGCTGCTGGGCAACCTCGCCGCGGGCAGCTCCGCCCTCGCCGCGCTTGCCCGGCCCCGTCGCAGCACCGCGGTGGCCGCATGACGCCGTCTGATGTGCCCGCCCGGCCAGCCGGCCGGCCCACGGTGATGGTCGTCGCCCCAGGCGCCCACCCAGGCGCCCACCCGGGCGCCCCCGGCGGTGGCGAGGCTTGCAGCCTTCCGGCCCGGGACCTCGCCCGCGCCCTGGCCCGGCTGGGCCGGTGGCGGGTGTAATGCCACGCCGCTCGGCGCGGTTGCGGAAGCTTCGGCGCATCATCCGCACCGTCGGCCCTGCGCTCGTCAGCCTGCACGCACCCTCGCCGGGGCTCGTGGAGCTGCTGCCGGCCCTGGGGAGTGACATCCCGTTCGTCGTCTCGTGGCAGGGCCGGCTCGATGCGTCGGGTTGCGGGAGCGCCGGCCCGTGGGGGGAGCGCAGGATGCTCGCGCGTGCGGCCTGGATCGTCTGCGCCTCGGACCAGGTCCGCGACACGGAGCTCAGAGGCGTCCGCGCGAAGTCCTCGATGGTGCCGCCGGGCGATCGCCAGGCTGCAGCCACCGGGGAGATCTTCGAAGCGATCCTCGCCGGACGGCCCGGCGACGGCAGGCCGCGGCTCGCGGTCGTCGCCCCGTACTTCCACCCGAAGATGGGCGGCGTCGAGCAGTACGCCTATCACATCGCCCGTGGCCTCAACCAGCCCGATGGCTACGAGGTCGTGGTTCTGACCTCCAACCACGACGGCCGGCGCACCCTCGTCGAGGTCGTCGACGGCCTGACCGTATTTCGATTCTCCCGGTGGCTCACGGTGTCGAACACGCCGGTGAACCCCCTCTGGCCCATCCGCTTGCGCAGGGCGATGGTCGCGAACCGTGTCGACCTCGTGCATGCCCACGCTCCGGTTCCGTTCATGGCAGAGGCGGCAGCGATGGCCTGCGGACGCCGCCCGCTCGTGCTCACGTACCACTGCTCCCTTCCCAAAGGCCGGCGCTTCGTGGACCCCTGTCTCAGGTTCTACGAGTCCAGGATCCTCCCGCTGCTGCTTCGGCGGGCGGACGCGGTGGTGTCGGTGTCGCCGCCCGTCGCCAACTTGCTCATGCCGCACACCGGGGGGAAGGCGCACCTGGTCCCGCCCGGCGTCGACGACACGGTCTTCGTGCCACCCCCACCACCCGCCGGGGACCAGGCCCCCGCCCGCCTTCCGACAGTCCTCTACGTGGGCAGGATCGAGCGTGCGTCCGCCGCCAAGGGCATCCGGCACCTCCTGGAGGCATTTGCGGTGGTTCGGGCGTCGCTCCCCACGGCGATGCTCGTGCTCGTGGGGGGAGGAGATGCACTCGAGGATCACCGCCGGCTCGCCACCGCGCTGGGGATCGCCGACGGAGTCGTCTTCCGAGGGACGCTGAGCCTGGAGGCGCTCGTTGAGGCCTACCAGGCGGCGTCGGTGGTCGTGCTGCCCTCGACGACGAATTCGGAATCGTTCGGCATGGTGCTGATCGAGGCGATGGCGTGCGCCAAGCCCGTGATCGGTTCGGATGTCGGCGGCATTCCCTTCGTCATCGACCACGGCCGCGACGGCTACCTCGTGCCCCCTGCGGATGCCGGCGGTCTGGCGGCCGCCTGCCTCGACATTCTCCGGGCGCCAGACCTCGGCGCAACCCTGGGCGAGGCGGGGTACCGCAAGGTCAAGGATCGCTTCACGTGGCCGGCCCAGATCGACAAATACCGGGCCATCTTCGAGGGGCTACGCGGCGTCGGTGGGGCGCCGCCGATCGACCCTCCGATCAACCGTACGGGAGCGGTGGCCAGCGACCTGGGCCCGCGACGGACCGGGCCCGCCGGGGCTTCCCCCCTACCGGAGCGGCGTTGACGTATGGCCATCCTCTGCTATCACGCCATCGATCCCCAATGGGTTTCGCCCTTGGCGATCACGCCCGCCACCTTCAGCCGGCAGTGCACATTGCTGGGACGCCGCCGGCACCCGGTCGACCTCTCGGAGGCTGTTCGCCACGTCGACGCCGCCGGTCGGCTCCCGCGGGGGATGGTCGTCCTGACCTTCGACGACGGGTTCGCAACTCTGCACGAGCATGCGTTCCCGATCCTCGCTGCGGCCCACCTCCCGGCCACCATCTTCCTCGTCGCCGATACGCTGACGCCGGAAGGAAGGACGGTTGACTGGGTCGAGCCGTCGGACAACCCCCCTGAGGCTCCGCTGCCGACCCTGGCCCTCGATCAGATCCTGGAGATGCAGGAGGCGGGCATCAGCTTCGGGTCACACAGCTACGCGCACCACGATCTGACGCAGCTTGGGGAGCAGGAATGCGAGCGGGATCTCAGGCAGAGCCGCGAGCTGCTCGAGAGCCTGCTCGGCCGTCCCGTGCCGTTTTTGGCATTCCCCTTCGGCCGCCACGACGAGCGGGTTCGGCGCGCCGCCCGCCGGGCTGGCTATGCGCATGCGTTCAGCCTGCCGGATGTGCCGGAACCGGCTGATCCTTATGCCCTGCCCCGGATGGGGGTCCTGCCCAACATCGGGCTCGGCATGCTGGCGATCAAGACCTCGTGGTGGTACCCGCGACTTCGGGTCACGCGTCCGTACGCTGCCGCCCGTGACCTGTTGCGCAGAGGAGGTGGCTCCCATGCTCGGGCGTGACCGGCGTTGCCGGGTCCGCACCCGTGGCCGCCGGATGGTGGTTGGTCTGTGAAAATCGTACAGGTCGTCAATCTCGGGTACGTCGCAGGAGGAGCCGAGAAGAGCGTGAAGTCCATCCGCCAAGGGCTGGTCGCCCGCGGCCACGAGGTGCTGGTCGTCGCGACCGACAGGGACCTCGCCGGCGAGGAGTCCTTTGCTGACGTTGTGGTCCCCCAGATTGCCGGCGGCCCCCTGAAACGGCTGGCGAGCTACGCCTGGTATGGGGCTGCACGGCGGTCGATCCAGGAAACCATTCGCCGATTCGGCCCCGACATCGTGCACCTCCATACAATCGGAGAGTTCAGCCCTGCGGTGTTTTGGGCATTGGGGGGCGTGCCTTGCCTGCTGACCGTCCACGGACCTGAGGAATTCATGGTGCAGCTGCTGAAATGGCAGCTCCCGGCATCCGACTACCGCCACGAGTCGAACGAATGGAAGGATCTCACCATCATTGGTCACCTCCGGTACGCCTACCAGCGGTTCCTGCAGCGCCCGCTCTACCTCTTTGGCGGGCGGCGGCACCTGAGGCTGGTGCTCGCGCCCAGCAAATTCATGGCCGGCATCCTCGAGCACGATGCGCGGGGAATCCCAGTACGCCACCTCTACAACGGAATCGAGTTGCCGGCTGGCGAGCCGCTGCCGGGACAGCCCGCGATCCTGTACGTCGGCAGGCTCGAATGGTTCAAGGGTGTGGACAAGCTCTTGTACGCCGTGCAGCGCCTCGTGGCCTCGGTCCCGGGGGCTACGCTCGTCGTGGTGGGCGACGGAACGAAACGCAGCGAACTCGAAGCCCTGTCGGCAGAACTGGGCCTGGGCGAGGTCGTCCGATTTGTTGGATGGGTGGGGCCGGCCGATATCGGGAAGTACTATTCCGAGTCCCAGGTCGTTGCCGTGCCGTCCCTCTGCCCGGAGACCCTGTCCATGGTCACGATCGAGGCGATGGCCGTCGGCCGCCCGGTGGTGGGAAGCAACGTGGGTGGTATCCCGGAGGTTGTCGTGGACACGGTGACGGGCAGCCTTGTCGAGCCCGGGGATCCCGAGGGATTGGCCGATGCGCTTGCAGCGATCCTGGTCGACGGAGCGTGCGCCCAGCGGATGTCGGTCGCGGCCCGGACGGCATCGGAAGCCTTCAGCGCGGAGCGCTTTCTGGATGCCCTGGAGCAGACCTACCATGAGCTTGCCGGCTCCCGATGACCGCAGATGCTCAGCGCCTGGCCGCCGCGATGGCCTGGGCCAGCGTGGCATAGGCAGGTTTCTCCGAGCCGTCGCTTCGCCGGAGGCCGAAGAAGTTCTCCCGGTCGCTGGTCGAGTTCCCGGCATCGGTCTCCGTGTACCAGAACAGGGCGGCGATCACTGGCGACTTCTTCGCGAGCTGCACCGACTGGGTTGCCATCTGTGCCTGCAGCGCCTCGTCGACGTGGTCCGGGTTGTGGCCGATCTGGTAGTTCGTCGGCGTCGCACCAGCCCCTGGGCCGTTCGTCGGCGCACCGTACTCGGTGGCCCAGATCTTCATGTCAGGAAAGCCCAGAGACGCCAGGGTTGCCTTCATGTTCCTCGGTGCATCAGAGATCTGCGACCAGCCGCTCCAGTCGGCGTAATAGCCGGGCGGTGCGGGATAGGAGTACGGGTGGTAGCCGACGGCGTCGACCGCCGAAAGCCCGCCGGCCTGGGCAAAACCGGTCAGGAAATCCAGCTGCGACAGGTCGCCGGCGACGGTGGCGGAGGGGGCCAGCCCGCCAGAGATCACGATGGCGGAGGCATCGGCCGCGTTGATCGCCTGCGAGGCCGCACGCGTGAGGGCTGCGTAGCCGGCCGGGTCTGGTTTCGGTTTCCAGGCGCCGCTGGTGTTGGGCTCGTTCCAGATCTCCCAGTCGTGAACGCCCAGCGGGGCGTAACGGCGCGCCGCCGCAGCGGCGAAGGCGGCAAAGCGATCCGGATCCGCGGGCCTGCAGTGATCACTTGCACCGCACCCGGGGGCCCGGGCCCAGATGGGCGTGTATTGCAGAACTGGGAGCATTGCCATGTGGCGTTGGTTGACCGCGGCGACGATCGCGTCGAACGCCGACCAGTCGAACGAGTTCGGGGAGGCCGGCTGGATGGCATCCCAGGGGAGGTCGAGACGGATCCATCCAACCCCAACAGCGAGGGCGTCGTCGAGCGCGTGATTCACCGCCTCGGCGCTGAGCTGCAGCCCGCCAGCGAAGGACATCCCCAGGCGAAGGCCGCCGGCTGCCGAAGGGACCGGCACGGAGGGGTTTACCGGCACCGGGGGGGTGGCCCCCGTTGGTGGGAGCGGCGTCAAGGAGCTCGCCGCAGCCGAGTTCTGCGCATCCGGGCGTGGCGGCTTGGTGCATCCGCCGGTGGCTGCAAGGACAAGGACGGCCAGGGCTCCCAAGGCGAGGCGGTGGCAGGCGCCTGCCGGTGGATGACCAATCCCCGGCCGCCATGCCCGCCGGGCCTGCGAGTTCCCTCGGCTCACAGGATCGACGAGGCGGGTTTGGCTCTCAAGGGACCAAAGGATTGCATGATGGGCCAGTCACGGTCCAATGCCGGCCGGCAGCCAAGGGCGCCGCTGGGCGATCGTTAGGGAGGTCCGGCGTGGAACTGGAGGTGATCCGGGGGCGGCGGGCTCTCGAAGAGATGGGCATGGCTCTCGACGACCTGCATACCGCCACAGCCACGCCGGTGACGGCTCGCCGCCCGTGGCTCCAAACGTGGCTGGGCTGCTTCCACGATGAACCGCTGGCGGTGGCCGTGCGGTCGGGGGAACGCCTGGAGGCTGTGGCCCTCCTTGCCCAACGCCGCCGGCTTGGCCTCACCGTGACCGTGGCGATGGGCCACGGGCCAAGCGACAGGGTGGCGTTTCCTTCACGCGGGCCCGAGGCGTCGTCCACCCTGTCAATCGGGCTTGCCGCTCACCTCCTCGGCCAGTCCGGGCCGTGGCAGCTGACGGTCAGGCACCTGCCGTCGAACGACCCCGTCGCCGTCGCGCTCGCCGGCCACCTGCCACAGGCGAAGCTCGTTGCCGGGGACACCTCGCCGGCACTCCGCTTCGGCCCCGACCGCCGGCTTCGCACCTACGTCAGCCGAAATCATCACCAGCAGGTCCGCCAGGCGACCAATCGCATGCGGCGGGAGGGCCTCACGCCGGAGTTCGAGCACCTCAGGGAGGCGGGGGCGATTTCGGCGGTGTTGCACGAGGTGGAGCAGGTGTGTCGAAGCCGGGACGCCATGTTGCACCGCCCGAGCCAGCTCGACGACCCCCGGTTCGGACCCTTCTTCCGCGCCGTCATCCTCGATCACGCGGCTCGAGGCGAGGTCGAACTCACGCTCCTACGCCTGAAGGGCGAACTGGCGGCTTACTGCCTCTGCTTCGTGGACAACGGCTCCTATCGCATGTGGAACTGCCGGTTTGCCCCACAGTGGGCCCATCTCAGCCCGGGACGCGTGACGAACAACGAAGCGCTCCAGCATGCGCTCGCCGACCCGAGCTGCACGGAGTTCGACTGGATGCTCGGCCAGGAGAGCTACAAGTCGGGCGTGAACAACCACATGGATCCCTCGCAGAACCTCCTCGCCTGGTCGTCGCCCACGGTTCGTGCCGTTCTGGACGCGCCCAGGCACCTACTGCAGGTACTGAAGGACGTCAAGGACCACCATGAACCGCTGGGGAGGGCATGGGAAGACGCCCAGCGGGCTCGGGAGCGCATCCGCCAGCGGTGGCGGCTCCCGGGTAGGAGTAGCCAGCCACCGCCCTGAGCCGGGCCGGGGTTGGGTCGCCCCGGTGTGGCTACAGCGTGGCTTTGATGAGGATGGCCGTGGAGACGCTGGGCCCGCTCGGTGACTGCATGGCTGCCGGCGAGACCGACCCGGAAACGGTGCCGTTGAAGGCCACGACGTTGGCGCTGCTGTCCGTCCGGTACGAGAAGCCCGCCGTCGTGCCGGCGCTGCCCGTGTTGGCAACCCACGCATAACCGAAGTAGAAGTCCACCGAGCCGGCGCTGGGTGTCAGGATCGGGAACCTCACCGTCTGAGACGCCGCATTGCTCTGGGCCCCCCAGTTGGTGGCGTCGACCGCCCATTTGGTGGCCGAGCCCAGCCTGGAGGAGAGCTCCTGGGCGTCGAGGAACATGTTGACGCCAGCCAGGGAGCCGGTTCCCGAGACGCTGATCACCGAGGGCCCGGTTGCCGTGATGACCCCGCCCCAGATCTCGTTGTCACCATGCGGCGAGCTGAGATTGTCGGCGAAGGGACCCTCTACCCGCCGCCAGCTGGCACCCCCGCCGGTCACCGAGGAGATGGTTGCCGACGTGGATTCCATGTGGATCGCCAGCAACCAGGCGTCGCCGGCCTTACCGGGTGACACCGACAGGGTGGTCGCACCGGGTGCGCCACGGCTCACGAGGCTG
>WNFC01005735.1_pt1 | contig 13629 bp, 10 predicted proteins | sample 5400541 | NCBI WGS metagenome assembly WNFC01 (sample SAMN13153342, study PRJNA577476) | soil metagenome | isolation source: 120 cm saprolite under Douglas fir tree site 2 hole 2 replicate 1 | place: USA:California | collected 2015-04-18
CCAGGAATGGAACCAGAGGGCGTAACCGGCTATCGGCGCGGCGCAGCCCGCCACGACGGCGATGACCGGGCGCCAGCCGACCCTGTGCAGCACCTGATGGGCCTGGCCATAGGCATCCTGGTGTACGCATTGCTACGGCGGAGCCGGGTGGCACGGCACTGGGCCGCGCTGGCCGCCGCCCCGGTGCTGCTTGACGGCAACGAGATCCAGCTTGAGCACATGGTGATGGCCGAGACACTGTTCACGTTCCTGGTCATGATCAGCATGACGCTGCTGCTCTGGCGGCCGCGTCCCTCGTGGCCGGCGGGCCTGGCGGCCGGACTGCTCACCGGCTACGCGGTTCTCGTCCGCACGGAGGGGGTGCCGCTGCCCCTGGTCCTCGCCGGGTACCTGGTGGTGCGCAGGGTGGGCTGGCGCCCCGTCGTCGCCGTAATAGCGGGCTGCGCCGCGCCGATAGCCGGGTACGCCATCTGGTTCCATTCCTGGAACGGCCAGTACGCCCTCACCCGCTCAGAAGGGTTCTACCTGTGGGGCAGGGTGTCCACCTTCGCCGACTGCGCGCAGATCAGGCCGCCCGCCGACGAGCGCCGCTTCTGTCTGTCCACGCCACCCGCCAAGCGGCTTCCGGCCGGGACGATCATCTGGGAGACCCCGAAGATCCGCCATATGCCCGGCGGGCCGGTGAGCGTGCGCAACAACCGGCTGCTGCGCGACTTCGCGATCCGCGCCATCCTCGCCCAGCCGGGCGGCTACCTGACGGCCATCGCTGACGAGGCAGGCATCGCCCTGGACTGGCGGCGGTATCCCTACCCGAGCGCGGGCACCGTGTCATTCAGCTACTTCCATCTCAAGCCGCAGGTGGTGCCCGACAGGAGCTGGATCCCGGGCGGGACCGCGCCCAGAGACGTGCGGGCCTACGGCCGGGCGAGCCCGAGCCGGGTGATCAGGCCGGTGGCCTACCTGATCGGCGGCTACCAGCGGGTGTTCTATACCTGGGGACCGCTGTTCGGCGCGATCCTGGCGGTCGGGCTGGCCGGCCTGATCCGGTTCCGGCGCCGGCTCGGCGGGACGGGCCTGCTGCCCTGGGCCGCCGCGGTGGTGCTGCTCATCACCCCGATCGCCACGGCGGGGCTGAGCTACCGCTACCTGATACCGGTGCTGCCGTTGAGCGGCCTCGCGGCGGGCCTGGCCGCGGTGCCCCGCAATGGCGGGGCACCGCGGCGCGTGGCGGGCACATCTCAGGGGTCCGCGCTCGCGGCGGAAGGCTCGACAGGGGCGGCGCAGCACCCTGTATCCCCGGCTCAGGGCGAGGCGATCCGGCTGAGCTGAGGGGGCAACTGGCTCGCCGCGGCCCTATCAAGCAGGAACAGCGTGCGCTGCCGCCCGCGCGCACCGGCCGCCGGTACCTGGACCGGGCCGGAGTCTGACAGCGCGAGCCGGACCGCCCTGGCCTTCTCCTGGCCGGCCGCGAGCACCCACACGTCGCGGGCACACCGGATCGCCGGCAGGGTGAGCGTAAGCCGGGTCGGGGGCGGCTTGGGCGCGCCGTGGACAGCGACCACCGGCCGCTCCTCCTCATAGAGCGCCGGCATGCCGGGAAAGAGCGACGCCACGTGCGCGTCCGGCCCGATGCCGAGCAGCAGGACGTCGAACGAGGGCACCGGGCCATGGTCTTCAGGCCGGGTAGCCGCGCGCAGCTCGTCGGCGTACCTGGCCGCGGCCGCCTCCGGGTCGTCTCCGTCCGGGCCGTCCGTGCCGGGCATCCGGTGCACCCGCCGCGGATCGGTGTCCACATGCCGCAGCAGCGCCTGCTCGGCCGCCGCCTCGTTGCGTTCGGGATGCCCGGACGGCAGGAAGCGCTCGTCCCCCCACCAGATGTCCAGATGCCGCCAGTCCACGGCGCCCAGGGCCGGCGCCGCCGCGAGTTCCGCCAGGATGGCCGTGCCGATGCCACCGCCGGTGAGCACCAACGCGGCGGCGGCCGACGCCGCCTGGGCATCCACCAGCCTGGTTACCAGCCGAGCCGCCGCCGCCTTGGCCAGCACGTCCGCATCGTGGTGTACGAGCACCTCAGGCGGGCTCATTTCCGGCTGCTGCCGCCTGTGGCGCTCCGGCCGCCGGTGCCGTGCCCGTTGCCTTCGGCACCTCGCCGGCGGCCGCCGGCCCGCTTCCCCCCGCCGTGCGCGGCCGCGAACCGCGCGACGGTCTCGGCGTAGACCTCATCAGGGTCCAGCCGGCGCAGCTCCTCGGAGAGCAGTTCGGACGTGTCCCTACGGTGCAGCGAGACGTGGCGCTCGGGCTGGTCGGGCCGGCGCAGCAGGGCCACCCGGCCGTCCGGCCGGGTCAGCGAGATGTCGCCGTCCGTGGTGGCGAAGGTGACACCGGTGATGCCCGGGCCGGCCGAGACCTCGTTCGCGAACGGCACGCCGAGCCGCGTGGACAGCCACGATGCGATCAGGTCGGCGCTCGGGTTGCCCTGCTCCGCGGCCACCGCGCCTCCGCCGATCGCGCCGTGTGGCTGGTCCATGGTGGCCGCGAGCAGCGTTCGCCATGGCGTGGCCCTGGTCCAGCTGAGATCGGTGTCACCGGGCCGGTAACCACCGGCCAGCGTTTCCAGGCAGTGCCGGGGTGCGCTCGCCGACGCGGCGTCGGTGATCCGCCGCTGCGCCAGGGCGCCCAGCGGATCCGCGGCGGGCACGATTGGGGGAGACCCGGGCCACCAGGTCACCACGGGCGTGTCCGGCATCAGCAGCGGGATCACCACGGAATCCGCGTGCTGGCCGAGCGGCCCATACATCCGCAGCAGCACCGTCTCGCCCGGGCCGGACTCGCCCACCCGGATCTCGGCGTCCAGCCGGGAGGCTGACTCGGGCCGCCGTATGATCACCGCGAGCACCCGCATGGGGTGCTCACGGGCCGCCTCGCTGGCCGCCCGTACCGCGTCATACTGCGCGGTCTCGTCGGTCACGATGACCAGGGTCAGCACCATCCCGCTGGCCGGGCCGCCGAGGCGCTGTCGGGCCTGCCGCAGCGAATCATGAATCTGGCCGGTGCTGGTCTGCGCCAGGTCGATCATCATGTTTGGCCTCGTCTCGTCGATGCGCTCACAGCGCCTCCCGCTCGCCTGCGGGGCCCCGCCCGCCTCCCCATTCCCCCTTCACTGCGCCCCGCCTTCCCTCGTCGCTCGTTCCTCGCTCCTCAGTCCAGGCGGCGCCGCGCCCCTCCGGCTCGCTCATAGTCGGCGCCAGGCCCGTCCGTCCCTGGCCATCAGCGCGTCCGCGGAGGGCGGCCCTGGCGTCCCGGCCAGATACTGCTCCGGCTTGGTGTGCTCGGCCCAGAAGTCCTCGATGGGGTCGAGGATCATCCAGGACAGCTCGACCTCTTTGTGCTGCGGGAACAGGGGCGGGTCGCCGATGAGGACATCGAGCAGCAGCCGCTCGTACGCTTCTGGGCTGGACTCGGTGAACGACTCGCCGTAGGCGAAGTCCATGTTCACGTCCCTGACCTCCATCGCCGAGCCCGGCACCTTGGAGCCGAACCTGACGGTCACCCCCTCGTCCGGCTGCACCCGGATGACCAGGGCGTTCTGGCCTAGTTCCTCGGTGTCGGTGGCGGCGAACGGCAGGTGCGGAGCGCGCTGGAACATCATCGCAATCTCCGTCATGCGGCGCGGCAGCCGCTTGCCGGTACGCAGGTAGAACGGGACGCCGGCCCAGCGCCTGGTCTCCACGCTCAGCTTGACCGCTGCGTAGGTCTCCGTGCGTGAGTCCGGCGGGATGCCGTCTTCTTCCAGGAATCCGTGTACCGGGACGCCACCCTGCCATCCCGCCGCGTACTGCCCGCGCGCCGTCCCGTTAAGCAGGTCTGCGGGCGGCCGGACCGCCGAGAGCACCTTCTCCTTCTCCGCGCGCAGCGAGTCCGCGTCGAACGACACGGGCTCCTCCATCGTGGTGAGGGCCAGCAACTGGATCAGGTGATTCTGGATCACGTCCCGCGCGGCGCCGATGCCGTCGTAGTAGCCCGCCCGCCCGCCGATGCCGATGTCCTCGGCCATGGTGATCTGCACGTGATCGACGTACCCGCGGTTCCAGATCGGCTCGTAGAGGGCGTTGGCGAAGCGCAGCGCGAGGATGTTCTGCACCGTCTCCTTGCCGAGGTAGTGATCGATGCGGAACACGGAGTGCTGCCCGAATACGTCGTTGAGGAGGGCGTTGAGTTCCTGCGCGCTGGCCAGGTTGTGGCCGAACGGCTTCTCGATCACCACTCGCCGCCAGGGCCGGGCCCGCCCGGGGGCGGGCTCGCCCGGCGACGACAACCCGGACCGCTTCAGCTGCTGGACCACCACCTGGAAGAACTTGGGCGGGATCGACAGGTAGAAGGCATAGTTGCCACCGGTCCCGCGCTCGGCGTCCAGAGCCTGCACCGTCTGCGCCAGCCGGTCGAAGGCTTCGTCGTCGGTGAATTCGCCCGGCACGAACCTGACCCCCTCGGACAGCTGGTTCCAGACCGTATCCCGGAACGGGGTCCGCGCGTGCTCCTTCACCGCTTGGTATGTGACCTGGGCGAAGTCTTCGTGCTCCCAGTCCCGGCGGGCGAAGCCGACGAGTGAGAATCCCGGCGGCAGCAAGCCGCGGTTGGCGAGGTCGTAGAGGGCAGGCATCAGCTTCTTGCGGGCCAGGTCGCCGGTCACGCCGAACATGACCAGCACGCACGGGCCTGCAACGCGCGGGATCCGCCGGTCCCGGGGATCCCGCAGCGGGTTATCGGTCATGCATATGCTCCTGGGGCGCTGGTGCCCGCGGCCGCGAGCAGCTGGGCGATGCCGCTGGCGCGGTCATACAGGTGTAGCCGGACGACCGGCCTGCCGCGCTGGCGCAGTGCGCCCAGGTCGCCGAGGGCCTGGGCGAGTTGCAGGCGGCCTAGGGTGAAGGGCTGCCCGGGTACCTCGACGTCGCGCTGCACTGCGCCGGTGATCTGCAGGAACACGCCGTTTTGCGGGCCGCCCTTGTGGTACTGGCCGGTCGAGTGCAGGAACCGGGGCCCCCAGCCGAAGGTCACCGGGTGCGTGGTCCGGGCCGCTAGCGTGTCCCGCAGCTGGGCCAGTGCGGCATCCCCCACGCGGTCCAGGAACGCCATGACCGCGAGGTAGCCGCCCGGCGGCGGTGACCAGAGCAGGGCGTCGAAGACACCCGGCAGGTCGTTCGCGTCGCGGAGCAGGTCGGGGTCGGCGTGGACCTCGACCGCGCCATGCACGAACGCCGGCTTGCCGGTGGGCAGCGGGCCGCTGCCCGCCTCGGCGAGCAGATTCGCGGTGTTCTCCTTGGACTCGGCCACGTTCGGCTGGTCGAAAGGGTTGATTCCGAGCAGCCTGCCGGCGACCGCCACGGCGTACTCCCAGATCAGGAACTGTGCGCCGAGTGGCCCGTGCACCGAGGTGTCCACCGGCCGCCGGGGCGTGCCCATGCCGATCAGGTGGGTGTCGGGGCCGGGGGAGAAGCCCGGGGAGTCCTCGCTGTCCACCACGACCGGCAGGATGCCACGGCCTTGCTTGCCCGTGGACTCCGCGATCAGCTGCTCGGCCCAATCACCGAAGCCCCGGATGGTCGAGCCGGCCTCCGCGAGCACGGCCTTGTCGTGGCCGCTCAGCGTGTAGCCGCCGAGCGCCGCCCCGAGAATGAGGCCCGGGTTGCCGTCCACGCCGGACAGGTCGGCCAGCGCATCCTCCGCGTCGTCCAGCAGGCGGCTCACGTCCGCGCCCGCCAGCCCACCGGGCACCAGGCCGAACGCGGTCAGCGCGCTGTACCGGCCGCCCGCGTAGGGATCGGCCTGCACGACGTGGTAGCCGGCATCGCGGGCTGAGTCCTCAAGCGGCGACCCTGGGTCGGTCACCACGATGAACCGGCGCCGCAGGTCGTTGCCGGAAATCCGTTCAGCGGCGAACGCCCGTTCGTAGATGCGGCGGTGGCTGTCGGTCTCGATGGTGGAGCCGCTCTTGCTGGATACCACCACGAGCGTGCGGTCAAGCCGGTCGCCGAGCGCCCGGGCGACCTGGTGCGGGTCGGTGGTGTCCAGCACGGTCAGTGGCACCCCGGCGGTCTTGGTGATCACCTCGGGGGCAAGCGACGAGCCGCCCATGCCGGCCAGCACCAGATGGCTGAGCCCGTCCGCCCGGCGCCGCTCGGCCAGCTCGCCGATCTCCGGCAGCAGCTCGCGGGAAAACCGGGGTGCCTGCAGCCAGCCCAGCCTGATCGACGCCTCTGGCTCAGCGTCCGAGCCCCACAGCGTGGCGTCCCCGGCGGCCAGCGCGCCGGGAACCCCGTCCCCGGCGAGCTTGTCGATCGCCTGCGTCGCCGCCTCGGCCACCGCCGTGCTGCGCGTCTGCACGGTCACCAAGGGCGCACGGGAAGGCGGCCGGCCGCCACCGGGCGGCCCTGTGCTCATGGCTTGCTCACCGTCGCCATGTTGGCCTCGATCGTCTCCAGGAACTCATGCCATGACGTGGCGAACTTCTGCACGCCCTCCACCTCAAGCACCTCGACCACGTCATCGTAGGAGATGCCGAGCGCCTCAAGATCGGCGAACACCTGCCTGGACTGGTCGTACGTGCCGTGCACCGTGTCACCGCGGAGCCGGGCGTGGTCGGCGGTGGCGTGCAGGGTGGCCTCGGGCATCGTGTTCACCGTGCCGGGAGCGACCAGTTCCACCACGTACATGGTGTCGTCGTAGGCCGGGTCCTTGGTGCTGGTGGAGGCCCACAGGGGCCGCTGCGGCGCGGCGCCGGCCCGCTCAAGGGCGGCCCAGCGGGGGGTGGCGATCCGCTGTTCGTGCAGCTCGTAGGCGAGCCGGGCGTTGGCGATCGCGGCCTTGCCGCGCAGTGCCGCCGCCTCCGGCGTGCCGATCTTGTCCAGCCTCCGGTCAACCTCGGTATCCACCCGGCTGACGAAGAAGGATGCCACCGACCCGATGGCGGCGAGGTCATGCCCGGCCGCGGCCGCCTGCTCGAGACCGGTCATGAAGGCGTCGATGACCTGCCCGTACCGCTCCAGCGAGAAGATCAGTGTCACATTCACGCTGATCCCCTCCGACAGGCACTGCGTGATCGCGGGCAGGCCCTCGAGGGTCGCCGGGATCTTGATATACATGTTCGGCCGGTCTACCTGCCACCACAAAGCCCTCGCCTCGGCGATGGTCTTCGCGGTGTCCTTGGCGATCCGCGGGTCCACCTCAATGGACACCCGCCCGTCGATGCCGTCGGTCGAGTCGTAGACCGGCCGCAGCACGTCACAGCCCCACCGGATGTCGTAGGTCGTGATCGCCCGCGCGGCTTCGTCCACGTGGACACCGCGCACGGCCAGGTCCGCGAGCTGCGCATCGTAGGCGTTACCGGTGCTCACCGCGTGTGCGAAGATCGTCGGGTTCGAGGTCACCCCGGCCACGTGCTTGTCACGGACCAGGGTCGCGAGGTTCCCGGTGGTCAGCCGTTCCCTGCTGATGTCGTCGAGCCAGATCGCCACGCCCGCGGCGGTCAGCGATGCGAGAATGTCGTCCGGCTGGGAGGGGTTGTCCTGCGGCTGAGAGGTCATGACTCTCGCTCCTTGCTTTAGTCCCGTGCGGCGCTCAGCCGGGCCAGGCTCGAGCGGGCGGCTGCCGCCACATGGTCGGCCGTTATCCCAAACTCCTCAAAGAGGGTCTGGGCGTCGGCAGATGCCCCGTAGTGCTCAAGGCTGACGCACTCGCCCGCATCTCCCACGAACTCCCGCCAGCCCAGCGCGACGCCAGCCTCGACGCTGACCCGCGCCCGGATACCCGGTGGCAGCACCTCCTCCTGGTAAGACGCATCTTGCCCCGCAAACCATTCCACGCACGGCATAGAAACCACCCGGGTGGAGATTCCATCTTGCTGCAGAGCGCTCCGGGCGGCCAGCGCGATCTGCACCTCGCTGCCGGTGGCGATGATGATTACTTCGGGTTCTCGGCCGGCGCCCTCGGCCAGGATGTAGCCTCCCCACGCCGTGCCTTCCGCGCTCGCGACGCTGTCTGCGCTGCCGGGAGAGCGGTCGAGCACCGGCATGTTCTGCCTGCTCAGGCACAGGCCCGCAGGCCGGTCGGTGTGCTCAAGGACCGTCCGCCAGGCCACCACCGTCTCGTTCGCGTCGCCCGGGCGGACCACGTCCAGGCCCGGGATGGCGCGCAGCGCCCACAGGTGCTCCACCGGCTGGTGGGTGGGCCCGTCCTCGCCGAGCCCGATGGAGTCGTGCGTCCAGACGTACGTCACCGGCAGGCCCATCAGCGCGGCCAGCCGCACGGACGGGCGCATGTAGTCGCTGAAGACCAGGAACGTGCCGCCGTAGGGCCGGGTAAGACCGTGCAATGTGATCCCGTTGAGAATGCCGCCCATGCCGTGTTCCCGGATCCCGAAGTGCAGCGTCCGGCCGTATTTATTGCCGGGGAACATTCTGGTCTGGTGCTCGGGCGGGATGAACGACGGCTCGCCCTTCATCGTGGTGTCGTTGGACCCGGCGAGGTCGGCCGAGCCACCCCAGAGTTCCGGCAGTACTGGCGCCAAATCGTTAAGTACCTTGCCTGATGCCCTTCGGGTGGCGGTGCCCTTGGCGTCGGGCGGGAAACTCGGCAACGTGTCGGCCCAGCCATCTGGGAGCCGCCTGGCCCGCAGCCGGTCCAGCAGGGCGGCTCGCTCCGGGTTGGCATCCGCCCAGGCGCCGAAGGATTCGTCCCACTCCGCCCGCAGCCGCTTGCCCCGGTCCGCGACCTTCCGCGCGTGAGCGACCGCCGCGTCCTCGGCGGGGAAGGACACCGCCGGGTCGAAGCCGAGGATCTCCTTGGTGGCGGCCACCTCCGCCGCGCCCAGAGCGGCCCCGTGCGCCTCGCCGGTGTTCTGAGCGTGTGGCGCGGGCCAGGCGATGATCGTCCGGAGCACGATCAGGGAGGGCTGCCCGGCGTGATCCCTGGCCGTGATCAGCGCGTTGTACAGCGCGTCGACATCCTCGTGGTAGCCGTCAGGGCGGCGCCAGTCCACCCGCTGCACATGCCAGCCGTACGCCTCGTACCTGGCCCCGACATCCTCCGATTTGGCGATGTTCGTGTCGTCCTCGATCGAGATGTTGTTGTCGTCGTACACCAACACCAGGTTGTCCAGTTCCTGGTGGCCGGCGAGTGAGGAGACCTCATGGCTGATGCCCTCCTCGATGTCACCATCGGAGGCGAACACGTAGATGTGATGGTCGAAGGGGCTGCTACCGGGGGCAGCGTCCGGGTCGAGCAGCCCGCGCTCCCGGCGTGCCGCCATCGCCATTCCGACCGCGTTCGCCATCCCCTGGCCGAGCGGCCCGGTCGTGGTCTCCACGCCCGGGGTGAGCCCATGCTCCGGGTGCCCGGGGGTACGGCTGCCCCACTTCCGGTAGCCCCGCAGGTCATCGAGGGTCAGCCCATAGCCGGACAGGTACAGCTGGATATACAGGGTCAGGCTGGAATGACCGCACGACAGAACGAAACGATCCCGGCCCAGCCAGCCCGGGTCGGCGGGATCGTGCCGCAGGATGCGCTGGAAGAGCAGGTAGGCGGCGGGTGCCAAGCTCATCGCGGTTCCCGGATGGCCCGAGCCTGCCTCCTGCACCGCGTCCATGGCCAGGACCCGGACGAGATCGACGGCGCGCGCGTCGGCTGCCGTCCACTCAAGCGTCGTGCCAGCGTGCATGCTGTCAGATGGGCTGGTCACCGTGGGATCAGGGCTCCTCTCCAGGCCCGCGCCGACCCCCGCGGCGGCGAGCACTCGGTCGCTGGCACGACCTTATCTCCAGTGTGCTCTATATCCCCGCCGACCCCCGTTGGCCGCCTTGTCCGCCACCGGTTGTTCACGTTGTTCACGGCGGGTTGTGCGCCGGGACGCTGAGGGGCGCGGCGAGTACGCTCCCTTGCCATGGTCATGCCCGATTTCGACCCGAGCGCAATCATCGAGGGGCGGACTCCTGGCCGGCCGCGGGCGGGGTTTATCACGGGCACCGTGGTGGCGATCGGCTGCGGCATGATCCTGCTGGGCGCCGACCTGCTGCAGAGCGTGGACGTGCGGCACAGCGTGGCGCCGTTCTTCATTGCGCTGCCGTTCGCCTTGCTCCCGGTCCCGCTGCTGGTGGCACTGGTGCTGCTGGCCGACCGGCTGGAGCCCGAACCCCGGATCAACCTGGTGTTCGCGTTCGCCTGGGGGGCGGGGATCGCCGCTCTGCTTGCGACGGTGATCAACACGGCCGGCTTCCTCTTCATCACGCAGCCGGACCTCGGCAAGACCACCGGGGAGTACATCTCCGCGACACTCGGCGCGCCCGTGGTGGAGGAGTCCCTCAAGGGCCTGGCCCTGATCGTTCTCCTGTGGCGGCGCCGCCAGGAGCTGGACGGGCCCACCGACGGGATCATTTACGCCGCCATGGTCGGCATCGGCTTCGCGATGAGCGAGAACCTGGGCTACTACATCGATGCGCTGGTCCGTCCCGAGGTGGGCGGGGTGCAGTTGCTCGGCATCACGTTCGTGCTGCGGGGCGTGCTGTCACCGTTCGCACACCCGATCTTCACCTCGATGACCGGGATCGGCGTCGCCTACGCGGCTACCCACCGGCACGGCCGGTGGGCGGTCGTGGTGGGCCTGCTGGCGGCCATGGGCCTGCACGGGATGTGGAACGCGCTGACCGCGTTCGGCTTCGCCGGGCTCGCGATCGCCTATGTGATCCTGGCCTGCGTGTTCGCCGGGCTGATCGGGGTGATCATCGCGGACAGGCGCCGCATCGTCCGGCTGATCTGGCGGTTCCTGCCGGTATACGAGTCCACGGGCCTGGTCACCGAGGCCGACCTGCGGATGCTGAGCACGCTGCGGGAGCGCCGGGCGGCACGGCGGTGGGCGCGGTCCATCGGTGGCCGGGCCGCGGCCTCGGCCATGGAGGATTACCAGCTCGCGGCGACCGAACTCGCGCTTCTCCACCTGCGCCAGGAGCGGCGGGTGATCGCGCCGGACCAGTTCGAGGAGCGGCGGCGGGCGCTGCTGCAGCTGATGGCGGTCGCGCGCAGCGCCTTTTTCAGGCAGCAACCCGAGCCGCCCCAGCCACCGTGGGCGGTGCGCGCGCAGTCCGGATTCGGCCGCCACCGCCAGGGCCCAGCCTGGGATACCCGGTAGCGCAAGCCGCACTGCGGATCCTCATCGTATATAACACCTCCACCGGAACGGCCCTGGCCACCTTCAAGATCACCCCATTCCTCTGGGTGGCCATCTTGTCGGCATGGACGGTCGCCTACGGCGCGCGCCAGAAGAGGAAGGGTGAACGCATGGCCGCCACCAGCGAGATATCCGGATAAGCCACGTACATCCTCCTTCCCCGGATATCACAAAGGGCGACCGGCCTCACGTGATCCGGAAGAGGTCGGGGGCCGGGCGCCCGCCGTCAGGCGTCGGGCTTCCACTCGCCGGCCGCGTCGGGCTTCCACTCACCGGCCACCTGGCGGGTGGCGACGTTCAGCCGGTTCCAGAGGTTCTGGTTGGCGATGGCGAGCACCAGGCCGGCGAGCGCCTGCTCGTCGAAGTGGCGGGCGGCCTCGGCCCAGATCTCGTCGGGGACCGGGTCGGGGTGATCGGCGAGCCGGGTGACGACCTCGGCGAGGGCCAGCGCAGCTCGCTCGGCGTCGCTGTAGTAGGGCGCCTCCCGCCAGCCGGCCAGCGCGAAGAGGCGCTCGTCCGTCTCCCCGGCCGTCCTCTGGAAGCGCCAGGCGCCATCGAGGCACACCCCGCAGCCGTTGATCTGGCTGGTGCGCATACCGACGAGATGGACCGTGGAGTGCGGGACCCCGCTCTTGCCAACGGCGTCTCCCAGGGCCTGCAGGGCCTCCATGGCGCCGGCAACGCTCACCGCAGGGTTAGTGATCCTTGTCTGCATTGGTGATCTACCTCCAGTCTCCTCGCCGGCTCGGGCCGGCGAGTTCCGGGTCTACGGCTTCCGGGAGCCGGCCATCGGTCACACCGGCCCCGGGGGGTCATTACATTGACACGTGACATCGAGCGGATGTGACAGATGGACGGCCCCGAGTGGCTCGCGAGTGGCTTCGAGCGGCACCGTTACTCATGGCCGGAACCCCGCCGTCCAGGGTCAAGCTCGGCGCGCGGGATCGCGCCCAGCTCGTCGGGTTCGCTTACGAGGCCGGGCTGGTCCGCCCCGGCTGGACCACCTAGCTCTCCGCCCGGTCCTGCATCTCCCAGGCATGCTCGAGGACGTGCCAGGCGATCCGGCGGGCCGCGTAGCGCGTGGTCCAGCCGCTGGGCACCACGGGTGAGCCGCCCGAAGGGGCGCCCACCACGGCGGCGATCGCCTCGCGCAGCGCCTCGATCGCGGCGATGTCGTCGATGGCCGGCTGCTTGAGCTTCACCCCGAGCTTGCGTGCGTAGGCTGTCTCGGCGCCGATCACGTGGTCGACCAGCTTGTCCCGGTCCCGGCCGCCACCCCGCGGGCCCTTGCGCAGCTCGGCCGGTGACGTGGCGGCGACCTCGTCGAAGGTCGCCCAGGCCGCGGTGACCAGGCCGGCCAGGCGCCGGGCCGCGGCCGGGGTCACCTCCGCCCGCTCGGCCTCGGCGGTCATTTGCGGGAAGGGGCGGCGGCATTCGGGTGCGGCGAACGCGGTCGTGGGCCCGCCGGGCACCCGCTCGACGACACCGAAGGCGACCGTGGACGGGAAGCTGACCCCGGCGTGCCCGGCCACCGGGGCGTACCGCTCGGCGTAGCTGGCCAGCGCCTGCAATGCGGCACCCTCGTCCCGGCCGGCGCGGCACCAGCCGGGCCAGTCGAGCGCGGAGGCGAAGGTCTTCTTCGGGGTGACCTCGAGGCAGACGGCGATTCGACGGGACGACATGCCGTGACCCTCCCACAGAGGACCGACAAGCACAGAAATATGACCCTGCGCCGCGCTTTCGCGCTGACCAGCCGGACTATTGCTGCTCATACCCAGGGGTCGCGGTAGTTGTCTCGTATACGCCGGACCGCCATCCGACAGGCCGACGTGTCGGAGCCCGGGAAGGCGGTGGATGATGCGTCTCAGGTTGCCGGGCTTCCCGGCCGTGGGCCTGCGCACAGCCTCGCACACGTCGGCTGCGCCGCCGCAGGTTGTCACATCGAAACAGCACGTTGGCGTTGGTAGCTGCACCGGCACATCCAACGGTGTTTGGCTGCCGCGCGCATCCACCGCTGAGAAGCTGGCTATCGGCTCGGGAGCGATCGCGGTAGCCCGAACCATGGGAGCACGCTGTTGTCGAAGCGGGTCATGGCGCTGGCTGAGCGACGCGCGTTGAGGCACTGGTAAGTGGCGATCCGGTAGAGCCAGGTGCGAAGCGACGCCCGTCCCTCGAACCCGGCGAGGGCTTGCCAGGCGGCCAGCAGCGTGTCCTGCAGGGCGTCCTCGGCATCCTGGAAGGATCCGAGCATCCGGTAGCAGTGCACCTGTAGCTCCCGGCGGTACGGCTCGGTCAGCTCTCGGAACGCGTCGCCGTCCCCGGCCCGCGCCCTTGAGATCAGGTCGGCTGTTGCCACCCTCGCGTCACCACTTCCCGTAGCTCACCGCACTTCTTCGTATGGACACCGGCCG
>WNFC01005737.1_pt1 | contig 13628 bp, 10 predicted proteins | sample 5400541 | NCBI WGS metagenome assembly WNFC01 (sample SAMN13153342, study PRJNA577476) | soil metagenome | isolation source: 120 cm saprolite under Douglas fir tree site 2 hole 2 replicate 1 | place: USA:California | collected 2015-04-18
TCCAGAGCCTGGTCCTTGTCAGGAAATTTGAGGAGGTTGAAATCCGCATACGGCGCCATCACCTAATCGGCTTGGCCGCCGACCCATCCACCCATGTCGACGTAGCCGAAGGCGCCCCCAGCGCGATCCCCATTGACGTTCAAGCAGATACCGGTCTTACCTTCCCGGCAATTGCGGCAGCGTCCGCAAGCGATGTTGAAAGGGACGGAAACCAGGTCGCCCACATTCAAGAACTCTACGTCCCTGCCCTTCTCGATGACTTCGCCGGTGATCTCGTGTCCCAGGACCATGCCGGCAGGAGCCGTGGTGCGCCCTCGGACCATATGCTGATCGCTACCGCAAATGTTGGTGCTCACCACCTTAAGGATCACGCCGTGCTCGCACTTCCGTGATCCCAGCGATAACTTCGGAAAATCGATCGACCGGACCTCAACTTTTCCCGGCCCGACGTATACCACTCCACGATTGCTTGCCATAAATGTTCCCTCCACTAAGAATCTAGAATGCTTTGGCGCCAGCTTCCGCCACCGTGTGATCCTGCTCTCCGGAACCGCCGCTAACGCCCACACCGCCTACCACTTTCCCCCCGCGTTTCAGCGGGATGCCGCCGGCGAATACCATCACGCGCCCATGGTTGGACACCTGGATTCCGAAGAATTGACCGCCCGATTGCGAATATTGCGCGAGATCCTTCGTCGAAATATCGAAGGCACGGGAAGTGAATGCCTTGTTAATAGAGATATCGATGCTGCCGATCCAGGCACCGTCCATGCGAACGTGGGAAACAAGGTTGCCCCCTTCGTCGACGACCGCAATGTTCATGGGATGTCTGATTTCACCAGCCTTCCGTTCGGCGGCCTCAATGACTTTACGTGCTTCCTCCAGCGTGACCATGAATATCCTTTCCGACGAAAAGGATTGCAATCACCTCTCCAAAAGTGGATCACACGTCTCACGCTGATCGGACAACACATAGTGTCCATCAACACGGCGTGCGAAGGCCTGTATTTCGACGCCGTGTTGCCATTTCGTCGTTCTTCCTGATCGGTCCAATCCTCGCAACCTTCCGTTACGGCGATCATCGAAGGCACGGAGATGAGTGGCAGTGGTCGGGGCATTAGTGGATTCAAAACGACCCGCGCTGCGTCGCCCGCAGTCTCGCCCTTCAGAACCGCGGGCCGGCCCTCAGATACGGTTATCCGCCGCGCATCGACCTTGCGTCGACTGAACGTCATTTGTGTCGCGAAAGGGACACTCAACCGTGTTCCGGCACACGCACCTGTCTGTCAGATATGAACTTTTGCAATGGACCAGGGGATGCTATTGCAGAACCGTGATGCACACTGCCATGAGCCTAGCATGCGCGGACGTGGTTGCTGAGCGGAGTTTCCTATGTGGATAGTTCGGCTCGCGCTTCGCCGCCCCTATACGTTCATCGTCATGGCGCTCTTGATCGCCATTCTTGGTGGATTGTCGATCCTGACCACGCCAACGGATGTGTTTCCTTACATCAACATTCCGGTGGCTGGCGTGATTTGGTCTTATTCGGGCATGAGTCCGGATGACATGGCAAAGCGGGTTCTGTTGATCTCGGAGCGCGCTATGACCACTACGGTCAACAGCATCGAACACATTGAAGCAACTTCCTACAACGGTGTCGGCTTGATCCGCGTGTACCTGCAACCTGGGGCGAATATCGACTTGGCCATATCCCAGATCGTCGCGGTAAACCAAACCATTCTTCGCACTCTGCCGCCCGGAATCTACCCTCCACTGGTGGTGCAGTACGACGCATCCAGCGTTCCGATACTGCAGTTAGGCTTGAGCAGCGACACACTAACCGAACAGGCGCTCTACGACTACGCTCAAAACTTTATCCGCACTCGCCTTTCGACCATTCCGGGGATTTCGGTGCCCTTGCCTTATGGCGGGAAGGTAAGGAGCGTCATGGTGGACCTGAATCCCGAAGCGCTATTTGGCAAGGGGCTCTCCGCAACTGACGTTTCCAACGCGCTCAGTCTTCAAAATCTCATCCTTCCTACTGGGACCGTCAAGGTCGGAACGCGTGAGTACCTGATACAGCTAAACAGCAGCCCGGACCTGATATCGGCTCTTAACGACGTACCGATCAAGACCATAAATGGCGCCCCCGTCTACATGCGAGATATCGCCCAAGTGCGGGATGGATACCAGGTTCAGACAAACATCGTCCGGACGGACGGAAAGCGATCAGCCTTGCTAACGGTACTGAGACATGGTGGCGCTTCCACTCTGGCGGTTGTCGATGGAGTGAAGAAGCTGCTGCCGGCGGTGGAGGCAACCCTTCCTCCCGCGCTTCGAATCACTCCCCTCTTTGATCAGTCCCTTTTCGTCCGTGCGTCGGTGAGCGGGGTTGTGCGGGAAGCGACGATTGCTGCCATCCTGACCGGGCTCATGATTCTCTTATTCTTGGGAAGCTGGCGCAGCACGCTCATCGTCTGTCTTTCCATCCCGCTTTCCATTCTCACTTCACTCATCGTCTTGAGTTTGCTGGGCCAGACCATCAACGTGATGACACTGGGCGGTCTGGCCCTCGCTGTCGGAATTCTGGTGGACGACGCTACCGTTGAGATCGAGAACGTGCATCGCAACATGGGGATTAAAGGCAAATCTCTGGTACGCGCGATCTTAGATGGCGCGCAGCAGATCGCCGTCCCCGCGTTCGTATCGACGTTATCCATCTGCATCGTGTTCGTCCCGGTGCTCATGCTCTCCGGTGCGGCGAAATACTTGTTTACACCCCTTTCGATGGCGGTCGTTTTCGCGATGTTGACCTCCTATCTTTTGACCAGAACAGTTGTTCCGACGCTGGTCCATTACCTTCTTCCGGTGGAGATGCCCTTGTATCAGGGAGGCGATGGTGCGGAAGCCGCCGCGAAAGCAGCGGGACCCATCTGGCGGATTCACGAGGCGTTCGACCGCTTGTTCGAGAAGCTGCGCGATGCGTACCATGGCCTCCTCGATCGCGTACTCGCGCATCGCGCATTGGCGGGAGGCGCCTTTGCTCTGTTCGCGTTCGCATCGCTGGGGCTGGTGTTATTTGTCGGGAAAGACTTTTTCCCTTACGTGGATTCCGGCCAGATGCGTTTGCACGTGCGTTGCCCTGCGGGAACTCGGATCGAAGAAGTCGAACGCATCTTCGGCCAAGTGGAAGAGGAAGTCCGGCGTATCATCCCTACCCAGGAACTCGACACAATCCTTGACAATATCGGTCTCCCGAACTCTGGCATCAATCTCGCCTTCAGCGATAGCGCCACCAATGGATCAGGCGATGGGGAGATTCTCATCTCACTCAAACCCAAACACCGTCCGACGATCGACTATACCAGGCAACTCCGGACCACCCTTGCCGCCCGGTTTCCTTCGGAGATCTTCTTTTTTCAGGCGGCGGATATCACCAGTCAGATTCTGAATTTCGGTTTACCGGCGCCGATCGACCTTCAGGTGACGGGTAATGACACTGAGGCAAATTACCGGATCGCGACCCAGTTGCGGGATCAAATCGCCCAGTTGCCGGGAGCAGTGGATACATTTATCCGACAACAAGTCGACTATCCGACCATGAAGGTTGACGTCGACCGGATCAAAGCGGACCAGTCGGGCCTCACACAGAGAGACGTCGCCAGCAGCCTTTTGATTTCGCTCTCCTCGAGCGGCCAGGTCGCGCCAAATCAGTGGCTTAATCCGCAAAATGGAGTCAACTACAACGTCGCAGTCCAGACGCCGCAGTATGACGTTCCCACGTTCGACGCAATGCAGCGAACTCCGGTGACAGCCCTTGCTGGCGGCAGGGCAACCCAACTCCTGGACAATTTAGCCAGCCTGCAGCGGACGACGTCGGCGGAAATCGAAAGCCACTACAACGTGCAGCCTGTGATCGACGTTTACGCAAGCCCAGACCGTCGCGACCTGGGCGGCTTCGCCGTGGACGTGAACCGCATCGTTGACAAAGTGCGCCAGAGTCTGCCTCGAGGCACCACCATTGAGCTGCGCGGGCAGGTAGATACCATGCAGACCTCGTTTACCCGCCTGGGTCTCGGCATGGTCTTCGCGATTCTCCTGGTCTACCTGCTGATGGCCGTCAATTTTCAATCGTGGCTTGATCCGTTCATTATTCTTACGGCGCTCCCTGGAGCTATGGCCGGAATGCTGTGGATGCTCTACCTGACTCGGACGACGCTGAGCGTTCCTGCGTTGATGGGCGCGATCATGGGCATCGGTGTAGCAACTGCCAATAGCATCCTGCTCGTCACCTTCGCCAACGATGAGCGAGAGCAAGGACAAAACGCGACGGAGGCGGCTCTGTCGGCGGGGTTCACGCGAATCCGGCCCGTGATCATGACCGCTCTCGCCATGATCATCGGTATGGTTCCGATGGCTTTGGGGTTGGGTGACGGAGGTGAGCAAAATGCGCCGCTAGGCCGGGCCGTCATCGGCGAGCTATTGTTCGCCACGCCTACGACGCTGTTCTTCGTACCGATCATGTATAGCTGGCTCCGCAGAAAGCCGCCGGTGAATCTCGAAGCGGAGATTGCCAGGGAAGCCGGCGAAACAGATACGCCTAGCGGGAAGGAGAACTAAGATGTTGGGTCGCAGTGGAACGTCGCCAAAGCGTCTGATCATGGCGGGGCTGGTTCTAGGAGTGCTGGCAGCGGCGGCGCTTCTCGCCGGGTATCTTCCGCGTAGGTCCACCACTAAAGCGCTCGACAGCGCAGCAGCCAAGCTAAGAAACACTCCGCCCCTCGTCAATGCAGCAATGGTCACACGCGCGCCAAATGTGACTGAGGTATCGTTTCCCGGCAGCATCACACCCATCACGGAAGCCTATATCTACGCTCGTGCCGCAGGCTATTTGAAGCGGCGATACGTTGATATCGGGGACCGAGTTTCAGCAGGACAGTTGCTCGCTGAAATCGACGCTCCCGATCTCGACCAGCAGGTGTCCCAAGCGCGGGCGGCACTGTCACAGGCGGAAGGGCAGCTCGGTCAGGCGGACGCCACACTTCAACAATTGACCGCGACGCGGGATCTTGCGGCCATCACATGGCAAAGGTACCAGGTGCTCACGAAAACCGGCGCAGTATCTCGGCAGGCCGGCGACACACAGATGACGGCGGCCAAGACAGCCGACGCGAATGTGACCGCCGGCGAGAAGAACATCGTCGCGGCGAAAGACTTCGTGCGCGCCAGCGAAGCTACAGTGGATAGACTCGTAACGCTTCAGGGATACGAAAAGGTCACTTCGCCGTTCGCTGGGATCGTAACGGCACGGAACGTCGATTTGGGCGCGCTTATTTCCGCAACGGGTTCGAGCCAAGGACCCAGCCGGCCCAGCCAAGCGGGCCCCTCCGATGTTCCCAGCAGCGGCGAGATGTTTCGTGTGGCGCAGATCGGCAGATTGCGTGTTCTTGTATCGCTCCCGCAAAGTGAGGCATCGGGTATCCATGTCGGACAGCCAGCTACCGTCAGTGTCGATCAGATTCCGAATCGACTATTCCCGGGCCAAATCACCCGCACTTCGAGTGCTCTCGATGCCGCATCCAGAACACTGCTAACGGAGGTGCAGGTCGCCAACCCTACTGGCGTTTTGCTTCCCGGCATGTACACGACGGTTCGGTTCGCCACCACCCGGGAGGTCCCCCCTTTCCTAGTTCCCGACGCCTCCCTCGTAGTTGAGGCCACTGGCACAACACTTGCCGTGCTCCAGCCCCTTAGCCAGTCGGACCTGGGGAAAGCCGCCTCGGAGGGAGTGGAACAGGCTGTGTTGGCTCGTGCACGAATCGTTCACTTCCAGAAAGTCCAGCCAGGCAGGGACTACGGCACGATGCTCGAGATCCTGGACGGTCTGCAAGATGGCGAATACGTTGTGGTCAACCCCGGTGATGTTGTGAAAGAGGGGGCTCTTGTGCAAATGGCGGAATCCGGCACGGCACCCACTTCCACCCAAGCACCAGGCCCGAGTAAATAGCCCATGCGATTTACTACTCATGCTGCGCTGTTGCTGGTTCTTAGTGCTGAGCTCGTCCTCGCGCAGGGCTCGCGTGAAGCCGCGATCGATCGAACACCGCAAGTGCGCCCCACCGACAGTACCTTCTTCAGCCGATTCGGCAGCCCCTATAGAGCTAAGGAGGTGTCGCCGGTCAATCTTCAGAACTCCCAGCGGATTTTTGACCTGATGCGGGCCGGGCAACTCTATTTATCCTTGGACGACGCGATCGCCCTTGCACTCGAAAACAACCTGGACATCGAACTGGAACGTTTCCTGTCGAAGATCGCAGACACGGACCTATTGCGGGCCCGCGGAGGCGGACTGCTCCGCGGGTTGAGTCTGCTGGTGAATGAGCCTCCTCCCGGGATCGGCGGTCCAAATGGACCACTATTGACGAACCTCACCGCAGGGTCCACTCCCACGCCCATCGTCAACACGAACTTCTCCGACATCGCACTGATCAGCCAGCAGCAGAACAATCTCTCGGTAACTGGAGTGACTCCGATGTCGAACGGGCCGGCTGTTCCTCAATACGATCCAATCGTCTCTGCTCTGGTTAACAGGCTGCACTCAACGACGCCTGAAACCAGTACGCTTCTCACCGGTTCTAATTGGCTAGCCCAGAACAACGTAAACGCGAACGCCGGGCTGAATGTAGGTTTCTCGGCGGGCACGCAACTTAGCGTCAACTTCGACAATAGCCGGTATCTTACCGACGCAACTCGTTACACGTACAATCCGTTCGTCAACTCAAGCCTCGGCTTCACGATCACGCAGCCACTCCTGCAGGGGTTTGGTACGACTCTGAACAAGCGCTACATCCGCATTGCACGGAATAGTCAGAAAGTCGCCGACCTCGTCTTTCGACAGCAGGTCATGGACACCGTATCCGGAATCGCACGCCTTTATACCGACCTCGTCAGTCTGAACGAAGATGTCAAGGTAAAGCAGGAAGCTCTCCTTCTTTCGCAGCGGCTCTATGAAGACAACAAGAACCAAGTCGACCAGGGGACGCAGGCGCCCATCGAAGTTACCAGAGCAAATGCCGCCGTCGCCGTAAGCAGACAGGCCCTAATCAGCGCGGAAGGTCTGGTGCGCCAGCAGGAATTGATTGTGAAAACCGCGATCACTCGCGGGGGCCTCGCGAATCCCGAAGTGCTCGCGGCCCATGTTGTTCCCACAGATATGCTCGCGGTTCCAGACCAGGAACCCGCGCAGGCACTACCGGATCTGGTGGGCGAGGCGCTCCAAAAACGTCCAGACCTGGCTGGCACAGGTCTTCAAGTTGAAAACTCGGAAATCAGCCTGAAGGGTTCTCTCAATGCGCTGAAGCCGCAACTGAATCTGGTGGGAATCGTACAAAACAGCGGGATGGCCGGCGATCTGAATCCTCTTGCCGGCACGGTGATGGGAGCCGCGAATCCCGGCGGCTATGGCACTGCGCTGGGGCAACTCTTCCGACGCGACTTCCCGACATATGGCGTGGGCGTTCAGTTGACCCTGCCTGTGCGGAATCGTGTCGCCCAAGCGGATGCTGTGCGCGACGAATTACAGGTCCGGCAGACTCAGGTGCGCCGCCAGCAGTTGCAGGATCAGGTTCGTCTGGAGGTCGCCGACGCCGAGGAGTCCTTGCGTCAGGCGCGCGCCGCTTACGATGCGGCAGTGGAGGCGCGCCGGCTTCAGGAGCAATCCGTCAGTGTGGAACAACAAACGTTCGCTGTCGGACTCTCCACAAACCTGGTGGTGATCCAATATCAGAATTACCTCGCCCAGGCCCGCTCGACGGAGGTCGCTTCCAGAGGCGCCTACATCAAGGCGAAGATTGCCCTGCAGCGGGCAACCGGTACGATTTTGGACGAAAACCACGTTGCCATCGATGAAGCCTATCGGGGCAATGTCACTCGTCCGCCCAGTGCGCCTCCGGAAGCTGGCAAATAGACGAATTTAGGAGGCTCAGATGATGGCATCTACTGTGTCCAGGCCCAGCATGACGGAGGAGGTCGCCCTGATTTGCAAGATCCTTGGCGGGCGGCGCGATCTTTTCGCCGACTTGATCGCACCGCACTTAACGCCCTTGTTACGCACAATACGGGCAAACACCGGCAGTCACCCTGACGTCGACGACATTATCCAGCAGACAGTACTTAAGGCGTTCACCCATTTGGAGCAATTTCGGTTTCGAGCGAGTTTCAGGACCTGGTTCATTCAAATTGGTCTCAATGAGGCCCGGCAGTGGCGGCGAAAAGCTGCCTCGTCGCGGTTTGTGGCGCTCGACGCTTCCGCGTTGAGTCGACTTTCGGCCGCCAATGAACGCCACTCGCCATTGATGGAATGTCTGAGGAGCGAGGTTATTGTTCGGTTGCGCGGTGCACTCGCCCGGTTGCCGGAAGAGTATCGGGTCATTATTTTGTTGCGGGATCTCGAAGAGCTCAGCCTCTCTGAAGTCGCTCGGCGATTACGGTTGACGTTACCGGCGGCAAAAACCCGTCATTGGCGTGCGCGGCGAAAAATAGCGGCACTCCTTAGACAGCCGCGCTCATTGAAGCCCCGGAGTCACGCTTGCCGCTGATCATCCCAGATTACAGAGGTGCCACGGCTCCGTCCGCTCTAGCGATCAACAGCCGGCCTCGGATGCGTTACGATTTCCGCCGGACGTGGGGCCGGGTTCGCTGGAAGATGGTGGCAATCATCACCTTCACGGGAACTTCCGCAATTCTAATTGCATGTTTAGCCGTCGCTGCTTTGAACGTCGTGGTGCGGCGCGAAAGTGCCAATGTCGTGGAGAAGCAGATTCAGGTTCTGGTGCAGGCCAGCCAGTCCGTTGCGCCCGCAATCCTGGATCATGCCGGCGCTTGCATGGGACAACCTACGAATTCCGCCAATCTCAGGCCGCTGCTGGCGTACACCGATGAGGCGTTTCCCCAAGCTCAGGCCTTTCTAACAGTAGAGCGCGACGGGAGCATCCAGTATTTACTGCCGAAGATTGACCCACCCACACATCCGGATTGGTTGCACGGAACTGGTTTCGCGGGCTTAGTCGTCGATCGGGGACAGCTCGAGATCCGCAATGTCGTGACTCAACAAAAGGGCGCGTGCAAGGTCACGGTGACCTTCAATCTGCCGTTGGGGTCGGAATTGGCCAAGCGACTCTCTTCCGCGGCCAATATGGAAGTGGCGACTGTTTCCCCCAGACCGTTCCGCGTGCACTCGGCGAACCAGCGCATACTCAGAACCATGGAGGGGAATTTCCTGCCTGGCATCGCCCGACCGGCGGCCGTCGTGCTGACCGTGCGCCACTGGGAAACAGGCGCACTAGAAGACTGGATCGCGTATACCGTTCGAGTCAGTTACGCAAACACCTTCGAAGATGTCGCGCGTTTGGGGAGCCAATTGGGGAGCTGGGTATGGCTACTGGCCGCCCTGTCACTTGCCGTGTTGCTTCTGGATGCTTCGGGCGTATGGATGTGTATCCACTTCGGCCGGGATATCGCCACTACAATTGACTCCCTCAGCAGCGCCGCGCGGCAGGTCGCCGGCGGCAACTTCTCCTGGAGGACGCCGATACGTAGCGGCGGGCAGTTGGGTGACCTAGTCTGTGACTTCAACGAGATGGCGATTGCCCTGGAACGACTTCGAAAAGAGGAGGCCGCCAAGCTAAAGATCGAAGGCGAACTGCGAGTTGCACGGAGTGTGCAGGAACATTTGTACCCACGTGTTGTGCCAGAGCTGCGTGGGGCCAGGGTTGCAGGCCAAACGCTGGCGGCGCAGACAATCGGCGGCGACCTGTACGATTTCTTCGATCTCGGTCAGGAGCGAATCGGAATCCTATGTGCCGATGTCAGCGGAAAAGGAATTCCGGCCGCTCTGATGATGGCGAACCTCCAGGCTGTCGCACGTGCACAACTCGGCGTCGAAGCGGAGGATCTAGCTGCGCAGCCCGCTCAATTCGTTCAAGCACTCAATCAACAGCTCGCTGGCCGCTTCGGAGACAATCGCTACGCCACTCTGTTTTGGGCTGAGTACAACACGCAGACCGCGGAATTGACTTATGTTAACGCTGGCCATCCATCGCCGATTCTGCTTGATCCGAACGGCGAGATCGAACGCCTGAATTCAGGCGAGGTTCCGGTCGGAATGTTCGCGGACACGCGATATACGGCTAGAACACTCCAAATGCGGCCCGGAAGCCGGCTGGTGATCTTCACGGACGGTCTCACCGACGCCCAAAACGCCGCCGAGGAAGAGTTCGGGGAAGAGCGCTTGATGGACTATTGCAGAACCCTCGCGGCGGGAATCGACGCAAAGGGCGTTGCTGACACGCTGATGCAAGCGATCGCACAGTTTTCAGCTGGGACGGAGCCGTTCGACGACACGACAATTGTTGTGCTGGATGTCACCTCCGTAAGCAATACGAAAGGGTCCGTTGCCAATGTCAACGAGGCGCGATCAAGACCTCCCCTCGACACCTGTGTCACGCTGCCGTCGTAACGCCGGCCGAAATGTTGCCTTAGTGATGAATTCGCAGCATCAATTGGCCTCGATCTCTTGGCCGCTCGATTGCAAACTACACAGGCAGGTGAAGGAGACCTTATGAACACGCAACGCACAATATTCGCTTCCATCGGAGCCGCGCTTCTCTTTGCGACTACATCATTCGCACAGCAAGTGAAGACGGACTACGATCGCAGCACAGACTTTAATCAGTACAAAACCTATTCCTGGGAAAAGGTCCAAACACCGGACCCGCTATGGGTCGACCGGATCAAGGAAGCCGTCAATACAGCCCTGACGGCGAAAGGCTGGACACCGGTGGCATCGGGCGGCGATGTCTCTATCGTAGCGATCGAGATGACGAAGATTCGGCAAAATCTCAACACTTTCTACAACAGTTTCGGAGGCGGCTGGCGCTGGGGCGGTGGATTTGGAAATGCAACCACGACGGTTGACAACTACAAGGTAGGCACCTTAGTCGTCGATCTGTTCGACGCTAAGTCGAAGAGCGTCATCTGGCGTGGATCGTCCAGCGACACCCTTTCCAACAAGTCCGACAAGAATATCAAGAACCTTGACAAGGGCGTCGAGAAGATGTTCGAGCATTTCCCTCCTGGCGAAAAGAAATAAGCGCAGGCAATTGGATGTCTTCCCGCAGTATAAGGAGATTTCAATATGAGATGGTTCCAACGATGGTTTCAACAATGCATGGCATTGTTCCTCCCCTGGTGCCTTTTACTGGCGGGTGTCCGAGACGGGTTCGCCTATCAGGGCGACGTAACCGTTTTTCCGCCTCAGGCGGCGCAACAGAGTTCCGATCAACTGCAGCAATTGGTAGCGCCAATCGCGCTGTACCCGGATGGACTGATTGCGCAGATCCTTCCGGCCGCAACGTTTCCGGCGGAAATTGTGGATGCGCAAAGGTGGATGGACCAACATAAGGATCTCAAAGGCGACGCCCTTGCGAAAGAAGTAGACAAACAGCCCTGGGATCCCAGTGTCAAAGCTCTCACGCAGTTTCCCGCCGTGCTCGCCAACATGAACCAGAATCTCGCGTGGACGTCAGAGCTCGGCGACGTGTACGCCAACCAGCAGCAGGATCTGACGAATGCCATTCAAACCATGCGGCAGCGGGCTAAGCAAGCTGGGAACCTGCAGACTACACCCCAGGAGAAAGTGACCTCGAAGGGTCAAACCATCGCCATCGAACCGGCATCGCCCGACGTGGTGTACGTGCCTCAATACGATCCCTGGCTAGTGTACGGAGATCCGCTGGCCGTCTTCCCGGGTTGGTATCCGCATCCGGGGCTGTTTTGGGATGGTCCTGGGATCGGTTTTGGACTGGGATTCGGGATCGGATTCCTTGGCGGCTTTGGCTGGGGTTGGCACCATTGGGGATACGATTGGCACCACGACGGAGGGGTACGTTATAACCACAACACGTATATTTCGCATAGCAGGACCATCGTCAATCGCAACACTTTTCGGCCGGATCGAGGGAACTTCAACGGTGGCTTTGATCGCGGCCGCAGCACCGGCGGGCAACAGGAGTCCCATGCACCCGCCGTCTCGCACCCCACGTCCGGAATGCATTCCGGTGCCTTCAGCGGGTTCGACCACGGCGGGTTTGCGAGATTCAACGCTTCCCGAGGACAATCCAGCTTTGGCGGCTTCCATGGAGGCGGGGGGGCGCGCGGTGGAGGCGGCGGCGGCTTTCACGGCGGAGGCGGTCATCGATAATTCGTACGAGGTGATTCAACTATGAAACGACAAATATCAAACACGATCAAACTACAAACACTTTCAGGACGCGTCCGGCCCGCCATAGTTCTGTTCGCGATGCTCGCGATGTGGGCGACGAATGGCGCTGCCCCTATTCGGGCTCAACAACCCGTTCCGCCGACTTTCCACGCGGCGGCGGAGGCGAGTCAAGCTCTCTTCCAGGCGGTGCAGGGCAACAACGAGCAGGCCATCGCAAACATCCTGGACGGACCGACCGAACTCACCTCCTCAGGCGAAAAAGGCCAAGATAAGCTCGACCGCGAGCTGTTCGCCCAACGATACCAGGAGATGCACCGCCTGGGCCGCGAGCCCGACGGATCGGTAACCCTATACATCGGCGCCGAGAACTGGCCGTTCCCCATCCCGCTGGTTGAGAAAAACGGTGCCTGGCACTTCGATTCGGAAGCCGGCTTGAAAGAAGTCCTGTTCCGACGAATCGGTGAGAACGAATTTACAGCGATTGCGACTTGTCACGAATTCGTCGCCTCCGAAAAGAACTATCGCCCACATTCGAACGCTGAAGCTGTGTTGGAAAGGTCCCCTGCGAGTCTGGTGGCGAAAGCGGCGACCGGATCAACGGGCGGCGATCCAGTTCTATTCCATGGTTACTATTTTCGCGTATTGGCACCGCGTCCAACGAGTGCTGGAGGCAAGACTACGGGTGGATTCGCCTTCATCGCCTATCCGGCCGAGTATCGGTCGTCTGGTGTGATGACCTTTATCATCACGAAAAACGCTGTTGTCTATGAGAAGGATCTTGGGGCGAACACTTCCGCGCGCGCACGTGCAATGACAACGTTCCACAAAGACGCGACCTGGGTAGCCGCGGAGGAGTAGAACCTAGAGCTGGTGCAGTGCGGTCGAGCAGAGGATAACCATGCAGGCACTCAAGCTTCTCCCGCTCGCGCTCAGCGTAGTTTCGATCCTGACGCTCCCGCCAGAGCGCCGGCCGTACCGATCCGGTACAGGTGAATGTGGGTGACTGGCTATGCCTCCAGTCATCATACAAGGAGCCAATCAAAAAAAAGGGTGCTGGTAAACCGCAGGCCCGATATCGAAGCCCAGCAGCGCGAAGAACTGGCGGCCTGGCAGGCACGAAGCGTATTTGGCGTCATTACAGAGCTCGATCCGCGAACACGGAAAATAACGTTGGAGGTGTCGAGCCCGCAGAAATCCCCGGAGATCACAATCGACATCAGCGGGGCGGTTAGCTATCAGACCTTCTCGGCAGGCAGCTTCGCTAGCCATTCAGGTTCGGAGAGTCAACTCTCAGTCGGGGATCTTTTCCTTGCTACCCTACCATGCGACGCGCTTTCAGCATTTCTCG
>WNFC01005738.1_pt1 | contig 13628 bp, 11 predicted proteins | sample 5400541 | NCBI WGS metagenome assembly WNFC01 (sample SAMN13153342, study PRJNA577476) | soil metagenome | isolation source: 120 cm saprolite under Douglas fir tree site 2 hole 2 replicate 1 | place: USA:California | collected 2015-04-18
TGACGCGCATCGCGGTGTGGCCGGTGCCGATGCCGAGGAACACCCGGCCGGGTGCCAGCTTGTTGATGGTGGCGATCGAATGGGCGGTGACCGGCGCCAGCCGCACCCCCGCCACCGAGACGCCGGTGCCGAGCCGGATGCGCGAGGTGTTGGCGGCCGCCAGCGCCAGCACCGCGTAGGCGTCGGAATAAAGCATCTGCGAATCGGCCGCCCAGGCGCAATCGTAGCCCATCGTCTCGAGATCGACGAACAGCTTCCAGTCCGACACGCGCGGGGCGACGGTGACTCCGAATTTCATGGTGCGATCCCCTCCCGTTCCCGCTCGTCGATCCGCCGACGTCGGACGGCGCGTCTTTCGCTGCGCTCAGGACGACGCTGTCACCGCGAGCGGCCGCGGCCCGTCACCGGCCAGATCTCGACGAGCGTGTCGCCCTTCACCACGTGATAGGACTCGTAGAGATTGACGGTCGGATCGCAATGCGGCGGCGTCAGGATGACCTGCTCGCCGTGGCCCGGCGCTTCCTTGCCTTCGGGCGCGATCACCGCCAGATGCTCGTCGCCCATGAAGCGCGTGGTCGAACCTTCGACGGCGCCCTTCAGGACCTGCGGCGGACCCGCTTCGGTCGCCATCGCCTTCAGGCCGGCATCGACCGTGACCATGCCCGCCGTGTTGGCGCTCACCACGCGCGCGTCGATCTGCAGCGCCTGCTCGAAGGTCGGGCGATCGAGCCCGCGCAGGTCGCAGATATTGTATTCGTGGTCCATGAACACGTAGGAGCCGACCTGCAGCTCGGTGAAGAGGCCGAGCTTGGCGTCGATGAAATGCGTGCCGGTGCCCGAGCCTGTGACGATGCCGGGCTTGAGCCTTGCCGCTTCGAGCTTGGCGACGATGCCTTTGAGATACTCCGTGCGCTCTTCGATCGAGGCCTTGCGCTCGGCGAAGTCTTTTATGTGCTGGTGACGGCCGCAATAGAACTGCACGCCGCCATATTTCAGCGACTTCTGCTGCGTCACTTTCCGCACCAGCTCGACGACGCCGTCGGGCGTCGCCACGCCGGTGCGATGCATGCCGGGATCGATATCGACGATCACCGTGAGCGGTTTGCCCGCCTTGGCAGCGGCCGCGGCCAGCGCGTCGACATTGGCCGCATGATCGACCACGACCATGAGGTCCCCGATCTTGCCGTTCAGCTCGATCAGTCGCGTGATGGTCTGCGGCGTCACCACCGGCGAGGTGATGTGCAGGCTCTCGACGCCGGCCTCGCCCAGCGCCTCGGCTTCGCCCAGCTTGGCGCAGCATACGCCCAGCGCGCCGGCCTTGATCTGGCGGCGCGCGATGTCGGCCGATTTGTGCGTCTTGGAATGCGGCCGCAGGTTCACATGGTGCGCTTTGGCGAAGGTCGCCATCTCGGCGATGTTGCGATCGAGCATGTCGAGGTCGAGCACCAGGGCCGGCGTGTTCAGCGAACGGCGCGATCCCTGCTGGCCGATGAGGTGGCGATGAAGACGCTCGGCTTCGCTCATTTCTTGTGATCTCCAGATTGAAGGTTGCGCACGACCATGGCCTCTCCAGTCGTGCCGCGATTGACCCCGGTGCTTTTCATGAAGGTGTTATCCTTGCCGGTGCCCCACAGCGCAATACCTTGCGCCAAAAGGCCACCGTCGACCTTCACGGTCTCGCCGGTGATGAAGCGGGCGTCGTCGGAGCACAGGAAGGCCGCCACGTCGGCGATGCAGTCGGGCTCGCCGCGGTCGGGCCAGGGCTGGTGCTTGAACTGCTTGTCGTACTTCTCCGGCCGGCCGCGATGGACCAGCGGTGTCGAGATCACGCCGGGCGCGATGCCGACGACGCGGATGCGGTCGGGCCCCAGCTCAGCCGCCACGTTGTCGATCAGGCTGATGACGGCCGCTTTGGCCGCCGAATAGGCGTGGCTGCCGCCGCCACCCACCATGCCGGCGATCGAGGCGGTGACCAGGATGACGCCGCCATCGCCGTGTTTCTTCATCGCCTGCGAGGCGTGCTTCATGCCCAAGAACACCGAGCGCGTCAGCACGGCGAAGGTGTAGTCCCAATCCTCGACGGTGGTCTCGGCGATCGGTCCGAAGGCGCCGCCGACACCGGCATTGAGATAGGCGATGTCGAGGCGGCCGAAGCGCTTCTCCGCGGCCGCGACCGTTGCCGCCACGTCCGCTTCGTTGGCCACGTCGCAACGCACGAAGGCGATGCTGTCGCCGTGACCGCCCGCCTTGGCGACCGCGAGGGTTTCAGCACCGTTGGCTTCGTTGAGGTCGGCGACCACGACCCTGGCGCCGTCGGCCAGGAAGCGCATGACGGTGGCGCGACCCATGCCGCTTGCCCCGCCCGTGACGATGGCCACCTTGCCCGCCAGTCGTGTCATTTCGATTTCGCCCTCCGATGCCCCCTCTTCGTCCGAGCTCATCGTGCTGTTGCGTCGGCCCGCGGGCAAGCCTAGCGTTTCGCAAACGCGCGGAGGACCCGATGAAGTTCGGCCTTTTCTATGAAATTTCGATCCCGCGGCCGTGGACGCGCGAGACCGAGCGCACGGTCTACAACAACTGCCTCGAGCAGGTGAAGCTGGCCGACGAGCTGGGCTTCGATCACGTCTGGGCGGTCGAGCACCACTTCCTCGAGGAGTACTCGCACTGCTCCGCACCCGACCTGTTCCTGACCGCCTGCGCGGTGCTGACCAAGCGCATCCAGGTCGGCCACGGCATCGTGGTCTGCGTGCCGGAGTTCAACCACCCGATCAAGATCGCCGAACGCACCGCGACGCTCGACATATTGTCGGGCGGCCGCCTGCATGTCGGCACCGGCCGCTCGGCCACCTGGACCGAGCTGGGCGGCTTTGGCGCCAATCCCGACACGACCAAGAAAAGCTGGGACGAGTTCGTGCGCTGCCTGCCCAAGATGTGGATGCAGGAGACGTTCTCTTATCAAGGCGAATTCTGGTCGATGCCCGAACGCACCATCCTGCCCAAGCCCTACCAGAAGCCGCACCCGCCGATGTGGGTGGCCGTCACCAGCCCGGGCACCGAGATCGATGCCGCCGAGCGCGGGCTGGGCAGCCTTGGCCTCTCCTTCGCGGGCTTCGAGGAGCAGGAGAAGAAGATCAAGGAGTACCGCCGTCGTATCCAGAGCTGCGAGCCGGTCGGCGCCTTCGTGAATGAACAGGTCGCCACGACCAACTTCCTGTTCTGCCACGAGGACGAGAAATACGGCGTCGAGATGGGCAAGAAGCTCGGCAACACCTTCAACTATCTGGCGACCCAGCTCATCTCCACGCGCGAGGTCTTCTCCTCGCCGTCCTACCAGTCGCTCGGCCTCCTGCCGGCGCTGCGCCGCGCCGCCACCGGCCCCGATGCCAACGAGCAGCAGACAGAGGGCATGGCCTACGGCGATCCCGCGCGCATCATCCGCGCCGTCAAGAAATGGGAATCGCTCGGGGTCGATTGCATCAACTTCATTTTGAACGCCAACGAGGTCGTGCCGCAGGACCAGGTGATGGCGAGCCTGCGCCTCTTCGCCAAGGAAGTGATGCCCGTCTTCGCCAAGAAGCCCATCAACGTCGCCGCGGCCGCGGAGTAGCAACAATGCCCCTCTACGGAACGCTCGATCTCACCACCGTCGCCAAGACGCTGCCGACGCTTGCCAACCTCGACACCGAGGCCTGGACCCTGCCCAAGGCGGAGATGCTGCAGCTCCTGATCGAGGTGCCGCGCAGCTCGACCGACGGGCTGCTGCCCAAGGCGATGCATCCCGCGCTGCCCTCCTACGTGATCCTGGCCTTCACGAAGTATTCCGAGAGCCCGGCCGGGCCGTTCACGCTCGCCATGCTGCGGCTGGGCAGCCGGGCCGGCGCGCATCCGCGCGGCTTCCTGCTGGGCGCGGTCGCGAGCAGCGACGCCGCGGCCAAGGAACTGCGCAACCGCTGGGGTTTGCCGGTCGAGGCGGGCGAAGTGAAATTCCTGCGTCGCCACGACAGGGTCATGGGGACGGTGAAGAAGGACGGCAAGACCATCCTCGACTGCGCGCTGGTCGATCCGCAGCCGGTGTCGGGCACCGACGTGCAATACATCAACTGGGTGACCGCCGCGAACGCGCCAATCGACGGCCAGACCCAGACGATGCTGATCCAGGTCGACCCGAAATACACCTTCTACAAGGCCGAGCGCGGCAAGCCGCAGGTCGCCACCTTCGACGCCGCGGCGTGGAATGCGCCCAACCTGCAGCTCGCCAACCCGATCGTCGGCACCTGCTGCACCGTCGACACAGACCTGCCGCGCATCCGCTTCGTGATGGATCCGCTGAAGCCGGTGTTCCAGGGGACGCGACGCATCAGGGAGAGTCGCGTCGAGGAGTGACGCCAAGATGAAACGCGAGCTACGCGCCCTAACGGCGTCCGTCGTCGCCGTTTTGTGGGGCTGTATCCTGGCGGCAATGGGGGCGTTTGCCGCCGACCCCCTGCTCACGCCGGTTCTCGGCGACGTACTATGGGCGCCCAGGCTGGCGTACGGATCCGACGATCAACGCCACCTCGTCTATGAATTGCGGCTGGCCAACCCGACACCGACAGCCATCAACCTCGCGAAGGTCGAAGTCATCGATGCCGCGACGGGCAAGACCTTGCTCGAGGCCGGCCACGACTACCTTGCCACGCGCCTGTCGATCGGCGGACGGCGTGGGGCCGAAGCGTCTTACCTTACCGTGGGGCAATTCGGCGTGCTGTTCCTCCATGTGCCGCTTGCGACAAGCGCCAACGTGCCGCGCGCCATCGCCCATCGCATTTCTGGGCTCCTGCTTCAGCCCAACAAGGAATTCACCATCGCCGTCGGCGAAACCCCGGTGATCGATGCCAACCCTGTGCTGCTGGGCCCCCCGCTCATCGGCAAGGGATATCTCGCGGGCGATGGCTGCTGCGATTCGATCCGGCATGTGCGGGCCCTGCTGCCGCTCAATGGCCGCTTCGCTCTGGCCCAACGCTTTGCCATCGACTGGGAGCAGGTCGACGATCAGAACCGGCTCGTCAAAGGCGATCTCAGCAAGGTGGAGAACTATACGATTTTCGGCAAGGACGTGATCGCCGTAGCCGACGGGACGGTGGTCGCCACGCGCAACGATCTTCCGGAGCAGCCTCCCGGCAAGCTGCCGGACAACCTGCCCATCGGCCAGGCCGACGGGAATTTCGTCGTGCTCGACATCGGCAACGGCGCCTTCGCTCTTTATGCCCACCTGCAGCCGGGAAGCGTGAAAGTGGCTCCCGGCGCCAAGGTCAAGGTTGGCGACTTCCTGGGAAAGGTCGGCAATACCGGCAACACCTCGGCGCCCCATCTTCATTTCCACGTCATGGACGGCCCCTCGCCGCTCCAGTCGAACGGCATCCCCTACATCATCAATCATTTCCGGATGACCGCCATCGACAAGGTGGGTACCAGCGATTTCGACAGGGCGGAGTCGACCGGTTCGCCATTGACCCTGACGCCGGTCAATCCTCCGGCGCAGAAGTCGAATGTTCTGCCGATGGATCTGACGGTGGTCGAATTTTCCCGCTGACGTCAGCGAAACAATCCATCTTCCTGGGCCTTGATCTGCAGGGCGAGGTACCGTGAATAGATCCTGCATTGCGCCAGGCTGCCGGCGGTGAACCACAGTCCGTCCTGGGCCGTGCGAGTCCACATGTTGCGCAGCTCGCCGCCGTCGTCGAAGCCCCACACCGGGCCGATGCGGTCGGCGATGGCGTCGCCCAACTGCGCCCGCACGAATTCCTGCTGGCTCTCATAGCCGGTGGCGACGACGACGAGATCGGCCGGCATCGTCCTGCCGTCGCGCAACTGGACGCCTTGCGGCACGAAACGCTCTACGCCGTCGTACTGCAGCAATCCGATGCGGCCATCGACGATCATGTCGGAACAGCCGACATTGAAGTAATAGCCGCCGCCGCGCCGCAGATACATCATCTGGAAGCCGGTATCGTCCTCGCCGTAGGCGAGACGGAAGCCGCGCGATTCCAGGCCCGTCAGCAGCGCGCGGTCGGCCTCGCGCATTTCTGCGGTCGAGAGCTGGTAGGCGCGCAACAGGACGGGATAGGGCATCGAAGCGGCGAGCAGATCGCAATCCGCGAAGGGCAGCCCCTCGGTATAGATGGAGTAGACCTTCTGTGCCTCGCGGATGCTCACGACATAGGTTGGGCTGCGTTGGACGAGGGTGACGCGGGCGCCGCTGGAGCATAAATCCTGCGCGACGTCGTGGCCGCTGTTGCCGGTGCCGAGCACGAGGGCCTTGCGGCCTTTCCAGGCTTCGCCGCTGGTGTAGCTGCCCGAATGCATGACCGTTCCGGCGAACGCGTCGAGGCTGGGCAGCGAAGGCCATACAGGCGTGCCGCTGACGCCTGTGGCGACAATCAGATGGCGCGGCTTGAGAGTGCGCTCGTTTCCGTCGGTACGGCGCAGCGTTACCGTCCAACGCCGTTCCTTGGAATCGTAGCTGCCGCCCGCCAGCTCCGTCCCCGTCCAGTAGTTGAGATCGAGGCTCTCGACGTATGATTCGAACCAGTTGGCCAGCTTGTCCTTGGGAATGAAGACCGGCCAGGTGGGCGGGAAAGGCATCAGCGGCATGTGGTTGACATGCACTTCGTTGTGCAGGGTGAGCGCGTGATAGCGCAGGCGCCAGTTGTCGCCGATACGCTCATGGCGATCGACGATCAGCGTGTCGACGCCGAGAGCGCCGAGCCGGGCCGCGACCGCGAGTCCGGCCTGGCCGCCGCCCACAACCAGCACGGCCGGGTCGTGATCGGCGTAGGCAGCCGCCTTGCGGCGCTGGTCCAGCCAATTCTCGCCGCCGAAATCGCGTGAGTAGTGCTCGGCGTTGCTCAGGACGCGCGGCCGACCGTCGGGGTAGCCGTGCAGCGCCTCGAGCGTGGTCAAGAGCGTCCAGGCGCGCCACGAGCCGTCGGCGGTATCCTCGACAAGGCGAACCACGCCGTTGGCACGGCCGAATTCGGTCTCGAACTCGAAGATCGCCTCGATGCAATCGGTGCCGGCCCGGCGCACGCGACGCGGACCGGAACGCTCGGCGGGGATGTCGAAGTTCGTGGGCCGCGTGCGCGCCAGCGTCGGCGCCAGCGCGGTCTCGATCGCCGCCACGCCGCTCTCGGTTTGCAGTTGCCACGTGAAGGCTAAAACATCGCGCCAGTGACCATCGACGGCGAAATGTGCGGCAGCAGCAGCGGCGTCGCCGGAATGCAGCGCGTCGCCAAAGGACTTCAGCCAGGAAAAGACTGTTTCCCGAACGTCGAGGCGAGCCCTTGAAATCACGTTCATATGTCCGACCCTTGTGGATGTGCCAGACTACCAGAGGAAACGAGGAGGCGAAGCCATGGAACCCGGGAAGAGACTTTTAGGCAAGGTCGCGATCGTGACGGGAGGCGCCTCGGGTATTGGCGCGGCGACGGCGCGGCTGTTCGCGCAACACGGCGCATCCGTCATCCTGACCGACAGCAACGCGCCCCTCGGCAAGACGGTGGAGAAGGAGATCTGCGATGCGGGCGGGACAGCAGTGTTCGCCACGCAGGACGTGCGGGACGAAGCACAGTGGGCCGCGACCGTCGGGCAGGCCGAGAAGACCTACGGCCGGCTCGATATCCTGTGCAACATCGCCGGCATTTCGGGCCGCGATCCCAGGATGAACATCCAGACCAGCCTGACGGCCGGGCCACGACTGGCCGACCAGACGCTCGAGCAGTGGAACCAAGTCATGGAGATCAATGCCACCGGCGTTTTCCTGGGAACCAAGGCCTCGGTCCCGGCCATGCTGCGCGCCGGCGGCGGCTCGATCGTCAACATCTCCTCGATCTGCGGCATCGTCGGCTCACATGCCAACGCCGCCTATCATGCCTCGAAAGGCGCGGTGCGGATCTTCTCGAAGGCCGCCGCGATCCAATATGCGCCGGACAAGATCCGCGTGAATTCGGTGCATCCGGGCTTTGTCGACACGCCGATGACCGTGCCGGGCCATTCCAACCCGGAGGTCGCGCGAAAGCGTCTGGAAGCAACGCCGCTAGGCCGCTTCGGAACACCCTCCGACATCGCCGCCGGCTGCCTCTACCTTGCGTCGGACGACGCTTCGTGGGTCACCGGCAGCGAGCTCGTGATCGATGGCGGCATGACCGCCAATTAGAGACGCTTCAATCCCTGTTCATCGAGGTGACCGCGCCCGGCGTCGCCGTGCGGCCACCATCGACCACGTAGTGCGCGCCGGTGATGTTGCCCGCCAGGTCCGAGCAGAGAAAAAGCACCGTATTGGCGACTTCCTCGGCTGTGCCGTAACGTCCGATCGGAATGGACGACTGATAGGTCGCCTCGACCTTCCCGGGATTGGCTGGATTCAACTGCTTTTCCAAGTCATGGATCATGCGGGTGTCGATGGGACCGGGGCAAACCGCATTCACCCGGATGCCGTGGCGCGCCACTTCGCCGGACGCCGTCTTGGTCAGGCCGAGCACGGCATGCTTGGAGGCGACGTAGGCCGGCATGCCGGGCGATCCCATCAAGCCGGCGGTTGACGCGGTATTGACGATCGCGCCGCCGGTTTTCTGGACGAGCATCTGCTTCAAGACATACTTCAGCCCAAGGAACACGCCTTTTACGTTCACGGCCATGACCGTGTCGAACATCGCCTCGTCGTAGTCGGCGATGTTCGCGACCTTGCCTTCGATGCCGGCATTGTTGTGGAAGCAGTCGATCCGGCCAAAGGCGCCGACCGCCTTGTTCACATAGGCTTGCACGGCTTCGGCGTTGGTGACGTCGGCCTGGACGAACAAGGCCTCGCCGCCCTGCTGGCGGACGACGCCCGCCGTCGCCTCGCCACCGGCCGCATCGCGATCCACGATCACGACCTTGGCGCCGCGGGCGGCAAAGCCCAGCGCCGTGGCGCGCCCGATGCCGTTGGCGCCACCGGTGATCAACGCCACCTTGTTCTGGAAATCCATCGTCGTGCTCCCTGTTCTGGGTCCCTAGACCACCTTGCGGACGATGTGCCGCCGGTTCGAGGTGAAGGGGCGCACCTCGCTGGGCCAGCGCCCCTTCTCCGCCGCCTCGGCCCATTCCTTGCTCAGCAGCACGTCCGGACTGTCGATCTCATAGATCGCCACGTAGCTGGGCTCGCTGCCGCCGTCGAGCAGCTTGCGCTCGCCGGCAAGATTGAAGGCGGCAGGTTCGGTCTTCATGCGCGAGACCGCAACGACGCCCGGCACCTTCAGCAGCAGAGGCACGTGCTCGGTGTCATAGACCTCGTTGAACAAAGCCTCCTTTTCCTTCGTCACATCCATGCTGACGATGAACAGGTATTTCGTGGCGATCGGCATATATCCCTCCAGAGAAATTCAGGCGATCTCGATCACACCCTCGCCGCCGGCATAGAGCTTCTCGACCAGCGCCTTGCGCCGCTCGAGCGTGGCGCGCTGGTTGATATAGCCCTTGTCGGTGATCTCGTGGCCGTCGACCGAGGGCGGCTCGGTCATCAGGAGCGCGCGGCGCACCTGCATCGACGAGCCCTTGCATTCGGCGTTCATCCGGGCGAGTCCGTCGCGCAAGGCGCCGACCACGGCGGGATGGGCCAAAAGCTCGGCGGTCGTGAGCTTTGCTCCTCGATCGTCCGCGAGGTCGCGGCAGGCGGCGATGTTGGGGAACCCCAGCAGGCCTACATGGTCGCGGTCCTGGCCGCAGATCACGGCGTCCTGCAGGACCGGCGTCGCCGCAGCGATCGCGGTCGTGCGCAGGGTGCCGACCAGCACGAAGGTGCCGCTCATCAGCTTGAAATCCTCGACCACCCGGCCGTCGAAGATCAGGCCCCAGCTCGGGTCTTCGGGATCGACGAAGCGGCCGGCATCGCCGATCTTGTAAAAGCCCTCCTCGTCGAACATCTCGGCGGTTAGATCGGGCCGGCGGAAATAGCCGGGTGTGACGATCACGCTTTTGAGGCGAAGCTCGTAGCGGCCCGCCTCGCCGGTCGGCACGAGCTTGAGCTGCACGCCGGGGAACGGCAGGCCGATCAGGCCGACCCGCTCCGACGCCCAGTGCACCGTGGTCGCGGTCGGCGCCGTCTCGGTCGAACCCCAGCCGGTGATGAAGGGCAGGCGGTAGCCGGTGTGCTTCACCGCAAGCGCCTCCATGCGCTCGTAGAGATCGGACGGCAGCGTGGCGCCACCATAGGCGAGCGAATTCAGGTTCTTGAAGAAGCGCTTGGCGAGCGCGTCGTCCTTCTCCAGCGCCGTTGCCAGCATGGAGTAACCCGCCGGCACGTTGGCGAAGTAGGTGGGCGAGACCTCGCGCAGATTGCGCAGGGTCTCCTCGAACAGGCCGGGCAGCGGCTTGCCGTCGTCGATATAGGTCGTGCCGCCCTCGGCGAGATTGCCCTGGAAGGTCGCGTTGCCGCCCATCGTATGGTTCCACGGCAGCCAGTCGAGCATCACCCCTGGCGGATCGTCAGGCCGGCGCGTGCGCGCCATCTGGCCCATTGCCAGGTTGGCGCACATCATCTCCTGGGTGTTGATGACGGCCTTGGGCATGCCGGTGCTGCCCGAGGTGAACAGGAACTTGCCTACGGTCTGGGGCTCGATCTGCTCGATCGATCGCGCCACCGCGTCGGTCGGCGCGGTCGCGACCAACTCGCTCCAGGGCAGCGACTGCATCTGGGGCGGCGCCTTGTCGACATGGACCAGCAGCACGCCTTCAAGATCGAGCGCGGCCAGGGCACGCGCATAGATCTCGCCGTTCTGCACGAACACCATACCGGGCTTGATCAGGTCGAAGACGTAGCGGAGCTTGGCGTGGTCCTGGCTCATCACCGAATAAGCCGGTGACACCGGCGCGAGCGGCGCGCGCGCCTGCATGGCGGCCATGGACAGCAGCGCGAATTCGATCGAGTTCGACGACAGGATCATGACCGGCTTGTCCGGGCCGAAGCCGCGGTCGAGCAGCGCCTGGGTGAGCGCATCGACCTGCTTCCTGGCTTCGGCATAGGTCAGCTTCAGCCACTCGCGGTCCGGCCCGCGGCGCTGCGCCAACCACACCCGGTCGGGCGCCGCGGCCGCCCATTTGGCCAGGATGGCCGGCACGTGCCGCTCGTAGGGTTTCAGCCTGTGGTTCGACTGCAGCAGGATCGCGCCGTCGTCGCGCTTTTCGACCCTGATGTCGCGGCTCAGGAACTCGATCGGCTTGAAAGGCGTCTGCATAACGCTGTCCAACGGCGTTTCTCCCGGTACTCTGTCTTGCCCCGATTTAGGGACGGGAGCCCGCAATCGGCAAGGGAGCGTTTCACGACATGCCGCCCAGCAATTCCTCGCCGCCTGTGCTGCCTGCACTGATGGCAAACCGATGGCTGCAACTGTTTGCCGGCGTCGTGTGCATGGTGATGATCGCCAACCTGCAATATGGCTGGACCCTGTTCGTCCAGCCCATCGACCACAAATTCGGCTGGGGCCGGCCTGCCATCCAGGTCGCTTTCAGCATCTTCGTCATCACCGAGGCCTGGCTGGTCCCGCTCGAAGGGTGGTTCGTCGACCGCTTCGGACCAAGGATCATCGTGCTGGCGGGCGGGCTGCTGATCGGCGCCGCCTGGGTGATCAACTCAATGGCCGACTCGCTGGTCCTGCTCTATCTCGGCGCCGCGCTGGGCGGCATCGGCGTGGGCTGCGTCTACGGCACCTGCGTCGGCAATGCGCTGAAATGGTTCCCCGACCGCCGCGGGCTTGCCGCCGGGATCACTGCCGCGGGCTTCGGCGTCGGCTCGGCTTTCACCATCATCCCGATCCAGAACATCATCCGTTCCAGTGGCTATGAGGCAGCGTTCCTGTGGTTCGGCCTCGGACAGGGCCTCGTCATCATTGCCCTCGCGCCGTTCCTGCGCACCGTCCCGTCGCATGACGTGCCGGCGGGGATGGAGACGCGGTCAGCGCCGCCGGCCGCGGCGGCGGTCATCCAGACGCGGTGCAGCCATAGCCCCGCCGAGACGCTGCGCTCGCCGGTATTCTGGCTGCTGTATTTCATGATGGCGCTGGTAAGTGCCGGCGGCCTGATGGCGACGGCGCAGCTCGCGCCCATCGCGCACGAATACAACGTCGCAGGCGTGCCGGTGAGCCTGCTCGGCCTCACCCTGCCCGCGCTCACCTTCGCGCTGTCGATCGACCGCGTCCTGAACGGATTCACCCGCCCCTTCTTCGGCTGGGTGTCCGACCATATCGGCCGGGAGAACACCATGTTCATCGCCTTCGCGCTGGAAGCCGCTGGCATCCTGGCGTTGGGCGCCTTTGGACACGATCCGCTGCTGTTCGTGCTGCTGGGCGGCCTGGTATTCTTCGCCTGGGGCGAGATCTATAGCCTGTTCCCTTCGATCTGCACCGATTGCTACGGGACCAAATACGCCACCACCAATGCCGGCCTGCTCTACACCGCGAAGGGAACGGCGGGGCTCCTGGTGCCCATTGCCAGCCTGCTGGTCGCCGAAACCGGCAACTGGCACATCGTCTTCACGGCCGCGGCGGTGATGAATGCCCTAGCCGCCGTGCTGGCGATCCTCGTGCTGCGCCCGATGCGGCTTGCCCTGGCGGCTCGGCCGGCCCTGATTCCCACAGGCTAGCGGCTTGGCGACGCTGCGGGCTGGGAATTGCAGTCCGACTGTGGCAAAAAGGGAGGAAGAAACAACTCACTGAACAGTCATGGGAGGGGAATTATGACGACGCAAACCGCCGCTTTGAGTCCGCCGCCCGGCCGTTGGCTGCAGTTGCTTCTCGGCATCGTCTGCATGGTGATGATCGCGAACCTCCAGTACGGCTGGACGCTGTTCGTGGGGCCGATCGGCCAGAAGCACGGCTGGGATCGTGCTTCGATCCAGGTCTCCTTCACCATCTTCGTGCTCACCGAGACATGGCTGGTGCCGATCGAAGGCTGGTTCGTCGACCGCTACGGCCCCAAGATCGTCGTGGTGATCGGCGGTGTACTGGTCGGCATCTCCTGGATGCTGAACGCTTATGTCAGCTCGCTCGCCATGCTCTACATCTCCGCCGCGATCGGCGGCATCGGCGCCGGCGCCGTGTACGGCACCTGCGTCGGCAATGCGCTGAAATGGTTTCCCGACAAGCGTGGCCTGGCCGCCGGCCTGACCGCGGCCGGCTTCGGCGCCGGCTCGGCGCTCACCATCATTCCCATCCAGGCCATGATCCGCAGCTCCGGCTACGAGGCTACCTTCTTCTGGTTCGGTCTCGGCCAGGGCGTGGTGGTCTTCGTCCTTGGCTGGCTGCTATTGGCTCCGCGGCCGGGCCAGGTGCCGGCCTCGACACACGTGCAGCAGTCGGCGCGGAGCTACACGCCTGTCGAGATGCTGCGCACGCCGATCTTCTGGGTGATGTACCTGATGTTCGTGCTGGTCGGTGCCGGTGGCCTGATGGCGACGGCGCAGCTCGCGCCGATCGCCAACGACTTCAAGGTCGCGGGCGTGCCGGTGACCCTGATCGGCATCACCTTGCCGGCGCTCACCTTCGCGCTGTCGATCGATCGCATCCTGAACGGCATCACGCGACCGTTCTTCGGCTGGGTGTCCGACCATATCGGACGCG
>WNFC01009715.1_pt1 | contig 13628 bp, 13 predicted proteins | sample 5400541 | NCBI WGS metagenome assembly WNFC01 (sample SAMN13153342, study PRJNA577476) | soil metagenome | isolation source: 120 cm saprolite under Douglas fir tree site 2 hole 2 replicate 1 | place: USA:California | collected 2015-04-18
GCGCTCGCCGAGCTCGTCATCGAGGGCCGGCTGCTGCGCATGCAGGGCAAGGGCACCTTCGTGGCCAAGCCCAAGGTGGCACAGCCGCTCGAGCTGGCCAGTTACACCGAGGGCATGCGCGCGCACGGCCTGCACCCGCAGACCAAGATCCTCGACATCGGTTACGTCACCGCGGACGAGCCGCTCGCGGAGCTGCTCGGCATCCGTCCCGGCGGCCGCGCGCTGCGCATCCACCGGCTGCGGCTCGCCGACGGCGAGCCGATGTCGATCGACACCTCGCACCTGCCCGCCCAGCGCTTCCCCGGCCTGCGCAAGCAGCTGGAGCGGCACAGGTCCTTGTACGAGACGCTGCGCTCGGTGTACGGCATCCAGCTGGCCGAGGCGGAGGAGACGATCGAGACGGTGCTCGCCGACCCGCATGACGCCCGGTTGCTCGGGGTGGACGCCGGCCTGCCGCTGCTGCTGCTGTCCAGGCACGCGTACCGGGGAGCCGGTCGAGTGGGCGCAATCGTGGTACCGGGGCGACCGGTACAAGTTCGTGACCAGGCTTCGCCGGTGACAGCCGGGCGGTACTTTCCGTGATCAAACTAATTGATCCTCATCAAGTGAGAATGGCGCCGTAAAGGCTCGAGATGGCGAGATACGCACCGGTCGTGAGTAGCGGCCGACGACCTGCTGACTTGGTAAAAATTTCCTTTTTCATGCCGTTAGGGCATTGCTGATCCCTGCCCTTAGGGGCACCATGCATACAATCGTGTGTGACGTCCGTCACACCGGGAGAGGCTGTCCCCGGACGAGAGGGAAACAATGACCCAGCCGCCCGTCCAGTCAAGGAGTTCTAGCGGCTCGAGAAGCCCCGTAGCCGCCCACCCGGTGACCTCGGCGGCCATCGCCGTCCTGGTGATCGCCGCGATCTTCTTCTCGCTGTACGTGCCCATCTACGCCAGGGCTACCCCGAAGGTCGGCGACTTCCCCTTCTTCTACTTCTACCTGCTCGCCTACATGCCCGTGCTGGGGATCGTGCTCTGGATCGTCATCACGCTGCAGAAGAGACTGCAGCCGTCAGGGGGCCCTGAGGGCCCGGCTGCCGCCAGCCCGGGCGAGGTGACCAAGTGAGCAACGTCAACTACGTCACGTTCACGATCCTGCTCGTCCTGTTCCTTGTCGTCACGCTGACCGGCTTCGCGGCGGCGCGATGGCGCCGGGCGGAGGACATGATGCACCTGATCGCAGTGCCCGCGGCGGTGTTCGGCGCCGGCGCGGTGACGGGCTTCTTCGCGGTGTCCTACACCATCATGGTGTTCCCGATCGCGCTGATCTTCCTCCCCAGGCTGTGGTCGGTCGCCCGGGTGCACAACTACGTCACGCCAGCCGACTTCGTCCGCGGCCGGTACGGGTCCCGCGGCCTTTCGCTCGCCGTGGCCTTCACCGGCATCCTCGCGCTGCTGCCCTACATCGCGCTGCAGCTCGTGGGCATCCAGGCCGTGCTTACCGTGATGGGGGTCGGTACCTCGTCAACCAACACGTACCTCAAGGACCTGCCGCTGTTCATCGCGTTCCTCGTGCTCGCGGTCTTCACCTTCGTGTCCGGGCTGCGGGCGCCCGCGCTGATCGCGTTCATCAAGGACACGAACAGCCAGCTCGCGTTCTCCACCCTGGCCCTCGGCTCCGCGCTCGCCCTGTTCGCATACCCGCACGCGGTCACCGGCGTCCTGTCCACCAAACGGCGCGACGTCATCAAGCGCAACATGGCCCTGCTGCCGCTCTACTCCATCATGCTCGCCTTCATCGCCCTGCTCGGTTATATGGCGGTGGCCGACAAGACAACCGCCGCGAACGTCAAGAAGGCCGGCAACGCCCAGCTCGCGGTGCCGTACCTGTTCCAGCACATGTTCCCGAGCTGGTTCACCGGGATCGCCTTCTCGGCGATCGTCATCGGCGCGCTGGTGCCGGCCGCGATCATGGCCATCGCTGCCGCCAACCTGTTCACCCGCAACATCTTCAGGGAGTTCTTCAAGCCCGACGCCAGCCCCAGGCTCCAGACGAGGGTCTCCCAGTGGGTCTCTTTGGTGGTCAAGCTGGGCGCGCTGCTGTTCGCGGTCGAACTGCCGCACACGTTCTCCATCAACCTGCAGCTGCTCGGCGGCATCTGGATCCTGCAGACCTTCCCCGCGCTGGTGTTCGGCCTGTTCACCCGCTGGTTCCACCGCTGGGCCCTGCTCCTGGGCTGGCTGACCGGCATGGTCTTCGGCACGATCGCCGCCTACAAGGTGGCGACGCCCACCACGTCCCACTGGGCCGGGTCCACCGACCTCGAGTTCGGCCATACCGTCTACATCGGCCTGACCGCGATCATCCTCAACATCGCGGTCTCGGTGATCCTGACCCTCATCTTCAAGGCGGCCAGGGTTCCCGAAGGCGCCGACGAGACCCTGCCCCACCAGTACACAAGCGACCCCAAGGAAGTCCGGATGCCCGCGCCCGCGGGCGTCGGCATAGGCACCGCGGGAGCCGCCGGGGACTTACCTTAGAGCTGGCGGAACGATTCCTCGGCGGCCGACAAGGAGGCCGCCGAGGATGCCGCCAGGGAAAAGACCGGGCTGGCGATGATGTCCGCGGGCTCTATGCGCATGAGGTCGTCTTTGCTCCGGCTCAGCTCTGGATCGGCGGCAAGACGATGCGCGTGCCAGAGCCTGGCCCGTTCCAGCTCGTTGCGGACGCTGCGGGCGTTGGCGAATCGCGGCTGCCGCATCCGCAGCGTCAGGTAATCACGAAACGCCGTCTCCGCCTGATCGGAGAGGTAATAGGACGCGCGATCCAGCATCGTCCGCCCGATGGCTAGCAGCTCTTCCAGCTCGTAGGCGGCGAAGTCGAGGTGGTGAGCGATCCGCGAGCTCATACCGGGATTAGACCCGAAGAATTCGTCCATGCGGTCCTCGTAACCCGCCAGGATGACCACCAGCTTGTCGCGCTCATTCTCCATTACCTGAAGCAGGATATCGATGCATTCCTGACCGTAGTTGCCGGACGTAGCCTACTGGCTGGTAACGTCGGTCCTGTGGTGCGGCTATCTGGTCATGGCGGCGTGCACGCGGTGGCGGCGGCCCGGCGGCATGGCGTATCGGTGCTGTTCACGCTGTCCGGCGGGCACGTGTTCCCGCTCTACGACGCTCGCGGCCGAGGCGACCGCGCGGCTGACCCGGACGCCCGGGCTGGCCGCGGTCACCGCCGGGCCGGGCGTGACCAACTCGGTCAGCGCGGTGACCACCGCGTGGTTCAACGGCGCGCCGGTGGTGGTGCTGGCCGGACGCGCGCCTGACTACCGCTGGGGCGCGGGCAGCCTGCAGGAGATGGACCACCCGCCGCTGCTCGCGCCGGTCACCAAGCGCGCGTGGACCGAGCACGACACCGCGAAGGTGGCGGCGTCGGTCGATGAGGCCTTCCGGCTGGCGATGAGCCCGCACCGCGGGCCGGTATTCCTTGATATCTCCCTCGAGGCGATCTACGGCCAAGCCGAGGCAGACCTCCCGGCGGCTTCTCCACCGCCGGCCCAGACCCCGGACGCAGGGGACGTCGGCCAGATCGCCGCGTTGCTGCGGGCGGCGCGGCGGCCAGTCCTCGTCCTGGGATCCGATGTGTGGCTGGGCGGCGCCGAGGACGCGGCCCGGCAGGCGGCGCAGGAACTGCGCCTGCCCGTGATCACCAACGGGCAGGCCCGCGGCGTGCTGCCAGGCGGTCACGAACTGCTGGTCACCCGGGCCAGGTCGGTGGCGCTGCGCGACGCCGACCTGGTCATCGTGGCCGGGACGCCGCTCGATTTCCGGCTCGGGTACGGCTCGTTCGGGCCGGAGGACTCACCGGCCCGGGTGGTGCACGTGGCCGACACGCCGGGTGGGATCGCGACGCATGTCCCGCTCGCCGCGTCGGCCGCAGGCGACCTGTCCGCGTTCTTCACCGGCCTGACGGCGCAGGCCATGCCGACCGGGTCTGACCCGGACTGGGCGCCTGCGCTGGCCGCGGCGGTCCGCGCCGCGGTGGCGCTCGACGGCCCGCTGCTGGCCAGCGACGCCAACCCGGTACATCCGGCCCGCATCTACGGCGAGCTGATCAAGGTGCTCGACGAGGACGCGGTGGTCATCGGCGACGGCGGTGATTTCGTCTCATTCGCCGGCAAGTACATCGAGCCGCGGAGGCCTGGCGGGTGGCTCGATCCCGGGCCGTTCGGCTGCCTGGGGACCGGGCTCGGCTACGCGATCGCGGCCCGGCTCGCGCGCCCGTCCGCCCAGGTCGTCCTGCTGCTCGGCGACGGCGCGGCCGGCTTCTCGCTGATGGACGCCGACACGCTGGTCCGGCACCAGCTGCCGGTGGTCATCATCTGCGGGAACAACGCCGGCTGGGGCCTGGAGCGGCATCCTATGCGCGCGCTCTACGGCTATGACGTCGCCGCCGACCTGCAGCCGGGCTGCCGCTACGACGAGGTGGTACGGGCCCTCGGCGGCGCGGGCGAGCTCGTCACGGCGCCCGGCGACATCGCTCCCGCGCTGCGCCGCGCCTTCGCCGCCAACGCCCCCTACCTCGTCAACGTGGTCACCGACCCCGAGATCGCCTACCCGCGTTCGACCACTGGCGTGTAGGCGGTCATTTGGGCGGTCAGCCGATGATGGCGATCAGGTCGCCTTCCTGGATCACGTCGCCCTCGACGACGTGCATCTTGGTGACCACGCCCGGGCCTTCGGCCAGCACCGGGATTTCCATTTTCATCGACTCGAGGATCACCAAGGTGTCACCGTCGTCGACGTGATCGCCTTCCGCCGCGACCACCTTCCACACGTTCGCGACCATCTCCGCGCGGATCTCAGCCACCGGTGACTCCTCTTCCTAAGCGGGACGCAGCTTGCTCACCAGGGACGTATCGTAGCCCCCGCCGGCGAACTCCGGGCTGGCGAGCAGGTCCGCGTGGAAGAGCAGGTTCGTCTTCGGGCCCGCGATGCGAAAGCCCGCCACCGCGTTCCTCGCGCGTTCGAGCGCCTGCTCGCGATCGGCGCCGTAGACGCAGAGCTTGGCCAGCAGCGGGTCGTAGAACGGCGTCACGGTATTGCCCGCCTCGTAGCCAGCGTCCACCCGAACGCCGTCACCCGAGGGTTCTTCCCACTCGGTGACCTTGCCCGGCCCGGGCAGGAACCGGATCGGATCCTCGGCGTAGACCCGCAGCTCGAGCGCGTGCCCGGCAGGCCGGAAGGAATCAGGGTCGGCGGCGTCAAAGGACGGCGGCTCGCCCGCGGCGATGAGGAACTGCTGCTCCACCAGGTCGATGCCGGTGACCAGCTCGGTGACGGGGTGCTCGACCTGCAGCCGGGTATTCATCTCCAGGAAGACGAACGAGCCCGCGTCGGCGTTCACCAGGCACTCCACGGTCCCGGCGCCGCGGTACCCCACGGCCTCCCCCGCCCGGACGGCGGCGGCCAGCATCCGGTCCCGCAGGGCGGCGGAAACGCCGGGCGACGGGGTCTCTTCCGCCACCTTCTGGTGCCGCCGCTGCACCGAGCAGTCACGCTCGCCGAGGGCGAGCACCCGCCCGTCAGCCAGGCCGAGGATCTGCACCTCGACGTGTCGAGCGCGCTCGACGTACCGCTCGATCAAGATCTCGGGCGAGCCGAAGAAGCGCTCCGCGCGCGAGCGGGCCGTCTCGAACGCCGCCGCCAGACCGGATTGGCTCGCGGCCACGCCCATGCCGATGCCGCCGCCGCCGGCCGCCGCCTTGACCATTACGGGGTAGCCGATCCGGTCCGCCTCGGCGACGGCCGCGGCCACGTCGGTGATGGGCTCCCGGCTGCCCGGCGAGACCGGCACTCCGGCCCGCTCCATCAGGTTCCTGGCCCGGATCTTGTCACCCATCTGCTCGATGGCGTCCGGATCAGGGCCCACCCAGATCAGGCCGGCGGCCATGACCTGGCGGGCGAAGTCCGCGTTCTCGGCGAGGAAGCCGTAGCCCGGATGCACCGCCGCCGCTCCGGTCTTACGGGCCGCGTCGATGATCGCCGCGACGTCCAGGTAGCTGCGGGCGGGCGGCGCCGGGCCGATGTGCACGGCCTCGTCCGCCTCGCGGACGTACGGCAGATCCGCGTCGGCGTCGGAGTAGACGGCGACCGCCCTGATCCCCATCCGCCGGGCCGTCCGTACCACCCGCCTGGCGATCTCACCGCGGTTGGCGACCAGCACCGAATCGAACATCAGGCCAGCCTACTGGCCTACGGGGTCCACGGGATCCGACTGGGGGCTACGGGGTCGAGGCCGGCGCGATCACATCTGGATGACCGACCGGCGGTTCACCACCCGGCTGAGCGCCTCGACCGCGCTGGGGTCATATTCGCTGGCCGTGTCCAGCCGGAGCTGCTGCACGGCCGCCGCCGCCCGGCCCGGGTCCAGCGAACTGCCCACCAGGTCGTCGAAGGCATTGGCCGCCTTGATGATGCGGCTGCTCAGCGGCGGGCCGGACGCCTCGTGGCGCCCGGCGTGACCATTGGGCCCGACGTCAACGGCACGGTAGGGCTCGTTCTGCCTGCGGACGATCTCGGCCACCGAACCCAGGACTTGCGCCTGCTGGATCACGTCGGCGCCGAGCTCGGCGATGCGCTGCTGGTCCTGGCGGGAGACCAGGACGGTGGCTCCGCCGGGAATCGGGTCGTGCAGCGAAAGCTGGCCGATGTCGTGCATGAGCGCGGCGTACTCGAGCTCGAGCAGCTGGGGCTCATGGATGCCGAGCTCACGGCCGACGGCGACGGCGAGCCTGCTGACCCGTTCGGAATGACCGGCTTCCACGTACCCGCCGATCTCGGTGACCTTGGCCAGCGCGCGCACGGTCTGCAGGTAAGTGGCCCGGATCCCGGCGTACCGGCGGAACGCCACCTGGGTGACGAGCAGCGGCGCGGTGAACACGGCCAGCGCGGACGGCCCCATCACCTCCGCGGCGAACGCTATGAGCAGCGCCGAGGCCCCCACCGCCGCGCCCAGCGGCAGCTGGACGCGCATCTCGTCCACCAGCGCCACCTTGAACCTGGCCCGCTGCTCGTCCACCCGCAGCAGGGCGGTGAGCACCGCCTCGAGCAGCAGGGCGACCACGGCCAGCGAGGTCATCAGCGAGAAGGCCAGGCCCCAGTGCCGGACCACGGCGGCGTTCCCCGCCAGCGGCCGGAATATGTAGGCGACGCAGGCGATGCAGAGCAGGCGCGCGGCCATGCCGCTTACCCGGGCCGGACGGCCCACCGCCAGGTGCGGCAGCGCGCCGATGATCATGCCTATGGTGGCGACGGTCACCACCTGCTGGGCGCTGTGCTGGGTGACGTGGGTCCCGACCCGGATGAGCAGGGCGTAAGCGAGCGCCCCGGCGAACCCGATCGGGGCGGACTCACGGTCACCCGGCAGGTTGAGCCGGAGCACCTCGCCGAACGCGATCAGCGCGCCGAACGCGATGGCGATGCGGGGATCGGTCAGCCCGTCCGCCGCAGTCTGCGCCACCGAGGCCACCAGCCACACCCCGGCGGCCACCACGAGCAGCAACTGGCCAGAATCCCTGACCTGCCAGGGATACCTGCGGAGCTCGTGCCGTCGTTCGCTCACTGCTGTTCCTTCGCTCGCCTCCGGGGCGCTTTTAGGCGTCGCCTTCCCTCGTCGCTCGTTCCTCGCTCCTCAGTCCAGGCGACGCCGCGCCCCTTTGGCTCGCTCATGGCGATCTCAGAGGCTATCGATCACCTGGAGCGGCGCGCCTGGATCGTCGTGATCCTGGGCCGCGATGGTGGCCAGATCATCGGCCGCGAGCACGGACGGCTCGGGCCGCTGCCAGCCTTCACGTTTGAGCGCGGCCACGAAGGCATCGACGAAGGCCGGGTCGAACTGCGTGCCCGACCATTTCCTCAGCTCCTCGATCGCCTCGTCGACCGGGCGCGCGCCGCGGTAAGACCGGGTAGATGTCATGGAGTCGAAGGCGTCGGCGACCGCCAGCACCCTGGCGAACTCGGGGATCTCGTCCCCGGCCAGCCCCATCGGATAGCCGCGGCCGTCGATCCGCTCGTGATGGTGCATGATCCCGGCCAGCGCCTCGTCGAGGAAGCCGATCTCCCGGACGATGTCGAGGCCGCGCATCGGGTGCAACTGGATGGCCGCGTACTCTTCCTCGGTCAGCTTCCCCGTCTTCTGCAGGACCTTCGTCGGCACGCCGAGCTTGCCGACGTCGTGCAGCATCCCCGCGTACCTGATCGCCTCGACGCGCTCGCCCCGCATGCCGATCTCGCGCGCGATCATGACCGATCCGCGGGACACCCGGTCGCTGTGACCGCGGGTGTAGAAGTCCTTGGTCTCAACCGCCTGGCACAACGCGCCCACCGTGGCCTCATAGGCCTTCTGCTGCTCGGCGAACTGAGCGACCGCCCAGCGGGCGACGAAAAGCGGAATCAGCACCAGCAGCGGCGCGAATGCCCCGACCACGCTCCACAGCGCGGCAATCATCAGCCCGTAAGCCGCATATCCAAGATCAGAAAGAAGCAGCCGTCCGGTCAGCCCGACGCCGACCCCTTGGACCCCTTGGACCCCGTGGCCCTCGGGAGCCCCCGAGGGCGTCCGCTCCGGACGCCTGGTCAGCCAGAGTATGCCGCTGAGCAATCCGTGATTAACAGCGACATGGATCAATGCCGCGCCGGCGAACGGCGCGATGATCGCGGGAAACGACTTTTCATCCGGCAGCCCGACATGGCCGCCTAGGGCAAGGAAAGCGCGGCCGGCGAGGTAGGCGCCGAGCATGTGCATCGAGGTATTGAAAACGCGCTGCAGCGGCGACGGGCCGCGGCGCAGGCCCAATGCGGTAAACGCTCCGACAAGGGCCGCTCCGACGGGACCGGCCAGGACAATGGAGGCAAGCATGGCAGCCGAACTCGGAGACCATGACAGTTGTCCCTGCCGCAGTTGTGTCGCCCTTGATTCTGAGACGATAACCAGGACCCCGAGAACCACAATGTATTGCCAGCTCAGGCCCGTAAACGGACCTCTGGCCACCAGTACGGCGGCGGCGACCGCCACCACGGCGATGTAGAGCAGTGCGACCCGCGAGAGCTTGCCCAAACTTCCCCCTCGCAAGTCAGGAGTCTGTACGCCGCGAACCTGGATCCGTGAGGTCAGCCCCAGTCCACGCCGCGGACGCGTCGCTTGTCCCGCCCGGCCGCCAGGGGCGCGCGCCGGCCAGCTTTGACAGCAACGCCTGTACGCATGAGGCGGACCTCCCTTGGGCGAAATTGCGTTCGCCGCACCCGTCTTGTAATCGTCCAACCACAGGATAACGCGAGCACAGACATTCGCGCAGGCCCAAATCTCATCGTGAACAAATCGTGAGCATTATCGTCACAATGAGCTATCAAAGCTGGCACATGTGGCGCAATTGCCACAGTCCTGGCAAATCGGAACGCCTGGAGCGGCGGGCCGCTACTCAGCGAACTCGATAGCCGTAACTCAGCGAACTCGATAGTGGCGCGGACTTCCCTGATGCGGACGAGAATCTTCGCTCGCAGCTCCGCGGGCGCCGGGTCGCAGCCGCAGTGCTTTTGCACCACCCGCTTGACCGCCTCCTCAAGGCCGTACTCGCGCAGGCAGGGGCCGCACTCATTCAGGTGCTGGCGGATCTTGGCGCAGTCCAGGTCGTCCAGCTCGCCGTCTAGGTAGCCGTAGACCCGGTCCAGCACCTCGGTACACGGCGTCTCATGGGGGTTTCCGCAGCTCATCGCCCTTCCTCCCCGGATACGGAAGCGTCGGAAGCAGTCCTCGCGAGTCCGCGTTCCGCCGCGTAGTCCTGGAGCAGTTCGCGTAGCTGACGGCGACCACGATGCAGGCGGGACATCACGGTACCGATCGGCGTCTCCATGATGTCGGCGATCTCCTTGTACGCGAAACCTTCCACGTCGGCCAGGTAGACCGCGATCCTGAACTCTTCCGGCAGCGCCTGGAGCGCCTCCTTGATGTCAGAATCGGGCAGCCGTTCCAGCGCCTCCGCTTCGGCGGACTTCAGTCCCCCCGAGGTGTGCGACGCCGCCCGCGCCAGCTGCCAGTCCTCGACCTCCTCGGCGCCCGACCGCTGCGGCTCGCGCTGCCGCTTGCGGTAGGTGTTGATGAAGGTGTTAGTCAGGATCCGGAACAGCCACGCCTTCAGGTTCGTGCCCTGCTGGAACTGGTGGAAGGACGCGTAGGCCTTGGCGAACGTCTCCTGCACCAGGTCTTCCGCATCCGCCGGGTTGCGGGTCATCCGAAGCGCTGCGGAGTACAGCTGATCCAGGAAGGGCAGCACCTCCTGCTCGAAGCGCTCACCGCGCTCTTCGAGAGTCTCCGGAACGGGACCCACCCCCTCCAGGTAGTACGAGTCCGGGCTGCGGGCATGCAGACCGTATGAGCGGGAGGATACCGCGCCGGAGTCAAAAGCTTCCGTCAGCATGCCACGAGGGGGCGAAGCGACTGCCATGTCGCGTTCAACACGGCGGTGCAGCCGGTCATTCCGCGACAGCGCTGCCCGCTGGCTTAAGGGCGGCCAGGCCGGGAAGGTAAGACATAGGCGCCCGGTGGCAGCGCCACACACGCAGGGGGCGCCGAGTCAGGAGTTCAGGGCCCGTGCAACATGCGGCCAGCGCGATCACCGCGCCGGACACTGATCAGCTCCCGGTCTACTGGCAGTTCCACGAGGCGGTCACGCGAGCCCAGCTGGTGGAGTGGCTGCCATCCGGCAGGCACGTTCTCGTCGACGTCTCGGGGCCGCGCGGGCCGGGCGCGGAACTGGCCGCCAAGGCCGGGCATACGGTGGTGCGCGTCTGTGCTGGCAGTGTTAGCCCGGGAGGGCGACCCCCCGGAGCCCCCCGCTCCCGGGGGGAAACCTTTCCCCCCGGACCCCCTCGGCCCCCCCGGGGCCGTATCGTCCCGGTGATCGCCGACTCTTCGCGGCTGACGTTCCTGCATGACGGCTGCGCGGATGGCGTCATCGCCGACGACCGGGCCCTGTCCGTGCACCTGGCCGCGGAGACGATGATCGCCGAGATCGCCCGCGTGCTCCGGCCGGACGGGCGGGTGCTCGCCTGCGTCGACTCCCTGGTGCTCGGCATGGCCGTGCTCGCCGACCAGCATCACTGGGCCGAGTTGGTCGACCTGCCGCACGCCGAGGTGGTGCTCGTGCCCTGGCCGGACGGAACGATCACCAGGTGCTACGGCCCGGACCAGGCGCGCGAGCTGTTCACCGGGGCCGGGCTCCTGGTCAACTGGATCCGCTCGCGGACCGTGTTCTCCGAGTCGATGGTGACGCACTGGCTGCGGCGCGACCCCGGCAGTCTGCCCAAGCTCGTACAGGCCGAACTCGCGGCCCGGTCCGACGAGTCGCTGGGCGCGCAGCTGGTGATATCGGCCAGCAAGCCCCGGCCGCGCCGCGGCCACCGCCAGAGGTAGCTAGCGCCGGCGCTTGGCGTGCCTGGCCTGGCAGCTGACACAGCGGGCCGCTTCGGGCCTGGCCTCCAGCCTGCCTTCGGGGATCTCATTCCCGCAGTCGACGCACTTCCCGTAGCTGTTGTCGTCGATGCGGGCGAGCGCGGCGAGGACTTCGCCTCGCTGGCTGCGAGCAGACTGGAGGATCGCCTCCGTGCGGTCGGCCTCGGACAGCATCGACCCTGCGTCGGCCGAGTCCTGCGGATACCCCGTACCGGCCACCGGCCCGGGACGCTCGCCCTGCAGGACCGATATCGTCCGGTCCAGGTCGTCGCGCATCTCCTCCAGGCGCTTACGGGCAACGGTAGTCTCCACTGGTGTCCTCGCCTCCCGTCCGCGTGCGATAGGCAGCCCAGGCTCGCGTCGAGCCGCAGCCGCGTGCCGCGGACTCAGAACAACTCGCCGGGCGGCCTCTCCCTGCCGGCGGAAGCCACCGCTGACCCGTCACCGCCCGCTAGGGGCTCGATGAGCTCAGGTCCGTTGTTCCGCACGAAGTTGACGGCCACCGATACGGGATGCGACGTCAGGCCGCCCGCCATTGCGGGGACCATCGCCGCCTGAAGCTGGCCAGGGTCGGTGTTACCCGGATCCAGCCAGTCTGCCCAGTGATCACGCGTTATCACCATGGGCATGCGATCGTGGATCTGGCCGACATCGTCGGTTGCCTGGGTCGTGATAATCGCGGCCGTCCACAGCCAGGCGTGCTCATGATCGGGTGGCAGCGCCTGGTCCCGCCAGAGTTCGTAGATCCCGGCGAAGGCGAGCGCACCCCCATCCGTTCGGTAAATAAAATAAGGTTGTTTCCGCTTTTTTCCTTCTTCAGAAACTGCCTGCCACTCGTAGTAGCCATCTGCGGGGAGGATGCACCGGCGCTTGGCAAAGGCGCGCCGGAAGGACGGCTTGACCGCCACGGTCTCGGCCCGGGCGTTGATGAGCCTGCCGCCGCCCGAGGCGTCCTTGGCCCAGGAGGGCACCAGGCCCCAGCGCACCACGCGCAGCTCACGCGCCTCCGGCTCGTCATCGCGGGCAGGTCTGTCCATCACCGCGTAGACCCTCTTGGTCGGGGCCACGTTGTAGTCGGGGTCAGGCTCCGGGTCGGGTGAGGCAGCCACGCGGTCGCGCTCGACGCCGAACTCCTCGAGGAGCTCAAGGCGCTTACGCGCCGACACAAAACGCCCGCACATCGAATCTTCCTAAACTGGATACAGTCTGGACACGTCACGTTAAGCCCGGATTGGCAGATCATAACCAGAATCCGGCCTGGCCAAACCCACGCCGCGTCCGTCACGCCCCTGCGGCCGGGCGGACAGGCTCGCAAACGATACGCTCAACCGTATGCATCCGGATAACAACCACGACCGGACCTGGCCTTCCCCCGCCGCCGCCGGGCCGGTCAGCGCCCGTATCCGGCTGCCCGCGTCCAAGTCCGTCACCAACCGCGCCCTGGTCCTGGCCGCGCTCAGCGACGGCCCGGCCGTGATCACCAACCCGCTGCGCGCCAGGGACACCATGCTCGCGGCCGGCGCGCTGCGCGCGCTGGGGACCGAGATTCTCGACGAAGAAAAAGACGCTGAATCCCGAACGGCCTGGCATGTCACGCCTGGCCAGCCTGCTCCGGGTTCTTCGGTGAGCGTGGACGTGGGCAACGCCGGCACGGTCATGCGGTTCCTGCCCGGCGTGGCGGCGCTCACCTCGGCCGCGGTGGCCTTCGACGGAGACGCGCGGGCCAGGCAGCGCCCGGTCGGCCCGATTCTCGCGGCGCTGCGGCAACTCGGCGCGCACATCGAGGACGGCGGCCGCGCCGCGGTCCCGTTCACCGTGCACGGCCGCGGCTCGGTCCGCGGCGGCACCGTGGTGCTGGATGCTTCGGGGTCCTCGCAGCTGGTTTCGGGCCTGCTGCTGGCGGCGCCGCGGTTCGACGAGGGCATCGAGATACGGCACGAGGGCCCGCCGGTGCCCTCGGCGCCGCACATCGCCATGACGGTGCGCATGCTCCGCGCGGCCGGCGCCGACGTGGCCGAACTGCGCTCCGGCGCGGGCTCGTCCGGCGCGGGCTCGTCCGGCGCGGGCTCGTCCGGCCCGGGTGAGTCCGGCCCGGGTGAGTCCGGCCCGGGTGAGTCCGGCCCGGG
>WNFC01006146.1_pt1 | contig 13627 bp, 31 predicted proteins | sample 5400541 | NCBI WGS metagenome assembly WNFC01 (sample SAMN13153342, study PRJNA577476) | soil metagenome | isolation source: 120 cm saprolite under Douglas fir tree site 2 hole 2 replicate 1 | place: USA:California | collected 2015-04-18
GCTCCCTTCCGAACCTCGAGGAGTACGTGTAGATGCGGATGCCAGCCCGCGCGTGTGTAGGGCGACTCGACTGAATAGACTCCACCAGTGATTCCAGCATCCCTCCAGTCATCAGACTCTCGAAATTCCCGGAACATTCTAATGAGCCGATCAATTGCTTCACGTGTTAACACCATCCAATTCTTAAGGGTGAGCGTCAGAAAAAAATAATCGTACTTTTTTTGGTCGATCTTCGCCAGGATCCGGTCCTGCAGGATTTTCGAGCGCCGGCCCGCGCACTGCGGGCAAAACATCGAATCACAGTGGAAGGGAACTAGCTTCGAAGTACCACAGGGGAGAGTGATGCGCCGGAACCAGCGATCACAGGCCAAAAGGTGCAGGCCGGCCTCTTTTTCCTTGCTATCGCCGCTCCGCCGCAAAGCCCAGGAGACTTGAGCCAACGTCTTGTAGCGCCTGCGGTTACGGTCGCGATCTCTCTCATCGACCGTTCTCCCATCGAACTGATACGGGGAGATGTTCCTATAGGTATGAACATACGCCCCCCTTCCGCCCTCGCCCCCCGCCGCAAAACCCGCGTCGGGGGACGGTGCGGGAGTTTTGATCCGAACCGGCTTGTGTGCCCGCGCGATCGCCGGGGAACTCATTGGAGATCTCTCTCCGGAATCCAAGGTTTTAGGAAGTGGACTCTCACCAGGTGACAACTGAGAGCACGGCACGCTCTTTGATGAGCTGTGCCTGTTTTCCTTTTGTGATTGTGGAAAAAGCGTGCCCAGTGGCATCGATTGCAACAGGCGAGTGCCCCACCACGCGAAGTGGGAATGCGAGTCACTATGCCGAAGGCTCGCTTCATTCGCTCAGCTCCGCGTACGTTCTGTGCCGGCAGTGGTCACGGCAGCACTCTGCGCAGCGTCCGTTCGTGCAGCGATACCTTGCTGACCAGAATTTTCTCCCACAGAAATTGCAATCGATGGAGGCGGCCACGGGATTGTCCCCACAACCGGGCGTGTCCGCCCCCTTGGCCCCCGGCGGTGCCGGGGAACTCGTATCGAGGAGCCGTGTTTCGGCAGATCCTCGCTTCATTCTTGCCCCCCTTCCGCTCGAGCTGCAGCCGGCCCGCCAGGCGACGTCGATATCGCCGGCAGGAGGGCAGAAATTTTGATCTTTCCGAGGTACAGCATCCGCTTGCGGCCGCGCTCTTTCCAAACCAGGTACCGATAGATGCGACGGCGAAGCACAATCCTGGCTTGCGCATATCGCCATCCGTAACCGCCAGGGTTAGGAGGCACCTTCACGAAAATTTGAGGGAGATCGATATCGCGATGCCGGGGGGCTTGTACCCCTTCTGTGGTCCGGCCGGATCCGATCGGTTTGCGTCGACGCCGCGATCGCGGGCCCGCGGGGGGCAATTTGCGAGAGGGCTTTTTCAATCCGTTCCTCCCGTGAACGCAAAGTACAGCAAGGATCCAAAAATCAGGGTGAGGAGCAGCTCGGGAGGCAGATGCTCGAGGATCTGAGCGATAGCGAAGATAACCAGGCCGGCCGCGATCCCCACCAGGTTGGACTTCCGCGGGTTCCGGAGACACCAATTGTCGAAGTTTCGCAGCTCGCAGTAGCGCTCCCAGCGCGTCTTCACGAGTGCGTCCTATAAGTTATATCCCGTTGAGTTAACGCTAGCAGGGAAGGGAAGTGCACGTCCGGAGCCTAAACCTAAACGTTTACGTTGTCAATCTTAGGAGTATAATCGTGCCGAAAGGTACAACGATGTCAGCACTCAGTTCAGCGGCCGCAGCACTCGGTCGCAAGGGCGGCAAATCGAAATCGCCCGCGAAAGTGAGAGCCGTCCGCGAAAATGGAAAACTCGGCGGACGTCCTCCGAAAAAAGCGGCCGCTTAGTTCCTCCGTGGAAGTGAACTCGCTTCACTTCCACCAGCTCGAAATACGCCCCCGATCGCAGCCTCCGGCATCAACTCTTTTCCTTCCAATTGAAAATTCGCAGATTTCAAACACTCCGTGCAGAGCGTTGCTACCTTTTTCGTTTGCGCGGCGCGTCGATAGCCAGGCTGCCGCGATCCGCGGCCGACTTCGCGACTGAAAATCAGGACGGTATAGAACGGACCTTTGTGCCGGCGTGAAGCATCGCAGCGTTTCATGGTGGAGCTGGACCAGGCCCCAGCGAAGCGTGTTGCCGGCCGCGAGCTGCGAGAACGAGCAGCCCAGCGATCACCAGGATCGCCAGGGAAATCAGAATGGTGGCCTCGACGTTTCGCCTCACGACCTCACCAGCAATTTCGTCGCGACTCTCCGGAGTCTCAAAAGGAAATCAATCCCAGGGTTTTCGCGGTAGAGGTTCACGATCCGGACGGAGAGCCACTCGAGGAAACAGCGATCGCATATGTCGATTTGATTGTGCTGCAAAAAGTGTTCAGGGAAGCCCTGGAAGGAAAGCTTCGCTTCGCGGCGATCGATCACGCCGGCGCGTCTCACGAGAAGATCCCCAACAAAGGCTTGGCGAAAAACGGATTGGTGCGAGTGTCAGGCGCCAAGCGCTGAGGATGCAGCGTGCGATCCCACAGCTCGAGTCCGAAAATCCCGTATTTCAGAACATAGACGGCCGCGAAGCCGGCCAGAAAAGCGATCGCGAGCTGTTGCCGATGCGTCACGCGCCGGCCTTCACGCGCTCGAGGAGCTGCTGGACGCGCGCTTTTTTGGATTGCATCGATCCGGGAAGAAACGACGCATCCTTGCTGAAATTTTCGAGATAGATCCGCAGGCGATGCGGGATCGCGTCCGAGCCTTTGCACACCAGGAGAAACCCAGGCTTCGATTTGAACTCGAGCAGGTTCATCTCCTGCCGGCACAGCGGACACTTCCACTCGCTGAGCTTTTCGATTTTCGCCGCGGCTCCACGTTCAGGAAATTCGACGATTGTTCCCATACGCTCCCCACGCCCGCAAAAGTTTGACTGCCAACCGCACCCGCGAAAAAAAATTCCTTTCCCTCTCGATCGCGCGAATCCCGATCGAGAGGATCCATCTCCGCAGTTGCTGTTCCGATCCGACCATCTGTGCTCGTTACCTCAAATTCTGAACTCTCACCAGGCGCCAAAGGAATAGCCCGGCCGTTCCGAAATCCGTAGTACGCACGCACTGTTCAAATTCCAACTCCCAGAGAATCGAGCAACCGCAAGCTCGCAAACAACAGATTGGAAATCTCAACCAGCCTCCACGTGCCTCCGTTGCCCACGTTCAGCCTCAGCGTCACCGGATTTGCTGGAACATTCTCCGCGTACCACATCAGCATCGAAATCGGGTGTGTCTGCCCATCATCTGTTCCGACATTTGCGAGCAGCACCCAGTTAAGCCCGCCGTCGAACCCGGGCACAAAGGAAGTGGTGTTTGGAAATTGGGCAACTTGGCAACACATCCAGAGCAGCGAATTCCCAGCCGCAGGCGTAAATGTTGTGGGATTGCTGGTAAGGACGGAGCCACCGCTCCCCGATCCGCGTACCGTGAAAACGGGAGTCATTCCCGGCACGGTCTTAAAGAGAGCAAGTAATTGTGCGGCAGTGAAGGAACCTGAAAGCGCTTGCGTCACGGTCAACGCTCCCGCCGCTGACAAAATTTTCTGAAACGCCCCGCCGAGCGCCGTCCAACTCGCGTCTGGAGCCTGCCCTGCAAAATTCACAAAGTTGAAGCCCCCCGCCGTCACGATGGCTAGGTCGTTCGGCACGCTGGCCAGACCATCGACGGAAATAGAAACGATGTTGTTGGTGTTGCTCGTCGCGGTTTTTGAGAAAACGCCGTCAACGCTTGCTTGCGCCATCGAGCCTTCCTCACGAGCAAAAGAACAAATTGAAATCGAGCGGACTGGCCGGCGCGCCACTGCCCGCGCGCGTGAGCGTGCACGCGATCACGATGCCTTTGACGAAGTCGCGGATACAGTCCACCAGAACATTGGCCCCGCTGCCGGCTGGAATGCCCAGCGAGAGAGTGGGCGCCGTAGTCCCCACAACCACTTCCGTTTCGTTCTTCGCGTCGAAAATTTGCAGGTAAACCGTTGTGGCATTCGAATTGAACAGATACCAGCCGTTTAACCCGGTGGGCGCGCTTTTCACCGCGCGAGGAGCCGCGCCGACGCTTCCGCTCGCGGAGTCATAGGACATTCTTTTTTCTCGCTACCAGAAAAATCAGGATCCCCAGCTCAACGACGATAATCACAGCCCAGCCAGTGACCGCGCCGGCCACTTGCTGCGCCGTTGTCTTGGCGTCAGCGATTTGCGAGCTGAGATCCGGAGCGAACGCGTTCACAATGGAGTCGGTGAGGTTCATACGGCCGCGCGCACGGCCGCGAGAATCGCGTCGGCCTTTTGATGCAGGCTTTTCAGCTCCGCACGCACACCGCCGGCAAAGTAGATTCCCGCCGCGAATCCAACCGCGCCGCACAACGTCGAGAAAATAAAGATCGCGTGCATTTTCACCCTCCTGGTTTTGAAGTAGCCATGAGCTCCGTTTTCCGGTCGCTGCCGGAGGAGCTGCCGAAGTAGTAGGAGACAACCTGGTTGCAATTGGCCGCGAGATATCCGACCAGGGTTCCCGCGAATGCGGCCTCGACACGACCCCAGCCGCGCAGCACGCACAGAACGACCAGCAAAAACGAGAGCACGATGATCCAGGCAAGCGCCGGCGCGGTCCGGCTCCTGGTGGCGACTTGCATATTTCGCGCACTGTCGCGGTCCTCGACGGCCAGCTTCTCCAGCTCCTCGACGTGCGTGAAGCCCATCTGCTGCAACTGTGCCTGGGTTTGCGCTTCCGCCTGTTTGAGCTGGAGCATTTGCTCCGGAGTAGCCCCCGCGATCGCCGCAGCCAGGCCCGCAGGGCTGGAATCGAGATTTGACACGCCTACGGCCTTGCCAACCGCATTCGCAGCCAACGTGCCGAGCGGACCGCCGAAAGCGGCCGCCGCGGAGATAAACGGAAAAGCTTTTTTGATGAAACCCTTCACGTCCGGCATTTCAGCTCACCTGCCCTTTTTCAGTTTCTCGATTTGCCGGCGAATCGTCTTGTGGTAGAGCACGCCGAAATAGAGCACGGCGCCAACGGCGAGAACGATGAGAGCGCCGTCCACCAGCTTTTGAATTTTCGGCAGATCCAAAACGCCGATGATGGGAAGCCGAGGGCCGAGATTGGCCTGGTCCGGATGCGCGTCGGCCCGTTTCAGCGTCGTATCGATTTCGGATTCGACTTGCGACTGCGCCGCGGCGATCTCTTCCGGAGTGGCACCCGGACCGAGCGCCTGTTTTATGGCCGCGGCCGCGTCATCTTTTTGCTGCTGCAACGTCCAGGGATCCACGTTGCCGGTGTACGCGCGGAACGCGACTCCAACCGTATTCGAGAGAAGGGAATCGTAGAGACTCATTCGGGGATAACTCCCTGGCTTTTCAAAATGGCCCCGAGGATCCATCCGGAAAGGATGAACAGGCCGCCCCAAAACAAAATCGGGTGTTTTTTCCTCACGTGACACCCTGCAATTCGCGCAGCCGGTCCGCTTTTGCCATTTCCCGCGACTCGATACGCATGATGCGATCGCGAAGATCCTTCACCACGAAGAGAGTCAATCCCTGCAAAGCAGCCAGGAGCGACCCGACGCAAACCACTGCAATAGCAATGCCCACAGGCCCAGCTCCTTAAAGGGGATCGATACTGACCACTTCGCTCAAAGGAAACGGCGCGGAGGTGCGCAGCGTGTAGCCGTCGTACTCTCCGGAGGTTCCGCCGCGGAAATGCACACGGTACGGCCGGTCCTCGAGATGCAAAGCGTCGAGCGCGGTCAATTCGAAAGCCGGATCTTCTTCTTCAGTGAATGCGGCCGGTTCCGCGGCCGGCGCGGGAGCTGCCTTTGCGGCCGCGGCCTCGAGCGCGGCCCTTCGCGCTTCCCAGATTTGTTTTGCTGTCCACATTTCGATTTCTCCTTAGGTTGTCAGCAGCTCCGCGGCCTGGGCCGTGAGCTGGTCCGACTCCACAAATGCCAAAAGCAAACCGATGTGCAGCCCCGCGGCCGGCGCCACATTTCCGCCGAAAGAGGCGAGCCGCAAAAACCAGCCAGGGGGCACGATGATCCGGCGATCGATGGCCGCGATGTTCAGCCCGCTATCGATGCGGACTCCGGAATGGGCGAACTTGTCATTTACAACGGGCGCCGGAGATCCCTTGAATTGTGGCGGCATCAGAAAAATCGCAAAGCCGGGAATGGTTGCGGCCGCAGTCGCGGACGCACCCAGAAGCACCCAGTACATATCGGCGGGAACCGGAGGAGTGTCGATCGCAATGTTGTTCACTCCGTCCGTCAAGCCGTCGAAAGTGCGGTACTGAACGTCCCGCAGCAGATCTCCGATTCCGTTCTGCCGCGGAGCTGGAGGCTTGATGCCCACTTTCGGATCGCCGGCGTGTCCTTTGCCATTGAAAGAACTGAGCGAAGCGATGGGAGCAACCGCGGGAACGTTGTGCTCACGCATTTGCGAAATCTCCCTGGAACTCCGCGTAGAACGTTTGCACCTTTGTTCGATAGGGGACGTTGCGAACCCCGCGAGCCCAATTGGTGCCGTTGCCCACGTTGTACATGTCGGCCGTGTCGAGAGTCGTTCCGTCATCCGCGATGAGATAGGCCGCGGCCTCGAGGCACGTAGCCGCGTCGAAAAGATCCCAGGCGTTCAGACCGCTGATAAATTTTTTCGCATTGCTCACGCGCACCTGGGCGATTCCGCACGAGGGATTGAGTCCGATCGTCGCAGGTTCGTTTCCGTCTTTGATCCAAGCGACCAGGGCGCGCTGGCCGGCGCGATCGTACTGCCTGTAGGAGACGCCGTTCAGGACGAAATCTTTTTCCGGATTTATGGCATCCGGATTGAAGCCGGTTTCCTGGGCAACGATCGATTTCAAAAGAGCAGGATTGATCCCGGCCACGGCCGCGGCTTGCGCGATCGCCGCGTTCCATTGCATCGCGATTCCGGACGGAGAAGCCGCGGATCCGCCCGAGGCATCGCCGCCACTGGCGACGTCGCCCTCGGCCGCGAATGCCATGCTCGGATTGAAAAGCTGGTAAGCGAAAAATGCAGCGGCCGCGGCAACCGCGGCGCCGATCCAAACGAGAGGATTCACCTTGGCCACCTTTCAGTTAGCTCCGGAGATAAAAACCCACCAGCAGCAACCCGACGCCGATCGCGGCATTCCACTTGTTGTTTCCGGTAGGCACGACCGGAATTTTCGACGAGACGTTGACAGGCAAATGCGCCGTGACCGCCGGCATGTTTGCGACCGCGGCGGCCGCGACAAGCCCGCCCACGAGGATGAATCCGACTCCGACTTTTTTCTTCATTGCTGTACCACTCCTTTGTTTGCGCGAACGATGTAAATGAACCCGCTCACGACCACGAACCCGACCACGAAAATAATTGCGAGCTTCGCTTGCGCCGGATTCAGAGAGAACCCGCCGAGGATCCCCGCAGCCGCATATTGCGATGCGACGGTAGGAGCTGAGCCCGGAGTCGTGGGGAGCAGCGAGTTAAAAGCACCGCTCACGGCGTTCACCACACCGCCGATGACGCCTTGCCCGCCGCGCTGATTGTTCGCCGCGATGAGCGCGTAATTTTGTTTTCGGAACTCGATGGCTGCGCGCACATATTTCCGGTAGTCGCACGCGGCGTTGCAGCTCTTGAAAATTTTCTGGGTGCGCGAAACGAACGTTTGGTAGCCGGATTCGAGAGATTGCGTCGCCTGGTCCAGGTCCGCGCCCTGGGACACAGCCTGATCCACCATGAGCAGCAAATTTTGGATCCCAGGAACTTCCGAACAGAGCGTAGCTTGCTCGAGCTTCACGGCCGCGGCGTGATGCGCGCTGAAAGCATTGAGAACTCCGGAGAGCAATCCACCAACCCCAGGGATCGCTTTCAGTCCGCCCGCGGCGATTGCCGTTCCGTAATCGCCGGCCGGAATTCCTGCGCCCACGCAAGACGGTTCGTTGTACGGGGGAATGATCCCGGTGCTCGCAGCCTGGTAGACCGCGTCGCGCACGCTGGAATTTGGAAACGGTGCGAGAGCGTTCGTGATCGTGTCCGCGTTCCCGGTGGGAGCCGGATTCGAAGCAACCAATCGCGAGACTGTGTTCAGCGGCATTTACGCTCACTCACTTTTTCTTGCTGAAGCCCAGGCGACCGCGCCGGCCGCCACCAGGAAAAACAAAATTCCGATCCAACCGGCCGGCGTCGAAAAGAGACTCATCAGCTCGCCCGAAACAGATCCGTCGCCGGCCTTCGCTGCCGGGGAAGCAAAACGCGAGTCCAGCGAACCGGAAAGAAGCGCACCGTCACCCGATGTGTTTGCTCCAGTGCACCCGCAAGGCATCGCTTCAGCCCTTTCGCAATGCAGCCCAGAGAAGCAGCCCAAGGCCGGCTAATCCGAACGCACCAACTATGAGAGCTGTGCCGCTGGTAGTTCCTAGCGAACGCGCGAACAAAGTCGAGCTTTGCCGCGGCGGCGCGATCGCGTATCCGTTTCCGAGGTAGGGATTCACCGTGCCAGCCGTGACACCGTTGTTTCTCGCGAGCGTTTGCAATCCAACATTCGCGGCGCTCGCGGCAACTCCAATCGCAAGCCCTCCGAGCGCATCACCCCAATTGAACGTGCCGTTGGGCGCGCTCATGTCGTTGACTGTGCTGCCGGCTCCGATGCCGATATCTTGTAAATTAAAATCCATTCGCGTTTTCCCTTTCCCTTTGCGGAAAAAAGTTGAGGGGAGCCGGAAAAAAAAATCGGCTCCCTCGGGTGTAAGGGTTTAGGCCGCAACCGCGGGCTTGACCTGCAAACCCTGCGGAACGATGCGACGGCCGCGCACGCGGATCAGAGAAGGCCCGGCGCCGAACGTCACATCGAGCTTGACCTCGACGCGATCCTGCGTGGCGTCCAGCGAGCGAGAAGCCAGGCCGTCGCGCAGAAGCGGAATGAAGTACGTGCCGGTGAGGCTTTCCGCGGCGTTGAGCACGTGCGTTTCGCGGTTCCACCGGTGAATCAGCGGAGCGTTGTTGTCGCCGGCCGGCGTCCAGATGCGCCCCGCGCTCTGAATGTTGATGTTGTTGATGACCGTATCGTCTTTCGCGTTCGCGGTTTCAGCGATGAAGAGCAGATGCGTGTACGCGTAGCCGCGCTCGAGGATGACCTGCAAATCTTTTTGCGTTTGCACAACAGGCACGGTAGTTTCGAACTCTTCCACCAGATGGAAGGATCCGGCAACGCCGTCGTCATAGTCGGCCCACAATTCCACGACCAGGCCGGTCGGATCCCAGGTGTTCACCCCGCCGGTGAACATTTGCTCGCGCGATCCCAGCGTCACGATGAGCTGGTAGCTCGAGAACAGCGCCATCGGCAAACCCCACTCGATGGGATTCACCGAGCCAGGCATTTTGAAGTTGACCTGCACTTGGAAATCGACAGCGATGGTTCCGGCCGCATCCGCGATCGCGGTTCCGTGGATCGCGTAGCCGCGGTCAAAAATTCCTTGCTGAATGCTGCCGCGAGCGGTCAATGCGTTCTTGCTGACGATGCCCAGCGCGGGTGCGTGCTTCGCCGTGATATCAACGACGAATCCTTCCGGATTTTCCTTGCCTGTCGCAGCGCCAGCTCCCGCGCCGGCGATGACGAGGTTTCCGCGCACGCGGATGAACGCCCGCGAGATCACCTCATGCTGGAGGAAATCTTTGAAATCGAAAGTCGCCTGGGCAGTAGCAGCCGAAACTGCCGCGCCTGCGATGGGATAGTTCTTTGAAGCCAGCTTCTTGAAACCAAACAGACTCGGTTTTGCCACTTGATTTTCCTCCCCGGTGTGAACCGGAATGCGCGAATTTTCTATTGCGTTGATTTGCTGAACAGACCCGAAAAAAAACCCTTCACTTTGTTTGTCGCCGCGGAAACGAACTGCACGGCCGGACCGGCGATTCCGGTGCCTTCCACGATCACGACGGCAACGATCGCGATGACCGCAATGCCCACGGTCTTTCGCCAACCGCTCGGGAGATCGATGGGCAGCTTCATTTCGTCGGCTCCCGGCGAATCAGGACTTCCCATTGCTTGCTGTGAGCGTCGGCACAAACGAAGTGCTGGAACCCATCGGGGATCGCCGGCGCCGTCTCCTGGCATCCGGTCCAAAATTTCTGGCCCTGTTCCGGGGGGATCCGATCGCGCACGTGCGCGCGAGCGGCGGCACACCCGAAGAGGAGAGGGACAGCCAAAAACAACAACGCACGTGCGCCAAGGGGAGGAACACGTTTGCGATTGAATCTTGCCGTCCCATTCAGGAGGCTGATGGCTGGTAACTGCTGCGGTTGCAACGGGGTAGAAACGGTGTTCACGCGGGACAGAGTAAAGCCGGCACAAAAACGGGTACCCGCGCACGCGCGCGCGCGCGTGCACAAGTGCTTGACAGCTTTTTCGGGAATCTATTTTTGCGGGGTTTTTTCCAGAGCGCGGGCGCCGAGTATTTTGATCTTCCCAACCAGGCTCTCATCCCGGAACGCGGGCGCTTTGTCCGACGTTTCGATGCAGACGTAATCAGGTAGGGAAGGGAGGGAGTCCACCAGCTGCCGCGGCATGTAGATCAAGGCGTCCGCGAGGGAGTTTTTCTCATCGATCCGGAACCAACGGATCCGCGAGGCATTCGATTTAGCTATAAAGTGCACCAGGGAGGGAATCTGGGCCGTCCCACAGAAGATGAGCCCTTCATGCGACCCGGAGACCATCGCGGACGTGATCCCCGCTGGGAGCCGCGCTGCACTGCCTGCGGGTATGAATAGGCCCAGTTCATCGACGGCCAGGACCAGGTTGCGGACCGCGCGCATCAGCAAGCAAAGGGAATTGAGCTGTTCGGAAAAATGCTCCCGGACGTGGATCACGACCCGGAAATCTCCGGTCTGCCGATCGCGGAAATAGTTCGCCGGATTGTGTTCCCCGGTCCAGCCGCCGCGCTTCCCAGGAATGTAGTCCGGCCAAACGTGATCGAAGCCCTTCAGCTCCACGAGCTGGGCGCATTTCGGATCCACCAGCACGACGCGCTTCTCTCTTCGGATCTCATGTAGCATCCGCGCTGTTTTCCCGGTGAAGGATTTGCCGAAAAAAAGCTCGAGGTACTCGAGCATCAGGCTTTGAGCTTTGCCAGCCGCTTGCGCATCCCAGAGAGAAACCCCTTCGGCGTGCGCTTATTTTTAAGGGCCTTTTCGATCCCGCGGATTTGCTCGGCCTTACTGAGCTTGTGCCTCATGTTTGAGGATCCTTTCGTTTTTCGAAGTGAGGAACGCAGCCACGAGGAAAACCATCTGCGGCCTGGTGAGCTGCACGTGTTCATCGATCACGTCGATTTGGAAGCACACTCCGCGATCGATGCCACCAGCAAACCGGGTGAGAGAAAAACCATAGCTCTCGGTGTCTAGGAGCGTGGTGCTCATGGTTTCCGCTCCCGTTTGATTTTTTCCGCGAGATCGTGGAACTGCCCCAAAATTTTTGCCATCTCGAGGAAATCTCCTTCGCGGATCTCGATCTGTTCGCGAAGATGCAAACCGCCGCTGCCATACTCCGACTGTGAAACGTTCACTTCGATTCGCAAATTCAGCATTGTTCCTCTTCTGCGCGGCTGGCAAAGTGGCAAAGTTTCGAAGCAGTTGAACCACATCAGCCGCAAGGTTTCGAACCACATCAGATGACCAGCGAGCCATCCGCCAGGCGCTCGCCCACGATCCGCGGTTCAACCGCAGGATCCGATCGCAACGGCATCTCCGTCACGCGCTCACCCTTCACCCTCTTTGCATTCTCAGCCGCTTCGCGTTCCGATTCCTGGATTTTTTGCACGTGCATCCACTGAACGTAACCTGTCATCGCGAGCGCGAGCACCGCATCGGTCATTTCCGGATTGCGATTCGAGGCACCGGCCAACCATTTCGGAATCCAAACGTCTGTGACTTTGCGAATGAGCGGAAGCAGTTTGGGCCCCAGCTTTTCCGCCTGTTCGTCGGAGAGCGCAAAAGCCGGGTGATAAAACTTCGCGACCAGGGCATAGGGAGATCGCGCGATCGCGACGGCCCACTCCGGACGGATCTCCAGCGTTTCGCCTTCGTCGCCGGGGATACCATCAGCAATCGCATTCGCAAATGCCGCTCGCGCCTCTGCACTTTCGGCCTCGAGCGGATCCGTCATGTCCGCGGCCGTCACACGCGCGGCCGCACTTTCGAAATCAGTCCCACCAGGATTTTCGTTTTTGTTCTTGCCCCACATTCGCAGTCTCCTTTTGCGGCGCCGGCGCCGCGGGTTTTGATTTCGGCTCGAGCTTCACGCGCAAATCCGCGATCGTCGCATCCCGCTCGGAAACTTTCTTTTGAAGCGCAGCGCGTTCAGCATTTCGCGCGCTGATACTTTTCTCGATCTCATCGACACCGGCGTCCGTCTCGAGCAGCTCCTCGAGATATCCGGATTTCTCGTGCAGAACCGCATTACCGTGATGGTTCACAGTGATCTTGCTTTTACACGCCGGGCATTCCCCCTGAAACGACACCGCGGGAGCTTCACCTGGCAAAGCCGCGGCCGCGGCTTTCTTCCTGGGCATAAAAAAGCCCTCCTGTGTTCAAACGATCACACAGGAGGGCAGGGAAGCGGAATGGAACGGTTGTACTGGAACGGAAAACTAGAAGGGAATGTCCTCATCGCTGATTTCAGATCCGGCCTCAGCGTTTGCCGTATGAGATGCGCCGGCTCCCGCCGTAGCAGCGGCAGCCTTCGTGCCTCCACCGAGCATCCGGAAATTCGTAGCGACGATTTCGAAGCTGGTGTGCTTCTCTTTTTCCTTGTCCTCCCACTCGCGCGATTGGATGCGCCCCTCAACAAAAATCAGCGCGCCTTTTGTCAGGTACTTCTGCGCGATCTCAGCCTGTTTCCCCCAGAGAATGATCCGGTGCCACTCCGTGCGCTTCTGCTTCTCGCCGTTCTTGTCTTTGTACGACTCATCGGTGGCGATCGAGAAATTCGCCACAGCCTGGCCAGAGCTGGTATAGCGCGTTTCAGGATCGCGACCTAGACGGCCGACGAGAATCACTTTGTTGACGGACATGCGTTCCCCTTTCAAAAGCTAAGTGCGTGCTGATGAGAAAACAAATCCAAAGTCCTGGTGTCACGAGCTGGCTCCGGCTCCGGAGGAGGATTCGGAGGGCTGCTGTCAAAAGCAAAAAGTCTCAGTTGGCGCTCGCCGTTCAGGTCGAGCTGCGTTTGGGAAATGTGGAACAGACCGGAAGGAAAGCCGTCGCTCCAGTGGCACTCGCCGCACGCGCAGCCGGCAAACTCTTTTGACTCTTCGATTTTTTCCTCTTCCGACTCACCGAGAAAACCGAGAAAACTTCCAAAGGCCTGGGCGCGCCGCACATTTTTGAAGGCACGGTGAAACTCTAGAACGAGATCTGACCGTTGTGAAAAACTCGCCGCCTTCGTCGCGTACTTAACCAACTCACGTAGAGAACGAGCATCGATCCTTCGAACCTTCCGGCGTTTTTCATCGATTCCATGCATTTTTTTAAGGTTGAGCACATGACTGTCTCCAGTGATCG
>WNFC01007546.1_pt1 | contig 13626 bp, 17 predicted proteins | sample 5400541 | NCBI WGS metagenome assembly WNFC01 (sample SAMN13153342, study PRJNA577476) | soil metagenome | isolation source: 120 cm saprolite under Douglas fir tree site 2 hole 2 replicate 1 | place: USA:California | collected 2015-04-18
TCGTAGAGCGTCGCGCGCTCCTCGTGGCTGGCGGTGATGTCGAGGAAGCAGAGCTCGTCGGCGCCTTCGCGATCGTAGAGCCGCGCCTGCTCGACGGGATCGCCGGCATCGACGAGGTCGACGAAATTGACGCCCTTGACGACGCGGCCGTCCTTGACGTCGAGACAGGGGATGAGGCGCTTCTTCAGCATGGCACCGTCTCGCCGCGCAACACGGCGAGCGCCTGGCGCGGCACGATCCGCCCGTCGTAGAGGGCGCGGCCGCAGATGACGCCGGCGATGCCGCCGCTGTCGTCGACCGGAGTCGCCAGCGCCTTCAGGCGGCGCAGATCGTCGAGCGAGGCGACGCCGCCCGAAGCGATCACCGGCGTCGTCAGCGCGGCGGCGAGCGCCGCTGTCGCTTCGGCATTGACGCCGCCCAGCGCGCCGTCGCGCTCGATATCGGTATAGACGATCGCCGCGACGCCGGCATCCTCGAAGCGCAGGGCGAGATCGCGCGCGCTGATCTCGGACGTCTCGGCCCAGCCCTCGACGGCGACCTTCCCGCCACGCGCATCGATACCGATGACGATGCGGCCGGGATGGCTGCGGCAGGCGCGCTTGACCAGCGCCGGGTCGCGCAGCGCGACGGTGCCGAGGATGACGCGGTTGATGCCGCGCGCGAGCCACGCGGCGATGCCGGTCTCGTCGCGGATGCCGCCGCCGAGCTGCACCGGCAGCGTCGTCGCCGCGACGATCGCCGCGACCGCCGCCGCGTTGACCGGCTTGCCCGCGAAGGCGCCGTCGAGGTCGACGACATGCAGCCATTCGAAGCCGGCGGCCTCGAATGCGCGCGCCTGATCGGCCGGGCTCTCGTTGAACACCGTGGCTTCGCTCATCTCGCCGCGTAAGAGGCGCACGCAGGCGCCGCCCTTGAGATCGATGGCCGGGAAAAGGATCACGCGTGATCGAGCTCCGGGCCGGCATCCGCCCCGCCGCGCGCCGGGTCCGCCGCCGTCAGCCGCTTGAAATAGTAATGGCCGGGGATGATGCGGCCGCCGACCCTGGCATAGGCCGGGTGGGTGCCCCAGCGCGTGTAGCCGAGCGATTCATAGAGCTGGATCGCCGCCCCCTGGGTTTCGCGGACGTCGAGATTGATGATCGCGATGCCGGCCTGCCGCGCCGCCTGCTCGACGGCGCGGACGAGACCGCGGCCGAGGCCGTGGCCGCGCGCCCAGGGCGCAACGAAGGTGCTGGTGAGCTGGGCGCTGAAGGCCTGCGCCTCGTTGTTGCGCGGCGGGCGGACGAGCTGCGCCGAGCCGGCGATGACGCCATCGAGCCGGGCGACGAAGAGAGCGCGGCCGGGCACCAACAGGAAGCCGCGCCAGTATTTCTCCAGCGTCTCGCGCTCCGGCCGCTTGATCCAGCCGAAGCCGCCGCCTTCGTCGATCGCCGCTTCGGTGGCGTGGCAGAGATCCTCGAGGTCGGTCGGCGAGAGGCTTTCGAGCTTCTCGATCGCGACGCTCACCGGCAGGTCGGTGCCGCCGGTGCCGCCGCTGCCGCTCCCCCCGGCGCTCATGGCCGCCAGCGCAGGAAATTGCCGATCATCGCGAGGCCCGCCGCCTGGCTTTTCTCGGGATGGAACTGGGCGCCGACGAGGTTGTCGCGCGCAACGAACGCGGTGAGATCGCCGCCATAGTCGACGGTCGCCAGCACGTCCGCGCGGTCGGCCCCGGTGAGACCATAGGAGTGAACGAAATAGGCGTGCGTGCCGTCGCCGAGACCGGCAAGCACGGGATGATCGCCGTGCAGCTGGAGCTCGTTCCAGCCCATATGCGGGATTTTGAACTCGGGATCGCCGGGCTCCGGATTGCGCGGCGTGATGACGGCGACCTCGCCGCGGATCCAGCCGAGACCCTCGGTGACGGTGAACTCGCGGCCGCGCTCGGCCATCAGCTGCATGCCGACGCAGATGCCGAAGAACGGCCTGCCCTTGCGCCGCACCGTCTCGTCGAGCGCCTCCTCCATGGAAGGCGCCGACGCCCGGCAGCACGATGCGCTCGGCGGCGCGGATCTCATCGGCATCGCCCGAGACCTTGATCGTCTCGGCGAGGCCGCTCTCCGCCGCTGCTCGCTCGAAGGCCTTGGCGGCCGAGCGCAGATTGCCGGAACCGTAGTCGACGATGACGGTCGTCATGGCGCGGTCACGCCAGGCTCGCTCTCACGACAGCCCGCCGCCGAGGGTCCCCTTGGTCGACGGAACCTCGTTGGCGGTTCGTGGGTCGATCGCAACCGCCTGGCGCAGCGCGCGCGCCAGCCCCTTGAAGCAGGATTCGACGATGTGGTGGTTGTTCTCGCCATAGAGATTCTCGACGTGCAGGGTCACCCCGGCGGATTGCGCGAAGGCCTGGAACCATTCCTTGAACAGCTCGGTGTCCATCTCGCCGAGCTTCGGCTTGCTGAAGTTGACCTTCCAGATGAGATAGGGCCGGTTCGAGCAATCGAGCGTGACGCGCGTCAGCGTCTCGTCCATCGGGATCATCGCGTGACCGTAGCGCACGATGCCGCGACGCTCGCCGAGCGCCTTGGCCACCGCCTCGCCGATGACGTAGCCGGTATCCTCGGTGGTGTGGTGGAAATCGATGTGGAGATCGCCCTCGGCGCGCAGTGCGATGTCGATCAGGCTGTGCCGCGACAGTTGCTCCAGCATGTGGTCGAGGAAGCCGATGCCGGTCGCCACATCATAGATGCCGCTGCCGTCGAGCGCGACGGTACCCTTGATACGGGTTTCCTTGGTCATGCGTTCGACGCTGGCCCGGCGATCGCCGGACCGCGGGTTGCTGGCCAGGGCGGCGCTGGCTGGGGCGGAACTGGCTGGGCGCCGAGCTGGGTTGCGCAACGTGGCTCTCCTTGGCGCGCGCCTGGAAGCTGCCGATCAGGTGGGCGCGGCGCGACCTTGTAGCAAGGACGGGCGATTCATGCCAGCCGGCATGCCAGCGCGGCGCGGCGGTCAGCGGTAAGGCGGGTTGGCCGGGGCGCCCGGGATGCGGGCCATGCCGCCGAGGCCGTAGCCGGTGACCGGGCCGGGATTCGGGGCGGCACCGATCTGACCGAGCGGTACGGACGGCGCGGCCAGCGGGTATGCGGGCGGCCGGGGCGGCAGGGGCGAGACCGGCGAGGTTGCGGCGGCCAAGCCGGGCGGTATCGATACGGCCGGCGGCAGCTCGCTGCGCGGCTCCGCCGGCAAGGTTTGCCTAGCCGGCACGGGAGCGGGCGGCGACCCGCCGGGGTTCTCCTCGGCCGCCGCGCTGCAGCCGGCAACGAAGAGGGCTATGGCAATCGCGGCAAGCTGGCGCACGATGAGCCTCGCTGGTTCGGGCAAGTGGGAATTCAAACGCGACATCTCTGAGGAAATGTGGGCTGGCCGGCCGGGGAAAACATCCCGCGCGGCTTCAATTCTTCTCGACCGCTTCGGCAATTTCGCCGGTCAAGCGCCGCACCACTTCGGTCAGCCGCGCGACCTCGCGCTGTTGGAACGCGTCGAGCGGGGCCACCGGCTGGCGGCAGTTCGCGGTACGGAAGAGCCCGGATTGGTGGCGCAGATGCTTGAAGAAACGGATGCTGACATCGATGTGCTGGTTCGAGAAGGCGACCACCGGTAGCACGCGCTCAAAAAGTGCGCGCGCCTCTGTAACGCGGCCGCCGCGATGCAGGCGGTAGATGGCCACCCAGATCGGCTCGAGCTCGGTCGGCATGAAGGCGTGGACGCCGCGGTCGAGCGCGTCGATCATCTGCGCGACTGCCCAGCCGCCGCTGACATGGAGCCGGCCGCCGGTGGCATCGAGCACCGCCGTGTATTTCGGCCCGGCCGGCACGGTCTCGAGCTTGAGGCATTGGAAGGCGGGAAGGCGCTCGTGCAGGCGGACGATGTCGGCAACCGCCATGCCAGGGCCTTGCCAGTCGAGATCCTGGATCATCAGACGCGGGGGGCCGATGGCGACGAGCTCGGAAAAAACGCGCTCCAATTCGTCGCCGGCAAGCCCGGCCGGCGGCTCGCAGAGGATGATGTCGCTGCCGATCTCGGCCGCCACCCGCGCGCGCCAGAGGCGCTCCGCCCGCTCGGCGGCGGTGACCGAGAGGATGATCGGGATACGCCCGGCATTCTGCGCCGCGATCGTTTCGGCGATGGCGTGAAATTCGCCGCGATCGAGGCTCTGACCCTCGCCGGCGACGGCAAGGGCGAGCATTCCCGCGGCGCCCGACGCCACCGTCCAGTCGACCAGGCGGCGGACGCTGTCGAGATCGACCGCATCGTCGGCTGTGAAGGGTGTGTTAAGGCTGGGCACGATGCCCCGGATGCCGACCGGGCAGGGATCTTCCATGCGCGCTTCCATATCCTTCTATCCCATAATCGCTGCCCGGCGGCCACGCCGATCCGCTGCCGATATCCGCCTTGATCACCTCCGCCGCGACCCCACATCATTGCGGGTCGGCGATCGGCCGGCTATGACAGGCGCTTACGCCGCCTATTCCAATAGGTGCTCATGTCCCAAGAAAACGGCCACCCGGTCGGCCCGCTCTGGCACGGCACGACGATCCTCTGCCTGCGCAAGGGCGGCAAGGTCGTCATCGCCGGCGACGGCCAGGTCTCGATGGGCAATACCATCGTCAAGTCGAACGCCAAGAAGCTGCGCCGGCTCGGCGGCGGCACCGTGATCGCCGGCTTCGCCGGGGCGACAGCCGACGCCTTCGCCCTCTTCGAGCGGCTCGAGGCCAAACTCGAGCAGCATCCGGCACAGCTGCCGCGCGCCTGCGTCGAACTCGCCAAGGATTGGCGCACCGACCGTTATCTGCGCCGGCTCGAGGCGATGATGGCGGTCGCCGATCGCAATGTTTCGCTGATCCTCTCCGGCACCGGCGATGTGCTAGAGCCCGAGGACGGCATCATCGGCATCGGCTCGGGTGGCGGCTATGCCCTCGCGGCGGCGCGCGGCCTCATCGACAACCCCGAGCTCGACGCCGAGGCAGTGGCGCGGAAGGCGATGGCGATCGCCGCCGGCATCTGTGTCTTCACCAACGACAAAGTGACGATGGAAACTCTATGACCGGCGAAACCCGATGACCGAGATGACTGCCTTCTCGCCGCGCGAGATCGTTTCCGAACTCGACCGCTTCATTATCGGCCAGAACGACGCCAAGCGTGCCGTCGCCATCGCCTTGCGCAATCGCTGGCGGCGCCAGCAGCTGCCCGAGGAGCTGCGCGAGGAGGTGCTGCCGAAAAATATCCTGATGATCGGCCCGACCGGCGTCGGCAAGACCGAGATCGCGCGCCGCCTGGCGCGCCTCGCGCAGGCGGCATTCCTCAAGGTCGAGGCGACGAAGTTCACCGAGGTCGGCTATGTCGGCCGCGACGTCGAGCAGATCGTCCGCGATCTCGTCGAGATCGCCATCGCGATGACCCGCGAGCGGCTGCGCAAGGAAGTCGCCGCCAAGGCCGAGATGCGCGCCGAGGAGCGCGTGCTCGACGCGCTGGTCGGCGACAAGGCGAGCGTCGACACGCGTCAGAAATTCCGCAAGATGCTGCGCGAGGGTCAGCTCGACGACAAAGAGATCGAGATCGCGGTGCAGGAGAACCTGGCCTCGAGCCTGCCGACCTTCGAGATCCCCGGCATGCCGGGCGCGCAGATGGGCATGGTCAATCTCGGCGACATGTTGGGCAAGGCCTTCGGCAACCGCAGCAAGCCGAAGAGGATGACCGTCGCCGAGAGCCACAAGGTGCTGATGGCCGAGGAGAGCGACAAGCTGCTCGACCAGGAAAAGGTCGTCAAGGAGGCGATCAACGCGGTCGAGCAGAACGGCATCGTCTTCATCGACGAGATCGACAAGATCAGCGCGCGCAGCGAGCGCGTCGGCGCCGATGTCAGTCGCGAGGGCGTGCAGCGCGATCTCCTGCCGCTGATCGAGGGCACCACGGTCGCGACCAAGCACGGCGCGGTCAAGACCGACCACGTGTTGTTCATCGCGTCGGGCGCGTTCCATCTCGCCAAGCCGTCCGACCTCTTGCCCGAGCTGCAGGGCCGCCTGCCGATCCGCGTCGAGCTGAAGGCGCTGACGCGCGAGGATTTCAAGCGCATCCTCATCGAGCCCGAGGCCAGCCTGATCAAGCAGTACAAGGCACTGCTGAAGACGGAGGAGATGGTCCTCGACTTCGCCGAGGAGGCGATCGACGAGATCGCCAGCCTCGCCGAGCAGATCAATTCATCGGTCGAGAATATCGGCGCGCGCCGGCTGCACACGGTGCTCGAGCGCCTGCTCGAGGAGATCAGCTTCACCGCCTCCGACCAGAGTGCCGGCACCACCGTCACGATCGACCGCGACTATGTCCGCGATCACGTCGGCGCGCTGGCGAAGAACACCGATCTGTCGAAGTTTATTCTGTAGCGGGCGCGAGAGGGAGCACCTCATCCCCCTCTCCCTCCGGGAGAGGGTCGGGGTGAGGGTGTGGCCGCTTGGTTCGGTTGGATTTAAGCCGCTCGCAGACCCTCACCCTGCCCTCTCCCGTGGGGAGAGGGTTCAATCAGGCCTGGAGAGCTTATTCGCTACCTCGCTACCTTCTTTCCGGGAAGCCATTTGCTCGTCGCGGCCGGTTTGGTCGGCTGCGGCTTGGAAGCCGGCGGCTTCGCCAGGCGTTTGATGAAGTCGGCGTAGCGCCGCCGGATCTCGGAGCGTTGCGCCGGCGTCATCTCGCCGATCGCGAGATGGGAGAGATCGGCTTGCCGCAAATCTTCGTCTGCAGTGTCGGGGTCTGGCATGGAGCTTCCGCTTGCGGCTTGCGCCGCCTCAGCCTCGGTGCAGTCCAGCCTGCGATGAAAGCCTTAAGAACCGGTTAGCGATTTCGCGCGGCGGCGGCGCAGCGGCGGCGGCCCGCTCTTGAGGATGGCGAGCAGGCGCACCACCGTGTCGGGCGGCAGCTTGCGGATGCGCTCGGCGAGCAGGTTGGCAAGCTCGGTCGCCCCCGGCGACAGTCCGGCGGTATCGACGGTGACGCGCGGATGCGACAGGCGGGCGAGGTGGATCAGCTCGTCGGCATCGTCCCAGATGATGTTGAGCTGGGCGCAGATGGCGACGACGAGCGCATGGGTCGGCCGGCCGCGCCTGCCATGTTCGAGCGCCGAGAGATAGGCCGGCGAAAGGCCGAGCGCAGCGGCCATTGCCTTCAGCGTCATGCCGCGCTCGCTGCGCAGCGCGCGCAGCCGCGCGCCGAAAGGCGTCATTCCCTGATTTCACCTTCGCGCATGCGGGGCCGCCGGCGCAGCAGGACATAGAGCGCGCCGCCGCCGCCATCGCGCTGCTGCGCCGCCCCGAAAGCAAGGATACGGGCGCGGTTGGGCGCCTCGTTGAGCCAGCGCGGCACGGCGTTGCGCAGGATGCCGATCTCGCCCACCCGTCCGCCGGCCTCGTCCTCGGCGAGCCGGCGCAGACCCTTGCCGGTGATGACGAGGACGCAGCGTAAACCGCGCTGGACGCAGCGCGCGATGAAGTGCCCAAGTGCGCGATGGGCGTCGTCCTGCCGCATGCCGTGCAGATCGATGCGCGCCTCGATCTGATATTGCCCACGCTTCAGCCGCTCGGCCGAAGCCTTGTCGAGGCCCGGCGCGCGCGGTCCCGTGATCGGCGGCAGCGGCTTGAGACGGCTCGGCTTGAGTACCTCCGGCTTTATAGCGGGCGCGGCGATCGCTGGCGGGCCGGCCGCGTCGCGTGCCGGGAGCTTTTCAGCAGCAACTGCCGGCCTGTGCTTGCGCAGCGGCTTGACGTCGCGCAAGACAGCCTGCCAGAGGTCGCGATCACCCGCTTTGGCCATCGACGAGCACGATGTGCAGACGGCGCGGGCCGTGCGCGCCGAGCTGGATGCGTTGCTCGATATCGCCGGTGCGCGACGGGCCGGTGATGAAGTTGACGGTGCGCGGCATGACGCCGCGCGCGCGCAGGCGGCTCCAGCCTTCCTCGTAGCTCGGCAGCACCTGGTCGGCGCGCAGCACGACGATATGGGTGTCGGGCAAGAAGTTCAGCGTCGACGGCGTCTCGGCGCCGGAAGTCAGCATCAACGTGCCGGTTTCGGCGATGCCGGCGAAAGCCGGGGTCAGGCTGACCTGGTCGCCCGGCTCAGCCTTGCCGCGGCGCAGCGCGAGGAGCGGCCGTTCGGCCCATGGAATGGCGTCGAGCGCGGGATCGGGCGCCATCACCAGCTCGGCCGGCAGATTCTCCGAGGCGAGATAGGTCGCCACGGCGCCGGGCACGTCGGCGAGGCCGGCGACGCGTGCGACGCTCGTCTGCACCTCCTCCGCCATGGCAACGAAGAGGTCGATGCGTGCGGCGTCGTCGAGCGCGGTCGCACGGGCCGGAATGAGATTGCGCTGGGGTTCGCCGAGGCGGCCGCGCAGCGCGGCTTCCGCCGCGGCATCGAGCGCGCCCCGCTTCAGCGCCTTGCGGATGCCGCCGAGAATATCCGCCCGTCCGCCGTTCATCGCGCGGTCGCCCCGCGGTCGCCGCGCTGGCGCTCGGCCCAAAGGCTGTGAAAGCTGCGACCCTGCGGCGCCGGCATGTCGCGCACACCGGTCCAGCCGCCGGCAAGCGGCAGCGAGCGGAAGCGGCCGCGCCCGCGGCCGAAGGCGCCGAGCACGCGCATGCCGATCTCGGCGAGACGATGGTAGAGCTCGGGCCGCTGGGCGAAAAAGGCCCACACCGCCAGACCGTAGCGGTAGGTTCCCGGCGACAGTTTCGCTTCGTACTCACGCTCACGCCAATGGCGCATCATCTTGGGCAGCGGGATCTTCATCGGGCAGACGCTCTCGCAGCGCCCGCAGAAGGTCGAGGCGTTCGGCAGATTGCCGGCCTCGGCGATGCCGATGAGCTGCGGCGTCAGCACCGAGCCCATCGGGCCGGGATAGACCCAACCATAGGCATGGCCGCCGACCGCAGCGTAGACCGGGCAGTGGTTGATGCAGGCGGAGCAGCGAATGCAGCGCAGCATGTCCTGGAACTCGGTGCCGAGCATCGCCGAGCGGCCATTGTCGAGGAGGACGACGTGGAATTGCTCCGGCCCGTCGAGGTCGCCGGGCCGCCGCGGCCCGGTCGACACCGTCGTATAGGTCGAGAATTCCTGCCCGGTCGCCGAGCGCGCCAGCAGGCGCAGGATGGTCGAGGCGTCCTCGAGCGTCGGCACCAGCTTTTCCAGGCTGGCGAGGGCGATGTGGATCCTGGGCAGGATCTGCGTCAGATCGCCGTTGCCTTCGTTGGTGACGATGATCGAGGAGCCGGTTTCGGCGATGAGGAAATTGGCGCCGGTGATGCCGACGTCGGCGGCGAGGAATTTCGGCCGCAGGATCTGCCGCGCCTCGTCGGTGAGGGTGCGCGGCTCGGCGAGGTTGCGCGCCGGGTCGAGCCCGGTATGCGCCGCGCGGAAGGCATCGGCGACCTGCTCCTTCAAGAGATGGATCGCCGGCGCGATGATATGGCTCGGCGGCTCGTGGCGCAGCTGGATGATGTACTCGCCGAGATCGGTCTCGATCGGCGTGATGGCGTTGGCCTCGAGGAAATCGTTGAGCGCGATCTCCTCGGCGATCATCGACTTGCCCTTGGTCACCGTCTTGGCGTCGACGCTGCGGCAGATCGCCAGGATGGTCTCGCGCGCCTCGGCCGGGGTGCGGCACCAATGGACCGTGCCTCCGCGCTCGACGACCTTCCGCTCGAACTCCTCGAGGTAGAAATCGAGATGCTCGAGCGTGTGGTTCTTGATCCGCTTGCCTTCCTCGCGGAGTGCCTCGAACTCGGGCAACCGCTCGATCGCCGCCAGACGCTTCAGCGGAAAGCCGGTCTTGGCCATGCCGAGCGCCGCCTGCAGGGTGGGGTTGGCGAGCGCCGTTCGGGCGTTGCTCTTGAAGGAATGGCTGGTCGCTTGCATCGCTAATCGCCCAATTCCGGCGCGGCGAGGGACGGGGCCCCCGGGGCGGCGATCGACGCAACCTCGGGCGCACCAATGGGTGCGACCTCGCGGGTCATGTCGGCGAGCACCTCGGCGACGTGGCGGACCTCGACCGCGGCGCCGCGCCGCGAGAGCTTGCCCGCCATGTTGAGGAGGCAGCCGAGATCGCCGGCGAGCAGCGTGCCGGCACCGGTCGCCTCGATATCGACCGCCTTGTCGCTCACCATCTTGTCGGAGATCGCTGGGTACTTGATGCAGAACGTGCCGCCGAAGCCGCAGCAAACTTCAGCACCGGGCAGCTCGGCGAGAGTGAGGCCGGCGACCGAGCGCAAGAGCAGGCGCGGCTGCTGCTTGACACCGAGCTCGCGCAGGCCGGAGCAGGAATCATGATACGTCACCGTACCATCGTAGCGCGCGGCGACGCCGCTCATTCCCATGACATCGGTGAGAAAGGAGACCAGCTCGTAGGTGCGCTTCGCGAGGTGCTGCACGTCCGTTGACATAGCGGGCTCGTCGGCGAAGAGCTCGGGATAGTGCTCGCGGATGGTGCCGGCGCAGGAGCCGGACGGCGCCACGATATAGTCAAAATCCTTGAAGGCGGCGATGACCTGGCGGGCGATCGCCTTACTCGAGGCGCGGTCGCCGGAATTATAGGCCGGCTGGCCGCAGCAGGTTTGCGCGCGCGGCACCTCGACCGAGCAACCGGCGGCTTCGAGCAGCTTGACCGCGGCGAAGCCGATGGTGGGGCGGAAGAGATCGACGAGGCAGGTGACGAAAAGGCCTACGCGAACCGCTTGGTCGGGCATCGAGACGGTATCCAGGGCGCCATTGCGGAACCCAGAGGATGGTCATAGCCCCGCCCGAAAGCAACTGCGATAAGCCTCTCTCCCGCATTGCGGGAGAGAGGCGATGGCGAGACGGGCAACCCCGGCGGCGGCCTTATTGCACGATCTTCCAACTGCCGTCGGGCTGCTTGCAGGCGGTGCCGTAGCCTTCCTGCGTCTGGCCGCCGACGGTGATGGTCTGCTGGAACTCACGGCAATAGGTCCCGTTGGCCTGATAGGCCGGGCGCGGCACCACCGTTCCGGCGGCGCCGGTATCCGGATTCTGCCAGTTGACGCGCTGGCCGGAGCGGCCGGTATCGAGCGCCGTCTGGGTCGTTTGGTTGGCATAGGCGACGTCGGCCTGGTCGAGCGACCTGCCGACCTGCGAGCCGAGCAGGCCGCCGGCGACGACGCCGAGGGCGGTCATCGCCCCCTTGCCGGCGCCGCTGCCGAACTGGTTGCCGAGCAGGCCGCCAAGACCGGCACCGACGAGAGCGCCGCCGGTCGTCTTGTTCACCCCGATTTCCCCCGGTTGCGGCCCGCTGCCGTAAGGACCGGGCTGCTGACAGGCGGCGAGTGCGAAAGACAATGCCGCCACTGTTACTAATTTGCGCATGATAACCAACCCGCCTCCTCGTTCGCGCCGAGCGATGCAATGGCATCGCCGATTGTTGAGCCGCCGCCAAACGCATGCAAGACGTCGACCGTCAAAGCCTGTTTCCCATCTTGCTTTCCACAATGTCGGGCGTCCGCGCGGCGGTTCAAGACGTCACGTTGACGCGTGCCGCGACGTCACGTGGCAGTAGCAGATAATACGTGCCGCGATCCTTCATCATCCCCGCCCGCTCCGCCGCTTGCGGCCCGAAACCCCAGAACAAATCACCCCGCACGGGGCCACGGATGGCCCCGCCAGTGTCCTGCGCCACAACGAGCCGCCGCAGCCTTCCATTCCCTTCGGCCGGATCTTCGAGATCGAGCCAGAGCGGCGCGCCGAGCGGCAGAAAGGCGCGGTCGACCGCCAGGCTGCGTCCGGCCGTCAGGGCGACGCCCTGGGCGCCGAGAGGACCGCTGTCGTCGACTGGACTCGCCATCTCGCGGAAGAACACGTAAGACGGGTTCTCGTCCATCAGCGCCGCCGCGTCGTTGGGATGAGCGGCAAGCCAGGCGCGGATCGTCTGCATCGAGACGGCGTCGCGCGGCAGCGCGCCGCGCTCGACGAGCAGGCGGCCGAGCGGCACGTAGGGCTGGCCATTCTGCCCATCATAGCCGACCCGCGCCACGGCGCCGTCCGGCAGACGGAGCCGTCCGGAGCCCTGAATGTGAAGAAAGAATGCGTCGACCGGATCGTCAACCCAGAACAGCTCCAGACCGCGCTGCGCGAGGGCGCCGCGCTCGATCTCGCGGCGGCTGGCATAGGGTTTGAGCTGGCCGTTCTCCACCCGTCCGGCGATGCGCTCGCCGCGCCAGGCCGGACGAAAGAGGCCGAGCTCGACCATGACGAGATCGGGCGGCCGGCGCAGCAAAGGGGTGGTGAAGCCGCCCTCGCGGCGTCGCGAGCCGCGCAGCTCGATCTCGTAATAGCCGGTGAAGAGTCCCGTCGGATCGGCGTTGTTGGCGAGCCTGAACGGCAGGAAGGCCTTTTCGAAGAAACGGCGGGATGCTGCGTCGTCGGCGGGATCAATCAGCGCCGCCTCGGCGCAGGGCGCGCGCCAGTCGGCCGCGGTGCCGGCGAGACCGCCAGGGCCGACCGGATTGTCGCCCGCCTGTTTGACCAGGCCATCGCAGGATTTGCGCAGCGCCGCCAGCGCGGCGCCCTGGCCGTCCTCGCGCCAGCCGGCAAGACGAGTGAACTCCGTCGCGGCGAGGGTCAGCCGGTCGGGCGGCGGCGGTTTCGGGGCGCAGGAGGCGAGGAGGAGCGCCGCAATCGCCGAGCAGACAGCTATCTGTACAGGCGCAAGGGCGGATCTCACGCGCGATCGTCTCGGGCGCCGCTGGTCTCAGGCGCTGCGCGTGGCCACCAGGAGCCAGTTCGGGTCCTGCGAGCGGGTGTTGCGCGCGAACGTCCAGAAATCGGTCTTCTCGATGACGTGATCGGGATCGCCGTCGACGATCGTGCCGTCGGCGGCGCGCGTCACATTGGTTTGATCGGAGACGAATTTCACGGTGACGAAGGCGGTGCGGCCGTTCAGCGCGGCTTCATCGATCTCGGCCGCCTTGATGCTGACGAGATGCGTCTCGAGCGTCTCCTTGGCCGCCAGCCGGTGGCGAATCGCCTCGGCGAAGCGTTCGTAGACCTCATCGCTGAGCAATGGCCGCAGGGTCGCGGTGTCGCCATGGGCAAAGCCATTGACGATGATCTCGAAGGCGCCGCGGGCACCCGGCACGAACGTAGCGGCATCAAAGCTCGGATCGGCACTGCGGATCTCCGCCAGCCCGGCTTCCGGCGTGGCGGCGCGCGGTCCGGCTGGCGGCGGCGCCAAATCCTCGCGCGCCCGCGCACCATCGGTCAGGCTGACGACATTGTCCGGGGCGGGTCTTGCCAAGGGGCGGAATTCGCGCGGCTTTTCGGCGCCGGTGCGACGGCCGAGCACGCTGCGCAACCGCAATACCAGGAACGCCGCAATCATCGCGAAAATGATGATGTCGAAATATTGAAACCCGTCGCTCATCTCTCACGCGTGCTGCCGGTTGCGGACAACCGACGCCCTCTCTCGTATCGCCGCCCATCGCGCCGAGGGTGCTCGACGAATGGCTCGCAACCCCGTAGATAGACGCCGAACCGTATCTCCAGCTAGATAGGCCGATCGCGGGGAAAGGGCAAGGATGGCGGTCGCATTACCCC
>WNFC01022317.1_pt1 | contig 13626 bp, 16 predicted proteins | sample 5400541 | NCBI WGS metagenome assembly WNFC01 (sample SAMN13153342, study PRJNA577476) | soil metagenome | isolation source: 120 cm saprolite under Douglas fir tree site 2 hole 2 replicate 1 | place: USA:California | collected 2015-04-18
GCTTGCGCTAGCCCCTCCTCAATCGCGGCGCGCGTCTGCGCATCGATCGGGAAGGTGGATGCGTCAGCCGTCGTCATCGAGAGAACCGCGATGGCGATCGCGTCCTGATCTTCTTCGGCGAGCTCGCGTACTTTCGCGATGGCCTGGTCAAGAAGTTTGGTCATGACGGGATAATAGCATTGTTTGGCGTCGCGAGTCAGCGGTGAACCGCGGCACCAAAACAAGAGGCCCTGGCTTGCGCCAGGGCCTCCGCAACGGACGGAGCGGTTGCCGGGTATCCGCTCCGAACCGTATCCGTTTACTGCACGGTCTCGCCGTGCAGCGTGAGGTCGAGACCTTCGCGTTCGATCTCGTCCTTCACGCGCAGGCCGATCAGGATGTCGACCACCTTGAGGATGATGATCGACACGACGAAGTCGTAGACAAACACGATGCCGACGCCGACGATCTGGTTGAGCACCTGCGCCGGGTTGTTCTCTAAGAGACCGGCCGTTCCGCCGTACGCCTTGACCGCGAACACGCCGGTCAGGATGGCGCCGGCGGCGCCGCCGACCGCGTGCACGCCGAAGGCGTCGAGCGCGTCGTCGTAGCCGAACACGTGCTTGAGCCCGGTGCAGCCCCAGTAGCACACGATGCCGGCGGCCACCCCGATGCAGAGCGAGCCGATCGGACCGACGAAGCCCGATGCCGGCGTGATCGCAACCAGACCGGCGACCGCACCGGTGCAGATGCCGATGACGGTCGGCTTTCCGCGCATGCCCCACTCGATGAGCATCCAGGTGAACCCCGCGGCCGCGGCGGCGAACTGCGTCACCGCCATCGCCATGCCGGCCTGCATGCCGGCGCTTCCGGCGGAGCCGGCGTTGAAGCCGAACCAGCCGACCCACAGCAGCGAGGCGCCGATGAAGGTGAGCACCATGTTGTGCCCGGGCCCTGCATCCTTGCGCCGGCCGAGCATCAGGCAGGCCGCAAGCCCGGCGGTGCCCGAATTCACGTGCACCACCGTGCCGCCGGCGAAGTCGAGCACCTTCAGCCAGGCCCCGTCATTGGCGTTGGAGAGAAAGCCGTCGGGCCCCCAGACCCAATGGGCGACCGGCGCGTAGACGCAGACCGCCCACAGGCCGATGAACCACAGCATGGCGGAGAACTTCATGCGCTCCGCGAACGCGCCCGCGATCAGCGCCGGCGTGATGATCGCGAAGGTGAGCTGGAAGCAGATGTAGACGGTCTCGGGGATCGTCGGGGCGAGCGGATGGGGATTGCCGATTCCGTTCGCGATGTCGCTCACGATGCCTTGCAACAGCGCGCGATCGAGCCCGCCGATGAAAGCGCTTCCGCTGCGGAATGCGAGGCTGTACGTGCAGACGACCCAGAGAATGGTGATGAGACACGCGATCGCGAAGCTCGTCATCACCGTGTCGCCCACGTTCTTCTTGCGCACCATGCCGCCGTAGAACAGGCCGAGGCCCGGAATCGTCATCAGCAGGACGAGCGCGGTCGAGGTGAGCATCCAGGCGGTGTCGCCCGGATTGGGCGCGCAGTTCTGCTGCACCTTGGCGTCACAGGGCGTCGGAGTCGGCGCTGCGGCCGAAGCCTGCGCGTAAGCGGTCGAGTGCTCGAACGGCGGCGCCGCGACGAAAAGCCCCGCCAGCATCGCCAACGCGAGTGCGATGAGGCCGGCGCGGGACAGTTTCTTCACGGTCATGGTTCCTCCTGATGATGTGCCTAGAGTGCCGCGTCGTCGGTTTCGCCGGTGCGGATGCGCACGGCGTGGTCGAGCGCCACCACGAAGATCTTCCCGTCGCCGATCTGGCCGGTCTTCGCCGCGCTGGCGATGGTCTCGGTGACCTTGTCGGTCTGCGTGGCTGCGATCGCCACCTCGATCTTGAGCTTGGGCAGGAAGTTCACGGCATACTCGGCGCCGCGATAGATTTCGGTGTGGCCCTTTTGACGCCCGTATCCTTTGACCTCGGTGACGGTCATTCCGTGCACGCCGATCGCGGTCAAAGCATCACGGACCTCGTCGAGCTTGAAAGGCTTGATGATGGCCGTGACGATTTTCATGGGTTCGATCCATTGAGGCCGGCACTGACAGACTTCGGAGATCGGTCAGGCCGCGACGCAAGTCCGCGGGCCGTGCGGCCGAGCGGCTGATGCGCCAGAGCGCGTATCAAGCCGCATGCCAGACTCGGAATTTCGTCGGAAGCTGTTGAATCGTAGACGCTTTTCGCGCCGCTTTGGGCCGGGCTGCCGCACCGCGCCGAACCTGCCGCTCAAAGACCGGTCACGCCGGCCTATTTATTGGGCACGGGTTGTCGGGCACGCATGGAACTGCGCGCCCGCCCGTGCGGCGATCGGATGTTGCGAGATCAGGCGGCCGCTACTGCAGCGACTCCCCGTGCAGCGAAATGTCGAGGCCCGCGGTCTCATCCTCCGGCGAGGCGCGCAGCGGAACGAACAGCTGAACGACCTTGAGCAGCAGGTAGGTCGCGATGCCGCTCCACGCCGCGGCCGCGACGATTCCGTAAAGCTGCGTCAGCACCTGCTTCGGATTGTCCTCGAACAAGCCGGGCGCTCCGTTGGGAAGTTCGGGCGAGACCGAGAGCGCCGCCGTCGCAAACACGCCGCACAGCAGTGTGCCGGTCGCGCCCCCGATGCCGTGCACGCCGAAAACGTCGAGCGAGTCGTCGTACCTGAGCCGCAGCTTCAGCGCCGTGCAGGCCCAGAAGCAGAGCGCACCAGCGATCATGCCGATGACCAGGCCGTGCCACGGCATTACGAAGCCGGACGCCGGCGTGATGGTGCCAAGCCCGGCGACCGCGCCCGAGATCATGCCCAGCACCGACGGCTTGCCGCGGGTCTGCCATTCGATCGCCATCCAGGTCAGGGCCCCGGCGCAGGCCGCGAGATGCGTCGCGGTGATCGCCATCACGGCACGCCCGTTGGCGCCGAGCGCCGAACCGCCGTTGAACCCGAACCAGCCGATCCACAGAAGCCCGGTGCCGACCACCGCCATCGACAGATCGAACGGCGAGAGATTGTCGCTGCCGTAGCCGCGGCGCGCTCCGAGCACGAGCGCCGCAACCAGCCCGGCAATGCCGGCATTGAGATGCACCACGGTGCCGCCGGCGAAGTCGAGCAGGCCGGCCTTCCCGAGGAAGCCGTTGCCCCAGACCCAATGCGCGATCGGCACATAGACCACGAGCAGCCACAGCGCCGCGAACAGCAGGAAGGCGGAAAAGCGCATGCGGTCGGCGACCGCTCCGGCGACCAGCGCGACCGTGATGATCGCGAAGGTCATCTGGTAGAGCATGAAAAGGGCTTCCGGAATGGTCGGCGCCAGCGCGCTGATCGTGTCCATCTGAACGCCGCGCAGAAAGGCGCGGTCGAGAGTGCCGATCAAGGGGCCATCGCCCGTGAAGGCGAGACTGTAGCCGACCGCGAACCATAGCAGCGACACCAGCGCGGCGGCTGCAAGGCTCTGCGCCATGGTGGCGAGCACGTTCTTCTTGCGCACCATGCCGGCGTAGAACAGGGCGAGACCGGGAATCGTCATCATCAGCACGATGCCGGTCGCGACGATCATCCAGGCGGTATCGGCGCCATCGATCTTCGCGGTCGATTGCGCGAAGGCCGGCGAGGCGGCGTGCAGAATTGCGATCGCGATGGCGGGCGCGGTCAGGCGGCGCGCGGCGCGAATCTTCATGTGTTCCCCCCTCGATGTGATGGTCAGAGCGCGTCGTTGTCGGTTTCACCGGTGCGGATGCGGACCGCCCCATCGAGCGGCGCCACGAAAACTTTTCCGTCGCCGATCTGTCCGGTGCGCGCCGCGGATGTGATGGCCTCGATCACCTTGTCGGCCCGGTCACTCGGGACGGCCACTTCGATGCGCACCTTGGGCAGGAAATTCACGACGTATTCGGCGCCGCGATAGATCTCGGTATGTCCCTTCTGCCGGCCGTAGCCTTTGACCTCCGTGACCGTCATGCCGCTGACGCCGAAGCGATTGAGCGCCTCGCGGACCTCGTCGAGCTTGAACGGCTTGATGACTGCAATGATGAGTTTCATGACCGGCACTCCCCGACGGAACGGCCGGCCGCAATGAAAAATCTGCTCTCGGGAATTGCATGGATTCCCAGGACGCTGCGCCCGGCGCGCTCCGCTTGATTACAGGCTTTTGGGCACGATTGAAACAGGCCGGCCGGGCCCGGTGGATTATTCGGGAGCCGGGCGCCGCTCGCGGATGAGGCCTTCCTGCGCCACCGACGAGATCAGCGTCCCGTCGCTCGTGAAAATGAGCCCGCGCGTAAAGCCGCGCCCGCCGGCCGCGCTCGGGCTGTCCTGTGCGTAGAGCAGCCACTCGTCCGCGCGGAACGGGCGGTGGAACCACATGGCGTGGTCGAGGCTCGCCGCCATGATCGATTTCTCGAACAGCGTGCGGCCGTGCGGAATCATGGCGGTGTCGAGCAGCATCATGTCGGACGCGTAGGCGAGGACGCATTGATGGATCGCCGGCTCGTCCGGCAGCCGCGAGGTCGCGCGAATCCACACATGGAACTTGGCGTCGCCCACCTTCTTGCCGAGATAGCGCTCGAATTCGACCGGCCGCAACTCGATCGGCCGCTCGCGTTCGTAATAGCGGCGCACCGCATCGGGCATCATCGGCAGCACGGTCTGCTTGATGTGCGCTTCGCTCGGCAACGCGTCGGGCCTGGGTACGTCCGGCATCGGGGCCTGATGCGAGAAGCCGGGCTCGTCGCGGTGGAACGAGACCGACATGGAGAAGATCGGGTGCCCGTGCTGGATCGCGATCACGCGCCGGGTGGTGAAGCTCTTGCCGTCGCGGATGCGGTCGACCTCGTAGATGATCGGCACCTTGGGGTCGCCGGCGAGCAGGAAATAGGCGTGCAGCGAATGCGGCGGGCGGGCCGCCACATCGTGAACCGTGCGGCAGGCGGCGACCAGCGCCTGTCCGATCACCTGGCCGCCGAACACGCGCTGCCAGCCCGATTGCGGCGAGCGGCCGCGAAACAGGTTCGCCTCGAGCGGCTCGAGATCGAGGATGGCGAGCAGGTCCTGGACGGCCGACGACATGAAATCGCTCCGACTTTGTTTCGGCCTCATGGTGAGGAGCGCGGCGAAGCCGCGCGTCTCGAACCATGGCCACAGGCGATCAATTCACGAGTGCGCCACTTTCATGGCTCATGAATGCTATTCTGCCCTATCCAGGAGGTCGAGGGAGCGCAGGAGATCGTCGGTGCCGGACCCACATGAGCGCGCGGATGTTTTGATCGCGGGCGGCGGTTTCGCCGGGCTCGCGCTCGCCATCGCGTTGCGCCAGGCGCTCGGCAACACTTTCGCGGTGGCGGTCGCCGATCCGGCGTTCGGACGCGCCGGCGAGGACGCGCGCGCCTCCGCGATCGCGGCGGCGGCGCGCCGCCTGTTCGAGACCATCGGTATCTGGCACGAGGTCGCCGCCAAGGCCGAGCCGATCCTCGACATGGTGATCACCGACTCGAAGCTCGACGACGCGGTGCGGCCGGTGTTTCTCAGCTTCGCGGGCGACGTCACGCCGGGCGAGCCCTTCGCCCATATGGTGGAGAACGGCGACATCATCGCGGCATTGACCGACAAGGCGAAAGCGGAAGGCGTCGTGCTGCTCGCCGATGCGGTGGCGGATTTTTCCAGCAGCGGATCGCGCGTGAGCGCGCGCCTCAAGAGCGGCGCGGTCGTCTCGTCGCGGCTCCTGGTGGCGGCCGACGGCGCGCGCTCGATCGTGCGCGAGCTTGCCGGCATCTCCTCGGTCGGATGGTCCTACCGGCAATCCGCCATCGTCACTACGGTGGCGCACGAGCGGCCGCACCACGGCCGCGCCGAGGAGCATTTCCTGCCCGCCGGGCCGTTCGCGATCCTGCCGCTGCAAAACAACCGCTCGTCGCTGGTGTGGACCGAGGACGCGGCCGAGGCCGAGCGCATCATTGCGCTGGGCGATGCCGATTTCCACGCCGAGCTCGAAAAGCGCTTCGGCCCGCACCTCGGCGACATCCGCGTCGTCGGGCCGCGCCGCGCGTTTCCGCTCGGCTTCTCGGTCGCGCGCTCGTTCATCGCCGACCGCGTCGCGCTCGTCGGCGACGCCGCGCACATGATCCATCCGATCGCCGGCCAGGGCCTCAACATGGGACTGCGCGACGTCGCGGCGCTCGCCGAGGCGATCGTCGATGCGGCGCGGCTCGGGCTCGATCCCGGCGGCGCCGCGGTGCTCGATCGCTACCAGCGCTGGCGGCGCTTCGACACCATGGCGATGGGATTGGCGACCGATGGCCTCAACCGGCTCTTTTCGAATCGCTCCGACGTGCTGCGCCTCGCGCGCGACATCGGTCTCGGCGTGGTCGAGCGCCTGCCCGTTCTGAAGGATTTCTTCATCCGCGAGGCCGCCGGGATCACCGGCGAGGTGCCGAAATTGTTGAAAGGCGAGGCGCTGTAATGACCAGGATCGACTACGCCGCGGTTGCGCCCGACGTCTACAAGGCGCTGATCGGCGCGCACACGGCGCTCAAGCGCAGCGGCTTCGATACCAATCTCATGAACCTCATCTTTCAGCGCGTCTCGCAGATCAACGGCTGCGCCTATTGCGTCGACCTGCACGGCCGCGACCTGCGGGCGACGGGCGAGCCACCCGAGCGGCTCGACGGCCTCGCGGCGTGGGACGAGTCGCCCTATTTCGTCGAGCGCGAGAAGGCGGCGCTCGCCTGGGCCGAGTCGCTCACCCACGTCGCGACGACGCGCGCGCCCGACGACGTCTACGCGCGCATGCGGGCGCATTTCTCCGAAGTCGACGCGACGCATCTCACCTTCGCGGTGGCGCTGATGAACGCGCTCAACCGCATCGCGGTCGGGCTGCGCCGGGGGCCGGCGGTGAAAAAATCGTAAGGGTCGGCAAAGGCGCGCAGCGCGCGCCGTGCCCACGTGCCCCGAACTCACACCAGCGGGATCTTCGTCACGTGCTCGTCGAACGCGGGGCGCGCCGCGATGGCGGCGTACCAGCGCTCGATATTGGGAAACTGCGGCCGCTCCGGCACGAGGTCGCGATAGCGCCGCACCATGATGCCGACGTCCGCACCAGGCCCCAGAACACCGGCGTGACCGCCGGCCCGAGCACCGAGAGCTGCCAGTCCATCCACTTGCTCGCGAGCGCGCGTGTCTTGAGGTCCTTCGGCTCGAGCACGGCAGACTGATGCTTGGCCGCGAGATAGCGCACGATCGAGTTCGATTCCCACAGGAGGAAGCCGTCGTCCTCTTCGAGCGTCGGCACGAGGCCGTTCGGATTCATCGCGAGATAGGCCGGCTCCTTGTTCTTGCCGAACGGCCCGCCGATGTCGATGCGCTCGTGCTTGAGGCCCATCTCGCCGACCGCCCACATCACCTTCTGCACGTTCGACGACGTGGTCCTGCCCCAGATTTTCATGGTGTCCTCCCATTGATCGTCATTGCGAGGCCGTAGGTTGGGTCGAGCTCTTGCGAGACCCAACAATCCCGAGCGCTGAGTTCGTGGTGTTGGGTCTCGCTCACGCTCGACCCAACCTACGGGTTCGCTCGCAATGACGGTAAAGAATCAATCCAGCTTCCGCGCCTCCTCCGGCAGCATGATCGGGATGCCGTCGCGGATCGGATAGGCGAGCTTGGCGGCGCGCGAAACCAGCTCCTGCTTCTCGACGTCGTATTCGAGCCGGCTCTTGGTGAGCGGGCAGACCAGGATTTCGAGCAGTTTCGGATCGACGGTGTTGGCGGGACGCTCGGTCATGGCGCAAGTCCAAACTGACTGTGTGCCATGACCTTAGCGGTCCCGCCATGCCGTGTTCAAGCGGCCGGCCCGGGCTGCGGCTCGAACCCGCGCAGGCGCGCCATGATGAAGGAGTCCACGAAGGCGCCGTCGCGAAACACGTCGGCGCGTCGCCTGCCTTCGATCACGAACCCGAACTTCTCGTAGAGCCCTATCGCCGGCGCGTTGTCGACATACACGACGAGGTCCAGCCGCCGCAGGTTGAGCCAGTTGTCGGCCGTGTCGACCAGCGCCGCCACCAGCGCCGAGCCGATGCCGCGGGCATGGAAGTCGTCGTGGACGCTGAGGCCGATGCTCGCGACATGGCTCCGCCGGCCCTTGTCCGGGTGCAAACCAGCAAGGCCGACCAGCCGGCCATCCAGGATGGCGACGATGGCGACATGGCCCTCGGGCGCTTTTTCCAGCCACTTGCGCGTTGCGTCGGCGCTCGTGAACGGCAGCCGCAGCGTGCCCCAGCGCACGCGCGGCAACGCCATCAGCGCGGTGATCTCCGCAAAGTCGCTCGGCTCGCGCGCGCGGATGACCAGCCCGTCGGGGCGCGCGCGAGCGGCCGCGGGTAATGGGTCTTCGGAAGTCTCATTGGTCAGCATGGGTCGCTCCTGTGTGCGTTAAGCCGGCGCGGAGGGACCCTGACGAAAAAGGCCCCGTCCGATGCCGGCGGGGCCTGTTGGAAGAATGATGCACCTGCAATCTCAGCGCAAAACGTCCTCCACCGGCCCGCCGAGGCGGGTCGCTACGTAGTGGATGACGAGTTGCATCGAGCGTTTCATGGGCGCGCGCATAGCACGAGTGCGGTGGATTGTAAAATGAAGCTCGTAGGGTGGGTTGAGCGCAGCGAAACCCACCGGCCGAGTCAGCATTCGCGATGATGGGTTTCGCTTCGCTCAACCCATCCTACTGCAGCGGCGGGTCGCCCTCGGTCTTGCCCTTGGCGAGCTCGATCTCGGTGACGGCGACCAGGATGCGGGCGCGCGTCTTGAGGTCGGGCGCCTCCAGCATCGCCTGCTTCTCGGCCGGATCGTAGGGCGACATCATGGCGAGCGCATTGACGAGCGCCTCGTTGGGCGCCTTCTCGATGCCGTCCCAGTCGGCCTTGAGATCGTTTGCCTTGAGGAACGCACTGAGCGCGTCGAGCACCGCCTTGCGGTCGACCGCCTCCTCACCCTTGCGCGCGATGAAGTCGTCGTGGAACGGCGCGAAGGTCACGCGGCACTGCCGGTAGGTGGTCGCGACCTCCAGCTCCTCCTCGATGCGGAAGCGCGCGACGCCGGTGAGCTGGAGCAGGTAGCGGCCGTCGCCGGTCTCGGCGATCTGGGTGATGCGGCCGGCGCAGCCGATCTTGTAGAGATTCGGCTTGTGCTCCGGTCCGGGATGGGCGGGATTGGGCTGGATCATGCCGATGAGCCGGTGCCCGTCGCGCAGCGAGTCGTCGACCATCGCGATGTAGCGCGGCTCGAAAATATTGAGCGGCATCTGTCCGCGCGGCAACAGCAGCGCGCCCGGCAGCGGGAAGACCGGGATGATCGGCGGCAGATCGATGGGGCCGCGATAGACCGCATTCATCGGCATCGCGCTTTCCCTCCGCAACGCGCGCGGTTGCCCTTACGCGAACAGGATCGACGACAGCCGTTTGCGCCCGTTGACCGTCGCTTCGTCGGTCGGTCCCCAGGCTTCGAACAATTGCACGAGCTGCTTGCGCGCGCCATCGTCGTTCCACTTGCGATCGCGCCGCACGATCTCGAGCAGATGGTCGAGCGCCTGCTCGCGCTGTCCCTTCGCGTTGAGCGCGACCGCGAGATCGAAGCGCGCCTGATGGTCGAGCGGATTGGCGGCGACCTTCTGTTCCAGCTCGGCGCTCGGCCCGACGGCGGCAGCCTGCTCGGACAATTCGAGCGCGGCGCGCACGGCGGCGACCGCGGGATCGTTGCGCTTGGCCTCGGGGACGAGCGCGAGCGTCTGCTTGGCGCGGTCCGCCGCGCCGGTCTCGAGATAGGCGCGCGCGAGCCCGGCGAGCGCCGCGACATTGTCGGGCTCCTCGGTCAGGATCTGTGCATAGACTTCGGCCGCGCCCGCCGGATTGCCCTGCGCGAGCGCCGCGTCCGCGACCTTGAGCAGATCCTGGGCGGCGCCGCCGAGCTTGTCCTTGGTGAGGCGTTCGAGGAAGGCGGCAACCTGGGATTCGGGCAGCGCGCCCATGAAACCGTCGGCGGGCTGGCCGTTGACGAAGGCGATCACCGCCGGGATCGACTGGATGCCCATCTGGCCCGGGATGGCCGGATGCTCGTCGATGTTCATCTTGACGAGCTTCACCTTGCCCTTGGCGGCCCGGACCACCTTTTCGAGGATCGGGGTGAGCTGCTTGCAGGGTCCGCACCAGGGCGCCCAGAAATCGATGAGCACCGGCTGGTGCTTCGATTCCTCGATGACGTCCTTCACGAAGGTCTTGGTAGTGGTTTCCTTGATGAGGCCGTCAGCGGCCGCGGCGGTCGTCGCACCCACGCTGTTCTGCAGCATCGCTGGTGTCCCTCAACCCCGGAGGGTTGGTCGAAATGGTTGGTTCCGTTGGCGATTACATGGTGGATACGGGCCGCGAATGCAATCGGCACATTATAGCCCGGGATTAGCGCGTGTCCCGGCGAAAGCCTGCCCTGGACTTGGTCCGGGGGTCCCATAAATCTAGCCGCCCGACACCGCCTCGATCCGGGCCGGGTGGCCGGTCGCATCGAGGAACCTGGTCAGATCGTCGCGTCCGATCGAGGTCGTCATCGTATTGACCAGCGGATGATAGTTGAGGGTCTGGTGCGCCATCATGGCCGCGTCGAGCACCACCGTGACGCGGCCGGCCGTGTCGTTGAGCGCCCCGAACGGCGTCACCGAGCCCGGCTCTACCCCAAGCGTGTCCCGCAACAGGTCGGCCGAGCCGAACGAAAAGCGTCCACTCGCGCCGAGCCGGCGATGCAACGATTTGAGCTCGATGGCGGCGTCCTCGAGCGCGGTGACCAAGTAAAGCGCCCCGCGCTTGTCGCGCAGAAACAGGTTCTTGGTGTGGGCGCCCGCGATCTGGCCGCGCAATTCGCGCGCTTCCTCGACCGTGAACACCGGCGGGTGGGTGACGGTCGGGTGCGCGATCCCGAGGCGGTCGAGGTACGCGAACAGCTCGGCAGGAGTAGCGGGCATGGTAGCGGGTCACCATATCCACGGAAGCACTGCGGGGTCGGAACCTTGCGGTCCATGTGAATTCATGTTGATTTCATCGATGTATTGCCAAGGTTTGGTGCATTTGCCATAGGAGAGGCGCTGGCGGCCAAATCGCCAGCACCAGGACGCGGGTGTAGCTCAGGGGTAGAGCACAACCTTGCCAAGGTTGGGGTCGAGGGTTCGAATCCCTTCGCCCGCTCCAATTCGCTCCCGGACATTGGGAAAAAGGTCGCGTCAACAGAGCCAGGCATGTCGCGTCGTCCGCTGAGCGAGCTGAGCAAGCACCTTGAAGACAGCCGTCCGTCGATCGGCAGCACCGATCGCGTGGCGCGCATTTTCGTCCCGCCCGCTCCCTCGCACAATCAGATCCGGCTTCCGGTGCAGAGTCCGCAGCGCGCGCTCGCGCGCCGCCGACTTGCGCGCCTGATCGAGAGCCGCCGCGTCGTGTCGTAAGCGCGGCGTCCCGCCGCGCATCGTCTGGACAAGCCCACGCCCGAAGGCGCAGCATTGATGCTGTCGCAATGACAAGGGCGACATCGGTCGCCCGTCCGGGAGGACCTCATGGGCAAATCCGAACGCCGGGGGCGCGCGCCCTCGCCTGACTTCGTTGCCGGAAATGGATTGATCAATCGCCGCGCGCTGCTCGGGCAGGGCATCGCGCTCGCGGGCGCCGCCGGCGTCGGCGGCGTGACGGGCGCGGCGGCCGAGCCGCTCAAGGACGAAGCGTGGAGTCTCGAGTTCGGCTCGGTCATGCAGCCACGCGAAGCGCCGTCGCGCTTCGAGAAGGACGTGGTGCGAACGCTGAGCAATCCGAAAGGCGAATTCCGCAACTCGCACGCGCGCACGCCGCATCATCTGCTCAACGGCACGGTCACTCCCAACCCGCTGCATTTCGCGATCAATCACGCGGGCGTGCCGGACATCGACCCCGCCAAGCACAAGCTCGTCATCCACGGCATGGTGCGCCAGCCGCTCGAGTTCACGCTCGAGACGCTCGCGCGCTATCCGCTGGTGACGCGCATGGCGTTCGTGGAATGCGCCGGCAACTCGGCGCCGATGTTCTCCAACGCGCCAATGCAACTTACTGCGCAGGGGATCCATGGGCTCGTTTCGAACTCCGAATGGAGCGGCGTGCCGCTGTCGGTGCTGCTCGACGAGGCCGGCATCGATCCGACCTCGAAATGGGTCATCGCCGAAGGCGCGGACGCGCATTTCCTCGCGCGCAGCATTCCGGTGAAGAAGGCCTACGACGACGCCATGGTCGCGATCTACCAGAACGGCGAGCACCTGATGCCGGCGAACGGCTATCCGATGCGGCTCCTCGTGCCGGGCTATCAGGGCAACATGAACGTCAAGTTCCTGCGCCGTCTGAAGGCGATCGAGCAGCCCGCGATGACGTTCTTCGAGTCGAAGACCTATTCGCAGATCCTGCCGGGCGGAAAGACCTACCGCTTCAACTTCCTCATGCAGGTGAAGAGCTTCATCACCCATCCGTCGCTCGGCCACAGCCTCAAGGAGCCGGGCTTCTACACGATCTCCGGCGTCGCCTATTCGGGCACGGGACGCATCGCGAAGGTGATGGTCTCGGCCGACGGCGGCAAGAGCTGGGGCGAGGCCGCATTGCGCGGGCCGATCCACGACAAGGCCTTCACGCGCTTCGTGATGCCATGGCGCTGGGACGGCCAGCCCGCGATCCTGCAGAGCCGCGCCTGGGACGAGGCCGGCAATGTGCAGCCGCTGCGTGCCGAGTTCGTCGCGATGCGGGGCGAGACCAAGCAGCCGGTCACCAATCCGCTGCTTTTTCCGAACCAGCACTACAACAGCCTCACCAGCTGGAGCATCGACGGCAAAGGGGAGGTCAAGCATGTCTACGCGTAAGACATTGCTCGCCGCGCTCCTCGGCGCAGCGTTCGGCGCCGGCGCCGCGCTCGCGCAATCTCCCAACCTCGCGCCCAAGCTCGGCAAGGCGATCACCGAGGCCGATCTGCAGGCCTGGGACATCTCGATCATGCCGGACGGACGCGGCTTGCCGGCCGGCAACGGCTCGCCGGCGCAAGGCGCCAAGATCTACGCGGAGAAATGCGTGGCGTGCCATGCCGAGGGCGGCCGCGGCGGCGGCTCGCCCGGCGCCGGGCCGCTGGTCGGCGGGGCGCCGCTCACCAACGGCATCGAGACGCCCAAGACGATCGCCAACTATTACCCCTACGCCACGACGCTGTTCGATTACGTGCGGCGCTCCATGCCATTCAACGTGCCGCGCTCGTTGAAAGACGACGAGGTCTATGCGCTCACCGCCTACATCCTGAGCCTCAACAAGCTCATCGGCGAGAACGACGTGATGGACGCAAAAACCTTGCCGCAGGTGAAGATGCCGAACCGGGATAATTTCATCCTGCCGTATCCCGATCGGATCTGATTTCGCGCTCGGAACGGGTCTTCGACCACGACGATCGGCAGCTGCGCGGAGGGCCGCACGAGCCGCTCGGGATTGATCATCGACTGGGTGATGGGGCCGATCACTTCGGCCGGGCTCGCGCTCGCTGCCCAGCGGCCGAGATCGGTCGCCGCCATGGCGAAAAGCACGAGAA
>WNFC01024784.1_pt1 | contig 13624 bp, 19 predicted proteins | sample 5400541 | NCBI WGS metagenome assembly WNFC01 (sample SAMN13153342, study PRJNA577476) | soil metagenome | isolation source: 120 cm saprolite under Douglas fir tree site 2 hole 2 replicate 1 | place: USA:California | collected 2015-04-18
TGATAGCTGATAGCTGATAGCTGATAGCTGATAGCTCCTCCCTCCCCTACCCCTCCGCCGCGCCGAGCAGCTCGGCGACGCGGCGCGGCATGCGGGGGGCGGGGCCGGGGCCGGTCACGGTCGCGGCGTGCAGGCGTTTGGCCGCCTGCATGACGGTCTCGAAGGCGGTGAGGAGGTCGACCGCCTCGAGCCGCCCGAGCGCGCCCTCGACGGCGAGCAGCGAGTTGAGCGCGTCGACCGAAGCGTCGAGCTGGGCGGCGGCGGCGATCGTCTCGGCGTCGAGCAGCCGGCCGGCGCCGGCGCTGCGCCGCAGGATCGAGCCGCCGCGGATCCGGTAGATCTCGCCGGCGGTGCGCGCGACGGTCTCGAGCCGTCCCGGCCCGTATTCCAGCGGGATGATGCGGTAGCGATGGGCGGCAAGCTCGCCGATGCGGCTCGCCTGGCCGGCGAGGGCGAAGCGCAGCTCGTCGCGGCGGCGCTCGTCCTCGGCGTCGCGCAGACGCTGCCGCTCCGCCATCTGCTCGCGCAAGACGGCGAGCTCGGCGGCGGCGGCCTCGCTGGCGGCGCGCGCCTGGCGGCGCAAGGCGGCAGAGACGAGCAGCCCGGCGAGGAGCGCCAGGATGCCGGCGATGACGGCGCCGAGATCGGTGAGGACCTGATAGGCGTCGGGCAGCCAGCCGGGGGCGATCGTCGTCTCCATGACAGCGCTCCCCTAGCGCGGCAGGCGGGGCGACTCGGCGCTCCCGCCCGTGTTCCCCCCACTGGCGCCTCCTCCACCCGTACTGCTTGTCGTGCTGCCGGGCGAGAGCACCTGGACGGTGCCGGAGAGCTGGCCGCCGGGCTCGATCTCGACCTCGGCATAGGAGACGGTGGCGGTGACCTTGCCGGTGGACCGGATATGCAAATGCTGGCGGGCGATCAGCGTGCCCTCGAAACGGCCGCGGATCTCGGCGTCGTCGATCGAGGCGGTGCCCTTGAAGAGGCCGCTTTCGGCGATGTCGATCTCGCGGCAATTGGCGAGATTGGCCTCGACGCTGCCCTCGACGACGAGGCGGTCGCAGGAGGTGATCTCGCCGGAAAGGCCGATCTCGCGGCCGACGATGAGGGTGCGCTGCTCGGTCTCGTTGCGGCGCGCTGCCGGGCGGGGCGCCGCCGGCGGCTCGGCGTGCGATGCCGGCGGCCGCTCGATGCCGGGGCGCTCGATGGCGGGGCGGGCCGTCTCGCTGGGGCGCGGCGGCATGAGCGGCGCGGCGCCCGAGGCGGGGCCGCCGCCGTGCGGGGTACCCGCCCTGCCGCCGAAACGTGGATTGTCGCTCGCTGCCATCGTCCGCACCCCATATCTGGGCCGTTTCTCCGGCCAGAACCCTGACATCTTTTAGGCGGCGCAGTGGGGCAAAAGAGTGACTTTTCGCCGAAACGGAGGGGCCCGCCGCGAGGGCGGGCCCGCTTTAATGTCAAGGTACGCGACTCGAAAGATACGCGTCCTCAAGATACGTCACGTTACGGCCGTACTAAGATCCTGCGCTAGGCCAACCCGATCGCGACGATCAGCAGGCTGACCACCGCCGCCAGGGTGACGGTGACCTGCTCGATCCGGCTCCAGCTCTGCCAATCGCGACGGATGTCGTTCATCGTCCCGGCCTCTCCTCGTTGCAGCGACGGTCTGATTAACGCCGGCAAGCAAGGTGAAGATCGGGCGAGGCTGTGTCGATGCGATGAAAAAGAATGGCTTTATCGCGGCAGCCACCGCGACAGGGGCGTCAGGCGGCGACGCTCGCGGCCAGGATCTTGGCGGCGGGCCGCGCCTCGCGCGACGGGGCGGCGGGGAGGAGGCCGAGATCCTCCAGCCTGTGGCAGGGCACGAAGGGCGGCGCCTTCTCGGTGAAGAAGATGTCGTGCAGCTCGGGCAGGCGGCGCAAAGCCTCGTCGCGGCCGAGCTCGGCGAGGAGCGGCATGTGCTGGATGCCGTCGAGGGTGAAGTGATAGGCGCTCATATCGGGGCTGATGCGGTGGACGTTGCCGGAGCCGATCAGCACATGGGCGGTGGCGATCGCCGAGGAGGACTGCGCCTTCATGAAGACATCGGCGATGCGGGCGCCCCAATAGGAGGCGCCGAGCGAGATGCGCTTCTGCCATGAGACGTTGAGATGGGTCGAGGTGCAGCCGAGGCTCAACACCTTGATCTCGTCGCGCGGCCATTCGAGCACGCCGATCGCCTCGATGACGGCGAGGCCGAGCGGGTTGCGCGCCCACATCGAGCCGTCGATATAGGGCACCCCCTCGGGCGACATGTGGATGGGGAAATAGGTCGGCGCCGCAACGGTGGCGAGCGCCACCTCGACCGCCGGCACCTTATAGTCGTGGATCAGCTTGGGATGGTGCGAGGTCTTGTAGAGATGGACGCGCTCGGCGGCGAGGTTGAGCGAGGGGATGAGGAGCCGCGTTCCGCTCTCGCCGAGATAGCGCTCGCCGAAGGCGGCGACCAGCGTGTGGCGCAAGGCGGCGTTGGTGTATTTGGCGCGGAAGAGGCCGATCGCCCGAGCGCCGAAGCGGCGGCGCTGGAAGATCTTGCCGCCGGTGTCGCGATAGAGCTGCAAGAGCTCCTTGGCGGTCATGCCGAGGCCGAGGCCGATGGCGATGATGCCGCCGGTCGAGGTGCCGGCGATGAGGTCGAAATACTCGGCGATCGGCCCGCCGAGCTCGTCCTCGAGCGTCGCCAGGAAAGCCGCCGGGAAGACGCCCTTGATGCCGCCGCCGTCGATCGTCAGGATGCGCCGCATCTGCCGTCCCGCCTGTTCCGTTTCGCCGCCGCAAGGGGGCGCCGGCGATGCTGGTCGATTGCATTAGAGCAACTATTCGTTGACGAAGCGTGAAGCGGCTTACAAAAGCAGCGCCGCGATGCGGTGCAGCTCGGCGACGAAGCGGGCGAATTCGGCCTCGCGCCGCGCCTTGTCGGGCTCGCGCAGCAGCGACGAGGGGTGGATCGTCGCCATGACATGCGGCGCCAGGGTCGAGGGGATGAGCTCGCCGCGACGCTGCGTCACGCGAAAGTCACGGCCGAGCAGCGCCTGGGCGGCGGTGGCGCCGAGGCAGACGATGACCGCCGGCGCGAGCACAGCGATCTCGGCCTCCCGGGCTGCTCGCCGACCAGCATGAGGCGCGCGGTGGCGGGGCCGGCGCCGAACACGGTCTGCGTCGCGTTTTTGTAGAGATCGCAGCCGGTGCAGGACGCCGCCGCCTTGCGCAAGGCAGTCAGGGTCGGGCGCGGCGGAAGGAAGCGCCGCGCGTCTTTCGGGAGGCGATGGTTTAGCCATGGCTCTGCCCCGGTAACGCCGCCATGGGCTGCGGCATTCACGGAGTTGCGCCCCCGACCGCGGCCGTCCGGCAATCAGGCGCCGGGCAGGCGAGCCGACGCGACGATGCGCTCGAAATCGGGCAGGTATTTCGGGAAATAATGCAGGCGCGTGCCGCGATAGACGAGCAGATAGAGCTTGCCGCCGCTGACCGCGCCGGCGATCGCCATCTCGCTCTCTACCTCGTCAGTGCCGGTGTAGCTCGCCTCGAAGCGGAAGCCCTCCGCGCCGCCGAGCGATATCGGGCGCAGGTTGCGCGCCTGCAACACGGTCGTCATCATTTCCGCGGCGAAGGTCGCCTCGAAGAGATCCATCACCTCGTTGGCGGTCATCGTCTTGCGGAAGGGCGCCAGCTTGTCGATCGACGCGCCGCGCAGCAGGGCCAGCGGCTTGCCGTCGGGCACGGCGGCGAGGATGATCAAGGAATCGAGCAGCGGCCCATCCATCGTCCAGGTCTCCGTCCCCGGACCCGTCGTCATTCCGCTGGCACGGTTCCAGGCGATCCCGGGCTCGAGAGCCAGCCCCTCGATCGTGGTGCGGCCCGGACCGACGAGGCTGTATTGGGTGCAGGCGGGGCAAAGCAGGGCAAGCAGCACGGCGAGGAGGCGACGAGTCATGATCAAACCCCGGCTTGGATATAGGAGCGCACCATCTCGCGATCGCTCGCATCGGGCTTGAGCTCGAGGTAGCGCGTGAAGGCGGCGTCTGCCGCGGCGTGATCGCCGTCGCGCAGCCGGACGAAGCCGATCGAGCGATAAGTCTCGGGCGGGCAGTCCGGCCGCGCCGTCGCGCGGTCGAAACACTCGAGGGCGCGACGGCGGTCATCGTTTTCGTCGCGCAGGCGATAGACCTCGCCGGTGAAATAGGCGATCTCGCCGTCCTCGCCCTGGCTGGCCGCGACATTCTGCAGCACGACGAGCGAGCGATCGTACTGGCGCAGCTTGAGTTCGTCCTGCAGAAGCAGCCGGCGAATGCCGGAGACACGTTCGCGATAGCGATCGGCGAACGTCTCGTTCGAGGCGGCGCCGCCCGCCTCGGCCCTGGCGCGCATCGTCGTCATCCGTTCCCGCGAGCCCGGATGCGAGGCGGTGAAGACATTCCGCGGGCTCTTGTCCTTCGCCATCTCGTCCTCGGCAACGAGCTGCGCCCAGACGTTTGCAGCCTCCAGCGGCCGGTAGCCGGCCTTCGTCATTAGCTCCAGCCCGATCTCGTCGGCGCGCCGCTCCTGGTCGCGGCTGAAGGCCGGGATGCTGGCGATTGCCGCCATCTGCACGGGCAGGGTATAGATGCCGCCCAGGCCAACAACCGCGGCGAAATCGGACATGTCGCGCGTATTGCGCCATCTCTGCAGGCTGTGCCGTTCAAGGTAGTGGCCCATCTCGTGGCCGAGGATCGCTGCGAGCTGCGCCTCGTTCTGGGTGCGCAGCAGCAGGCCGGTCCATACCTGCATCATGCCGTTGGGCGCCATGCTGGCGTTGAAGTAGGGCGTCCGCATGATGTAGATGCGCAGATCGCTGCAATGTGCATCGCCCAGCCGGCAGACGACGTCGCGGACATAGGCGTTGAGCTCGGCGTCGCGGATGAGATTGTGCGAGCGCTTGATCTCGCCCTCCTCCTTCTCCATCGTCTGCCACAGGCCGCCTTCGTCGGTGCTGAGCAGCGGCTTGTAGCCGGGCTCGATCCGGCTGGCCGGCACAGACGGCGCGCAGCTCGCCACGGCCAGGGCCGAACAGCAGCACAGACCGCCGAGAAACTCGCGCCGGGCGATGCCGCTCATTTCGGCAGCCCCGTAAGCAGGGTGCGCGCCGTCTCGCGCGCCGGCTCCGGCGTGCGCAGATCGCCGCTGCCGCGCACGAGCCGATTGAACCAAACGATATCGCCGGTCTCGAGATCGACGAGTGAGACGAAGCCGAGCTGGGCGCCGCCCTGGATACCCACCCCGAGCACCGCCGCGGCGACCATCAGCGCGGCGCGACCGGCACTCGTATAGCTGTCGCGGACGAAGACGAACATCGCATAATCGGCATCCTGCACGGCGCGCAGCTCACGGACGGATTCGCCGATCGTCCAATCCATGCGGCCTCGCTTCGTCGGCAACTGCGCGCCGTTGATATATTGGTGGAGCTGGATCGTCTGGCCGATCGCACCGTGCAGCTTCGAGATCTGGTTGAGGGCGTCGCGCTGCTCTTGCGGCAGAGGGCTGTCGTCGAATTCCACGACGTTGAGGCCGAGCGCGCTCTTCTCGGCATGAAACGCTGACGCCAAGTTCCGCCTGGCACTCTCCGTCCAGTCCGCCTTCGGCTCATGCAATCCGCCGGCCGTGAGTTCCGAGAGCTCGACATCGACCGGCATGAGGACGATGCGCGGCTGTCCGGCAGGTCGCTTCAGCGTGTCGATCTGCGAGTTCGCTTTCGTCACGCAACCCGCTAGCGCGGCCACGGCAAAGGCGGCCGCGAAAAATCGCCAGAACACGAACTGCCCCCCCTTGAACGCCGTAATTGGCGCGTCGCCCTCATGTTTGCGCATTCGCCGGGGCCGATCAATCGGCAGTTGGCATAGCGGCGTCGAATTCGCGCTTGCCAGTTGATGGTGGACGCGCTCTGCTGCCTGCCGGCGCGGATGGGCGGAGACACGGAGAAAAGGCGGAATGAGCGAAGCGACGACGTGGCCGGACGACATCTTTCGGGTGTTGCGGGCGGCCGATATCAGGCAGGTCGCCTATGTCCCCGATGCGGGCCACACCAGGCTGATCAATCTCTGCCGCGCGGACAAATTCATCCGCGCCGTCGGCCTCACCACCGAGGAGGAGGGCGTCGCCCTCCTCGCCGGCGCCTGGCTCGGCGGCCAGCGCGGCGCCCTCCTGATGCAGAGCAGCGGCGTCGGCAATTGCATCAACATGCTGTCGCTGATCACGCAATGCCGTTTCCCGCTGCTCACGCTGGTGACGATGCGCGGGCAATGGGGCGAGTTCAACCCGTGGCAGGTGCCGATGGGGCAGAATAGCGGCGAGCAGCTGCGCCTCGCCGGCACGCTGGTCTATCCCGTCGACGAGGCCCAGCGCATCGGCGAGACGGTCGAGCAGGCCGCGCGTCTCGCCTTCGAGGGCGGCATCTCGGTCGCCGTGCTGATCGCGCAGCGAATCATCGGCAGCAAGACCTTTGGGAAGTCGGAGCAATGAGCGAGAGCAGCGAGAGTTTCGGCCTGCGCCGGCGCGACATCGTCGCCGCCATCCTCGCCAAGCGCGGCGACGCGCTGGTCATCGGCGGGCTCGGCTCGGCCGCCTGGGACATCACCGCCGCCGGCGATTCGCCGCTCAACTTCCCGCTCTGGGGTGCGATGGGCGGCACCGTCGCCATCGCCCTCGGCCTCGCCATCGCGCAGCCCGGTCGGCGCGTCCTGGCGCTGAGCGGCGACGGCGATCTTCTGATGGGCATCGGCAGCCTCGCCACCGTCGCGGTGCAGGCGCCCGGCAATCTCGCCATCGTCGCGCTCGACAACGAGCGCTATGGCGAGACCGGCATGCAGGAGACGGCGACCGCCGCGGGCGTCGACCTCACCGGCATCGCCCGCGCCTCGCAATTCGCCGCCGCCCTGCCGCAGATCCACGACGCTACCGGCCCGTGCTTCTTCACCATCAAGGTGCGCGCCGAGACGCTGCCGCTCGTCCTGCCGCCGAAGGACGGGGCCGAGCTCAAATCCCGCTTCCGCCGCGCCCTGCTCGGCACGGCTTAGTTAGGGCGATGTGCCGGAACTTGCTGCTTTGTGAGCCGCCCTGGGAGAATCTCATGCCCGCAGATACGCGAGGGCTAGCTTGACGACCTCTTCCTTGAACTCCTCGCTGCGCAGGAGCGGTGAGTTCTCCAGCACGGCATTCCGGATGGCACCGGCAATGGCGCGGGTCAACACGTAGGCCCCGGCGTCGCTGAGCGGCCGCATCTCGCCGCCGCCGTGCAAGACGACCGCCTCGGCGATCAGCCGACCGATCGCATCGGTGGTCTGCCCGACGCTCGCTGCCAGATCGCTCTTGAAGAAGCGGAGCAGCAGGAGGCGACGCAGCTGGACGCGATTGCCGAATGAGCCAATGGCGATGGCGATGATCCCTCGTATCACCGGCTCCAGCCCGGCGGCTGCGGGATCCCGCACCACCGCAGCGACGGCACTTTCGACGCGCTCGCGCTCGCGCTCGGCGAGCAGGCGCAGGATCGAATCCTTGTTGGGAAAATACTGGTAGAGCGTGCCGATCGAGAAACCGGCCCGCTCGGCCAGCCGGTTCGTGGTGAGAGCGGCCTCGCCTTCGCGCTCCAAAACCTGAGCGGTCGCCTCGATGATCGTCGCCACGGTCTGCTCGGAACGCGCTTGCGCGGGTTTTTTCCTCATCTGATCAGTGGGTTGTAGATCCATACCGGCGACCCTCCAGCACGTCTGAATGCGAGTTTCGTCAATCGGCGGCCGGATCTACAAATCCCGCCATCGCCGAGCGTGATGGCGAGAACGCGGAACGAACGCACCACCGGATGAGAGAGCAGCATGCATCATAGCATTATCGGCCTTGCCGCCATATTGGCCGCCTTCCCCCTATCCGCGGTTGCGGATGAGGCGGCCGTGCAGGCCTGCACGAAAGCGCTCTCGCCGGCGGCGCGCATGATCTATGACGCAAGCGCCGCCAGCCTGCCGCCGGATTCGGCATTGCGCGACGTGATCGCGGCGCAGACGCGCAAGCTGGTAATGACCGGCCGCATCGAGCGGGCGGTCGCCCGCCCCGCCGCCGAGGAGGCCGGGACTTGCCTCAAGATGGCGCAGCAATGATGACCGCCTCGAGCGACGCGGATTGAGAGGATCCTCGACATGGAACTCTTTCACGGCCCGTCCGCCATCAGGGGCTTCCTGCCGATCCTGACGATCGCAATCATCGTCGAGGGATTGCTCTATTGGCGGCGCAATCGTCGCTATCGCTGGCGCGACAGCGCCGCGTCGCTGGCGATCGCCGTCGGCCACAGCCTATCCGGCATCGTCTCGCACGCCGTCATCAGTACCGGGATGGCGCTCGTCGTGTGGCGCTATCGCATCGCCACGATCGATCTCGGCCACTGGGCGAATGTCGTGCTGTTATTTTTCCTCGTCGAGTTCGCCTACTACTGGTACCACCGCGCCGCGCATCGCGTGCGGCTGCTCTGGGGCTCGCACAGCGTCCACCATTCGCCGGAAGAGCTGACCTTCTCCGCCGCCTATCGGCTGAATTGGACGCCGCTGCTGTCCGGCGCCTGGCTGTTCTTCCTGCCCCTCGTCTGGCTCGGCTTCGATCCGGCCTGGGTGTTCGGCATGGTGAGCGCCAACCTGCTTTATCAATTCTGGCTGCACACGACGCTGATCCCGCGCCTCGGCCCGCTGGAATGGGTGCTGAACACGCCGTCATCGCACCGCGTGCATCACGCCAGCAACCCGGAATATCTCGACCGCAACTATGGCGGCACGCTGATCGTCTTCGACCGATTGTTCGGCACCTACCGGGCGGAGGATCCGGCGATCGCCATCCGCTTCGGCCTGGTCCATCCGGTCAATTCACTCAACCCCTTCGTCATCGTCTTTCACGAATTCGCCGCCGTGCTCGGCGATCTGCGCCGGGCGAGCAATTGGCGCGATCGCTTCGCGCATGTCTTCGCGCCGCCGGGCTGGCAACCCGCCGATCGTGACGTGCCCGGAACCGCTCAGTCGTGAGGAGAAAGCCCGTGAAGATCTCTCTAGCAGTCGTCGCCGTCATGCTCGCCATCGGCCTCAGCGGCTGCGTCGGCGTGGCCGTCAAGGGCGCCAAATATGCCGGCAGCCAGGCGACGATCGCCGAGAACGAAGCCGCCGCCGCGCGCGGCGACGCCAAGGCGCAATACGAGCTTGGCGACGCCTATTGCTGCAGCGTCGGCGCGGTCGATCTCACCCACGACACGGTCAAGGCGACAGCGTGGCTGTGCCGGGCGGCGCGCCAGGGCTATGCGCCGGCGCAATACCGCCTGGGCAGGCTCTATTCCGGCAATCCGGTCGAGGGGATCGACGTGCAGCAACGCGCCAAGCTGCTGATCTCCGGCGCGCCGAAGAACAAGCCGCTGGCGCTGATGTGGCTGACCCTCGCCGCGCGCAACGGTCACGGCGACGCCACCTCGCCGCTGGCCGAGCTGAAACGCGACATGACGGCGCAAGAGCAGGAGGCCGGCCAGACCTATCTCGTCGATTGGCAGGGCGCACCCTGCGAGTGGGAGCAGGTCTTCGTGGCGAAGTAGCGGTTCGTGGCGAAGTAGCGGCTGGGGCAGATCGCGTCGGGCGCGATCTGCCGCTCGTTCTCGGAGTATAATCTTTTGAGATCGAACCTCTCTTCCGTCGCCCCTGCGCAAGCAGGGGCCCAGTGCCAACGGTACGTCGCTCACCGCTGGGTCCCCGCTTCCGCGGGGACGACGAAAATAGGGATTCTCGAGTCGAAAGCGTCCTACGCTTTCACCACCGCCGCGGTCTGGCCGAAGAGCACCTTCTTGGCTTCCTCGCTCATCGGCGCGCCGACCTGCGGGTTGACCTCCTTCGCCTTCTCATAGGCGCGGACCGTCGCCGGCCGCGCCTTGATCGTCTCGAACCAGCGCTGCAGATGCGGGAAATCCTCCAGCCTCTGGCCCTGACGCTCATAAGGGACGACCCACGGGTAGGCGGCCATGTCGGCGATCGAATATTCGCCGGCGAGGAAATCGTGCTCGGCGAGGCGCTTGTTGAGGACGCCGTAGAGCCGGTTGGTCTCCTTGACGTAGCGGTCGATCGCGTAGGGAATCTTCTCGGGCGCATAGGCGCTGAAATGATGGTTCTGCCCGGCCATCGGGCCGAGCCCGCCCATCTGCCAGAACAGCCATTCGGTCGCCGCGACGCGGCCGCGCAGGCTCTTGGGCAGGAGCTTGCCGGTCTTCTCGGCGAGGTAGAGGAGGATGGCGCCGGATTCGAAGACCGAGATGGGCGCGCCGCCATCGGCAGGCTTGGTATCGACGATCGCCGGCATGCGGTTGTTCGGCGCGATGCGCAGGAAGTCGGGCTGGAACTGCTCGCCCTTGCCGATATTGATCGGCACGATGCGGTATTGGGTGCCGGTCTCTTCGAGGAACATGGTGATCTTGTGCCCGTTCGGCGTCGGCCAATAATAGAGATCGATCATGTCGCTTCTCCTTCGTTGCGCAGATGTGGGACGGCGTGATCGTCATCGAGCAGCGCGAGGGCCGGTCGCAGCAGCCCCTCGAGCAGCGCGCGCTCGGGTCGGACGCGCGCCAGCACGCGGATGCCGATGACGACGGCAAGCAGCAATCGGGCGATATCGTCGGGATCGCGCCGCGCCGGCACGCTGCCGTCTTGCTGGGCGCGGCGCAGCAGGCGGGCGAAGAACGCCTCGAGCTCGCCGAGGCAGTCGGCGATGAAGGCGCCGAGCTCGCCGTCATGCGGTGCGACGTCGAGCGCCGAATTGATGAGAAAGCAGCCGCGCCGCTCGTCATCCTCGAGCGAACGCTCGACGGCGCCGGCGAGGAACCGGCGGATGGCTTCCTTGGGCGGCAGCGCCGCCTCGAGCGCGTCGCGGCGCTGCCGCGATTCGGCGAGATAATGCTCAAGCGCCCGGCGGAACAGCGAGCGCTTGTCCGCGAAGGCGTTGTAGAGGCTGGTGCCGGTGATCGCCATGCGCGACGCGAGATCGCGCACCGAGGTCGCCTGATAGCCGCCCTGCCAGAAGCAGGCGACGGCGCGGTCGAGGACCTCGGTTTCGTCGAATTCGCGCTGGCGCGACATGCTGGGATTCTCCGCCGGCCCCTGGGGCCGGCGGTCATCCTAGCAAATTATGTAACGACCGCTACAGAAAACACCGCGGCGCAAGCGACCTTAGAGGCCGCGCGGCCAGGCGAAGACCGTCGAAGCGGCGTCGCCACCGCGATCGGCGACGATCAGGGAGCGGAAGAAGCTGCGCAGCTCCTGCAGCAAGTCACGGGCGGTGCTGCGGCCGGCAAGGAGCGTGGTCATCGGATGATCCTCGAAAGTAGTCATATTGCGATGCACAATATGGCAGCCTTGCTGACCCCCGTCAACATATTCTGTATCTGGTATACCAGATATCTAGTTCCTGCATGTCAATCTACCGCTCATTGCGGCAGGTTGGGAGTGGCAAAACCGCGGCTCGCCAGGATGTGCTGGCCGTCCGTCGACAGGATGAACAGCGCCAGGCGATAGGCGGCGGGCGAGGCGTCGGCCATCACCGTGAGCCCGTAATCGGCGCCCATCGCGAGCGTATCGGGCAAGGCCACAACCTGCGCGCCCGGGGTCTCCCGCTGCGCCGTCAGCGCACTGGTGCAATAGCTGAGGAAGATGTCGGCGGCGCCTTGCGCGATCAGCGCGCCGTAGATCGTGCGCCCGGGCGGCGGCGCCGGGCTCGTCGGGCCGCCGGTGAGCTGGAGCGCTTTCTTGTCGAGTTGCTGGTAGGCGCCGGGCCTGATCGCCTCCGCCTTGCGGAAGACCTCCCAGGCGTAATCGCCCGACGGATCGGCTTTCGGCGTCGAGGTGCCGAGCCGCACCGCCGGATCGAGCATCCGGTCGAGCAGCGTCTCAGAGGTGACGGCGAGGCCCGGCCGCACCAGCGCGCAGAGCCGGTTGCGCGCGAAGAGCACTGCCGGGGCCGCGCGTTTCATGCGCGCCAGCGCCTCCGGATGCGCCATGTTGGCGGAGACGAAGATTTCGGTCAGCGCGCCGCCGGCGATCTCGTCCTTGAGCGTCCCGGAGGCACCGTATTTCGCCTCGACCCGGTCGCCCGACGCCGCCGTGAAAGCGCCGATAATGTCGTCCAGCGCTTCGCGCAGACTGCCGGCGGCGTGGAGCTGCACGATCTCCGCCGCCGCGGCCGGAAAGGACATGACGGCGATGAGCGCGACGAGCGCGAGAGGCCGCGCGACCATCACGCGGTCGGGTCGTCGGCGTTGGGATAGAACAGCTGCTCGCCGTTGATCTTGTAGCTGGCGATGGCGCGCTGTCCCTCGAGCGAGATCAGCCAGTCGATGAAAACCTGGCCCAGCTCCGCCTTCACCGTTGGATGCTTCTCCGGATTGACCAGCATGACGCCGTACTGGTTGAAGAGCCGCTTGTCGCCCTCGACGGCGATGACGAGATCGCCCTTGTTCTTGAACGAGAGCCAGGTGCCGCGATCGGAGAGGACATAGGCATTGGCGGCCGAGGCGGTGTTGAGCGCGGCGCCCATGCCCTGGCCGATCTCTTTGTACCAGGGCCCTTTCTCGGCGGCGATGTCGATGCCGGCCAGCTTCCAGAGAGCGAGCTCGGCGATATGCGTGCCCGATCTGTCGCCGCGCGAGATGAAGGCGACGCCCTTGCCCTTGAGCGCCTTGAGCGCGGCGACGATGTCCGTCGAGCCCTTGATGCCGGCAGGATCGCCCGCCGGCCCGATCAGCACGAAGTCGTTGTACATGACGGGATAGCGCTTCACGCCGAAGCCCTCGGCGAGGAATTTCTCCTCCGCCGACTTGGCATGGACGAAGACGACATCGGCGTCGCCGCGGCGAGCGGTGTCGAGTGCCTGGCCGGTGCCCTGCGCCACGACTTTCACGTCGATGCCGGTCTTGGCCTTGAAGATCGGCAGGAGATAGCCGAACAAGCCGGAATCCTCCGTCGAGGTGGTCGAGGCGACGACGATCGATTTGTCCTGCGCCAGGGCGGCGGCCCCGAACGACACACTGACGGCGACGGCAAAGAGAAAGCGGCGGCTGAGCATGTCGTAACCTCGGGCGTGTTGATCAGATGAGGAGGTCGCCGGCGATGAAGCGCCTGGCCTCGTCGCTTTGCGGCGTGTCGAAGAACGAAGCCGCCGCGGCCGTCTCGATGACGCGGCCGCGATGCAGCATGACGATCTCGCCCGCCAGCCGCCGCGCCTCGCCGAGATCATGCGTCGACATCACCACCTTGATGCCGCGCTCGACGACGGCGCGGATCACGTCCTCGAACGCCTTGGTCGCGGCGGGATCGAGACTCGCCGTCGGCTCGTCGAGAAACAGCACGGTGGGATCGCGCGCCAGCGCGCGGGCGAGGGCAAGGCGCTGCTGCTCGCCGCCGGAGAGGCGCCGCGCCGGACGTCCGCCGAGCCCATCCAGCCCGACCAGGCCGAGCAGCGCCGCAAGCCGTGCGTCGTGCTGGCTGCGTGGAATGGCGGCGGCCCTGAGCGCATAGCGGATATTGCCGGCAGCGCTGCGCCGGAGCATAGTCGGACG
>WNFC01026403.1_pt1 | contig 13622 bp, 13 predicted proteins | sample 5400541 | NCBI WGS metagenome assembly WNFC01 (sample SAMN13153342, study PRJNA577476) | soil metagenome | isolation source: 120 cm saprolite under Douglas fir tree site 2 hole 2 replicate 1 | place: USA:California | collected 2015-04-18
TGCAGCTGCGCGAGAAGCAGAAGGCGCGCCGCTACTACGGGCTGCTCGAGAAGCAGTTCCGCGGCTACTACGAGAAGGCGTCCCGCCGCTCCGGTGTCACGGGCGAGGAGCTGCTGCGCATGCTCGAGACGCGGCTCGACAACGTTGTCTACCGCCTCGGTTTCGCCGCGTCGCGCGCACAGGCACGCCAGCTCGTCCGCCACGGGCACTTCCACGTGAATGGGCGCCGCGTCAACATTCCGAGCTTCCAGGTTCGTCCCAATGACGTGATCACCGTGCCGCCCAGCTCGGCTGCACAGCAGGTGATCCGGGACGCCACCGATCTCGTGTCAACCGTCGCTCCGTGGCTGCAGGCCGACCACGACGGCCTCACCGGCAAGGTGTTGAAGCAGCCCGAGCGTGGCGAGATCGACACGCCGGTCCAAGAGCAGCTCATCGTCGAGCTTTATTCGAAGTAAGGGAAAGGGATTTCTTTGGCAACTCGCGCAATCGACTTTCAGATTCCGAAAATCGTCCACGAGGACGCGGACGACCATCGCGGAGTCTTCGTCATCGAGCCGCTCGATCGCGGCTTCGGACACACGTTCGGCAACTCTCTGCGCCGCGTGCTGCTCTCCTCCCTGGAGGGCGCCGCTGTCACCTCGGTGAAGGTCGAGGGGACGGCGCACGAGTTCACGACGCTGCCGGGCGTTCGTGAGGACGTGACCGACATCGTCCTCAACCTCAAGAACCTCGTGGCCCGCCTGCACGGCGACTCCCCGGAGGTCGAGGTGCACATCGCGGCCAAGGGCCCGGGTGCGGTCACCGCCGGCGACATCGAGGCTCCCGCGGAGCTCGAGATCCTCAACCCGGAGCTCGAGATCGCGAACCTCGCCGACCGCGGCCGTCTCGAGATGACGCTCACGATCGGGCGCGGCCGGGGCTACACGCCCGCCGAGCTCAATCGCGGGCCGCAGCACACGATCGGCGTAATTCCGATCGACTCGATCTTCACGCCCGTGCGCCGCGTCGCCTACCAGGTGGAGTCCGCCCGCGTCGGGCAGCGCACCGACTACGACAAGCTCACGCTCGACATCACGACCGACGGCTCCGTCGAGCCGAAGCAGGCGCTCGGCGAGGCAGCCGAGGTGCTCATCCGCCAGCTCGCGATCTTCACGGACATCGAGAAGATGGAGGGCTTCGGCGAGTCGGCACAGGCGGCCGCCGACGGTGTCGGCCCCGAGGCCGCGCTCGCGCACGGGATGGAGAACTTCCCGATCGAGGAGCTCGAGCTCGGCGTCCGCTCGTACAACTGCCTCAAGCGCGTCGGCATCGAGACGATCGGCGACCTCGTCATGAAGACCGAGAACGAGCTCGCCGCGATCCCGAACTTCGGCAAGAAGTCGATCGAAGAGGTCAAGGAGACGCTGCAGCAGCACGGTCTCAACCTCCGCGGTGACAACGGCGGCGGCGGCGGCGGCGGAGGCCTGGAGTAACGCCTTGCGTCACGCGCGGAAAGGCAAGAAGCTCGGGCGCGACTCCGCCCACCGGAAGGCGCTGTACGCGAACCTCGCGTGCTCGCTGATCGAGCACGGGCGGATCAAGACCACCGAGGCGAAGGCCAAGGCCGTCAAGCCGTACGCGGAGAAGATGATCACGCTCGGCCGCCGCGGCGATCTGCACGCCCGGCGGCAGGCGCTCGCCGAGCTCCGGACGCAGGAGATCGTGCACAAGCTGTTCGCGGACATCGCGCCGCGGATGGCCGATCGCCCCGGCGGCTACACGCGGATCATCAAGATCGGCCACCGGCCGGGCGACGCAGCCGAGATGGTGTATCTCGAGTTCGTCGACTACGACCCGGCCGCCGCGCGGAGCTAGGCAGACCCGACGATCGCGCTGACGACGGCGATCGCGACGCCGCCGAGCGTGACGGACGCGAACGAGCGGATGAAGCTCGTTCCGAAGAAGCGGTAGCGCAGGTACGCGAGCACGATCAGCTCGAAGCCGACGACGATGATCGCCGCGAGCAGTGCGACGTGGTACGTCGGGATCAGGAACGGCAGCGTATGCAGGATGCCGCCGATGAACGTTCCGACGCCCGTGATCGAGCCGCGGACGGCAGGGTTGCCGCGGCCCGTCTCGCTCCCGGTGTCCGAGAGTCCCTCCGAGAACGCCATCGAGATTCCGGCCCCGATCGCCGTTGCAACGCCGGCGATGAAGGCGTCGAACGGCTTGTGTGTGTGCAGCGCGATCGCGAAGATCGGCGCAAGCGTCGACAACGAGCCGTCGATCAGCCCGACCATCGCGGGCTGCACGCGCTGGAGCAGGAAGGCGTGCTGCTCGTCGGTCATGGCCTAGAGTATATCATCGCATGTGCAAACACATAGAGCATAAGGCACTCCTGACAAACGACGTCAGGGCCACCTGACGTGCGGCTGAGACTGACGATCGAGTATGACGGCACGCCCTTTCGCGGCTGGGCGGCGCAGCCGGGCCTGCCGACGGTGGAGGGCGCGCTCCACGCGGCGCTCGAAGCGACCTTCGCTTCCTACGACCGGCTGGCGGTTGCCGGGCGCACGGACACCGGCGTGCACGCGCTCGCGCAGGTGGCCTCGGTCGACGTCGAGGGAGGGCCGCCCGCGGAGCGGGCGGCGGCGGCGCTCAACACGCACCTGCCGGACGAGATCTCGGTCGTCGGAGCCGAGCAGGCGGCGGCGGACTTCCACGCACGCCACTCCGCGCGCTCGCGCAGCTACCGGTACCGGATCCTCAACCGTCGCGCACCGTCGCCCTTCGAGGCGCGGCGGAGCTGGTGGATCTCGCGCACGCTCGACGAGGAGCGCCTCGCACGCGCCGCCGCCTTGCTGCCGGGCGAACACGACTTTCGCGCGTTCACGCCGGCCCAGACGCAGCACCGGGTCTTCGTGCGCTCCGTCGAGCGCGCCGAGTGGATTCGCCGCGGCGAACATCTGGACTTCGAGATCACCGCCGAGAGCTATCTCCGGCACATGGTGCGGACGCTCGTCGGCACGATGCTCGAGCTCGAGCCGGAGGAGATCGAGCCGCTCCTCGGGGGGCGAGAGCGCAGCGAGGCCGGCCAGACCGCGCCGCCGTGGGGGCTCTACCTCGTCGCCGTCACGTACTGAGTCGGAAGGACGCGATCTCGCCGGGTGCGAGCTCGAGGCCGCCGCCGAGGTCGGCCTCCTCGTCGAGGCGGAGGCGGGTCGCCGTCACGCCGCGAAGTTCGAGGCGCTCGAACGCCGCGTTCGGATTGAAGACGCGCAGGACGAGGCCGTCGCCGTCCTCGGCGCCCTTCAGACAGCTGAAGACGACGTCGCCGCCGATCGCGAGCGGCGTGTCGAGCGGCTCGCCTGCGGCGAAGTCCGTGCGGTAGTCCTGGCCGGCGCGGATCAGCGCCGTGTTGGCGAGCCGGTCGCCGTCGAGCCGGAGCGCGTACTCGAGCATGTGGGTGCCGAGGCACTGGCCGTCCGGTGTCGCCACCGGCGGCCCGGCGCCGATCGGGCGCGTCGGCAAGCCGGGCGGCTGCGAGATCGCGCCGACACAGCGCAGCAGCGTCAGCCGCAGACCCTCGCGGTCGGCCTCGTACTCGGGTAGGCCCTTCGTGAGCAGCGCGAGCGGGCCGAGCGCGACAGTGCCGAGCGTGTGCGCGGTCGGAACGGGCGGCTCCGCCCACGGCGCGCGTGGCGCGGGGAGCTCGAGCGGCCGGCGCACGACCGCGAACTGGCTCTCGGCGCGGACGTATTGCTCGTCCGTCGCGACGGGGAAGTGCACGCGCAGCCGGTGGTCGCCGGCCGAGTTCTCGACCGACGTCCGGAGCTCGACGCGGTCGATGCCGTGGACGAGCCGCACAACGGTCAGCACATGGACGCCGGGCAGCTCCGCTTCGACGAGGAGCTCCGAGACGAGCGGCCCGCTGCGCAGGACTCGGGCACCGCGCGGTGTCGCGCGTACGACCGGGCCGCCAGGACAGAAGGTGTAGAGGTCGCCGACGTCGGGCTCGTCCTCGAGCGCGTGCAGGCCGGTGAAGCGCCTGCCGTCGCGCAGGTCGGCGACCGTCAGCGTGCCGTCGGCCTCCGCTTCGACGCGCAGCACGTCGTTCTCGATCGAAGACCCGTCCGCGGACGCGCTCGACGAGGCCTTCGCGCCCGTCCCGCTGGACGAGGCGTGCGCGCTGGTACGGCAGCGGGTTCACGAGCGCCGGGCCGCCCTCCTCGAGCGCTCCGAGCGTCCGTCCGAGCTGCTCGTAGCGCACGAGCATGTCGCGGTGAACCTCGTCGCACGAGCAGCCGCAGATCGAGTCGTGCGGGTGGTTGCGCAGGAGGTCGCGCCACGCGAGCTGGAGATCCGCAGCGGGGACGACGCCGCCACGCAGCGCCGCGATGGTCTCGACCGCGAGCAGTCGCCGCTCCGCCGCCTCGTTCGCCTGCTTCAAATAGATGCGCGCCGAGTTGACGCCGCGCAGCACGTTCTGCAGCCGGCTGCCGACGAGCTCGCCCTCGTACACCGGCAACTCGTCTGAGCGCGGGGCGAAGTCCGACAGTCGCCCGATGCGGAACGTGCACCCGTAGCGCCGCTCGAGCTCGGCACAGAGCTCGGGCAGCCTCGCCTCGATGGGGAGGTGATCGGAGCCGTTGGCGAGCAGCACGGTGTCGCAGCCTGCGCGCACGAGCAGCGCGCCGAAACGCTCGACGATCCGCTCGACCTTCGCCGCCGCGTCGTCGGCCGATTCGAGCCAGGCGAAGTTGTCGTAGTGCGGCAGCTGCTGGCAGGCGACGACCTCCGCGGGCCCGGCGCGCCAGCGGAAGACGACGCCGACCTCGTCGAGCTCGTCGCCGAGGCCGCGCGAGAAGAGGAACGGGCCGAGTCCGAAGCCCGCGAGCAGCTGCGGCAGCTGGGCCGTGTGTCCGAAGCTGTCCGGTTCGTAGCCGGCGGTCGACGGCTCGACGCCGAAGCGGCGACAGACGCCCCGCCCGAGCAGCAGGTTCCGCACGAGTGACTCGCCGCCGACGAGCAGCTCGTCCGGGAGGACGTACCACGGCCCCGCCTCGAGCCGACCGGCGGCGAGCAGAGTCCGCAGCCGTTGCTCTTCGCCGGGGCGCACGTCGACGTAGTCCTCGAGGACGATCGCCTGGCCGTCGAGCGTGAACGTCGGAAAGGCGGCGTCGCGCTCGAGCGCGTCGAGGACGCCGTCAACGACCTCACCGAGACGCAGCCGAAACGCTTCGAACGGGAGGTACCACTCGCGGTCCCAGTGCGTGTGCGGGACGACGAGATAGCGGAAGTCCGAGACTGTCGGCACTCCCGCCGAACCGTACCGCCGGCGTCGTTACGATGGCCTCCGTGGTGCGGTTCCCGGTCGTTCTGTTCGATCTCGACGGCACGGTCGTGGACTCGGGCTCGATCATCCTCGCCTCGATGCGGCACGCGACGCGTGAGGTGCTCGGGGAGGAGTACGCCGACGAGGAGCTGATGCAGGCCGTCGGCGGCCCGGGTCTCGAGGCGCAGATGGCGGTCTTTGCACCAGACCAGGTCGACGAGCTCGTGCGTGTCTATCGCGCGCACAACGAGCCGTTGCACGACGAGCTCGAGGCGTGCGCCGGCATGGAAAGCGTCCTCGTCCGCCTCCACGAGGAGGGCCGCCGGCTCGGGGTCGTGACGGCGAAGCGGCGCTCGACGGTCGAGCTCGCGTTCGCGCGCGTGCCGCTCGCGCATCTGTTCGAGACGATCGTCGGCGGCGACGAGACCGCTCGGCACAAGCCGGACCCCGAGCCGCTGCTGCTTGCCGCCGAGCGCATGGGCGCCGATCCGGCGCAGACCGCATACGTCGGCGACTCGCCCTTCGACATTCTGGCGGCCAAGGCGGCCGGCATGTACGCGATCGCGGTCACGTGGGGGCGCATCCACGACCGCGCGAAGCTCGAGCAAGTGGAGCCGGACGCGATGGTCGACAAGCCGGCGGAGCTGCGCGAATATGTCTAAGGCGGAGGCGCGCGCCGCAGAGCTGCGCGACGTACTGAACCGAGCGCTGATCGCCTACCACGTCGACGACGCACCGGTGATGGAGGACGCGGCGTACGACGTGCTCTACGACGAGCTCGCAGCCCTGGAGGAAGAGCATCCCGAGCTTGTCACGCTCGACTCACCGACGCAGCGGGTCGGGGCTCCCCTGTCCGACAAGTTCCAGAAGGTACGGCACCTCTCGCCGATGGGGTCGCTCGAAAAGGTGACGACCGACGAGGCGCTCCTGAAGTGGGCCGACGACGTGCGAAAGCGGCTCGGCACCGACGAGCCGGTCTCCTTCGTGCTCGAGCCGAAGATCGACGGCTCCGCGATCAACCTCCTCTACGAGCAGGGCCGCTTCGTGCGCGGCACGACGCGCGGCGACGGCATGCAGGGCGAGGACGTGACCCCGAACCTGCGTACGATCGGCGCAATTCCCCTGCAAATGGCCCTACCCGAGGGCGAGGAGCCGCCGCCGCTGCTCGAAGTCCGCGGCGAGGTGTACATGCCGCTCGAGGGCTTCCGCGCCGCGAACGAGCGGCTCGCCGCGGAGGGCAAGCCGACGTGGCCGAACCCCCGGAACGCGGCCGCCGGGTCGTTGCGGCAGAAGGACTCGTCGATCACCGCGCAACGCCCGCTCTCGATCTGGGTCTACGGTACGGGCCGCCGCGAAGGCGTCGAGCAGCTGACGACGCACTGGGAGACATTGCAATGGCTGCGTACCCGCGGCTTCCGAACGAACCCGTTCGCGGAGCGCCTCGAGTCGATCGAAGAAGTTGCAGAGCGGTGTCGCGCGTGGGAGCACCGCCGCACAGAGCTCGACTACGAGATCGACGGCATCGTGATCAAGGTCGACTCCTACGACCAGCAGCTCCGGCTCGGCGCGCTGCACGAGCGTCCGCGGTGGGCGCGCGCCTTCAAGTGGGCGCCGATGACCGCCGTCACGCGGTTGAACGAGATCCGCATCCGCGTCGGCCGCACCGGCAACCTCAATCCGTGGGCGCTGCTCGAGCCTGTGGAAGTCGGCGGCGTCACGATCTCGCGCGCCACGCTGCACAACGAGGAGGACATCAACCGCAAGGACATCCGCGAGGGTGACGACGTGATCGTGCAGCGGGCGGGGGACGTCATTCCGCAGATCGTGGGCCCTGCCGGGAAGCATCGGAGGGGCACGAAGCGGTTTGCGATGCCGACGCACTGCCCGCTCTGCGGCACCGAGATCGTGAAGCCCGAGGGCGAGGTGATGCACCGCTGCCCGAATCGCGCGTGCCCGTCGAGGGGGCTCGAGACGCTCAACAACTGGGTGATGGGCGCCGCCGACATCGACGGCGTCGGAGAGCAGACCGTGTGGCGGCTCTGGGATCTCGGACTCGTCCGGTCGCTGCCGGAGCTGTACCGGCTGACGGCGGAGCAGCTGCTCGAGCTCGAGGGCTTCGGCGAGATCAGCGCGAACAACGCGATCGCTGCGATCCAGGCATCGAAGGGCATCCCGTTCTCGCGCGTGCTCTTCGGGCTCAACATCCCCGAGGTCGGCTGGATCACCGCGCACAACCTCGCACAGCATTTCGGCGACGTCGACGCGCTGATGAACGCGACGCAGGAGGAGCTCGTCGAAGCGGAGGGAATCGGCCCCGAGCGCGCGGAGGCGATCGCCGAGTGGTTCCGCGACGAGGAGAACCGCCGCCTCGTCGCCGAGCTGCGTGAGCTCGGGCTGCGTTTCGTGATCGGCGAGGACGAGCGCCCGGTGGAGGGTCGGCTCACCGGCCAGACGTACGTCATCACAGGCACGCTCGAGGGCTTCACGCGCGAGCAGGCGAAGGCCGAGCTCGAGGCGCTGGGCGCGAAGGTCTCCGACTCCGTCTCCTCGAAGACGACCGGCGTGGTCGTCGGCGAGGAACCCGGCAAGTCGAAGGTGACGAAGGCCGAGAAGGCCGGCGTGCCGCAGCTGAGCGAAGCTGACCTGCTCGCGCTACTGGGACGCAGCTAAGACCGTCGCGAAGCGGTCCTGAGCCGCGCGCGCCCAGAACCACGAGATCGGCCAGCCGTTCTGGAGCACCGAGAAGACGTACCGGTCGCCGACGAATCCCGAGAGCGCCGACGCGTTGTTCGTCGAGCCGGTCTTCGCCAGCACGACGCCGGCGGCGACGGTGTGGCGCATCCGGTGCTCGAGCGTGCCGCTGCGACCTGCCACCGGGAGCGAGGCGAGCAGCTCGGGTCGGACGCCGGGATCGTTCCACATCGCCGTCAGCAGCGACACGAGCGCGTTCGCAGTGAACCGGTCGAGGAGCGACAGCCCTGAGCCGTCGACGAGGCGCACGCCTTCCATCGGCATACCTGCTTCCGTGAGGAGCCCGGCGACGACGCCGATTCCGGCTGCGGTGGTTCCGGCATCGGCCTGCACCGCACCGAGCTGCTTTACCAGCATTTCCGCGTCGAAGTTGTCGCTCTCGCGGTCCATCCAGCGGACGATCGCTGCAAGCGCCGGCGAGTCGACGGCGGCGAGCGGCACCGCGGTGTCGTCCGCGACGCCGTGCGCAGAGGTGCCCAGGATCTGAACTCCGGCGGCCGCGAGCGCCCTGCGGAAGAGCTGAGCCGCCGCGAGTGCCGGATCATCCGACGTCCTGCGTCCGACGCGCCCGCGATCGACGATCAACGCAGAGAGCGGCGGCGATTCCTCGATGTAGAACGCGGCCTTCCAACCGGGAGCCGTGCGCCGCGCGTCGAACCACGATTCGTCGGCGAGCACGCCGCCCGTCACGTTTGTGATCCCGTCGGCCCGCACCTCGCGCGCGAGCGCGCCGAGGTCAGACGAGGAGAGCGTCGGGTCGCCGTACCCCTTGAGCACGAGGTCGCCCTGCCACGTTGTGCCGGACTGCTGCCCTTCGCCGAGCACGTCGGTCTCGATCCGGAACGACGGCCCGAGCGCGGTCAGCGCCGCGTAGGTCACCGCCAGCTTCTCGTTCGAAGCCGGCAGGAGCGAGAGCGACGCATTGCGCGAATAGACGGCCTCGCCCGTCGACAGGTCGACCACTGAGGCGGCCGATGCGGACAAGCTGACGTGGGGAACGTGGAGCGCGCGCTCCAGGAGCGGTTGGAGCGAGCCGGGGCGAGCGGCCGCCGCAGCAGGCACGACGCATGCGGCGAGGACCGCCGCGGCGAGGGCGCGGGCGCGGACGGGCACGACGGAATCCAGTCTTCCCACGGGTGCCCCGAGCGTCAAGCCCTATGGGTCCGACCGGCTGCAAGATGAGCCGTCCGGCCCATACCGTTCTGACAACACGCGTCCGATAATCGAATTCCGTGTCCCGGGAGCCCACAACCACGCTCGAACAGATCGAACTGCTGCTGACCGCTCCCGCGAGCGGCGCCGAGGCGCCGACCCTCGCGCGCATGGAGGACACCCTCACCGAGGGCTATGCGCAGGCACTTGCGCTCGAAGCGGAGCGCTGGCGGCTCGAGCGGCGTCTCGGCGAGGTCGCCCGCACCGTCGAAGGCCCCGACGTCTCGAGCTTCGCGGACGAGCTCAGCGAGCTCGCTAGGGGCCTCACGCACGCCGACCGCGAGCTGACCCAGCTCCGCACCTTGCTCGGCTCCCTGCACGAACGCACCCGCAGCATGCGGGTCGCCGCAGAGGCTTTCTAGAGCCTGTGCCTGGACAACCGCGCGGCGACGGGCCCGACAGGCCCGTGCCGCCTCGCGCGTAGCGCCGCAAGGGCCGAAGGCGAACCCTGGCGCCCCTGTCGGAATCAGACGATTCCGCTACGGACGGCGTAAACCGCCGCTTGTATGCGGTTGTCGATCTGCAGCTTCATCAGGATGTTCGAGATGTGGTTCTTGACCGTCTTCGGGCTGATGTGCAGATCGGCGGCGATCACCGCATTGTCCTTGCCGTTGGCGATCAGCTTCAGCACCTCGATCTCGCGGTCTGAGAGCTCCGCTCGGATCGTGTTCGCGATCTCCGGCTGCGTGCTCGTCGCGCGCACGCGCTGCAACACCTTCGCCGCGATGCTCGGCGAGATGAGCGACTCGCCGTGCGAGGCGGCGCGGATGCCCGCCATGAGGTCCTGGATCGAGGAGTCCTTCAGCAGGTAGCCGCACGCGCCCGCGAGGATCGCGTCCATGACGTCGCTGTCCTGGTCCGAGATGGTGAGCATCACGACCCGGGTCAAGGGGGCGATCGCGGTGATGTGCCGCGTGGCGTCCACGCCGCCCATTCCCGGCATGTTCAGATCCATGACGACGACGTCGGGCGCGAGCTCCCGCACGATGCGCACCGCTTCGGCACCGGTTGCCGCCTCGCCGACAATCTGGACGCCCTGCTCCTCGAGCAGGTTGCGCAGGCCCGTGCGGAACAGGTCGTGGTCGTCGACGATGAGCACACGGAGCGATTCGGCTTGCCGCTCCTCGGCTGCTTGCAGCACCTCGCTCAGCTGCCTACCCCCTTCCTGGCTCCGCGAGTCTAGTCGAATGATCGGAAAATCGATCATTCGACTACGAGCGCGCACCGCGCGCTCCTCTTCTCGGAGGCTCGCGACTCACGCCCGAGTTGGTCGGGTCAGGAGAGGTCCGGGGCGCGTTCCGAGCGGGATCACGGACGGGTCGACCGCCACGACGCCCCAGCCGACGGGCATCCCGGTGGCGGTGTGCCCGGGCAGGGAGTAGCCGGTCGAGGTCACGGTGATCGTCCGGCCGCCGGACGCGGGCCCGGTCGTGGGGGCGGTGGGGGCGGTAGGGGCGGGCGTCGTGCCCGTCGGCGTCGTGGGCGTCGCGGATGACGCAAGCGCCGCGGACTGGAGCTGCTGCGACTTGATCTCGACACGCTGGACCGCGGCCTGGAGCCCAGCGATCTGCTGCGTCTTCAGCGCCTGCTGCGTGCGCAGGCGGGAGAGGAAGCGGACGCGCTCCGACTGCGCAGAGGCGAGATCGCTCGCCGTTTGCAGCGCAGCGGCCACGGCAGCCTTCAGCCGCGCCCGCCGTGCAGCCATCGTCAGGCGCAGCCGGCCGAGCCGGATCTGCGCGGCGCTCGTCGCTTCGACGACCTGCCGGCTCTGATCGGCCACGCGCGTCAGGTCGTCGATCGTCGTCACCGCCTCGTCGAGCGACTTCGCGCCGAGCACGACTGCGAGCGCGTCGGTCGAGTCGCCCTGCTCGTACAGCGTGCGCAGGTTCTGGCCGAGGAGCTTCCGCGAGCTCTGCAGCGTGTGCTGCGTCACCGACAATTGCTGCGCGAGCAGGGTCTGCTGCGCGCGCAACCGCGCGGACTGCGCCTGCAGCGACGCGAGTCGCGCACGCGCGTTCTGGAGCTGCGTATCGAGGGCGTAGAGATCGAGCAGCACGTGATGGGCCCGCGCGTCGAGGACGCTCGCCTGGCCGCGGAGCGTCGCCGCATGCCGCGAATGAGGTACGGCAGCGGCTGCAGCCGACACGACTGCGAGGACGAGCACCGCAGAAACGCCGGCGAGCCGTGCCGCGGATCTGGTCGTACAGCCGCTCAAAGCCGCGGGACCGTAGCATAGGAAAGCCCAGGATTTCACTACTTTGTGCGGACCGCGACCTCCCAGGTTTGGGGAGGTCTGAGCCGAAATTGCGGCACTTTTGTGCGCTTTGCGAAGTTGCAGGTGTCCGATACCCCTGGTAGCCTGCCGAACTTGTGACGTACCGGCCCTTCCGGTGCGCCTGCCGCAAGCGATTCTCGGGAGTCGGTTATTAGGGTTCTGAAGCGACAGGCGCCGGTGCTCATCCTCGTCGTTACCGCGGCTTTCGTCGCGGCCGGCGCAGCAACCGGCGACCCCTCAGTCAGCGCCAAGCAGGCCCAGGCGCAACAGGTCATGGGCCAGATCACGCAGCTCGACTCGAGCCTGCATCGCGCGCAGAGCGCCTACGAATCGGCGACCGTAAAGCTACGCCGGATCGAGCACAGCCTGAAGATCAACAAGGTCGCGCTGCACGCGGCGCGCGCGAACCTCGGGAGAGCGCAGGTCGCGCTCGCACAGCGGCTCGTCGCGATCTACACGACACGCGACGAGCAGTCGACCCTTTCCGTCCTGCTCGGCGCGCAGAGCATCGACGATCTCGTGAGCCGTATCGAGACGGTTCAATCGGTCTCCTCACAGGACGTTGCGGTGATGAACCAGGTGATCTCGTTCAAGCACCAGGTCACCGCGTACCAGCACGCGCTCGTCAAAGCCCACGTCGACCAGAAGCGACTCGTGGCGCAGCGCGCCGCGGCGAAGGCGAGGATCGGATCGCAGCTCGCCCGCCAGCAGAGGCTGCTCGCGTCGATCAAGGGCGAGATCGCACATCTGGAAGCGGTCGCGCGGGCGCGCAGCCTGTACCTCGCGCGCCAGGCGCAGGCCCGGCTCAGCGCTGAGCAGGCGGCGAACCAGCTTCAAACCCTGGACAGCCTCGGCGCCTCCGCTGCGACGCCGGACGGCTCGGTCGCGCCGCCGTCGCAGTACACGGGCGTCGTCGCGATCGCCATGCGCTACCTCGGGGTCCCCTACGTCTGGGGTGGCTCGAGCCCGAGCGGCTTCGACTGCTCCGGTTTCGTCGCCTACGTCTACGCGCAGGTCGGCGTCTCGCTGCCGCATTACACAGGCGCGCAGTGGAACGTCGGCGTCGCGGTCTCGCGCGGCGACCTGCAGCCGGGCGACCTCGTCTTCTTCGACGGGCTCGGCCACGTCGGGATCTACATCGGCGGCAACGAGTTCATCCATGCGCCGCACACCGGCACCGTCGTCCAGATCTCGAGCCTCTCGGGCTGGTATGCCGACACCTACGTCGGCGCCCGCCGCATCGTCTAGTACATCCGGCCGTAAGTTTGGTGGGTTATCCGGCGGATGGATCGTCGTTCGTGGCAAGGACGCAGGGAGCCTCGATAGCCGCTGCTATCGGGGCGACTGAATCGCATGAAGAAGGGCCTCCCGCGGAGGCATGCTCCGCGCGTCCTCTACGAGACGAAGGGAGGCCCACGTCATGTTGTACGTCGGAATGGATCTCAGCCGCAAGCGACTCGACTTTGATGCCCGCCGGCCGGGCGGGGAGTTGCAGGAGCGCGGCGCGGTGCCGCCCGACCTGGACGGGCTCGCGAGGCTCGTCGGGCGACTGGGCGATACGGAGGTGCTCGCGGTCGTCGAGTCGATGAACGGCGCCCGCTTCGTCCACGATCAGCTCGAGCGATTCGGCTGGGACGTGCGGATCGCCGACGCGGTCAAGGCGAAGGGGCTGGCGCCGCTGGCCTGCAAGACCGACAAGATCGACGCCTGGGTGCTGGCCGAGCTCGCACGCCGCGACCTGATCCCCGAGATCTGGCTGCCCAACCCACGCGTGCGGGCCGAACGCGAACGCGCCCGCTTCCGGCTCCACCTCGTCCGCCACCGCACCTCGCTGAAGAATCGAGTGCACGCGATCCTGATCGCGCACGGGATCCCCAACCCGAGCAGCGATCTCTTCGGCGCCGGCGGCCGGCGGCTGCTCGACCGGCTCGCGCTGCCCGAGCCGTGGCGCTCCACGACGCAGGCGAGCCTCGCCCTGATCGACACCCTCGACGCGCAGATCGACGCCTGCGAGCGCGAGCTGCGCAGCCTCGGCGCCGACCACCCCGACGTGCCGCTGCTGATGAG
>WNFC01008580.1_pt1 | contig 13621 bp, 15 predicted proteins | sample 5400541 | NCBI WGS metagenome assembly WNFC01 (sample SAMN13153342, study PRJNA577476) | soil metagenome | isolation source: 120 cm saprolite under Douglas fir tree site 2 hole 2 replicate 1 | place: USA:California | collected 2015-04-18
GGTTGGGAAGGCAGTTTCTATCCTCCTGGCATGAAATCACGCGATTTTCTTTCATACTATGCCACTCAGTTTCCCACTGTCGAAGTGGACTCTACATTCTATGGATGTCCTTCAGCGAGCACGGTCAACAATTGGTCCGCTCGGACTCCCGAGGACTTCATATTCTCCGTCAAAGTTCCGCAGATCATAACGCATGACAAAGCACTAGTGGACTGCGATGCCGAATTCGAGGAGTTCGTGAAAACAATGGATATCCTCGGGCCAAAGCTTGGTCCGATGGTCTTTCAGTTTCCGTCCTTCGACCGCTGGAAATTCCCGAAGCAAGATAGCTTTCTCGGTGTGCTCACACCCTTTCTGAAGAAGCTTCCCGCCGATCACAATAGTGTAATCGAGATACGAAACAAGACTTGGCTTGATGCAAGATTCGCGGACGTGCTTCGGGAGCACAACGTTGCTTTGGCACTGACTGACACGTCGTTCATGCCGAGACCGTGGGAGTTAAAACAAAAGCTCGATCTGGTTACAGCGGACTTCGCTTATGTTCGCTGGCTTGGAGACCGCAAAGAAATTGAGAAGCAGACCACGACGTGGGACAAGACCGTCATCGACCGCACTAGCGATTTGAAGAATTGGGTTGATCTCCTCAAGCAGATGGCGAACAGCAAGAAGATTCGGAAACTATTTGCTTATGCCAACAATCATTACGCCGGGCATGGGCCAGGGACGGTCAAACTGTTCATGGATTTGTGGGACAAGAAACACTGTTAGGAGTAAACCGAGTAGGTTAATATCACACTTACGTCTCACCAGTTAAGCTTGAGGTATTTGACTTCCAGGAATAACATGAGGTTAAATGCGCCTCACTCAATGAGCGACGGTGTGAGATGAGTGAAACCGATGGAATGGCAATTCCTCTGCCGGATGGAGAAGGCGTTGTAGCCGGACGACGACGAGCGTACGTGGCTCAGCAAATTGCGGACAGATGGGCACAGCTCGTCGGCCTCCTTTCTGGACTCACTTTCAGTTCGTTCTTGGATCGGTCTGTGAGACTACTTAGCGGCTTCATGATCGCGTCTCCGATCTATATCTTCTCTCACTATTTGCGCCAGGGAGTGCTGTTCGTTTCGCCACCTCTCTTGTTCATGTTTTTGGCAGGGGTCACTGGATTGGTTCTTCCACCACGCGGACAGGCCGTGGAGGAGTCTTTGTATCAAGGTGGTGGCCTCAAATGACGATCTTGCTCATCATCATCGCAGCGCTGTTAGTGACCGGCATTGTGGTGATGATTGTGCTAGTCATCAGCAAAGATACTTTACGGGCTGCTCTGGCATCCCTTGTCGCCTCTTTGGTGGGAGTCATTGCTTCCCAACATGCGCCGGAGCTTAGTGGAGATGCGTCCATTAATCTTACCTTCGGGAGTTTTGGCTCCATTACCGGGCACCTCATAAGAATGAACACTGCGAAACCGCTCTCTCTTTGGATAGCTACTTACGCTTGTCTCGGCATCCTGATTCTTTATATACTCCATCGCATCAAATAGCATTGCGAAGGCGCTTGGTCAAACTGTTCATGGACTTGTGGAGCAGGAAAAAGTAAGCTGGTTTCTTCCGATTCTCCTATCTCCTGCCACCCTCGACAATGGCGGGACTGTCGGAGGTCAAGCGATTTACGTCCTGGCATTTGGTGCGCCTGTTAAGTTTTTCTTCGACGGAACCAATCTTAACTAACTGAAGCATGGCCGGACGGCCCGGACTTAGAATTCTCGCCATCTCGACCCGACAATTATTTGCCAATATTAACGAACTGGAAGCACTGTCCCTGGTTCTTAAAACCGAAGGTCTGCCAGCCATCGCTACACTGCGCTGTGCTCGTAGCTGGCGTCAAAAGATACGCCCGGAACTTGTCGTTAACTAGTCCGTAGCCTACAATTTGTCCACTATTGTTAATGTCAAAGGCCCAACTCAGCTCCCAACCAGAACCCGAAGGAATCAGCGCATTCAAGTCGGCCATATTCCCTCCCTCGTAAAGGAAGGCACGCTGGCGGTATTGGATGCATACGCCAGATGAACATGGAGCATTATATGGAACCCACGTGGTTCCGATAACTTGCTGCTGGTCGTTAATAGCAGCGGCAACTGTTTGCGGGCTGCCGAGGGAGCCGATATCGGTGACGACGCCATCCGTATAAAGAAAGGCATGGAAGGCGCTCTTATCCGCAATAAGAAAGTCCCCGACGACTTGACCACGATTATTTACGTCTCTCGCATAGCTTTCCGTTCCCGATTGGAAAATGTCTGTCGTGACGCCCTGGCTGGAGACAAACGCGGTTGCAGTACCGTTAAATTGAGGAGACGCGAAGCCAACAATCACGCCTTGATCGTTGCGATATCTGTCATTGCGCCGTTGCTATACAGGAAGGCGTGTCGAGTAATAGGGTCGATATAAGAGTAGCCGACCGCATCCCCCAGATTGTTGATGGAAGTAGCCACTCCATTAAACCCATAGGAAGTGACACCCCCAAGTGAACCGAGGGAAGCAAGGTTGCCTGTTCTACTGTCAAATACTGCGGGAGAGTAAATGCCACCAAAAATACTGCCACTGCCAATTTGACCAAAGTCGTTGATTTCAGTAGGTCCCACGGTCTGTATGCTCTGGCTGTTAAGGGGGTAGAGATCAATCATTCGACCTTCGCTGTAGAGAAAGGCGTGAGTTGACACATCCCCTGTTATCCTCGATGCTCCAACAACCTGCGCGAGCCCGTTAATTGCATAGGCAAAACTTTCCGTGCCGCCAAGAGTGCCAAGGTCAGTGACAAAGTATCCCCGATTTATGGCGGCGCCAGGAGACGCGGTCATGATGTAGTTGTCAGTTGCTCCTTGAACTGCTGTATTGCCGGTTCCGACTTTGGAGAGCAACCTATGCCCCAGTATCGCCTCGGGGTTAGGAAAAATGAGAGGGCTCTCACGTGAATCCTGTCGAAAAACTCCGTACGCGGTTATGTCACGGCTTGACGTCGAATTTGAAGCGTTGGGGTTTGCGCTAGTCTGGGCGTGGAGAGCCGAGGCGGCACCGACGAACAGCACTACCGCCAATAGTTCGACTCTGTGAAATGATAAGAAGCGTTTCATGGGGTTGTCCTCCTGACATCCGAGAATTTTTGGAGGATGCAAGGGCCGACCTGGGGGCACATTCGAAGCGCCCTTAGTGAAAAAGAACACCGCGAATGCGACAAGAGTCTACCATGAGGCCATATTCACCCGTGGCTGGCGTCACGCCTCAAAGTGACGGTAAATCGGGTTACCGCAGAATTGGTTTCAAACTCACGGTGTGATGAGGCCACTGACGGCTGATCGCCTACACGGACTTCCGGGCCGACTTCTCGCTCCTGCTCATAGCCGGCTTTTCCGAACCAAACCACGCAGCGCCTGAGCCTGGGCGTCTTCGACACCACGCGCTTTAAGCGGTGGGCTTTGGAGACAGAAAAGCTGGGCATTCTTTCAACCACTCGTCTACAAATAGTGATGGCAGGCCCGGATTAGTTTCATTTTGAAATACGAAATGATCAACCGCTCGCAGTTGAAAGTTGCATCGAGCTTCTTACTCCTGGTAAGTCGTGCCAGCTCAACTGGTCGCCGCAACACTCGTCTGAAGTTTACTTGCAGGGGTCTGGAATCCTACCTTTACCAAATCCAGTCTTCCGAGTCCTCATGTCGATCAGCAGATGCATTGTCCGTTTGAAGGACAGCCACGATACCGAACATAGTGTGGTTGTCTACGCAGAGTCTCTATATGAAGCCGTTGTTCGCGGGTTGAATCTTTTGGGAGATGTAGGATGGGAATCCGACACGAACGAAACGATAAAGCGAGTTGAAGTTGAGATTCACCAAGAGCCGACCAGACATATTGTTGATGTTCCAAAGCTCTTGAAGTGGGTTCAAGAAGACGCCGGGTATCCGGCGCAAGAAACCAGGAAAGCAAAGTTGCGGAAGTTACTCAACGCGCAGTAGGTTCTCTACTCATTGGGAAAATGCATGCACTCCACAGCCCGCCTGCGCAAAGCCGATGCTCGCGCCTCGACTGATCTGCGCACGCCTTCAGCGTCGAGTTCGCCACGTTCGAGAAGTTCGAGTATCTGGTCTGTGGTCAGGGTAAAATCTTTGCCCACCGAGAAGATTATCTCTCCATTGGCGGCTTGCATCGGGAAACCCACAGCCATTCCATGTCGCCGCAATAGGTGGACAGCCCTCACAATATCGTTTGTTCTCTCTGCGTAATTGCTCACGACAAGCTCTCCGAAATGACATCATTGCGGAAATGGAGGGAACAGTCTAGGGGAAGCAGGACGGTCCGCTCACAGGTTTCCCACAGCTTCTCCACGCCCCTGCGCCCACGCCGATCCGCGACGTTTTCTGTCGATCATAATTGTTGATGCACCGTATAATTCAGGCGGTTATGAGTGGCCTATCCAGCCATCTCGACAGGCTTCTTCAGCGGCTCGAAAGTCTTGGGCTTCACCAGACATCGCGGGAGGTGCGGATCGTCGAGATTAGTCAAATTAGTAGCGTCTCGGCGGATGGCACATATCATGTTCGGCGAGACCAGCTTCGCAAACCCGTGGAGTACGAAAGTAGGTTCGACGAGCTATTGGCGACGGGTTACTCCTGGCTGAATATGTCGCCCTGTGGCGTCCACGATGGATCGCTGATTGTAATGATTGAGGTTCCGGGTCCAAGAACGCTCTATCCCGGATGCTTCACATCGGTGAATACGTCTTGGCGGACTCCACCCGATGGGGCCGAGTGGAATGTCGCTGGGCTTCTGACGATTGAATAGCCGCTGCCCACCCTGATGCCGGTTTACACCTGCTAAGAGTGCATTTATGGACTTCGCGAACGTCGGAGATTGAAATGAAATACTACACCTATATTTCTGATGCCAAAGTTGACATGCTGTTCCCACAGGTTCCACACGATGTCAAAAAGAAAGTAGCTACCGAATTCGGGATCGATCTGAAGTTCTTGTCCGCTAAACGAAAGGCAGAAGCAGAGCCAGAGGAGAATCGAATTACACGACTTGAGGTGGTCGCTGAGTTCATTCGAAATTCTGGAAAGGTCGGCTCTGTTGACGCGCCCAATGAATACATATCCGATACTTTGCAATTGCGCACGGCAAGAATTGAGGAATTTTTGTATCTCACGGGGCGTACCGAGAAGACTTCTTTCGGTATGGGAGGTTCTTTACAACACGTCATCGGAAGTGCAGCGAAGTCAGAGTTGCCTCAATCCGTTGCTGGGGTCATGTTTAATAGTCTCCGAAACTTTCTGAACGAAGAGTCACCGGAAACGCAGGCCAGCAGAACCTTTTTGGACATCTTCATGGCCGTGGCCGACTCGCACAATAAGTGGATTCAAGGACCGACAGAAAATCTTGAATTTTTGGCAAAGCGCCTTTGGTACGAGTCCTGGACATCCACACGTTCGCAGGAGTTGCGAGCGCTGTTGGCAACGCCTTTGTATGTCGCCAAAGCTGACTAATCCCCTTTTTCCAAGACCATGACGAAACTTTCATTCGAGGAAAAACTTATCGAGGTCTGGCGGCAAGCCCTCGTGGAAAACGCTAAGACTGTCAAAGTAGGCAGAGAAAGTTACCCTGTTCGCCGGACTCCAAAGCGCGGTTTGCGACAGGTGGATTTCGTTTTCGACGGAAACGAGATTCGAGGGTTGGAGCAGAATCCTGAAACTAAATCCCGTTGGGCGCAGTTGGCGCGATCAGGCAAAAAGGTTATGCAGTTCCTGAGCGAAGGCCGATACGTGGCGAACGTGGTGGATGGAAAGGTGACACGCTACGGTAGAGCACGGTGATAACGCCCACTTCCACTCGACCACGCCATAGTCATCTACCCGCCTCAACCGTGATTTGCCCCGGAGCATCCGCAATCACTTCAGGCACGCCACGGTACTCTGTGATCTTTCCTGTGACACAAATTCGTTTTTCGCTGTACTCGACCTCTGGCCTGCCAAACTTGCTGCGACTGGCAGCCTTTGCAAATAGCACCTCTAGTTTTCATTTGTTGCGCTCAAGCTCACTCCTGCGATAAAGGTAGTACACGAGCGTCCGCCTCCTGTTCCCTGATGAGGTCATCTGATGGACATCACTGAGATCGGAGAGAAATTCGACAAGGCCAAGGGAATAATTATCACCTGGTTTTCGATTCTTACTCGGGGACCAGGTGCGTTCAAACAAATCGAATTGGAGAAGAGTTCCACACTCTTCTACGCTCTTAAATTCATGCTCTACATGGCCTTTGTGGATGTTCTATTGCACATCCCAACTGCGGCTAAAGGGGGAGCCACGATTGGAAAAGTTTTCTCCGAGCCTCTCCTGGTCGCAGAGACTTATATCGAATACTTGATGACTGGTTTCATACTCTACGGCTCCATGAAAATCCTCGGGGGCAAGGGAAGTCTGCAACCATGCATTGCCGCGTACTGCTTTCTGAGCGCTTATTTGCCCATCGTCAGCTTTTTCATGTTGCCAACACAGACGCTCATTATTCCTGGCATAGCGAAAAGTGCGGAGCCCCTTGTGGTTATTCGTGGAATATTCGATCAAAGGCATCAGTTATCGACTTGGGAGCTTTCTGGCTTCCTATTGTCCTTCCTTCTCACGACTCCGGTATTTGTGGTGTTCTTTACGGGGGTGTTTCGCGTTTTTCGTATGCTTCACGAACTCGGCAGGACTCGGGCAGTCCTTGCATTTATCCTGGGTTTGATCTGCTCCGTACTCATACTCGCATTCTTTCTAGAGCCCTTCCTTAGTAGGATTTTCCAGACTGGAGTTCCAGCATGGATTCTGCTTATGGCCCAGCAGATGGCCCATCGCTGAGGTATTTTCCCTAACCTAACTCTAAGGCTCCTTAGCAGAAAACGAATTCACAATCGTAGGCCACCGCGCATCGATCCGTTCAAGGATGAAACACAGCATCATCGATAACATGATCCACGAAGAATCCCTTCGCCATGTTCGGTTTGTTCGCGTCCAAATCGATGAGCTTCCGCGCAGCCAATATTGTTGCAGCAAACAAAATGGCGAACTTTCGTTCCTCGGTCACGCGGGAACTCCTGCATTTTGTGGAATGAAACTCAGGTGAGAGAAGCGGGGAAGGCGGTTTACTTTTTCTGGTCCCACAAAGTCCATGAAGAGTTGGCGAACCTAATGGCTGACGAGGATTGCAGCTATCGATGAGCCATCTTCTTGGCAATATGCAGAATCAGCTTGCGATCTTCCTCGTTGACTTTGCCTAGTACGCGGCGTAGCTTGCTCAGAAATCGCGCATTCTTACCGGAACTGCCCCAAGCGTCTTTGTCAGATGACTTGAGCTTGAGTAAATCTGGTACCTGAGGAGGCTCTTCGCCTTCGTAGAAGAGTTGATAAAGTGGGACTTCCAGAGCCCTGGCCATCTTCTCCAGGGTTTCGATGGCCGGGACAGTATGACCATTTTCGACCCGAGAAATGTAACAACGAAGCAAGCCCGTGCGCTTTTCGATGTCGCCCTGGGAGAGCTTCTTTTCCTCACGAAGATCGCGAAGCCGGTCGCCGATAATCATGACCGGATTATTCCATTGAGGTGCTCGTGAGGCAAGCAGTTAGATTGATGATTCGGCCCGTAATCACCTTGACTCACATTAGGGTCCATTTCCCGTCTCCTTACCGGAATGCCGGGCGAGAGTCTGCCCGCATGAAGACTTACTGCACGTTAAAGGGGTAAGTTCCTATGCTCTGGAGGCCATCCGCCGTAACCGATAGATAGTTCCAACCGCTCGGCGTCAATTTGGGCAAGGTAACGACAATTTGTGTGTCACTCCAACTGGTAGCAGTCAATGCCGTCCAAGTATTCGACACGGACTGAAGAATGACATAGCCGCTTCCTTGCGTCGGACCAAAGCCATTTCCATTGATCGTCAACACGGTTCCGGTTGGGCCAGACGTAGGCGAGTAGCCCGTGATGGCAGGCGGGATGCCGACAGTGAAGGGGTAAGTACCAATGGATTCCAGACCATTGACCACGACGTATAGAGAGACCCTGCCGAGCGGCATATTCGTTGGGACCGGCACCGTGATTTGTGCGTCGGTCCAGTTGGTTGCGGGCCAGCCAAAAAAGGCATTGTTCACACCGGACTGGACGAGGACGTAGCTTCCAGCTTGCGTTGATCCGAAGCCCGTACCGTTGATTGTTACAACCGTCCCCGCATTGCCGAACCCCGGCGAGTAGGTTCTAATTGCCGGTGGTATCCCAACTGTAAATGGAAATGTGCCAATGGATTCCAGACCCTTGACCACGACGTATAGAGAGACCCTGCCGAGCGGCATATTCGTTGGGACCGGCACGGTGATTTGTGTGTCGCGCCAATTGGTCGCGGGCCAGCCAAAAAAGGCATTGTTCACACCGGACTGGACAAGGACGTAGCTTCCACCCTGCGATGCTCCAAAGCCAGTTCCGTGGATAGTGAGTTCCGTTCCTGGGTCGCCGTAGCCCGGGGAATAGGTTGAGATCATGGGTGGTATGCCGACCGTGAAGGGGTAGGTTCCGATGTCATCTAGATGGTTGACCGTAACATAGAGATAGACCAAGCCGAATGGCGTGTTGTTTGGTACCGGCACAACAATGTGAGTGTCGCTCCAACTGGTCGCGGGCCATGTCGTGTAGGTATGAATATCTATCGGTGAGTGAGCTGAGACATAACTGCTGCCTTGCGATGCCCCAAAGCCAGCTCCGTAGATATTAAGCTCCGTTCCCGGGTCGCCGTAGCCCGGGGAATAGGTTGAGATCGTGGGTGGTATGCCGACCGTGAATGGGTAGGTTCCGATGTCATCTAGATGGTTTACTGTAACGTAGAGGTAGACCTTGCCAGTTGGCATAGTCCTTGGGACTTGCACGACGATCTGTGTGTCGCTCCAACTTGTGGGCGTCCACCTAGTCCAAACATCTGGTGGCGTGCTCACGACAGAAACATAGCTGTTGCCCTGCGATTGTCCAAAGCCAGTTCCGTGGATAGTGAGTTCTGTTCCTGGGTCGCCATAGCCCGGGGAATAGGTTGAGATCGTGGGTGGTATGCCGACCGTGAACGGATTCCAGCCGGGGCTGTCCTGTTCGTTGACCTCAACAATAAGGTACACCTTGCCGAGCGGCATGTTGTTCGGCACAGAAACCACAATCTGAGTGTCGCTCCAACTTATCGCGGGCCATGTCGTGTAGGTATGAAAATCTGACGCCGAGAGAACTGAGACATAACTGTTCCCTTGCAAAAATCCAAATCCCGTGCCGGAGATCGTCAACACGGTCCCAGGCAATCCAAACAGTGGAGAATAGCCGAGGATTTTTGGAGATGCGGTTGTTCCGGGTGAAGGGCCTCGCCTGGGGGGACGTGCCGGACTCCGCTCTACCCTTCGTTGAGCAAGTGACTCACGGGGCGTCGGGTTCTCTTGAGGTTTTGGTGCGGGTTGAACGCAGGGGGCGACTAAAGCTAGAAATGCACCGAGCTTAAGGAAAGCTCTCTTCATATTCCCTCCGATTACAAGTAGAGCCAGCGACTCGAAATTGGTTCGGCCTGGTCTGACCGTCGTCCAGAGATCGTCGGGCGATAATCCAGATGATCCAACTCCAAAAACTCGCAATCAAAAGAAAGGGCGCGATTGCGAAGCAGAATGTGTCCTTCGACTGCGAACTCATCGCATCCAAGTGCCGCACGTAGCACTCCATTGATGAAACTCAATTAAGAACATCGGAACTGCTGTGAATTGAGGTTGTTTGAAACCCAGCGGCAGCACTTTAGGTAGGTCGATTTCGAAGATTATCCCGAAGTGGGGCCCGGCTCTGGGAATACATCCCATTCCTGAATAAATTGTTCGCGAGTTGCGCACCCGCGAGTGGAACGCGCAACCTCTTCGACGGTGAAGCCGAATGAGGAGTTCCCGAACAGATTCGCTTACAACTGATTTCTCACTGCTTTTCTGGCATCGACATTAACTTGTATATGCCAAGCTCACCGTTCACGATCATCGAGCACAAGGATTCCAGGCCAGATTGGTTACTGTTACCAAGCTTTCGCCGGGAACGTCCGTGTTTCTTCGCTAAAGCAGTTCCATTCCCACGAATAATTGAAGTTCTGAGAACATTCTTCATTCCTTTTTGTCTATGCGAGATCATGCGTCTTCCCCCTTATTGGATTAACCCCCAGAGCTACCACCCTGGAAAGCGTGGTATCAGTGCGTGACTCACCGAGCGGATCGTTCATTTGATCGAGGCCATCATTCCCAATTCGGGAAAACCAGAGGGTCGGAGTTTCTTACGGACCAAAGTAGTTCTCGGACCCTACCCCTCCTAGAATCAAGTTGGTCTATCAAACGATGGAGAGATTCGGAATCGAATTCATACCACTCGGGCGGGATTGCCTTGGCAATGTCAAGAAGCAACGGCGCATTGATCTTCGCCTCAAGGGCGTCCAACCAAGGCTGAAAGGTTTCAATTCCTCGCACTTGCTCGTAGACTACTTTGCGGTCGTACAGATTTTGTCGCGGCTTATCCGGGAAATTCCATTCTCCGCCGTGGAAGCAGAAGCCCTGGTCGATCATCCACCCGTCATAACGTGTGTCGCCTTCTCGGCAGCCAAAGATGACTTGCCTTGGATCGGTGTTGCATGTCCACAGGTCGAAGACGAGCATTCCAACGAAATCTTGCAGGTTCCTTGCACTTAATAATTGTTTATCGGGCAAAGAATTAAGAACGGTCAGATGATGGGGGTTTCCAGGATAACGCGAGCCGAATTGAAGACCCGAGTGACACGGAATTCGAGTTAGATGCCCCCTCATATATCCAGTCCAAGCTCGCTCAACGTGTAAGTCTGGTGTCAGCCGAATCAAATCCTTATCAACTTTGATGATCGCCACTGCCGGTGTGCGAAGCCCTAGTACTGCAGCCAGCTTGGTTCCGAGGAATTCGTTGACCAAGACACGGCGGTGTTGGGGGTTATTTTGGAATTTAACGACGTAGTAGTTCTCGTCCGAACACCGCATGAGGTGCGACTGAGCCCCGCCACGCATTCGCCGGATGTGCTCGACAGCACGCAGTGTGCGAATAAATGCGTTACGAAATGATCCGGCAGCACTTCCGACCGGGGAAACCCCGGAATCGGGAAGGGGCAGGATCACAGAATTCACCGCGTCTTGACGGGTGGGTGGAATGACTCCCCCTAACAGACTTCTGTGATTCAAATTGGTACAGCCTGCGACCACTTCATGTATTATGTTGGTGCCTATTGCAAGTCGGTAGATTATGTAAGGGATTAACAGACGTTCCGTATTAGTGACTATGGAGGAGCTGGGACATGATTCTGGAAGGATAGGGTGTGCTTCTACACGAAGCGGGCGCAGGCGTGGCGTTTGGCAAAGGCAAGACGAACGTCCGCCAGACACACAACACAATGAGGTGCCCCAAGACGATCCAGCAGCAGAAAGCCGCATTCGGGACAAATGGAAATTATTAAGGACCCGCATTGGGGGCACGCTACCGGCGTCTCAGTAGACCGTCCAGTTTCTCTGTCATGGAGTTCGATGCTGTATTCACACTGAAGATTTGAACAGAGCGCGTAGGGCATTTCCTTTCCTTTAGAAAACGACAAATTTATTTTGCACCGCGTATCGGACGAGATGCACTATCGAATGAATATCGAGCTTCCACATGATCCTGCTCCGGTACGTTTCAATGGTCTTAATGCTTAGGATCAGGCTGGCCGCAATTTCTTTGTTACTCTTGCCTTCAGCAAGCAACTGGAGAACTTCACTCTCTCGTTTGGTCAGTTTATTCCCGTGCGCTGGCGTAAGGAGGCCCCCACGTAACTGAGAGTCTTTTACGCCGGCAGCGAAGGTATGTCAACAAAATAAATCAGATTCAGTAGTACTGTACGGGTATCTGATTCGCTTGACACGTCTACTGTAAGTATGTAGATTCCTTATTCGGAAGGGCGTTCCGTCATATCCCACCATCCTCTGAGAGGGAAGCTAGGAGATGACCCCCAAGGAACGCCCTGCTTGCTGCAATCACGAAGTCAAACGAGCAAGAAGAACTAACAGGAAGGGATTGTCTCCATTGATTCCTCGCATTGATAACGTTGCTTGACGGACGGGACGTGGCACGGTACAAAGCTCAGACTCCTGGCTCGTCCAAAATACAGTCTGGGCCACTGGCCGCTTCGACTTGGCGTTTTCCTTCTCTAATTCTTTGAGTTGTTTGCTAGGATTTTCACTCGACTGCTGAATATCTGATAGTCCCTAAACTGGCCGCGACACCAGAAGATGTGCTTCTTGTAGCGAGCCACCGTAAAAATGGTCAGAGGAACGCGCAGAAGAGGCTCATTCTCCCGCCTGAACCACCCGTAGGTAAGGACAACGTGAACGTCCTCCCATCCTCGATAGGCTTTCAATTTGTCAGAAAGATCTAAATGCTCCGATATACGAACTATGTTCGTATCCTCGTCCGTCCAAACTTCCCCGTAACATGCGACGGGGACAGCATTGCCGATTGTGAAGAAGAAAAAATCTTCGACGGGTTCAAAGGGACACAAGTTATCTTCTACGCTGGCGTAATACTGAAAGACCTTCATCCGCTGCTCATTCACGATTGCGTCGGCGGCTTGATGAACTCTTAATCGGAATTCCGTTCCAACCATCTTTGGCAGCGTCGCCCATTCGTCAGCCGGAAGCGCCCAACCATTCTGATTAGGGTAAGGTGCCTCCTCTAACTCTATCTTGCCGTCAGGATACGAGCGGAATCGCTGAACGCCGTCGATAACCCGGACCTCATACTCTGCCTGAGCAGCGGGCTCCTTGTCCCCCGAGCCCCAAGCGAAACTCTGCACAGCGATAAAGTTGCGCATATTGTCTGCCAGAAGTTGAGCTTTTTGTCGTAGCACGCTGACTTCATGGGGTTCCTCGGGTCGGTGCTGTAGCCCATCACCAGGGCGTAGTACGAATTTTTGAAAGTGATCAGGGGCTGGCATGAATTTTGGATAGAGTTCTGCCGAAACTGGTGAGACATCCTTGGTGGTGGGAAATATTTTCTGCGCTAGGAAGGGCTGTACTCTGCTTACGAAGTCAACTAGGGTTTGAACCGGCACAGCTACCGCCATCGTTTCACTGGTCGCGCTCAGAATTCCTATGATCTTTTCGGTTTTCCTATCAACGACAATGCCGCCGCTTGCCCCCTGTATGCGAATTGGTTTATCCGTGGACAACTGGTAGTCAAAGGCGAGGAGGCCAGATGTCGTCGGCGCTTTGAATGTGGCGGGAAATCGGGTCACTTTGCGAATGGGATTGATAATTCCTTTGGGGTACCCGTAGATGTCTACTTCCTGGCCCTCTTGCAGCTCATCGAGACTGTAAGTAAGACCATGATGATGTGGCAGCGAGCGCCGTAATTCGAAGATAGCAAGGTCTCGTTTCTTGACAAATGGAAGCACGTCCCCGTTGGGGAGGGAGTTCGCAGTAGCGCCTTCATCGTGCAGACCCGTGGCAAAATACTGTTGGATGATTTTTTCTCCTTTGATCTTACGAACCCGCGTGGTCA
>WNFC01011099.1_pt1 | contig 13619 bp, 12 predicted proteins | sample 5400541 | NCBI WGS metagenome assembly WNFC01 (sample SAMN13153342, study PRJNA577476) | soil metagenome | isolation source: 120 cm saprolite under Douglas fir tree site 2 hole 2 replicate 1 | place: USA:California | collected 2015-04-18
CGGGTCCACCGGCCCGACTGGGTCCACCGGGTCCACCGGCCCGACTGGGTCCACCGGGTCCACCGGCCCGACTGGGTCCACCGGCCCAACGGGCGACACCGGAGCCACGGGAGCCACGGGTGCCACCGGCCCAACGGGCGACACCGGAGCCACCGGAGCCACCGGAGCCACCGGAGCCACGGGTGCCACCGGGCCAACGGGTGCGACTGGGTCCACCGGCCCCACGGGCGACACCGGAGCCACCGGCCCCACCGGAGCCACGGGTGCCACCGGCCCCACGGGTGCCACAGGTTCAACGGGTGCCACAGGTTCAACCGGCCCGACGGGCCCGACGGGTGCCACAGGTTCAACGGGTGCCACAGGTTCAACGGGTGCCACAGGTTCAACCGGCCCAACGGGTGCCACCGGCCCAACGGGTGCCACCGGCCCAACCGGCCCCACGGGTGCCACCGGCCCAACCGGCGTCATCGGGAGTTCGGTTATCTGCACGGGCACTGCTACCACCGCTTGTGCCGCCACCACGGCGAGCCAGACCCTCAGCGGCGCCGCGGTAGTTGCGGGCGCGGAGACGGGCACCGGGACAGCGCAGTGCGCAGCTGGTCACATCTTGCTCGGTGGTGGTGCAGCGGTCACTCACTCGGCGAACAACAAGGGCGCCATCGTGCTGTCTCAGCCGACCTCGGCGGGATCAGGAGGCGTATGGTCGGGGCAGGCCGTAGTCACAGTCGGGAGTGGTGGGGGAAGCCTCACCGTCACTGCCTACGCGATCTGTTCTGGGTAACCCCGAACATCCGACAGTTCGGTTGGCCGCGGTGCTCGCAGGCGAACTTGGTGCGACCACGCCCGTAATCGGTGCCCCGGCGGGAAAGCTCGATGCCGTAGCCACACATGGGTCGCCCCCGTTTCGTGTACCCGGCGGGGTAGGCGATGTTCTCCTTGCGGGCGGTGACCGCGATGATGCCGTAGTCCTCGTAGACCGCTCGGTAGAGGGCCTCGGCGTCGTAGCCCTTGTCCAGCAGGAGGTAGGCCACCTCCATATCCGGGTACAGCTCCCGGAACCGTTCCAGCAGTGGCAGGAGGTTGGTCTGGTCCAGTTCGTTGGCGGGGGCCACGATGCTGACGAGGGGAAGCCCACCGGCGGTGATCAGACTGTGGGCCTTGTGGCCCACCGGGTAGCGATAGATGGGGTGGCGCCGTCCGTAGGTGACCGATGGATCGGCGAAGACCTTGTTGCCTTCGGCATCCCTCTTCGGGTGCTGGTGGCAGTAGGCGCGCAGGAAGGAGCCGTCGACGATGATGATCAGCCCTGGCCGGCGGTTTCGAGGCAGAGAGTCCAGCGCGGGGGCGGTGAGCCCTGCGGCATGGGCCCGGCTCACGAAGTGGCGGTGCAGCTCCCCGAAGCCCTGAGGACCCAGGCGGGCTCGGAAGGACGACAAGGCCGAGCGGCCCGGCACCGCGGCGGGATCAGCACCCAAGCCGATGGCCCGCCGGTACAGCTCGTTGGCCCGGAGGTCGGCAATGAGGCGCCGGTCCGAGACGATGTTCTGCTTGACCCTGAGCAGCAGGGCGAGGTAGCGGGCCGGCCCGTAGCCATCAGGGCCCAGGCCCGTGTAGTGCTGAGCGCAGATCGCCTCCACCGCCGCACGGTCGACCTGAGCGAAGAACCCCAGGAGTTCGTTGCCGGGATTGGTGAGGTCGGTGAAGCAGCCAGTGAACGGCTGAAGCGGGATCTGATACTCCATTGTGGCCCCCTGTCCGGTAATGGCCTGTCCGTTGGGGGCGATCTTTGGGCCTGAGCAGGCCAGATGGCTGGCTTTCGGCGGTTCGGGTCAGGTCCAAAACCCAATGAAAGTGGGGGTAACTCACGCCCAGATGGGCCTCTCAGACGGCTTCGAGTCCCAAAACTCGAACAAAAGTGGGGGTAACTCCAATCTCAAGGAACTCAGAACCTGGCTCTGAGCAGCCCCGATGAGTTACCGGACAGTCTCAACTAATAGGTTTCTTCCACGCGGAGCAGGTCCGTCAGCGAGCGTTTGTGGGGCGCCACGCTGGCTGATCATGGTGTCGCCAGCTTCGGTGATGAACGTCGCGAGCCCGCGCCGGAGCCGCCTGAGGGGGTTTGTTGCAGGAGATCAGGTAGTCAGCGCCAGGGCCGTGCCCACGACGTGATGCGGGGGTTTGTTGCAGGAGATCAGGTAGTCAGCGCCAGGGCCGTGCCCACGACGTGATGCGTAGCGCCGTCGAGGCAGGCACAAGGCCCTGGTTGGTCAGGCTCTGGATCACGTCGAGCAGGACCTGGGCGGCGACGATCTCGACGCCGGGCCCGGAGGGGACCTCCACTACCAGGCCGATGCGGTGCACCAGCCCGTCGTCGGGCCACTGCGGGTCAAAGGGCCACTGCGGGTCAAAGGGCCACTGGCCCGCGCCAGGGCCCTCAGGGGTGGCGGTCACTCGCTGGTCACCTCGGCAACCGCTGCACGTGCGGAGGACTCGTCCACGATTCCCTTGCCGTCCGCGAAGGCGGCCACCAGGGCGGCGATGGCCAGGTTGTTGACGGCCCGGGGCATGCCCCGGGAGGTCTGGTGGATGAGGGAGAGCGCGTCGTCGCTGAACATGGGGTCGGAGCGCCCGGCCAGGCTCAGGTGGTGCTTGACGTAGCCGGCCGTTTCGGCGAGGTCCAAGCCGTCGATGTGGTAGCGCAGGCCGATGCGCTGCTCAAGAGCGGCGAAGCTGGCCAGGCGCAGCCGGCGGCGCAGGGTGGGCTGGCCGGCGATCACCAGGGCGAAGGGCGAGTGCGAATCCATCCGGGCGTTGCCCAACAGCCGCAGGCTCTCCAGCTGCTCGGGCGAGTAGAGGTGCCCCTCGTCGGCCACCACGACCACGGTCTTGCCCCGCTCGATCTCCTCGGCCTCCAACAGCTCGGTGGCCTGGGGGACCAGGTTGGAGCGCTGGAAGCAGGGGGTGGCACCCAGTGCCCGCACCACCTCGGCGTAGATGCCCCGCACGCCGGTGCCGGGCTGGGCCAGGTAGATCAGGGCATGCCGGCTGGTGTCCAGGGTGGCGGCGGCGGCCCGCAGCGCCACCGTCTTGCCGGCGCCCACCTCCCCGGTCAGCACCCCGAGTGCCCGCTCGGCGATCAGCCATGCCAGCCGGGCCACCGCTTCGGCATGGGCCCTGGAGCAGTAGAGCATGCCCGGGGCCAGCTCCTTGGAGAAGGGCATCCGGGTGAAGCCGTAGTGCGCGCGCAGGCGGTCGATGCTCATGGTTGGTCCTCCTTGCCGGTTTCCTCGTCGGTGCCGCTGCTCGCCTCGTCGTCGGTGGGCAGGTCTGAGTAGGAGATCCCCCGCCGGGACTCCTCAAGCCAGCGGGCTTGCACGATCCCCAGGTAGTCGATTGCGCTCTGGGGCGGGGGCTGCGGGACGGGGTCGGGCTTGGCTTTGGGGTGGACGTGGCGGCCGATGACCTGGGGGACGGCCAGGCCCATGTCCCGACCCTGGTAGCGCACCTGGATGCGCTCCAGGTCGAAGGGGTCGAAGACCAGCTCGATCTTGGCGCCCACCAGCGCCTGGTCCACCTCGTAGGTGTTGGCGAACAGGCTGACGGTGGCCACCTTGGTGACGCTGCGCCACTCCGACCACAAGAAGGCCTCCCGGAGCCGGGCGGGGGTGGGCAGCGCCGGCACCACGGCCCCGAAGCGTTCGAGGGGTGCCTGGCCGGTCTCGGAATGGACCCGGCGGTGGTAGATCGTCTCCACCCAGGCGGCGAAGAAGATGTTGAGCTCGGCCAGGTCCGCCACGCCCCGAGCCTCGATCTCCACCAGGAACTCCCGGCGGATGGTGCCGAAGACCCGCTCGATTTTGCCCCGGCCGGCAGGTTGTCCGGGCTGGCTGTGGACCAGAGCGATGCCGAGCACCCCGCACGCCCGCAGCAGCCACTTCGAGACGTAGGGAGACCCGTTGTCGACGTACATCCGACTCGGCACGCCCCGGGAGGACAGACCTGCCCGCAGGGCGGCCTCCAGGCGCAGGGTGTCCTCGGCCAGCCCCCACCGGTAGCCGGTCAAGAGCCGGGACTGGTCGTCGATGAACGCGAACAGGTAGGTCTTGGCACCGGCCACCACCGGGCCGTGCAGGGCGTCGCCGGTCCACAGCGCATTGGGTGCTTCCGCCTCGAAGCGGCCGTGGGCCTTGGGGGGCGACCCGTCCGGGGAGCGGTTGAGCCCCAGGGCGGCGAAGTGGCGCTGCAGGGTGCGCTCGGAGGGGGCGGTGCCGGGCCTGGTCCCGGGCGCTGCGGCCATCTGCGCGGCGATCTGGGCGGCGCTGCGGCGGGGAGCGGCCTTCTTCTGGGTCACGGCCAGCTCCAGCAGCTCCTTGGGGATGACGGGCACCCCCCGGCGGGGTATGGGCACGAGGGCGTCGAAGCCACCGGAGCGCCAGGCCCGGATCCAGCGGTCCAGCGTCGGCCGGGAGACCTTCACGTAGGTGCCTGCCGGACCCAGATGCTCCACCGAGGCCAGGGCGCGCACCAGCTCCCCGCGCTGTCGGGGGGTGAGCCCGGGGTCCGCCGGCTCCCGGATCAGCGAGTAGCGGAACAGGGCGATGTCCCGCAGGCGGTGTTCCCGGTCCTTCATCGGCCTGCCCTCCTCTGCTGGCGACGTCCCCGCCGATCATTCGCCGGGGCCCGACGCCCGGGAAGGCTCGGGTTGGTGTGGGGCCAGCAGCCTGCCCTGGGAGGCTCCGGCGGCGAAGCGCCACAGGGGCGACGGCCCGAAGGCTCGGGCGGCGGCACCGGCGGCCACGGCCACCGCCTCCAGGGCGTCGGCCAGCGGGCTGGCCCTCGGCTCGATCGCCCCCAGGGAGGGGTCGAGGGCGTAGGCGAGGGCGGTGAAGCGGACCCGGATCGCCTCGGCGTTGTCCACGAAGCGCCGCCCCCGGTCGCCCACAGTTGAGGCGGGGATCCCCACCGCGGCGGCGATGCGCCGGTAGCCCCAGCCGGCCACCTTGAGGGCGAGCGCCTCGCCGATGCTCTCCGCCAGGTCACAGCGTCGCAGCAGGGCCAGCACCGGCAGAAGGACGTGGGTGACCAGGCAGGTGGCGCACCGGGCTCGTCGGGGGCGGACCCGCATCGCCTCAGCCCCACGACCGAGGACCCGGGCCCGGGCGTGACCCCATGGCCGCAGCCGGCCCCCGCAGACCGGGCACTCGTACTCGCCAGCCGACAGGTGCTGCTCGACACGGGGGGTGTCGGTGCCTACCATAAGCACAGGTGCGCCTCGCACCAGATTCAGAGGGGGCCCTCCCCGGTCGCCAAACCTTTTGTGGGGAGGGCCTCTGCGCGTACAGGACTGCCGAAGACTGGCCCAGAACGCGAAAAAGGGCAACGACTCGCGTCTAGCGTTGCCCATGGTGGTACTCAGCTTGGATGGCGCTTCAGGAGGCCCCCGTCCTCATCCGGACTGGCGCCTCACAGCGTTCGTTGTGCGCAAGAGCGAACCTAACTCCACAGGTGGATCCCAGCGCGGTGCGGAGAGCCGATGGGTTGGAGCCGATGCATTACTTCCTGCCTGAGTTGATGTGGAGAGCAGGGTGCCGCCACCGCATAGAACTGGGCGGGCTCAGATTAGGTGGTAGATGACGCTGCCCCCGACAAGTCGGAACCGTTCAACCAAACACTCGGCCCTCATCAAGGTCCGGGGCAGCCTGCGGATACCACTCGGCACAGCGAAGGCGTAACGTCGCTGGACAACGGAGAAACCTGCTTCCCTCCATAGGGGCTCGATAAGCCAGGGCCGAAAATGATCCTCGTCGAGCCCCGCCCGGCGCATACGTTCTTGGCTCAGCCAGACATAGGGGTGGAAGATGTTGGGCTCGATGCTAAGCCAGGACCCTCCCGGGCGCAGTGATCTGCGGATGGCGGTGAAACTGTCGAGAGGATCATGGATGTGATGGATCACGTCGATGTTGTAGACGAAGTCAAAGGATGACGCGGGATCCAGACCGGCGACGTTGGAGAGGGCATAGCTGAGGTTGGACGATCGATGCGTCTCCTCAGCGTAGGTAACCATCTCCGGGTCGGTGTCGATTCCGAGAAAAGTGACAGCAGGGAACTCGGCCGCCAGGTCAGCGAGGAGCTTGCCTGTGCCGGAGCCGATCTCCAGCACAGCCTCAACACCGGCTGACGCGTTCGCCGCAGTCAAGGCCCCCCGGACGGCCTCGTATCTGCGTAAGCCGAGATGGCCGCCTCGGGCAGTTTCGTACTCCTGGGGCGACAGGCTAAAGTGACTCTTGAATTTCGGCATGGGACGCAAGCACCTGTATGTACACATCCTCGGTTTGGCGACCGACCTCATGCCAGCGGTAACGCTGGGCGACTTCCCTTCCCACTTTCCCCAGCTCCATCCGTGACTCGGGGTCTGCTAACAGCTCGTCGACGTGCCGGGCCAAGTCGGCGAGGTCACCTGTGCGGAAGAGCCGCCCCCCACGTCCTCCGTCGGTTACCTCTTTCACGACCGGCAGATGACTGGCGACATAGGGCACGCCCAGGGCCATCGCCTCGGCTAGGGCGATCCCGAAGCCTTCGACCTCAGACGGCATGATGAACAAGGACGACCTGGCGATGATGCCCAGGACGTCGACGTGCTCGCGAACGTAGCCCGTGAATTGGACCCGGTCCTCAACGCAGAGGCTGGCTGCGAGGCCATGAAGCCGCTCCCATTCAGGGCCGCGTCCCACGATGGTTAGCGAGACGTCAGGATGCCGGTTCCGTAGCGAGGAGACGAGCTGGATCGCAAGGTCTGTCCGCTTGTAAGGGACGAGTCGAGCGACGACGCAGAGGCGGAAAGGCTCCGGCTCCCCGCCCATGCGAACGCTGTCGACGAGTTGGGGGTCGAACCCACACGGCACGACCGTGACCTTGGATGGGGGTACCCCTCTGGCTCGGAGCTTGGCTGCCGTGGCCTCGGAGATGGCGATGAACCGGCTGACGGGCAACCGGAGTATGAGGCGCTCCACGGCTTCCCCCAGCCAACTGACAGCCCTGGACCTCGTGAACCTCGTCCCGATCAGCACGTCCGGATACCAGAAGACAACGGGTCTGCCCCGCAGCCGGCCTACCAGCCACGCGACTGGATACGTTACGAGGTTTGTGCCCTCTACCAGGTCGAACTCGGTTCGCAAACCGCGGACCAGTGTCTTCACGAGAAAAAGGGCCCGTCGCGGGAGTGAGCCCGCGGAGGCGTAGTCCCATTGAGACCCGTCGGTCATGTTCGCCAGAACACTCATGTCGAACCGGTCTGACAGATTCTTGGCAAGGTACCAGCACCGGCATTCCACGCCACCGGTGATACCGCCGCGCTCCCAGTCGGGGAAGAACTCGGTGATAACGAGGAGCCTCACGGGTGCATGTTCCAGCAAGGGGGTGCGGGTCGTTGCTCTCCGCATCCACCGGGCGATTCCGCCAATGCGACCTCGTGTCACAACGAGGAAGGGGTGGCAGGTCCCGCCGCGCTGGCCGGAGGCGGCACCTGTGGCGGTCCAACTCGGTTGGCTGGCTCCGCCGAGGGAGTGGATCGCTTCAGCGTCTCAACCTCCCAGCGCAAGAGAGCAATCTCCCGAGCTAGATCTGTCAGCGCCTGCTCCTGAACCTGGCGCCGGCCATTCACGACGACCACCAGAAAGAGAATGACGACAATTGCTAGATAGAAGACGAGGTCGGTGCCCCGTCCGACCCCGAGGCGGTTGGCGACCCAGGTGGTCGCCTGCGGGTAGAGAACCGCCCCGAGCAGGCCCGTGAAGAGCCCCACTCCCAGCAGGCGGTCGCGGAGCACAGAGCGCGCCCTCGCCAGGTAGGCGCGCAGCGTGACACCAAGCCCGGCGATGAGCACAATCTTGATGAGCGCGGTCTTCACCGCCGAGAGCTCCGAAGAAGGTCAATCATGATGTCGACTGCGCCCAGCGGGGATTGACCTTTCTGACGAGAGTAAGCGGAGTACCGGATCGCGATAGGCACCTCCTCCCAGCGTAGGTCCAGGCGGGCGAGCTCGCTCAGGATCTGAGAGGCATGGGCCATCCGGTTCTGGGTGATTTGGATCCGCTCGGCCGCGCTGCGACTGAGGGCTCGAAAGCCGTTGTGAGCATCGGTGAGAGGTAGCCGTGTGGCAGCGCGTGTGAACACTACTGCCGCGCGCAGGAACAGCTCGCGGCCGCGGGTCATGCCCGGGGCCCTCACGCCGGCGAAGCGTGTCCCAAGCGCCACATCACACCGGCCTGCCGCCACGGGTTCCACGATGCGTGGGATGTCCCTCGCAGCCATCTGGCCGTCCGCGTCGAACGTGACGATGATCTCCGCGCCGTTGCGGAGTGCGAAGTCGATCCCGGTCTTCAGTGCTGCTCCCTGCCCGAGATTGACGACATGGCGTAGAAGATGGATGGGGTAGCTGCGAGTAATCTCCGCCGTGCGGTCGGAGGAGGCGTCGTCCACAACGACCACCTGCACGTTCCCGCCGCTGTCCAGGAGGTCCCGCAGAACTGGTCCGAGCGAGGCTTCCTCGTTGTACGCGGGGATGACCACAAAGACGCCAGCCACCTCCGGGTCCGAAGCCAACGAGCTCACGGGCTTTTCAGGCTCTGACGCGGCGGTCGGCCTGGGCTTCGCGCCCGGAGCCTTGGGGCCCCAATGAATCCGGGCTCCCAACGCCAGCCCGAGCAGGCATAGACCACCGATCGCGAAGAGGTAGGGATAGAAGGGAATCGGCGCGTATCTAAAGAGGATCGTATGGCCGCCGGCCGGCACGGCCACCCCCACAAAGCTGGGTGCGATCATCTGCGTCGGCTGCTCGTCGCCGTCGACGACGACCTTCCAACGAGGATCGTACGACGACTTCAGCAGGACGACCGCTGGCCGGTTCGCCACAATGTGGGCTCCGAAGAGACCATCGGCCGGTATGTTGTATACGCTGTCGACCCTTCCGGGGGGACCCTTCTGGTTCGAGCCGGAGGCCAATGTCTCGACACCCCCCGGGCTGCCTGCGAAGGCTACAACCGGGTAGATGCCTCGGACAAGAAGGGGTGAAACCAGGAACGGGGCGACCTGCTGGACTAGGTTGGAGCGGTCCGCGGTGATCGAACCCGATGTATCGATCACCTGGAAGTACCCGGTCGTCTGAACGGTCCAGAGCGTGTGCCGGCCGCGGTGATCCAGCAGCGTCGCCGGGACGGGAGGCTGCCGATCTTCGGGCAGGATCAGGTAGCGGATAGCAAAGAGGTCGTAGTCTGCCGGGTTGGTCTCATCGAAATACGTCTCGACGTCGGCGGATAGCGAAGAGACCCGGAGCGTGAATCCAACCCCGTCGGCGTTCCGGTTTGCCACTATCGAATAAACGGGCACGTCACCGACTCGGTAGTTGCTCCCCCAGTTGGCCCTCGTGCCGGCGTAGATGCGCCCCCCTCCTAAGGCTTTTGTGTCGAAGATCAAGGCATCGACGTCCCTTCCATCGGTCGCATCCGCCACGATCTGGGCCTTGATGTTGGCGGAATTCAAGCCGTCGTACGCGGCCCGCTCGCGCCAAGCTGGTAGCAACGCCAACACACCCAGCACTATCACCCCAGCGATGACGGCGGCGGGACTCCATGCCCGGAAACTGCGTCGGATCAGGGAATGGAGGGCGCCACCCACCCAGGCGCCACCCACGCCCGCCAGCAGGATTCCCCCGAGGTGAATCCCGATGATGAAGCGGTGAAACAAGAGATCACCCGAACCGGGTAGCAGGTTCAGAAGAGGCCCCAGCGTCGGACGCCCAAAGTAGAGCGCCAGGCTCACGCCAAAGATTCCCAGTAGGACCCGAGCTCTTTCGTCCACTCGGAAACGACGAAGGCAGGTGACGATCCCGGCCCCGACCAGCAGTGTTACGACGGGAAGCCGTCCAGCATCAAAGAGCTGGCCGGTGAATAGCCAACCGAGGACCTTGCGAGCCCCGTAGGAGTCGGTGTAAAAGGTGTGTTCAAGACTAATAGTGCGTACCACCCACCTACTGTCTACAATCAGTGGGATTATGGCCCACGACCCCGCAAGAACGCCGGCCACGCCGACGACGATCCCGCGCGCCAAGCGTTTGGCGAATTCGCTGGGTCGCACGACGACGAAAACGCCGAGGAGGAGGAGCGCAAAGTAACCGACGATGAAATGAGAGGCGATGGTCAGGGCGATCGCCAGAGCGCCGAGCGCATAGCCACGCTTCCCCGAGACAGCCCGCCAGCTCAATCCCAGCGCCAATGGAAGCATCCACATACCCCAGAGCTGCGACCAGACGCCGTAGCCCCTCCAGACATAGCTGCCGTGCTCGAAACCCAGGCCGGGCGTGCTGACCAGCAATGGCGAGACAAGCGCTGCGACCCCTGCCGGCCAGCGTCCCCACCCAAGGAGCCTGGTGCCCCAGTAGACGGAGAGAGGCCACATCGCCAGAAGAAGGTACAAGGTCCAATCGAATGCGGTGCTCGCCCCGACCGCAACCCCCAGGTAGGCGGTGACAATGTGGGGCAGGCTTTGGTAATGGTGAAAGAAGGCGGCTCCAAGCTGCAGGTATGGATACCATCCGTCCAGTGGAACCCGACCTTCGTGAATCTGACCCACTGCCCAACGCACCATCTGCTCGTGCAGCGAGCTGTCGTTCAGGTTCTGAGCTGGCAGCGTCTGGGCACGGAGGACCCACAGATTGAATGCCGTCGCCAATAAGACCAGTAGCAGCGGGCCAAGGGCTGCCCGCCAGTCCCAGCTCCAACGCTCCCTCAACCATTGCGTCATTCCGGCAGCGCTGGAACGGTTGCCCTGGGAGGGGGCTGGGGGGCTCATGGCGTGGGCCCCCCCGAGACGAAACGAGACCGAGAAGCGAGAGCTGCCAGCCTCACATCAGGAAGGGAGGTTTCGGGCGAGCGTGCCCCTGGGGGCGCCCGGCCGGGAAGGGCCGTCGCGGGTGGATTCTGAGGCTTCAGAGGTCAGGGTTTCGCACCGGTGGTGTTCGGGGATGGAGTCGGCTTGGGAATCCGACTCGCGAAACTCGGATCGAGCTCCACGGCTCTTTGGAGTTGGGCCTCGCCTTCGGCTTCCCTGCCGGTTTCTTCCAGCAGGAAACCCAGATTCAGGTGGGCCGCCCCGTTCTTTGGGTCGATGGTGATCACCCTTCGGTAGAACTCCTCGGCCTCCGTGTTGTCCCCGGCGGCTTTCCGCACGATGGCAAGGTTGTAAAGTGGGCTCTCGAAGTTTGGGTCGATAGCGATCGAGCGACGATAATCGGTCTCGGCAAGCGCGTTATTACCTCGATTCTGCGCTATGACTCCGAGATCGAAATAGGCGAACTTATTCTTGGGATCGTACTTCAACACCTGCTGGTAGGAGGCCGCAGCTTCGTCCAACCGGCCCGCGAATTGTGCGGTAAGGCCTTTGCTGAGTGCGGCGGATGCCTGATGTGCAGGGCTGCCCCTGTGGGATCGGATCACCAGCACAACGGCCACAGCGGCGCCAACGACAAGCACCGCCACGATCGCGGCCCAGAGGCGTTTGCGGCGTTTCCTTTCGCTCGATTGCACGAGGTGACGCGAGGTAGACTCCCTCGTCTGTGCACTCAATACGGTATCGGCGTCCTTAAAGATATCTGACATTGGCCAAGGGCTTGTCGTTGCATTGAACTGTCGCGGGGGACGCCATGCAGTCTACCATCGACAAGCTGGACTGGATGCCCACTTGACGTGAGGGAGACCGGAACAATCCGTGGGAGGTCAGGCCACCAGCGCTGCCTTGCCCGCGGACGCGAACTCCGGATACCAGCGTCGGAAGGCGTCGCCCAGCTCGTCGTTGAGCACGCGTGTCCGGACCTGGAGCAGAGGTGGGCACCCTTCGGTGTCCAGCGCATCTGCTGCTTCTTGACCATGCGCTTGCTCACCACCTGGTTGACCGCCGACTCCACGAACGCGTTCGAGATCGCCTCGCCAGCGCAGTAGCGCTCCCCGTAGTTCGGGATCCAGGAGGTGTTGGCCCGGATGTAGCCGCCGAACTCGACCACCGTCTTGCGGAGCTTGCGCTGCGCTGGACCACCCTCCTCCACGTGGAGGTCCATCTCCCCGCCGTCGCGCAGTCGTTGGCTGCTCGGTGACCGACGCAGACCGCGCGCTTGGCTCAGCCGACCTTGTTTCCGCTGGGCGACACGACGTACCAGAGAGCGCCAAACTGGTTGAGGGCCTGACCGGTGGTCTGGCCAGGCTTCGTGTCCCCCACGTAGTAGTAGAGCGGGTGACCCGCATAGGTGATCTGCGTCGTTCCGTCAGTACGCGTCGTCGCGCTGAGATCGCTCGCATTTGCTCCCGCCGCGGCTCTCGGGGCGCCCTTGGTGAGCAGCGGCGGCCAGGCGACAGCGCACGCGGTGTAGCAGGTCGAGGAGGTGCCCGTGTCCGCCAGGAAGAGGTAGAGCGTGCGCCCGGAGCCGTCCACGAGGATCGGGCCGAGGCTGGTGGTGGCCACGCCCACGGTGGCGGGCCCGGTCGGCGCAGGACTGCTGGCGGCTGAAGCCGAGGGCGACGCGCTGCTCCCTGAGGGGGTCTTGCCCGAAGTGCAAGCGGTGGCCGCAAGAGCCATAACGCCCAACACGGCGGGAATAATGAGTTTGTTCGTGCCGCTTCTCCCAGGCGATGTGGTGGTCTTCAACTAGGAACCAGCCAATGCACAACGCAGACGGGGCCGGGCTCCCCAATCTCTGTAGCTTCTTGGTCCCCGCTGGCTCGCCGTTCAATCAAGCCAGTGCAACCCGGTAGCCTTCCATACTGCCATCCCGTCGCCGGCGAAGTCATCTCCGCCCACACCACCGAGGCGGCGGCCCACAGGGCGTCCCGGCGCTATCTGGAGGTCTGGACGCCCCGCCAGATCGGGAGACCTTCCAACGCTTCTGGGAGGTGAGCACCGAGGTGGCCGGGCCCCTCGTGCCCGTGGTGAACGCGCTTTCCGAGGACGAGCGGGACGCCGTCCGTGCGCAGGTCGAGGGGTACGCGGCTCCGTTCAGGACCGATGGGGGCCTGGCGTTCCCCTCCCGACGCATTCGTGCGCGCCTGGTGAGGCGGAAGACGACTCAGGCAGCAGCAGCAAGCCCTGGCGGATGTGGCGAACGAGCGGGCCTTTACGGTCCGAGCAGCACCGGTAGCCGGAGGCGCCCCCAGCTTCCCGGGGGGCCTCGAACACGCCCGAGCAGGGGGTGCCGCAATTGCCGCGTGGGTTACCTGGCACCACCGCTGTGGTTCTCCCCGCCGTTTGCCTGAGCCGACAGGGTCGGCGGCAACGTTGCCTGTGTACGGGTACCGGACGTCGTTGGCAGTCGCGATGCGCCGGGCGCGGGTGAGTGTGGCCGGCGGCGTCGGCGGCCGGTCCTGCATCCTCCAGTCGGGGTGGAAGGCCGTGAAGCGCATCGGTACATCGGGTCCCAGGCGCTCGACCACCCATCGCCGACATGGCATCGATCCCCGCGTCGGAGTCGTTGGCGCCCGGGATGAGCAGGCTGGTGATCTCGAACCACACCGACGCCTCGTGCTTCAGGTACTCGAGCGTCTCGAGCACCGGCTGCAGGTGCCCCGAGCAGATCCGGC
>WNFC01005746.1_pt1 | contig 13618 bp, 9 predicted proteins | sample 5400541 | NCBI WGS metagenome assembly WNFC01 (sample SAMN13153342, study PRJNA577476) | soil metagenome | isolation source: 120 cm saprolite under Douglas fir tree site 2 hole 2 replicate 1 | place: USA:California | collected 2015-04-18
CGTCGTTGCTCCCGTCGCCTTATTGAACCACGTCCGCGCAATGCTGCCCGTCGCATCTGGCACAAGTACGGGCGGGTTGTGGATCAGGAAGCGCTCGATATCAACGGAACCATCGCGTCCGAAGCCAATTTGCTGACCATCCTTACCCCACACCCGCGCAAACACGGCGACGCCACCATCGATCGGCATCATCGAAACCACTTGAATGTCGTAGTCACCGCGCGTTACGCGCGCAATCTGTCCGATATTCGCTATTTGCTGGCCCTTGATGTCCGCACGCTCCTTCGCGCTTTTGCCCGCAATCATGTCTACAATGCTCGTCGTTATCAACGTGCCTGTGCTGGTATTAAGCGTTACGGGCGCGGCGGATACGGCAATCGGCTCGGCCTCTGCGCGTTGAAGGGATTTAACATCGCTTGCAACTTTTGTTGCGACATCGGTTGCTTTAGGTGTCACCAGCGCGAATTTCGACAGTGCATTTTGCGCTGCACCGAGACTTCCGCCACCAGATGTAATCTGCGTTGTCGATGCTACCGAGTTTATATGAATAATTCGGTAGAGCTGGCTACTGTCGTACACTTTATTCGTCGTCACACCATCGCCGTAAAGGATAGTTGAGACTGACCCATTCGGTGAATACTGAATTGACTGCACCGCGTTTACGTACTTAGTGCCGCCGGGCGCCTTTCGAGAGATGGTATTCAAAAACGCATTATTGTCGTATCCATATTTCACGACTGATGTATCGGGGTACGTCATGTCGGTGACGTTTCCCTGCCGGTCGTAGTTGAACGATGTCGTGTATGCCGTCCCGTTGATCGTCTTTTTCTCCGACGCAACCGCCCCATCAGGATTGTAGGTGAGATTTGTTACCGCATCCGTCGTTGTTGCCGCGCACAACCTGCCTTTGCCGTCCTGACAAGCATCGTACGCATAAGAAACGTCCGTTCCTGCCGAGCCGGTGTAATCCTCTGTGCGCGGACGATTAAGTGCGTCGTAAGTGTAGTTCACTGTCTGATTTTTTGCGTCAACCGACTGTGTAATATTGCCAGCAGCGTCATATGCTGACGTTGTAATCCCGAAAGAGGTGTCAGTTGCGGCATGGAGATCCTGCGCGGTGAGCTTATTCCCTACTCCGTCGTAGGTGAAGTTGCGAATATTGCCGAGCGAGTCCGTCATCTTCGTGAGATTCTTATTTAAATCATACGCGTACGTCGTATACGCCAACGAACCGGAAATATGCTCCACAACAGTGGCAAGGTTTCCGTATGCATCCTTCGTGTAGTCTTTGACTTTGCCATTAGGGTCGGTCGTCGTAACCGTCCAGGCATCGTATGCATTTGTTGTATTACCAACCGAGTTCGAGATAGAAGTGACTCGCTGCAGAGCGTCGTAGCCGTACGTGGTGAAGAGTGTTGAACTTGTTGTCGCACTCGCGTGTGATGAACCGGTTGCGAAGTACGGCAACGACTCGGTGTTCAAGAGTCCGACATTGTTGTATGTCCAATCCTTCACCGCGTAGTTACTGTTCTGTGCCTGCCGTCTTGACTGCAATTTCCTATTCAGCCCATCAAAATACGTATACGACACCGACGATGTCGCGGCATTTAGATAATTGGTCTGCGTGACACTCGTCGAACCGGGCGTCGAGCTATCCGTGTATGAGTATGTAGTCTTGGTGGCTAACGCGCCCGTTGCAGGCTCAGGAATGCTCGAAGTTAGGGGGCGACCGAAGCCGTCGTACGAAGTCGTGTATAGGCGATTGTTTGGATCGTATGTCGCAGTTACTTTCCCGGTCGAATAGTCATACGTGTAGCCAGTTGCTTGGAAGAATGGATTTGTGGTGGTCGCCGCGTACAAATGATTTATATCAAGCGTCGACGTCGAGAGATTACCGTCTGCATCGGTGCTACCAGTAACAAGTCCGTATGTGCCGTCGTATGCCCTTGTTGTCGACGCGTATGTGGAGCCTGCGATCCAATTCTCTTGTTTCGTATTATCGCCCAAGCTTACTTGGCCGAAAGGAAGGGAATCGTAGTAAAGTCTCGTGTCGCTCGATGTAGCGGTCATAACAGTGCTTGTCGAATTTGTCGGAGCGAGACTATTTATTGTCCACGTGCCGCTCGACGTAAATTTCCATATATCGTTGCCGTTGGCGGTCGTATGCGTGCCCCCGCTTGCAGAAGTGACAACTCCGATGGGCGCTGCAATGATAACGATTCCCAATCCACCAGTGCCGCCTGGGCCAGTTGTGCCACCGTTATACCATTTACCACCTCCACCTCCTCCGCCGGTATTCGCGGTGCCCGCAGTGCCTCCGCCAGTCCCGACACCTGCTTGTCCTCCGGCTCCTCCGCCACCAGTACCACCCGCACCTCCACCGTCATGGCCACCTCCGCCACCTCCGCCTCCGTAGGTAGCTGAGGTGCCCGATATTGATGTGGTATATCCAGTACCACCCGCACCTCCGACACCCGTAGTAGTCACTTGCCCAATTTGTGTCGCTCCGCCGCCGCCAGCTCCTGAATCTCCGCTCGCTTTTGTGCCACCCGCATACCCCTGGCCGACAGTTCCCGACCCGCCGCTGCTTCCTGAAGCATCACCACCTCCGCCGGAGCCTCCGCTTGAAGGACCTTGCCAATCCGATCCTCCACCACCTCCACCGTAGGCGGTAATTGTATCGAAGACCGAGTTACTGCCGCTGCTTCCTGCGAAGTTTGAATCTGTGCTACCGGCTCCTCCTGCGCCGACAGTAATTGAATAGGACTGGATTGAAACTGGGTGCACCGGATCAAGGTCAACACCACCTCCGCCTCCCGCTCCGCCGCCGCGTCCGTTGTTGAAGCCCGCACCACCTCCGCCACCTCCACCAACAACGAGCACATTTGCCAGAGTCCAGAGTGTCGAGGTACTGCTGGATGCGAAAATAGCCGGACCCGTTACCTTTTCGATTAATACGTTTAGGTTAGTTGACGTTGAGTGCGCATAGGTATTCGTCGTAACACTCCCGTCATTGTTTATATCGGAGAATGTTCCATCGGAATTTCCTGCGACCTCCCCATAGCGAGCAATCTGCGTAACATTACCGGTTGATGTTGAGTACGTGTAATCAGTTGCGGTGTCTCGATGGTCGCCAGACGGGCCATAGTCCTGCACGACCTGTCGTGCAAGTTGCACGAAGGTTGTGTTCCCTATGAATGTCGAGGTCGCGTCCCAGCGATCGAACGTTTGCCGCATGAGCTGGCCGTTCGACTTCTTGGCCACATCGATACGGAATGGATGATTGATCTGTCCGTAGCCATCATTCTGTTCACCGAGCGACGTGTTGATGGTGTCGCCCTGGTCGTAGTACGTCGTCGTGAGGGTGTTCGCGTCGCTTTCCGTCGAGTTGGCGAAGCCCGCGAACTTGCGGTTGCGCACGCCTAGCGCGGTATATTGTTTGCCGCCGGTGTAGGAATAATCTTTCTCAACCGTATTTCCGAACCCGTCATTGCTGATGATACTCGAAACGACAAGAAGGCTGTACGGCAGCTCAGGATTTCCGCTCTGCGCAGTCTTCACGTAGGAAACCGTTGCGCTCCCGCCCTGCGGATACGTGATGGTCGAAAGCACATCTTGTGCGTTCTGACCGTTACCAGTCATATTGGCGTATTCGTCATAGCATTCACCCAGAGCAACACCGCTGTCCATGCGAATGGTCGCTATTGGTGCTAATGTGTATGCCGTGCTCGTTGCCCAACCCAATCCTGTATTCAAGAATACTACTTGATAGGTACCTTCCTCATACCCTCCTCCGAAACCTGCGTTGGGGTGCCCCATTGAATATGAGCGCACAAAATCCGGCAAGCCATCGCCATTAATATCGATAAAGCGCATGCCGCGATCGCTGTAGTTTGTATACAGCGTGCTTGTAGAAAGTGTCCACTGCGAGCTTGGCGAACTTTCCCATCCTGTTCCTGTGTTTAACACGACGTATGTTTGCGAGCTGTCAGAGTAAACCCAATCCGAAAGGCCATCGCCATTAATATCGACAAGCTGCGAATTATCATATGTCGCCGTCCCAGTCGGCATCTCCCGTTTAGGGGCGAAGATAGTCGTTGTCGCCGCACCCCACTCAAACCCATTGCCAAGATACGCGTAGTCGCCAAACGGCGCTCCGAGCCCGCTGACTGCTTCTTCGTAATCCGGCAAACCATCTCCGTTTACGTCTCCGAAAATGCCGCTTGTGACATGATAAACGCTTCCCGAACCATCATTGTCGAAATACGGGACCGAATCAGTCGCGACTCCACTCCAGCCATATCCCGTTGAGGTCGAATACGTATTCATCGCAGCGTCTAATATGCTTACGCCGGTGGTGTAGTTGTATTCGCCGCGAAATATATCCATCTTTCCATCTGCGTTCGTGTCGAGAACTCGCACACCCCTCTCTGAAGGATACGGATTTGGGCAAACATTCTCTTGGCTGCCCCAATACTCGGGTGCTGACACAGTTGTCCCATTCACCGCAGCCGTCTGACCCCCGCCAATGAGCGTGTAGGAAACCATTACATCATTGAGACCATCTCCATTAGCATCACCCGTTATGTATGCCTGACCGGCAGCCCCATGAGGTCCGGCGAACGCAGCACTGCTGCTCACGTATCCGAGCGAAAGTGCGGGATACGAAACTTGGTTGGCATGATTGGCATCCCATCCGATCTCTTGCACGCCAGAGAGGAGCGAACGCAGTACGTTCTTGCCAGTCGTGTACGAGAGATAATACCTGCGCACCTCATTTCCGTTTGATCGCACTTCTATCTGCGCCACACGATAGTTCGTTGTTACCTTGAAGCCCGGCGTATAATTTATGTAGACGTCCCCGCGCGACGCCACCGCAAAGGTCACTTGAAAAGTCCCATCCGTACCACCATTTCCTGTATAGTAGATTTGCATGGGATATATTTGCCCGCTGTCTTTGAAGTATGTGTAGCGCACGTAGTTGTTGTTGGTGTCGCGAATTTCTTGCAGCATCCATTTGTAGATTTGCGTCGAGCTTGCCGACGCATTCTGCTGCGCGTTGTCACTCGCGCCGAACGTGTAGCGAGTTCCGTTCTTGTCGTACATTGTCCAGACATTGTTGGCGAATGAGTATGAATTGAAACTGCCATCATCGACTTTCGCGTCGAAAGTCATCGTCGTGGTCGCGCTCGATGTAGTTGCGAGCTCGCCATCGATCGAGGATGTGAAGTAAGGGGCGTTGTAAAGGCTCTGAGAGCCGATCTTGTTCAGCCTCTGAATGTACGGTATCGAGACCGTCCATCCGTATCCCGCAATACCATCTTCCGTGTTTTGACTGTTGTACTTGAGCGCCAGATCAGGTTGCACCCCATTGCGCCCTGGCGGAATATCCAGGGGGATCGTTTGTGTTAGCGCGCCTGTTGCGCCATCCGCTTTTGGTGCGGTGTTCTGCGCAGTGAATACGTTCGGGTTTAAACTAGTCGGCGACCCATCAGAACCGAACCCGCTCGGTGAGAGGGGCGCAGGGGGCGGAGTGGTTGATGGTGACTGGGTGCTATCGCTTGGAGTACTCGCGTCCGTCGGAGAAGTTGTGACGGGTTCAGTGGCCGGACTAGCATCAGTACTTGGAGCAGACCCGCTCGCACTCCCATCGGGGCTCGGCGGCGTCGCATCAACACCGGGTATAGAGAAATCGGGACTTGGCGGAGGTGTCGGCGTTGGTGGAGGCGTCGGAGGTGGCGTACTTGAACCGCTGTCGGTAGCTGCCGTTCCCGTTCCCGCATCTTGAGCAAAAGCAACTTCTAGAGGCGTAAGAATAAAGCTAAAACAAAGGACAAGAGCGAAGAGCTTCCGCAGAGCGATTAATTTTCGACGCCAGATAAATTTGCCCCGACCCATACGTAAGAAAAATTGACCCCGATGCCGCGAGTATACGCGCGCAAAAGGTTGTCAAGTTTGAAAAGTGCAGTCGTTTTTCGAGAGAAAAGTTTCAGGAAATTTGACAGGCAGCAGATTCATTCTGAAGAATTTTCATCTCGGTTATCCGAGATTGCTCGCTTTCATGAACCAAACGTTTGGGTTCTCGGGTAGCCGAGAAGTAAATCTCAAGAAATTCTCAAGTCGAGAACACAAGAGTTGCGAAGAAAGAGTTATCCACAGTTGCACCAAAAATCGACACAACACGAAAATAATGGCTGGCAAGGCCGCACCTTTTCATTGAGGTATGCATTCTTCGGCTCTCCATACCGTTCGGTGCAGAAACCATTTGAATTAGTGGCGGTTGCCTCGGAGGGGGACGAGCCATCCTCACTCGTTCGCGAGCTAGATTCTGAGGACGAAGTTGATGAAGGTGCAGCGTCCGCAGATGAGATTGACCCCGAAGCCGGGAGCCAACTAGAGGTCGAAAATGAGCAGCCAGAGATCGACGGCGCTGGCCTAAGCCTAAGATATGAATACGCCGAGCACGAATACCGGCGGCTGATTCACCCCTGCGCGCATTTGCATCTGGGATGGCAAAGAGAGGGGCGTATCCCGGTAAGGCGGGTGTGGACCCCCGAATTATTCACTGCATTCGTGATCAGAAATGTTTTTGCCGACTCATGGTTCAGTTCGCAAAACACAAATATCGCGGACATGGACGGTTATAAGTCTGAACTGGTTTTCAAGCGCGAGAAACAGAACGCGAAACGCGTTCACGATTCCATGTTTCATTCATTTGAAACCCAAGTGTCATTTCTGGACTAGCAGAGAGTGAGCCAAATCGACGTATGTGGATGGCAAATGTGGCGCTCGATCAGGAACTCCATGCACTTAAGCATAAAAAAGAGGAGTTCACACGAGGCTTACCACTACTGCACACAGAAGACTTGAGCATCCAGCAGTTCTGCGATACGGCGCGAGCGAGGTTTGAGCGTTGTACCTCATTCGATAACAAGCAACGGTTTCTTGCCGAGCATGTGGAGCGGGTCATCTATGACCACTACCGGGTAACGGTCATCGGCTCCATTCCCATCAAAATACAATTGAGCAAATCGCAAGAAATCGAAACGCGCAAACTTGCGTTTTGTTTGCGCGGAGAAATCGACAAATCAGCATTGCACAAAAAGCCACGCAAGAAGTTTGCAGAAGACGGACGACTGAGCGCGTATGGCGCAGGCGGTCGCAAACCACCGACTATCTCCGTTTCCCTTGCGTCTGTTCCCTCTCTCATTGCCCTAGACTAACTAACATCATCCCATCATTGCCCCTGAGCATCTGTCCGTTTTTGAGGACAGCATTTTGTTTGGGCGAGGGGGCTTTGGTTTTTCGTAGGCGGTGATTAGGTGCGGCAAGCGCCTATTGGGTAGCGCGACACGCGAACGAAAACGCGGTGCACCGTGTGGCACGATGGCGCACTATGGTGAAATAAATTTTGCCTTGCTGGTTGCCTTGCAGGAAGGCAGGCGCAGGGCACGATGCAAGGCATGAAGCAAGGCAGTGTCTCGTTAGTGTTTAGTGTATTAGCCCAAGCGCCGAAAGTGCGGGAAGCGCAATGCAATCACCCAGTCAGCACTCGTGGCGGTCCAGATGCATCGGGTTTTCCTTCGGATGGACCTTCCCGAGCAGCTTGCGCCGGGGAGGGAGAGCAGGGTCGGATCATCTATTAGTTTAGGTCGCTCTGCGTCTCGTTTATCTCCCTAAGCTCGCAAAGTGGCCATCTACTGCAGCGCGTTGATGAGGTTTTGTGCCACGGTGACGAACTGGTTCTTCTCGGCAAGCGTGATCGTGCCGTGCGAGTAGTCCTGATTCACCTTCTGGATGAACGCATTGAGCTGATTGATAGCAGCTTGAACGTTCCCATTCTGGATGAATGTTCCCACTTTGTTGAGATTGGCAAGGTAGGAATTTTCGGTGTTGGTGGGAAGGTTTGCTGCCACTACAGTGTCTACAGTTGTCTGTGCCTGCTCTGTGGGTGTTGGATTGCTGCCCACCGTAATGACGACATCAATAGATGAAGTCGCTACAGGAGTGCCGTTGTCGGTCGCCGTGAACGTGGGAGTGTAGACGCCTGCGGTCGGATAGCCTGGCGTCCAAGAGAATATTCCAGTCGCCGGGTCGAATGTCGCTCCGGATGGCATACCGGATGCGGAGAGCGTTACAGCATCTCCATCCGGGTCGGTCGCACTTACACTGAACGTGAGCGAGTTGTGCTCAAGTACCTGCTGTGGACCAGGATTCGAAAATATCGGCGGGCGATTCACATTGCCCACGGTGATGGTGATGTCTTCGAAGTCGAGCATCATCGGCGAGCCATTGTCCATCACTGTAAACTCGACGTTTGGATAATTGCCTGCCTGCGTGTAGTCAGGAGTCCAGCTAAATGTTCGTGTCACCGGGTCGAAAGTCGCACCCGGCGGCAGATTGCTCGCAGAATATGTGAGCGTGTCTCCACTATCCGGGTCCGTTGCCGAGAGCGTGAATGAGAGATTCTGTCCTTCGTTAACAGTCTTGTTGCCGATTGGGTCGAGTACGGGAGCCTGGTTAGTGAGTGGATTTCGAGCGACGAAGATGTCGAATGTGCCATTTGTGTCATTCGACACGAGGTTGGTTGCGCCGGAGAAAAAGGCGACATAGCGGCCGTCTGCACTAATCGCCGGCGCTGGTTTATCGATTTGGTTGGCCCAGGCGTTGCCATTTGCTTGGGTGCCGTCGGCGGCCACGTCGACTTGCGCTGTGTTGCCCGTCAGCATGTCATGGACGAAGATGTCGAATTTGCCATTTGTACCATTCGGCACGAGGTTGGAGGCGTTCGAGACCCACGCGATGTAGCGGGCGTCTGCGCTCATGGAGAAGCGTTGAGCGTTCTGGTTAGCTTGGGTGCCATCAGAAGCGACACTGACGAGGGTTGTGCCTCCCGTTAGGTTGTCGTGGAGGAAGACATCGCGTAAGCCGTTCGTGTCGTTGGGGACAAGGTTGGAGGATGACGATAGAAACGCCACGTAGCGACCGTCTGCACTCATCGGCGGGTAGCTAAGATCGCCACTACTAACGCCATTACCCGGGGTGCCGTCGGCGGCAACGTCGACTTGCGTTGTGCTTCCGGTTAGGTTGTCGCGGAGGAAGATGCCGCCAGCATCGTAGGCGACATAGCGACCATCTGCGCTGGTTGACCCACCACCAATATAGGCACCATTAGCATCGGCAACACTGCTGATGGGTGTCGTTGATCCAGTCATCATGTCGTGGACGTAGGTGTAACCACCGACTCCGAAGACGACATAGCGACCATCTGCGCTCATTGACTCAAAACGGGAACCTTCAGTTAATTGGGTGCCATCAGAAGCGACACTGACGCGGGTTGTGCTGCCAGTGAGTGTGTCGTGGCGGAAGGTATCGGATGTGCCGTTCGTGTCGTTGGGGACAAGGTTGGAGGCGTACGAGTTAAACACGACGTAGCGGCCGTCTGCGCTGATGCCTCCAGGACTGTCAAATTGGGAGAAGCGATTGGCTTGTGTCCCATCTGTTGCGACACTGACAAGCTGCGGATATGTGTCTGCGTGGGCAAACAACAAAGGGATTGATAGGAGTGCGATTACTGCAAATACGCTGGCGAGAAATAGTGATTGTGTGCGCATAAAAAATAAGTAGCGAATATGACTCTATAGTACCTTACCGTCGCAAAACAACACAAACAACACTGTGTATACCTCACTTATTTACCCATCAGATAGAGCTGCTTCACTTCGCTCGCACTGAGCGCTCTATTCTATATATGCGGACGTCGTCGACGTTTTACGGCGTCGCTCCGACTGTCTGCATGTAGGTGCGCATGGCGGAATAGAAGCTGGCGGCGTCGGCTGCGGTGAGACCGCCGCCGGCAAACATGCTGCGGATGATACCGGCGTAGGCGCTGCTGGCAACTGCGTTGTTGCCGCCCGTTTCAAACACGCCGTTTTCCAAAGCGAGAGCGCTGTCTACCGCTGAGCCAAGAGAAGCACCGTTGCGATACATGATTTCTGTATTGGTGTCTTGTCGTACTAATGCGAACATGCCGCTTGCGTTGCCATTGTTGGTGACGGCCTGCTGAGAGCCGCCGTTGATTGAGAAATTGGTAGTGGGCGAATTAAAAGGTTGAATAAAAGTGTTCCCAGAAAATACTGTTCCTGTATCCCACGCGGAATAAGTGGATGCCCCCGTTGACCCTGACCACCCGCCGATGCTCGCGGAGTTTTGGGTGTAGTGGGTGCTGTTGGTAGAGAAGTTGTAGTTGGAGGAGACGTATTTGTCACTTGCTGTCGTATATCCACTATCGGCTGTGAAAGTCGGTGCCCCCTGCGCAGTGGCGGTGAAGCTGCTGTTCACTAAGTTGAGATTTGCGGTCGCTTGATTTTGGGTGGCGAAGATATAAAAGACGTCGAGTTTGGACCAGACACCGTCGGCGACGAGGTTACAAATGAGATTTTGGTATGCCTTTATGTGAGCTGCATTGAGGCCGGAGGTACGAGCGAGGAAGGATGCAGACTGGGTGCAGCCGCCTACGATTTTTCCGTTGCCGAGACTATAGAGCTGTTTTACTTCGCTTGCGCTGAGCGCTCTATTATATATGCGGACGTCGTCGATCTTTCCTTCTGCGAAGTTTTCGCTGTGTCTTCCCGAGCCACCGATCTCGAGTATATTTGGTGTGCCCGTGTCTGCTCCATTTGTATTCGAAGTCGAGAAGACTCCGTCAATATACATCGTGTTATTGCTCCCGTCGTAAGTGAAGGTTACTAGATGCCATTGGTTTATCGAGATAGTGCTCGGAGTTTGTATAATCGCGGCTCCTGACCACTGCGCAACACCGCATCCGCCAGTACCGCAGAAGAATTCTTCTCTCGCGCCAGTGTTGTCGTCGCGATTAATGATGTCGTCGAACCATCCTAGGGCATTGTTCGGCGATGTCGTCGAGAAGTTGACCCAAGCGGACATCGTTTGGGGAGACTGCGTGTTTGGAAGACCCGTAGGGCTAGACTTGGTCAAATATGTTTGAGAAGAGCTGCTCAATTTGAGTGCTTGGCCGAGCTTGCCCCCAGTCGGCGACGAGGTCGTGGACATGTTTATCAGACTAAGTGAATTTCCCGTTCCTGAACTATCTGCTGCAAGTCCTGTATTCCAATTAATAGTAGAGCCGTCAAAGGTCCAGTAGCCGACGAGGCCGCTGGTGAGCGTCGAGCCGTTATTGAGGGTTGCCGAAGAAGCACCGGTGCGAGACGCGCCGGATTTGTAGAGCGCTGCGGCCTCTACCGCGGAGAGCGCACGGTTGTACAAACGCACCTCATCGAGCTTTCCGGAAAAGAAAGCGCTCGCAGCGGAACCTATTTTGAACGCTGATGCATTTACGCCTGTGGAGTCAGTAATGACCACATGATGCCAATCGCCGGTGGTGATGGTGTTCCTGCCACACCGTCAACGTAAATGGTCGCAGCGGGAAAGTTGGTAGCCGTAATGGTGTTGCCGGATACCTCGACGAGTGCCGTGCCATTAATGTCTATTATCTTCTGCGTGGCGTTCGCGGAATTGACCCAAAATGCAACAGTCATTACTCCGGTGCTGACGTTGCCGGGGTTTACGTAGTCGGTCGAACCGTTGAAACTGAGTGCGGTGCCAAATTTACCGCTTACCCATGTCGGGCTACCGACAAAAGCTCCTGAATGCCCGTTGCCGGAAAAGTCGCCCACTTGAGTGCCCACACCCTCATTCATTGACCAATAGCCGACGAAGCCGAGATTATTTGGTTGACGTTGAATGACGGATGCGTGCGCTGGGGGGGCGAGCGCGACCACTACGAGCAGCAGGAGAACCCCTTTGCAAATTGTATACTTGCTAATTGACATACCGCATTAGAAAAACGTCCACGATGCGAGCATGTTCTTTAAAACCGCATCATCGCGGGCGTACGTACTTAATTGATAGATATTACCCCGACTAACAAACCACGCGTCGCTTGCTGCTCCGTCAAAGCCGGAGTTGTCGTTTCTAAACATGATACCGGTTGCGCCTTGAATGTTTATAGGTTGTGGGTCGGTTACCGTAAGGCCCGTGTCGTGAGTGATGCGCTCGGGGGTGAGCGCAGTGGCGGGTTCGTCCCAAGGCGAAATGAGGATTTGCACGCCATCACCAACGCCATTTTGCAGGAGAATCGTGGTGCTTGCGTCGGAGTCGATTTCGGCTCCTTCAGCTACCGTGAAGGCGGCGGGGATCAAGAGCGAGAAGCGGTAGGTGTTGTCGGTGTAGAGCTTGCTGGGCGGTAGAGCATACTGCCATGCTGCAGCTGTTGCTGCCGCAAGAAGAATAGCCGCGAGTGTGAGCGAGAGAATGGAGCGAGGTGCGAAGCCAGAACGGAAATTCATATATGCAAGATGCATTTAGTATACAGCATTGGGCCACAATGTCGTTGGCCTGTCTGTTTTCGCTGTTGAAAATTCGGGGAAATGGGGTCTTACCTGCTCCGTAGAAAACCCACGTTCTTTTCATTTGAAATCGATATGGTAGTCACATATGACTACCTCAAAATCACCACGATTAGTAGCCGCCGTAGCTCTTCGTGCAGCGCAGAATGCACTGCCTCTGTACCATCATCGCTTCTCACCAAAGAAGTTCACGCAGCCTCAGTTGGTCGCCTGCCTGGTGTTGAAAGAGTTTTTCAAAACCGATTACCGTGGGATCATGGCAATTCTCCTCGATTCGTCTGACCTCACGAAAGTGCTGGAGCTCGACGAAGTACCGCACTACACGACCCTGCAGAAAGCAGCACGTCGACTCACGGAGAAGAAATTTCTCGACCGTCTCATGCGCGGCATTCTCGGTATCGCGCATGATGCTCGTATGGTGAAGAGTACCGTGGCACTCTCAGCGATCGACTCAACCGGCTTCGAGTCGCACTACACCAGTAGTTACTTCGTCCAGCGAAAAAGAAGTACGCAAGTTCCTGGTTTTGAGAACGTGCACTACCACCGCTTTCCCAAGGTCGGCATCGTTGCAGATTGCAACGCACACCTCGTACTCGCTGGTGTTCCGTCGTGGGGACCCGGGCCTGACCTCTGGCACTGGCACGATGCCATTCGAGAAACACTCAAGCATGTGCAACTCAGAGTACTCACCGCGGATGCTGGCTACGACAGTGAGGCAGCACACGCATTTGCTCGCGAGGAACATGGTATCCGCACGATCATTCGCAATCGCGTTGGCAGACCAACGACGAAACTCCCGACTGGAAAATACCGCAGGCTAATGGCGACACGGTTCAACAAAGTCTTGTATGGCCAGCGTTGGCAGGTCGAGACCGTGAACTCAATCATCAAACGTCGACTCGGTTCGTTCCTGCGTGCACGTACCCACTGGTCACAAATGCGAGAAATTATGCTGCGACTATTCACCTACAACGTCCTGGTGGTGCGTACCTAGGGGTTTTCTACGGAGCAGGTCAGACACCACTCCAATCTATCATGTCAAATAGACCTATCAGCTATCATTGCGGTAACTGACCTCATTTCTCCAACACCACCCATCCTCACCGGTACCGGGACTCTTGCATGGCACCGCAGAAGCATTTGGCGGTATCGGCCAACACCACTCAAGTCTTTTCTCCGGAACACAGAGG
>WNFC01019458.1_pt1 | contig 13618 bp, 12 predicted proteins | sample 5400541 | NCBI WGS metagenome assembly WNFC01 (sample SAMN13153342, study PRJNA577476) | soil metagenome | isolation source: 120 cm saprolite under Douglas fir tree site 2 hole 2 replicate 1 | place: USA:California | collected 2015-04-18
CTGCTAGGCCAAAACGGCGCCGGCAAGTCCACCACCCTGCGCTGCCTCGGTGGCATCCTCCGGCCGGACTCGGGCTTGATCGAGCTCGACGGCTTGCGTCTGCCCGAAAAGCTGGATGAGGTTCGCGGGCGGTTGGGTGTCGTTCCGGATCAGGCGCGACTTTATGGCCGCAACACTGCGGTCGAATACCTCGAACGATTCGGTTACCTCTACGGCGTGCCGGCGGACGTGCGCAAGCGGCGCATCGCGGAGCTGCTCGAGCGCTTCGAGCTCGCGGACAGAACGGACGCGATTCTTGCCACGTACTCGAGGGGCATGGCCCAGAAGGTGGCTCTGATCCGGGCCACGCTCCACGAGCCCGATTGGATCTTCTGCGACGAACCAACCGCCGGCCTCGATCCGGTCGCGGCCGCGGACATGCGCCGCTATCTGGGCGAGCAGCGCGCGCGGGGGGCCGCGCTGATCGTCACCACACACGTCCTCAGCGAGGCGGAGCTGATGGCTGACCGAATCGCAATCATGCGCCGTGGTGTGATCGTCACCCACGGCACCCTTGACGGTCTGCGCCGCGAGGCTGAGGCGGGTCGCCGTTTCTCAGTTCGCCTCAGCCGCATGCCTGCCGATCCCGAGCCCCTGCGTGCATGGCTTCGCGAGCAGACGGTGGCGTTCGAGCTCAAAGACGACCGCATCACTTACAGCCTCGACTGGGAGACGTCGATCGCAGACCGCGCGGATTTCGCGGCCGAGCTGCAGAAGAGGCTCGCGACCGCAGGGGCGCCCTACTACGAGCTGGAAGAGCAGCAGGTGACTCTGGAGTCCGTCTACCTCAAGGCGATGGAGGAGCCGTTGCCGCCGAGCGCCGAGGTCGCTCCCGCACCGGGCCGCGTGGCGTCCGGGATCGGCGCGTTGCGGATGTTTGGATCGTTGCGTTCGCAGTGGGGCCTGCTCCGCCATTCCCTGCCGTTCTATGTGAGCTCGTGGTGGCGGCGCGGGGATTTGAGCTGGGTGATGTACCTGAACGCGTTCGTCCTCCTGCTGGTCGCGGGGACCTCGCTTTTCGGGCAGCTGCCGGGGGTCCTGGGCCAGGTGGCACAGAGATTCACGGGCGGCACCGCCCTCCAGGCTGGTCTGCTGCTGCCGCTGTTCTTCATGTCGTTCGCGCTGCTCGAATCGATCAAGAGCTCAATCGGGATCTGGTGGGAGAAGGCGCAGCAATCGTTGGAGGTGCTGCTCTACACGCCGATCGACGACCCCTCGCTCATCTGGCTCGAGGTGCTCCCGGGCGCTGTCGTCAGCGCCGTGTGGGTGGCGCTGTGGATGGGCGCCGGCATGGCGCTTCTTTCTCTGTTCGGCCAGAGCGCACCGTGGGACCTGCTGCCCGTCTTCGCGTTCGTCGCCGTCGTCACCGCCTACTGGGCGGCGATGGGCCGAATGCTGGGGTTCATGCTCTTCCCGCGCGAGGGCGCGGCGGGCGGGGCGTGGTCCTTCTTGCTGTCGCCGGTTTCGGCCGCGGTGGCCGACCTGCCTCTGGCTCTGTTCGTCTTCCGCTCCCCGCTGGCGATCGGATCATTGCTACTGCCCCTCACCGCCTGCTTTGCCCTCACCGTCCTCTGCGGAACGACCTTCGACCGCGAACGTTTGATGGAGACCGGCATCGGCCGCAAGGTCAGGCGAGTCTGGCTCCCCGTCGCGGTCCTCCGCCGCAACGCCGTAGCAATAGTTGCCGGCCTGCTGCTCGCGATTGTGCCCGCAGGAGTGGCGGCTGCTGTCACCTCGAACGCCGGGTTGCATTCATGGAGTGAGGTGACAGGGTCCGCAGGAATGACCCATGGCGACCCGGTACGAGTCGGGTACACCGGGTACGCCCCCACGGGCTCCGCGACCCCAGCCGCGACTAGCGGGACAACGATTGCCGCCGCCGGGCTCGCCGGGATCGTGGCGACTCTGGCCCTGATGCTCGTGCTGGTGGTCGTCAGCTTCTCGGCCTTTTTCCTCCTGGGCGTGCCTGCCATGCTCGGACTCGTCGCGGCCGGGGCTGTATGGGGGACGCAGTTTGGCTTTGGTTCTTCTGCTCCACTGCAGCCCTGGCTGGCGGGTGCGGGCGGCATCGCATTGCTCGCGCTGGCCCTCAACACGGGAGCCGCGCTCCCCATCTACTGGTCACTCGTCTTCGGCTCGGGGCGGCGGCTCGACAGGCTCCGCGAAGCCTGGTCGGGCTACTGGTCTCTGTTCCGCGGGATCGTGATCCCGGCGTGCGCGCTGTTTGGGGTGGTCGTGTTCCGGCTGCTGTCGGGCGGGTAGAAAGCCCGCGTTGGCCTCAAGATTGCAGGCGGCATGAAGCGGCTCCTGCTGGTGGTGATCGTACTGGCCGTCGCGTGCGGCCCCGGCACCACCCCGCCGAAGAAGTCGCCGTCGCCGGTGGCGACCACGCCGGTGGCGCGCCCTTCCCAGCCGCCATTCCCGAGCCCGACCGCGGGCGGACCTGCAGGCCCGCCACCGGTGGCGGTCGTGTGCAGCTCGCAGGTTCCAGCCGGCCATCAGGTGGCGCTGGTGTCCCTGCACGGGGTCCAGGGCGTGGTGGTCCGTGACGTGACCGACATCCAGCACCCGATCACCCGCTGCACCTTCCAGGGCGGCGCCTATTTCCGCTTCGTCAACTCGGCGCGAGTCTCGTACATCGTGACCTCGAGCGGCGACCTAGGGGCGTCAGGGGCCCTCTACATGGTCGACCTGAACCAAAGCACGACTTCGCTAGTACGCGCCTGGAGCTCCGGAGGCTACGGGAGCTGGGTCTACGCGTGGAGCCCAGACGGGCAGAAGCTCACCTATCTGGCTTCTGACACCACTGGGGTGACCCTGGCCAGCCTTGGGACCACTCCCGCACGAGGCGTCGCGCTCGACAACGACGACATCATGGTCGGCTTCTCAGCCGACGGCCAGTACGTCGCTGTGGAATCGACCTTCACCACGCAGAAAGGTGGCGGTGCCAGCGCACCGGCGATCCAGATCGTTCGCCTTTCGGATTTGAAGGAGATCTACCAGCGCGCGGACGGCACCATGGCCGCGTGGGGTGCCACCGGCGCGCGTCTTTATTTCCGGACCACAGGCGGGGTCCTGGTGTGGGAGGCGACAGGCAAGGTGCAGACGGTGAATCCCCAGCTCCGACGGCACCCACATCGCCTTCTCGTCCCTCAACCCGCAGGGCAATCATGTGGTCGGCATCCTCGACACCGCCGGCGGCCCTGTCACCCAGGCCACGAGCGAGCCGCGCGCGAATCCGGGCTTTTTGACGTCGACCCTCGTCTGGTATGCCGGCGAAACGCGCTGCACGAGCACCACCCCTTGCGGATTCGGCGGTCCCGCGCTGACGGGCAACACGTACATCTATGACATCGCTGGCGTGGAGAGCGGCTCGATCGACACGGCCTTCTATGACTCGTGGCCGCATAACGCCGGCCAGTCGTAGCGGTCGAATCGGCGGCGGCGAAACCCGCGCTGGGCATTCGACGTTGAAGATTCATGCGCCCTGTGGTAGTTGCGGTCTTGTTGCTCACGGTCGCCTGCTCAGCCAACCCGAAGCCGGCAAGAGTGTCGTCGACCCCGACCGCCTCCCCTGGTCTCCGCGCGTCGGCTTCGCCAACCCCGTCCCCGATCGCCTCCGCTAGTCCCGTCGCCTCGGCAAAGCCAGCATCGTCCCGAGTTCTGTTCGCTGCGCTTGAGGCCCACAGCACAGCTGCAGCTCGTCCGGATACCGTGGTGATCGGCGGTCTCGATGGCTTGGCCCGCGCGCAGACAACCTTCACGCCGATATCCCCGCCGCCGATTGGGTGCTATGGAACCGCCCTCCCGACCTCGGCCTACGTCGCGGCTGGTGAAGTCTTTTTCGCCGATGGGTCTGGCGTCATACGGAGCCTGTCGGTCCAGGGTCGGGTGCGGACCATCGCCACGTTTCAAACCTCAAGCCAGCAGATGCTGTCCTTTGCTGTCAGCCCGGACGGGTCACAGCTCCTGGCCACGGTGCTGACCGTTCCGCAGATGACCTCCAGCGGGGCGGCCTGCACGGGTTCGCAGCAGATCTACTCGGGCGACTTCACCCTGGAGGTCTTCTCGGCCCCGGCAGGCGGGAATAGCAAATCGCTTTATCACGAAAATTTGCCAATCGGCCCTTCGAAGCAATATCCATGCACCCTCGAGCTTGCCGGTTGGGACCGGGTGGGTCCGTATGGCACTCATCCCGCGTGCTTGGGCCCTGCCGGCGGAGCGGGGCACTACTTCGGTGGTCCCGTTGTCAGGGTCAACGCTGCCACTGGGCAGGTCTTGAATCAGGCTGCGGATCCAACGAGCTGCCTGGTGCAGGACATCGCATTTAGTGGCGATTTTGTCTGTATCCCGCCTGGTATCGGCGCGGATGTAATTGTGCGGCGCCGGGACGGAAGCGAGATCTGGCGTTTCGTGGCTCAACCGAACGACGGCTACAACTACGCGTTTCTGTCACCCGATGAGCGGCATGTCCTCGCCCAGGGATCCGGGGCGGAGGTGCTCGGTAGCGAAGGCACCGACGTCAAGGTCGTCGAATCCCAGGGTGACCACGTCTCCTTTTTTGGTTGGCTCGACGCTTCGGCTGTGATTGGCGAGGGGCCCAACGGCAATCTCAGCTATGTATCGCTCGACTCCCCGGCCACGCTCGTCGACCTGGGATTCCATGGGCTCTTCATCGCGACGGTCCCGGCCTAGAGATCGAGGGCTTGGGCCACCAGCTCCCGGTGGTACGTAGCGTCGCCGAGCGTGACCTCTGAGGCTTTCGCGCGCTTGAAGTAGAGGTGCATGTCGTGCTCCCAGGTGAACCCGATGCCGCCGTGCACCTGGATGCCGTCGCCGGCGACCTTGCGGTAGGCGTCGGATACGTAAGCCTTCGCCATCGACGATGCAAGCGACCGATCCGGTGCGTCCGCGTCCACCGCCCACGCGGCGTAGTAGGTGGCCGAGCGCCCGCTTTCTGAGAGCACGAGCATGTCGGCGAGCTTGTGCGAGACGGCCTGGTAGATGCCGATCGGCTTGCCGAACTGGTGCCGGGTCTTGGCGTATTCGGTAGAGGTCTCCAGCACTTTCTGGGCGCCCCCGACCATCTCGGCGCAGAGCGCTGCGGTCGCCCACTCCAGCGCGCGCTTCAAAGCGGGCCAAGCCTTATGTGGACCGCCCATCAGCGAGTCGGCCGGCACCTCCACGCCGTCAAAGCGAACCTCACACCAACGCCTGGTCATGTCGAGCGTTTCCAGCTGGTTCACCGACATGCCGTTGGGTCTGCCCTCGACGAGGAAGAGTGAGATGCCGTCCTCGCCCTCGCCTCGTGTGCGGGCCGCCACCACCATGTAGTCGGCGTTGTTGGCGTCGGGCACGAAGAGCTTGACGCCGTCGAGGCGCCACCCGCCGCCGCCCGGCTTGGCCGTGAGCGCGACGCCACTCGCGTCCCATCGCGCTGATGGTTCGGTGAAGGCCAGCGTCGCGCGCGCCGATCCGGACGCGATCGCGCCCAACGCCGCCTTTTTCTGCGCCTCGGTGCCGGCCTCGATGAGAGCGGGTACGGCCAGTCCCATGGTCGCGAAGAATGGTCCCGGCATCAGCACGCGCCCGGCCTCCTCCAGGACGACGATCAGGTCAAGGAAGGTGCCGACTCCGCCATATTCCTCAGGGATCCCGAGGGCGGTCCAACCGAGCGCGGCAGTCTTCGACCACAGCGCCGGATCGTAGGCGTCCGCTCCTTCCATGAGCTTGCGCACGACCTTCGGAGGACACTCCTTGGCGAGGAAATCGCGCGCAGAGCGCCGGAGCATTTCCTGCTCTTCGGAAAAAGCAAAATCCATTTGCGATTCCGAAGTGTAAGACCGGCCGTCACTCGGGCGGGGGCAGTTCCTCGGTCTCGGCCGGTGCCGGCAGCTCTTTGGGCTCTCCAGGCGCCGGGAGCTCCTTTGGCTCGTCTGCAGGTAGTGGCCTGATTTTGGCTCGCGGCCGGGTGCGGGACCTGGGCGCGCGGGGCGCGGCCGCGGCCGGCGGAGCCTCGGCTGGAGCTGGCTCGACCGGAGCTGCCTCGACCGGGGCTGGCTCGACCGGGGCTGCCTCGACCGGAGCCGGCGCAGCCTCGACCGGCGCGGCCACCACCACCGGCGCCGCCGCCGGGAGCGCGACCTCTGTCGCCGGTGCCGGCTTGGCCGGAGACTTGGCCGGCCAGAGGATGCTCCGCCGAGGTCGGACTCCGAGGCGCCGGTACAGCATCAGCAGGCCGTAAAACCCGACGAATATCGCCAACACGCCGCAGAAGCTGGCGAGGGCCAGGCCGCTGTTCTCGGCGCTGGTCATTGGCTGCTCGTAGCCAAGCGGACACCTGGCCGGCGAGGGAGGACAGGTGCCAACGACCGCGAGTCGGAGCGGCACCGCCACCATCGCGAGGATGCCGTATACGATGGCCAGCCCTGCCAGGAAGTAGAGGGTTGCAGCCAGCGAACGGCCCTGGTGGTACATGACAGCATTGATGCCGAGCACGACAGCCGCGATACCGAATGGGACGATCACCCACTGGAGGCGGCTGTGGGCGCCGATGCTGAACGAGAGCGGGGCCACGGCGCCAACCGCCGCGATCGCAGCGGCGATCCAGAACGCCCACATCGCGCGCTGAACCTTGATGACGTCCTGTTCCACGTGCGGAATCTATCCCTTATCGCCCGGAAGCTGCTCGTGCGTAAGCGCTCCCCGCGAGTCGCCGGAACCACCGAGGAGGGAGGCCGTGAGCTGGTCCAGACGCTCTGCGTGATACGGATCCGGCTGCCCGAACAGGCTCTGGTCAGTCGACAGGCGGATCCGCAGCAGCACGAATAGCGCCATGACTCCGTCCCGCCAGGTCAGCTTCTTGCCCTGAGCGCGTGTGCGCGCCGCGTAGTCGATGGGGACCTCGTAGATCCGGTACCCAAGTCGCAGCACCCGCCCCGTGATCTCGGGCTCGACGTCGAAACGGTCACCCCTCAGACCCAGGCGTCGCAGGAGCGAGGTCCGCATCACCTTGAACCCCGTCTCCATGTCCTGGATGTAGCAGTTGAACAGGATGTTGGTGGCAGTGGTGACCAGGCGGTTGCCGATCACAAACCAGTACGAGTACGCGCTGTGGCCGGCGAAGCCGCGAATCCCATAGACGACGTCGGCGCGCCCGCGGAGGATCGGCGAGATCAACTTGCCGTAGTCGGCCGGGTCGTACTCGAGGTCGGCATCCTGAATGATCACCAGCGGTGTCGCAATGGCCGCCAGGCCCGTGCGAATGGCGGCGCCCTTGCCCTGGTTGGTCGCGTGGGTCTTCACCGTGACGCGTGAATCTCCTGCCGATCGCCGGGCGGCCGCGAGCGTCCCGTCGGTCGAGCAGTCGTCGACGATCACCACCTGCTGAACGCTCGACTCCTGCAGAACCCTGCGCACCACGAGCTCCAACGAACGCTCTTCGTTGAAGGCGGGGATGATGACGCCGAGGACGGGGTCGGGACCGGCCACGGTCGGTCAGTTTAGACGGCCGTCTCTACGTTCTTATCCGTTTCGGCGTGTGATCGTCCAGCGGCTACATGGGCCGTCTGGCGTAGGGGCACCTCCCGAATGAAGAGCGTGGCGATGAATGCCAGCACGATCATCGCCAGCCCGGCGACGAACACCGGGTGAAGCGCGTCGGAGAGGCCGTGACGGATTCCGGCCGCGATCGCGGCCGGCAGATGAGCGAGCTGCGTCGGGTCGAATACCGAACCGGCGCTCGGCGAGGCGAACTTGTGGAGCCCGCTTGCCGGTATGTAACGGGCGATCGATGACGCCAGGCCTTGCGTGAGGATCGTGCCCATGATGGCGAGCCCAAGCGCCGATCCCATCGAGCGCGACAGCTGGGTGGCCGATGTCGCCACCGCCAGGTCGGCTCGGCTGACGGAGTTCTGTACGACGAGTGTGTAGGTCTGCATCGTGCAGCCGAGCCCGAGCCCGATCAGGATCATGGCTTCGACCAGCGTTTGATTGGTCGTGTTGATGTCGAAGGTCGTGATCATCACGTAGCCCGCGGCCATCAAGGCGAGGCCGCCGAGGAGGATGAGTTTGTACCGGCCTGTGCGCGAGATGATCTGGCCGCTGCCGATGCTGCTCACCACCATGGCCAGCAGCATCGGAACGAGGATCTCGCCCGAGTTGGTGGCGCTGTTGCCAATCACGCCCTGTACGAACACTGGCAGGAAAAAAATGGCGCCGAACATCGTCATCGCCACGCCGATGCCCGCGATGTTCGAGAACGTGAAAATGCTGCTCTTGAACAGATAGAGCGGAAGGACGGGTTCCGGCGCCCGCCGCTCGAACCAGACGAACGCCACCAGCAGCAAGAACGCCGCCGAGTAGAGGCCGATGATCTCCCAGGAATTCCAAGCGTACTGGGTGCCACCCCAAACGGTCGCGAGCAGCAGGCTTGTGATTCCCAGCGACAGGGTCACGCTGCCGCCGACGTCGATGGAGTGCTTGCGGCGTTCGTTGGGGACGTGCATGTAGAGCGCCACCACAATGAGTGTCAGCACCGCGAATGGAAGGTTGACGAAGAAGAGCCACCGCCACGAGTAGTGGTCGGTGATGAAGCCACCGGCGGCTGGTCCGACGATCGAGGCGACCCCGAACGAGGCGCCGATCATCCCCTGGTATTTGCCGCGCTCTCGCGGCGAGATGATGTCGCCGATGATCGCCTGCGAGAGCGGCATGATGAAGCCCATGCCCGCGCCCTGGACGAAGCGCGCGAAGACCAGAAACCAGAAGTTCGGGGCGAGGCCCGATAAGGCAGAGCCGATCGCGAAAACGACGATCCCTGTCATGTAGAGAGGCTTGCGTCCGTAGATGTCGGACAGCTTGCCTGCGATCGGGACGATAATCGTCGAAGCCAGCATGGCCGAGATCGGAATCCAGCTGTAGTCCGCGATCCCGCCCAGCTCGGCGACGATGGTGGGCAGGGCCGGGGCGACGAGGGTCAGGTTCAACGAGGCGATGAGCGACCCCAGCATCAAACCGGCGAAGACGGCTAGGACGGCCCGATCGACGCCCTTCTTCTCGGGCGAAGCTGTCGCTTCGCGAGCGGCAACCGCGGTCATACGGCCCGGCTCGCCACCGGCTGGGTGCGCCGCGACGCCACCTCGGCAAGCGCGCGCCAGCCTCGGGTCAGCGCTGACAGGTCCTCCGGTGAGAGCTGGGACATCCACCGGCGCAGATGTGAATGGCTGCCTTCTCTCAAGTCAGTGACCAGCTGGATCCCGGCTCGCGTGAGGCTGAGCAGCACACGCCGGCGGTCGGCGGTGTCCTCGTTGCGTTCGACATATCCGGCCCTGACGAGTCGGTCCGCGAGCACGCTCGCCGCGGGCATGGCGACGCCGAACAGCTCGGCCAGCCGCCCGACCGTCGCCACCTCTTCATCGCGAAGGAGGTAGATCGCTCGCAGCTGCTGCATCGAGATGTCGAGATCGCGCCAGCGACTGGCAGTCGAGGTCAGGAGCGCTCGGTGGACCTTCTTGTAGGCAATAAGCGCTTCATCGACTGAGCCCCCGGTCATAGTTGCACTTTATCAAACTATTCGGTAAGACGAAACATTCCGCGTCGGCGGAAAGACGCTACCGGCTGCGCGGCAGGCCCAGCACCCGCTCGGCGAGGATGTTCCGCAGCACCTCGGACGTGCCCGCCTCGATCGTGTTCGCGCGGGAGCGCAGGAACTGGTACTTCCAGCCAACGCCGTCGCCAACCTGTCCCGCCGGGCCAGCGACGTCGACCGCGGTTTCCGCCATCTTCTGGTTGAGCTCCGACCACATGAGCTTCAGGATCGTGCCCTCCGGACCGGGGATCCCGTTCCGCTTCATGGCCGTGACCGCCCGGTAGCCGTTCAACTGCAGCGCGCGCGCCTCGATCGTGTATTTGGCGATCTTCTGGCGCACGAGCGGATCCGAGCCGCGGCCCAGCTTGCGGGCGTGGTCCGCCAGCTCGGCGGCGGTGATCTGCGCTCGCGTCGCGAGGGCCATCCCCAGCGTGCCCCGCTCGTGTAGAAGCGTAGTCATGGCCACGGCCCAGCCGTTGCCGGCCTCGCCCAGGATCTGCGACTTCGGCACCTTCACGTCTTTGAAGAAGATCTCGTTGAACTCCGCGTCGCCTGTGATCTGGACGAGGGGCCGCACCTCGATGCCAGGGCTCTCCATGTCGACGAGCAGGTAGGTCAATCCATCCCGGGGGTTGGCCTCCGTGCGCTCGCGCGTGAGCAACATGCACCACCTGGCGACGTGCGCCAGCGTCGTCCAAACCTTCTGTCCATTGACGATGTAGTGATCACCCTTGTCCTCGGCGTGGGTCTGCAGTCCAGACAGGTCGCTGCCCGCGTTGGGCTCGCTAAACCCCTGGCACCAGATCTCCTCTGCCGAGAGGAGCGGCGGCAGGTAGCGCTTCTTCTGCTCTTCGGTCCCGTGGGCGATGACCACGGGCCCGCCCATTCCCAGCCCGATCACGTTGATGGGTTCGGGCGCCTGGGCCAGGATCATCTCGTCGTTGAAGATGAGCTGCTCCATGAAGCCTTCGCCGCGGCCCCCGAATTCTAGCCCGCGTCATACATCTTCTTCTGCCACCGACGGCGGCTCTCGACGAAGCCCTTCTGGCCTTCCTCTCTCGAGTTGTCATCCCGCGGCTTGTTAGCCTTGAGCCAGGCGCGAACCTCGTCGCGAAACTTCTTCTCGGGCTCGCTCAGCTCAAAATCCACGCCACTAATCTAGAAGGAAAGTTCGATGGGTGTGCAACTTGACAGTTTTACCGTCGCCCTCTTGATCCTCCGTCCGGACGCGCCAAACCTGGATGAGGAAGCCGCCGCGCGCCTCCAGGACGCGCACATGTCCCACCTGGCCGATCTTCACGAGGCCGGCTATCTGCTCGCGGCTGGGCCTCTATTCGATGACAGGTTTCGGGGGTTGAGCATCTTGAATGTCGAGCCCGAGCGAGCACGCGCCCTCAAGGAACAGGACCCAGCCGTGATTGCGGGAAGATTCTCCGTGAAGGTGATCCCCTGGATGGTGCCCAAAGGCGCGATGACCTTTTCGCATGCTCATTTTCCGCGGTCCGTGAGCGAGCTCGACGAAGAGTAGGTCAGGCAACCGCCGGGATCACGTCCGAAGCCAGCAGCTGCAGAGCGTCCTGATCGTCGAGGAGAAAGTGCTGCAGCATGAAAAGGTCAGCCCCCAGGGCTGCATAGCTGCGGATTTGATCGGCCACCTCCTCGGGTGTGCCGACCAGGCCTCTCTTGCGAATCGCTGCCATCGCTTCGTCGACGTCGAGCCCATGCAGGCTGGGAAGGAAATCGCGCATCTTCGCGGCCCGCTCGCGTAGGTCGGCGCGGTCGCGGCCGATGATGTACGTGCTCATCACCGAATGGCGGATGGTGGCCGGGTCGCGCCCGATTGCCCGGCAGCACTCTTCGAGCACCTGGCGCTTGTGCTGATACTCCGCCGGGTCTATGTGGGACAGGTTCCATTCGGTCGCCTCGCGGGCGATCATGGGCAACGCCCGCTTCTCTCCACGCCCGCCCATCAGCAGCGGCATCGGGTTCTGAGCCGGCTTGGGGTTGGAAATCTTCCACGTTTCGTGCATGCGCGCGATGCCCTTCTCGAGCAAGTCCATACGCTCCCTGACCGTATAAAAGGGAACGCCGAACATCTCATGCTCGCGCTGGTTCCAGCCCGCGCCGACCCCGAGGATCAGCCTGCCGTTGCTGAGTACATCGACGGCGGCCGCCTTGCGCGCCAGGACCGCCGGCTGGTGGAAGGTCATCGGGCTGACCATCGGCCCGAACTGGATCGACGTCGTCCACTCGGCCGCAAGCGCAAGAGACGTCCAGCAGTCGATGCAGTCGCGCTGGTCGTCACCCATGAGGGAGATCAGGTGCTCGCTGCGTCGCAGCGAAGCGAAGCCCAGCGACTCCACGTCGTGGCAAAGCCGCTTCCACCGCTCCCAGGTGAGGCCTTCCTGTCCTTCGATCATGATTCCGAGCTTGGTCACGATCGACTGATCGTAAGCTGCGCCCGATGCAGGCGTTGTGGACGTGCCCGAAATGCGGGCGCGCCTTTGCGAATCGAAACCAGTTTCATTTCTGCAGCAATGTCCGGCTCGAGGATCACTTCGTGGGTCGCGATCCGCAGGTGATCGCCACCTTTGATGCCTTGCTCGCTGCGGCCCAGAAATCCGGCGCGGTCAAAGTTTTGCCCGAGAAGACGCGCATCGCGTTCCAGGTGCGCATGAGCTTTGCCGCCTTCAGCATGCGGCGTCATTGGGTGGACGGCCACGTCGTGCTGGCGCGGCGGCTGGAGAGCCCGCGGTTCAGGCGTATCGACGTCATCTCGCCGCGCAACCAGGTGCACGTGTTCCGGCTGCAGGAGCCGTCGGAGGTCGACGACGAGGTGGAGCGCTGGCTCCACGAGGCCTACTCAGTCGGCGAGCAAAAGCACCTCAAGACTCGGGTTCGCTGAGGCCGCTCAACTCTGATTGGATGCGAACCTTGGTCGCACCAAGATCCTTGAGCACGTGCGCGGCGATGCCTTCGCCCTCTGTCGCCAACGCCAGCAGCACATGGCCGGTGCTCACGCGCGGATCGCCCATCGAACCGCACAGCTGGAAGGCCTGCTCGATGACCTTCTTGACGCGCGAAGTGGGAATGATCTTCGTCGGCACCGGACGCTTCTTCTTATCCAGCACCTTGTCTAGTGCTGACCGTACCGCCGCCTCGTCGACGCCGAGCGCGGCCAGGATCTTCGCCGATTGGAAATCCGCGTCTCCGTACGAGGCAAGCAGCATGTGCTCGGTTCCGATGTAAGAGAAGCCGGCTTTCAGCGCCTCGGTCTGAGCCAGCGTCAGGAGCTTCTGCGCACCAGACGTGAACTGCTCGAACGGATAAATGGTCGACGGGCGCTTCCACACCGCCTGCTCCACCGCTCGTCGGATCGTGGCCCATCGCGGTGGGACCGTAATACGCATGCCCTCGGTGGTAGGCAGATCGACGCCTATTCGCGGCTCCATCGGCGAAGGAGTGTGTCGCTCCATCCATTCCAGGCAGGCTGCGACCACGATCGAGTTGACCGGCATGCCCGTTCGCGCCGAAGCCTGGTCCAGCCGGGCGAAAATCTCGTCCGTGAAGCGCGACCACGATCGAGTTGACCGGCATGCCCGTTCGCGCCGAAGCCTGGTCCAGCCGGGCGAAAATCTCGTCCGTGAAGCGGACCGTGGTCGCCTTGGACATGAGGCCAATTTGACGTCACTTTGCAATCATTGTCAAGCCTTCGAGCGGTTTGAAGTTCAAGATCCTGTCCATCGGGATGCCCGCCCGGCGGGCCATCCACGCCCCCATCGGCACGTAGGCGAACTCAGCCGGAGCGTGGGCGTCAGCGTCCAGCGAAAAGTTGCAGCCGCACTCCAACGCCAGCCGCGCGTGCTCCGGGGAAAGATCCATGCGCGCCGGGTCGCAGTCGATCTCGAGCGCGACGCCATGGCGCGCCGCCTCGCGAAAGACCGCCTCGAAGTCGTAGCTTGCACCCTCGCGCGAGCCGGGCCGGCGGCC
>WNFC01005747.1_pt1 | contig 13617 bp, 10 predicted proteins | sample 5400541 | NCBI WGS metagenome assembly WNFC01 (sample SAMN13153342, study PRJNA577476) | soil metagenome | isolation source: 120 cm saprolite under Douglas fir tree site 2 hole 2 replicate 1 | place: USA:California | collected 2015-04-18
TAGGCGATGTTCTCCGCGATGCTGGTCGAGAACAGGATCGGCTCTTGCAGCACGATTGCGAATTGACGACGCAGATCGGCGACGTGGTACTCGCGCAGATTTGTGCCGTCGAGCAGGATGGTCCCCGAGACCGGATCGTAGAAGCGCGCCAGCAGGTTGACGAGTGTAGTCTTCCCGGCTCCGGTCGGCCCCATGATGCCGACGCGCATCCCAGGGCGGATCATGAAGCTGGCATCACGCAGCGCTGTGCGCGAACCGGGGTAGGCGAAGGACACCCGGTCAAACACGATCGAGCCCTCCGCGCGGGCGAGCCGGCGCGCGTCGGGAAGCTGCGGCACGTCAGGCATTTCGTCGAGAAACGCGAAGGCCCGCTCGGCGCTTGCCAGATGCAGTTGCAAGCGCCCGATGATCTCGCTGATCGTGCGCAGCGGTTCGTAAAGCTGGGCGAGATAGCTGACGACCAGCAGCAACTCGCCGAGAGTGACCGCGCCGGATTGCACCTGATGAAAGCCGACGTACAGCACCGCGGCGGTCCCCGCCGCCACGCTCATGCCGATGACGAAGGCGAAGATCCCCTCGGCGGCCTCGTAACGGATGCGTGCCTCGAGGCCCTCCTCGGATCGCCGCGCGAAGCGCGCCTGCTCGTAGGTTTCGCGGCCGAACGCCTTGACGACCCGCAACGCCCCCAGGACCTCCTGCACTACCGAGGCGGCGGCGCTTTCGATGTTGGTCAGCCGGTGTGCGAGCTTACGCAGACGCACGCGATAGGCCTGCGAGACGATCAGGATGACCGGGGATATCGTCAGCGCGATCAGCGCCAAGCTCCAATTGATGCGGAACGTGACGACGATCATCCCGACCAATGTGACAGCGGCCGTGCACAGCGGTATCGCGGCTTCGAGAGCGAGATAGCGGATGTGCGGGGCGTCCCACTGGATGCGAAAGGCCGCATCGGCGGCGCCCTTCGCGTCGTGATAGGCGACCGACAGCCGCTGCGCCTGCTCGAACAGCTTGACGCGGAAGCCGAATACCAGCCTCTCGCCAGTATAAGTGCGCAGCAGGGCGGTGCCCATCAGCTGCAGCTGGTGCAGCATCGAGATGACCAGGAAAAGGGCGGTCACCGCGATCAGCAGCGCGTTGCCGCCGGACAGGAAAGACCGCGGGAATACCCATGTCAGAAATTCCGGCGGCGGCTTCGTGCCGATGACGCTGTCAACGGCGATCTTGAGCGGCAACGGCGTCAGCAGCACCAGCGGGATCGACAACAGGCTCGCAAGGAGCGTGAGGAGGAGCTGACGCCAGTAGGGCCGCACCTCGCCCAGCAGCCGCGTGTACAGCTCGAGATCCGAGCGGGGCAGCCGCGCCGGCGTCATGCCCAGTCCCGCGCCACGGCGACATCGCAGCCGGCAACCGCATTGCTGGCGACGGCGACACCGTATCCGCCGAGGCGGAACGTTCCGTCGCAAGGCTGCACGGACACGCCGTTCCCAGCGCCGCTGTCGAGCTTGATCAGGGTGCAGCCGTCCCCCAATCGACCACGGGTCAGCTCGGCGAGATCGTAGATCGCCTCGCCCGGTTCGCGATGAACGAATAGGGCGCTGCGTCTGCCGTCGTCGCCGTGGACGATCATGCCGTCGAGGGGACCGGTCGCCAGCGCGGGAGCGACGATGCGGTCGCCGCGGCGGATGTACTGCGCAAACAGGCGCCTGGCGTAGAACAGCGGAGTCGGAACAGCCTCGGCGTCCAGCACGCCGTAGCCGCATTCGTGATCGGTTCCGGTCCACAGCATCTCGGCGTCGACGCCGCCGCGGATCAGGTTCAGCAACGCCAGGCCGCCATAGGCAGCGCCGAAAGACGTCTGATTGAAGCGCGCGCGGACCCGTGGGAGATAATGCGAATGTGCGTTCCACTCGCCGCACATGTTCAGAATGCCCGGCTGCCGCAGCAGCCGCGCGACCGACCGGGCCCGCCTTTCGTATTCCTGGGCTTGCCAGAGTATGATCGCGTGATGCGTCGGCCCATCTGAAGGCGCCCCGTTTTCGCCGTGTTCCCGCCAGTCGGCATAGAGGTGCCAATTGACGAAGCCGACGAGGCTTGGGTCGATCTCGGCGAGGAAGCGCCACACCCAATCCATCCAGAAGGGCTGAAAGCCCTCGATGGCGGGCCCACCGAGCTGCAGGCGCCGCCCGTTCAGTGCCGGCCCCAGCCAGCGCAACATCGCGCCGGCCACGCTCTCGTAGACCTCGCGGTACTGCTCGAATTCGAGGCCGCCGCCGATCCAGGTGCTGTTCGGCTCGTTCCAGACGCACCAGTACCAATCGCGCACGCGCTCTTCGCCCCATTCCTCGAGGCAGTGCCAGACGACATCGCCGCATTGCTCGGCAAACCAGCGGACGGCACGCGGATCGTCCGCCGGCCGGTTGAACCTGGCGAAGGTCACCATCGGCACCGCCCCGACCGCGAGCACGGCGTTAAAATAAGACCGCAGCAAGGGCCATTCGGTCACCGGGTCGGGAGCATTCTTGTCGTAGAGGAAGACGCGGATGATCTCAGGACGCATCTCGCGCAGACGCTCCTGGATGCGGTCGCGCGCCGGCCCCAGCGCGAAATGCCACCAGCTGTCGGTCTCGTTGACGCCGTAGCGAAGCCGTACATGAGCTGCCGGTGCATCCATCTCGGCTACCCTACGGCAGAACCGCGACATCGCCGGTTACGACGGCGATACCGAACCCGGTGAATGAAACATCGCCGTAGCCAAACGAGGACGTGACGACCCGTTCTGGCGCGGCTTCGTCGAGCCGGCGAACGACAAGCTCAGAAGCTGCCCCGCCCCTATTTCCGGCGAGCCGATACGATTGATGCCGAGGTGCGGCGTGAATGATGACGGTCGCCCGCTCGCCGCCCGACCGGCGCACGCGCACCAGCGTCAGCTCCCCCGATGTTCCGGCATCATCCTCGATCAGGATGTCGTCACCGGGCCGGATCGTCCGCGCGATCAGCTGCTTGGCGTGGAAGGTGGGGGCCGGGCGGCCTGCCTCGTCCCACAGCCCGTGCGGCCCTTCCGCATCCGTGCCCATCCAGTAGAGCTCGGCGTCGGCGCCGCCGCGCATCAGGTTGACCAGCGCCAGGGCATAATGGACCGCGCCGAACATGGTTTGATTGCAACCACTGGCACGGCTTTCCTGGTGCGCGTTCGCGTTGAGCCTGCCGCATATGTTCAGGATGCCACGCTCGTCGACAAGCTGCTTCACGATCGCGGCGGTGTCGGCGTATCCCCGGCTGCGCGACAGTAACACGTCAAGAAAGATATCCTGTCGCCGCGGCGCCGACCATTCGCCGGGCGCGCGCCATTCGCCGAACCGGTGCCATAAGATGAAGCCGATCAGCGCTTCGTCGATTTCGTGGACAAACCGCCACAGCCAGTCCTGCCAGAACGGCTGAAAGGTATCGAGGGCGGGGCCGCCGATCAAAAGGCGACGCCCCGCAGCATAGGGCGCGAGCCATCGACGGACCTCGCTCGCGACTTCGGTGTAGATCCGTCGGTAAATGTCGAAATTAAGGCCTGGGTTGAGCCACGCGCTGTTGGGCTCGTTCCAAACGCACCAGTACCAGTCGCGAACGATATTGCCGCCCCAATGTTCAATGCAGCTCCACGCCAGCTCCCCGCAGCGCCGCACGAACCACCGCAGCACCGCCGCATCCTCGAAGGGCGGGCGAAATCGGGTCAATGTGATCATCGGCGTGGCACCCGCCTCCAATACCGCCTGAACACAGTGGGCGAAACCCGGCCAATCCTTGACGGGGTTGGGCGTGTATCGATCGAAGACATAGATGCGGACGACCTGCGTCCCGATTGCGCGAAGACGATTGCCGATCTCTTCACGATGCGGGCCGAGGGTGAAAGCGCGCCAGCCCGTTGCCTCGTTAATGCCATAACGGAGGCGGCTCCGAACGGTTTTCGATACGGCCGCCTGGGGCGTCTCGCTGATTCGAGTGCCGTCGGTCATTCTTCGATGATCCTCACCAGCTCCCGCAGGCGCACTGCGTAGGAATGCTTCTCGGAAAGCTCGCGCCGGATCTCTTCGACGATTTCGGCATAGAGGGTCGGACGCTGGATCACCTCGCGAATCAGCGCCTCCGGATGCTCGCCTCCGAGGACGAGGTCGCGGGCCCGCTGGCCGTAGGTTTCCTCAACGAAATCGGAGTCGAGGCCGAACAGCGGGATCGTGTTGGCCGCCGGCGTCTCGAAGGTCCGGCATGTGACCAGCTGCAGCCGCTCGAACAGCGGCCGATAGATGACTGGCGTGAAGACGCCGTTGCCCATGCTGGCGATGACCTGGTTGAAGCGAACCGGCGGCGTCACCGTCACGCCCATTCGCTGCAGATATTCGGGGTCGTTGGCGTAAGCGTCGGGGCTGATCGAGTCGTTGGTCCAGGGCGCCGGGCGATCCCAGCCGTGGCCAGTGATGCCGATCGGCCCGACGTCAGCGCGCACGCGTTCGACGGCCTCGAGGATGCGGCGCAGCTGGTGCCAGCGGAACCAGTTGTTGCCGACGTAGAACATGCCGTAACGCTTGTCGCGAAAATCGAGCGGCACGGCCCAGGCAGGGTTGTAGGCGTGGAACAGGAACGGCCGCACGTTAGGCCGCAACGGGTGCAATGTCGCCTGGCAAATCTTGTCTGAGAGGCTGTCGCAGACCGCGATCCAGTCGCGGCTGGCCGCCGCATCTGCATGGTTGTAATCGCCGACGACGCTGATCGCGTCATTGTATTTGCCGTCGCAATCGATGACGACCCGGCGATGCCGCGGCACTTTCGCCACCAGCCGCAGCCAATCGAGCTGGTCGCCGTACTGCAGCTGCGTCGTCCATTCGACGACGAACACCACGGCATCCGTGTTGTTGACCTCGTTCGAGTAGTGGAAGAACGAGAGCTCCGGCGGGCCGTAGATGACCACCTCGTGGCCCAGCTGCTGCGCCACCTCGCGATAGTTATAGAGGTCTTGCGCGCTGCCGCGATCCTCATAGACCCAGTGGACGAAGATCAATCGCATGGCGGGCCCTGTACTGCCTCCGTGCTTTAGCTCTCGATGATATCGATCAGCTCTTGCAGTCGCACGACCTGAGTGTGGTACGTGGCGAGATGCTCGCGGATACCGCGCACGAGGTTTTCATAGTGTCGCGGCCGGCGTTGCATATCGACGAACATCTCGCCGCTGTCGTCACGCAACGCCAGCTCCACGGCATTGGGTCCATATATCTCGGCGACGTGTTCGGCGTGCAGGCTGAAGACAGGGAACGTGTCGGCAGCGATGGTTTCGAAAAATCGCGGCGTCACCAGTCGCATCTCGGCAAAGGTCGGGCGCGTGACGACCGGGTTGAAGGTCGCCTTGCTCATCCAGTCGATGACCGTCTCGAACGGCACGGGATCGAGGATCTCGACGCCGAGCGCATCCAGATAGGCGGTATCGCTGTAGTAGGCATCTTCGAGATGCATCGGTGCGGCCCATGCGGGAAGCGCCCCCCAGCCATGGCCGAGCAGCGCAATTCGGCCGAGCTGCGCGCGCATCGGCGCGATCGCGCGCAGCACGGAATGGATCGGGCGCCAGCGGAATTTGCTGTGCCCGACATAGATCATGCTGAACTGTTTCGCCGCACTCGCGGCCGGCCGCTCCCACCGCGGGTTGTAAGAGTAGAAGAGGAAGGGCCTGACGTTTCCTCGGCGGGGATGAAGCGTCGGCTGGCAAATCTTGTCGGACAGCGAGTCGCAGATGGCGATCCACCGCATGTGCTCGGCGGTATCCCGGTGGTTATAGTCGCCATCGACGGCGATCATGTCGTTGTAGTTGCCGTCGCCGTCGAGGATTATCCGGCGCCGCCGAGGCACCTTGCTGACCAGCCGCACCAGATCGATCGCGTCGCCCGCCATCAGCTGCGTCGTCCATTCGAAGATGAAGACCAGCGCGTCGGCTGATTCCACATCGAGCGAGTAGTTCAGCGGGATTTTGGAATTGGGGCGGCCATAGACCGCGACTTCATGCCCCAAGGCCTTCGCGGCCTCGGAGTAGGCTTGGATGATCAGACCGCTCCCCTGATCCTCGAACGCCCAATAGACGAACATCAGGCGCATGTCGGCTCACCCCGCGGGCGCGACTAGGACATCGCCGCTGAGGGTCGCTTCGAGGTCCTGCACCCGCCGCTCGTACGAATGGTGGGTCGCCAGATGCTGGCGGACAGCGGTGACACATGTCCGGTACGCCGCCGGGCGCGCGAGGACGTCGGCGAGCTTGTCGGCGATGTCGTTGTGCAGCGCCAATTCCCGGCCCGCCGGCCCGTACACCTCGGCAGCGTGCTCCGGGTCGAGCATGACGAGTGGGATCGTATCCGCCTGGAACACTTCGAAATACTTGGAGGTCAACAGCCGCAGCCGGCGAAACAGCGGCCGCTGCGTCATGATGTTTATGCGCGCCGAGCTCATCGTCGCCACGACGTCGCGATAGGGTACTGCCGGCAACGTACGGACCCGCAGCGCCCGCAGGCGGTCCGGATCGACGCAGAACGCGTCCTGCTGCCCAATTTGGGCCGCCCAAGCTGGCGGCGCGTCCCACCACAGCCCGACGAAACAGATGTCGCCGAACCGGTCGCGCACCTGTTCCAAAGCCGGCAACAGCCGCTCGCCGACCTCCCGCCAGCGCCACCAATTGTGGCCGAGATGCATGATGTCGACGCGTTTGGCGAGGCCCTCGGCCACGACCGCCCGAGCATCGTAGCCGTAAAACGGCAGCGGCGACACGCCACGCCGTTGCGGCCTCACGGTCGGCTGGAATATGCGGTCGGCGAGCGCTTCGTAGGCCGCGAGCCAGCCTTGCCGCTCGCGCTCGCTGCCGTGGTTGCGGTCGTAATCCCCGTGCAGCAGCAGTGGGTTGTACATGCCGTCGGCGTCGAAGACGACGCGGCGCGATCGCGGTATCGCGGTCAGCAGACGCGCCAGATGCAGACCGCTGATCCAACCGAGCCGCGACTCGAAGACGAACACGACGAAATCGATGCCGGCGAGGTCGGTCGAGAAAGGAACTTCCGGAAAATCGGGATCCGGGTTGCCGTAGAGCGCGATGCGGTGGCCGAGCTTCCGGCCGGCGCGCGCATAGTTGACGAGGGCGTGGATGCTGCCGGCGTCAACGCGCCGTTCCATGGCGAACAGAATGTTCATCGACCGCGATCGGTTGCCGCGCAGTCCGCGGGTCTAGCGCTGCAGCAAGGCAACGAGCTCGCTCAGCCGTTGCTCGTAGGAGTGCTGCGATGCCAGATGCGCTCGCACACGCAAAACTGCATCCCAATAGGGCTCAGGGTCGCGGAGCATTTCGGTCAGCCGGCCGGCGATATCATCGCCCGGAACGAGCGGGAGAACATCGGGACCGTAAATCGCCTCGGCCATTTCCCGCGGCAACATCACCAGCGGCAGGGTGTCAGCGAGAAACGTCTCGAAGGTCCGGTTGGTCACGAGGCTGAGGTTGTTGAAGAGCGGGCGGTGGATGATCGGGCTGAACCGGGCATTGCCGAGAAACTCGCGAACCTCGGCGAAAGGGATCGGCTCCCGCCGCTCGACACCGAGGCGGTCGAGGAGCTCCGGATCAACGTCGGCGCCTTTGATGCCGAGCTGCACAGCCCAGTCCGGCCGCCGCTGCCAGTCCCAGCCGACGAGCGCGACCTTGCCGAGGGGCGGCGACACAGTCGCAGCCTCTTCAAGGAACCGGCGGATCTGGGTCCATCGCTGCCAGTTGTGGCCGACGTAAGCCGCCCCGTATTTGCGGTCGCTGCTCGACCAGCGCCTCGCTGCCTCGCTGGCGGATCGAAACGCATGCATCTCGACGCGCGAATCATAACCGTGAAACAGGAAGGATCCGACATCCTCGCGTCGTGGGCTTGGGGTCGGTTGCAGAATCCGATCCGCGATCGACTGGAACGCCTCGATCCATTCCCAACTCTGGTGCCCGTCCATCTTCTCCAGATGATTGAAATCGTGTTCGACACGGACGGTATCGTTGTAGCGGCCGGTGCAGTCGATGATCACTCGCCGGCTCCTAGGCATGCCGTCGAGCAGATTGGCCAGGTACGGCAAATCCGGAAAATCCGACGGCATGTAGACGATGAAGATGGCAAATTCGAAGTCGCGGACACTCAGAGAAAAAGGAAGATCGGGGAAGCCGGCGTCTTTTTCGCCAAACACGGCTATCTGGTGCCCCTGGGCGTCCGCCGCGCTGACGTAATTGGCAATCGTGTTGATGGCGCGGGCGGAGCGGGCAAGCTTCGAGACCAACAACAGGTTCATGGCGCGCCTCCAGCGCATCGCATAGACGTTCGAACCATCCGGTCCGCAAGGGGTGACAAATAGGAGTTTCAGCGTCCGCCCCTCGCCGCGGCGGCGCCGGCCGGTTCGGGCGCCGCGGCTGCCCGCGCCCAGCCCGCGGTCGCGGCCAAGCCCTCTGCGAAGGGCATGCAGGGGACCCAATCCAATGCGAGGCCGGCCCGCTCGATATTCGCCGCGACGTGTCGCTGCTCACCCGAGCGCTCCGGGCCGTAGCGCACAGGATGCGTCGATCTGCTGTGCCCGAACGCCGCGAGCGCCTGGTCGGCCAGGGTGTTGATCGACAGGCGCCGGCCGCTGCCGAGGTTGAAGACCTGCCCGTAGGAGCTCGGGCGCTCGATAGCGCCGACCCAGGCGTCCACCACGTCGTCGATATAGACGAAGTCCCGCGACTGCTCGCCATCGCCGAAGATCGTCAGCGGCTCGCCGCGCAGCAGGTTGCCGAGGAAGATGCCCAGCACGCCCTGATACGGGTTATCGAGCGCTTGGCGGGGCCCATAGACGTTGAACATGCGGAACGATGTCACGCGGAAGTCGAAATCGAGATCGACGCGCTCGGCGGTGGCGTGCACGTAACGCTCGGCCGCGTATTTGGAGATCCCATAATAGGATACCGGTCGGCACGCGCTGTCTTCGGAGATCGGCAGAGCCGCGCTGTGGCCGTACACCGTCATCGAGCTGGCGTAGAGGAGGCGCGGCACCCGGTACTTTAGGCACAGCTGCAGCACGTTTATCGTTCCCTCAACATTTGTCCGCAGGTCGAGGGAAGGATCAGCGTAGGACCGCGCCAGCGAAACCTGGCCGACGATATGCAGAACTACGTCGATCCCGCCGGCAAATGCCGGGTCGAGGTCTTCGAGGCGTGTCGCGTCGCCTTTCAAATACCGCGCTGCCGGTGTCACGTTGCTTCGCTGGCCGATCGACTCGTTGTCGAGGACCGTTACGGAACAGCCATCACGCACCATGCGGTCGGCGAGATGCGACCCGATGAATCCCGCCCCTCCGGTGACCAACGCCTTCAATTCGATCCCCCCGCGTAGCGGTCCCCACCGGCGCGCGCGGGCCGATCCGGTTTGACATGCCGCGGGAAAAACTCCGGATGGGCGCGAACCCACTCGCCGAGACGATGGATCCCCGTCTCCTTGTCGATGAGCGGCGACCATCCCAGGTGCGAGCGGGCTTTCGCGATGTTGGTGACGTAGCAGGGCTGGTCGCCGGGCCGCCAATTTTCGAACCGAACCGGAATCGCCTCGTTGGTCAGCTGTTGCAGAAGATCTCCGAACTCGGACCACACCGACAAGGTGTTGGACGGACCACCGCCGATGTTGAAGACCTCGCCAGCCACCGTTTCGATGTTCTCTACCGCCAGGCGCAAGGCGCGAACGAGATCATCGACGAACAGAACGTCGCGAACCTGCTTGCCGTTACCGTAAATTGTTATCGGTCTTCCCGTCAGCGCCGAGATGATGAAATGCGCGACCCACCCCTGATCCTCCGTGCCGAATTGTCGTGGGCCGTAGATGCAGCTCATGCGAAACACGACGGTCGGCAGGTCATAGATGCGGGCATAGTCCCGGACGTATTGATCCGCGGCCCCCTTAGAGCATCCATAGGGTGAATGAAAATCCAGCGGCCGTTCTTCGGAGATTCCGTCGGGGTATTCGGCAAAGCGATAGCGGTGCCGCTCTTCGACGACTGCGACCTGCTCCAACCCCCCATAAACTTTATTGGTGGACGTGAAGACCATCACCGGCCGATGACCGGCAAGCCGCGCTGCCTCCAAAACGTTCAGTGTCCCGAATGCGTTGATGTCGAAATCCGACCGTGGATCCGTAACAGATGTCGTGACCGCCACTTGGCCAGCGAGATGATAGATTACATCCGCATCGTTGACGGCCACCTGCACAGCATCGAAATCTCGTACATCTGCCCTGGTGAGGCGGAGCCGAGAGCTCTGCGGATGGCTTTGCAGCCAAGCAACATTATGCGCGGCGCCCGGTCGCAGCAGCGCGTCGAACACTGTGACATTCTCTCCCGCCGCCAGCAGGTGGCTGACCAGATTGGAACCAATGAAGCCGGCACCGCCTATGACGAGCGTACGAGCACCCATGTCATTCCCCTTTGCATCGCGTATTCAACGCGAAAAAAGCTCTTATTTCCATCAATTTCTATGAAAACGCCTGTTTTCGAGGCCATGTCAATAAGCGATGCATTCTAAACAATCGCTTTGGCACACCGTTGGGGAGCGAAAGGTGCATCGCTGCTGCGACCGACTGGGGCCAGCGACTCCGCCGCCGGCCGCGGCCAACGGCACTGGGCCGGCCGGAAATCGGGCTTCTCCTTTACCTACCGCGCCGATTCCTTGAACTGCTGACGGTTGGCGTCTCGCGCAAAGGCGTTGCACCCTCGCAATCGAGGATTAATACCAGGTCTCTGAGAGCGTGACTCGCTGGGGGATTGAACGAACCCGCTGTCGCGGGAGTGGGGTGAGCGGATAGGGAAGGTCTCCCGTCTGAGAGGATTGTGGGTGTCGAAGCCCAACCCTCAGGACAGGAGAGCCCCCGATGGCCGAGATGAGCCCTCTGCGCCGCCGCATGGTCGAGGACATGACGGTCCGCAATCTGTCGCCGGCGACGCAACGATCCTACGTTCACGCCGTCTCGAAGTTCAGCCGGTATTTTGGCCGCGCGCCGGACCGGCTGGGTCTGGAGGACGTGCGCGCGTTCCAGGTCCATCTGGTTTCGGCGGGGATTTCCTGGCCGGCGTTGAACCAGACGGTCTGCGCGCTGCGGTTCTTCTATGGTGTCACGCTCGGGCACGGCGAGATCCTCGAGCGCATCCCATACGCGCGGCAGCCGCGCAAGCTGCCGGTGGTGCTGAGCGCCGACGAGGTGGTGCGGTTTCTCGAAGCGGTGCCGAGCCTGAAGACGCGGGCGGCGCTGACCACGGCCTACGCGGCGGGGCTGCGCGCCTCCGAGGCGGTCGGGCTCAGGCTCAGCGATATCGACAGCGGCCGGATGGTCATCCGGGTCGAACAGGGCAAGGGCGGCAAGGACCGCTACGTCATGCTGTCGGCGCAGCTGCTCGGCATCCTGCGGACTTACTGGCGTCTGGCGCGCCCCAAGCACTGGCTCTTTCCCGTCGCTTGGGCCGCTGCGTTGTCGGAGCTGGCGCGGCATCCTCGGTCGCTGTAGGCACTGGGGCGGGCGTCGCCTTCTCTGATGCGGCCGGCGGCTGCGATGGCGCTGGCATGTTGATTGCCGGGGCATTTCCGCTAGACGGGTTGGTTTGCGTTTGCGCCCATATGGGCGAGGCAACGGCAAGGACCGCGACGAACGCCATTCTGCTGACTCAGAGGTTTCATCCTTTCGACCCTCAGGCCGCAAGCATATCGGGCTCGCGGAGCAATCGGCCGCCGAATGTACGCGTGAACGCCGCGGCCTCCGCCTCGGTCCGAATGCGATGCAGAGGCGCCTTTCAGGAGCCAGCAAGAGGCGAAATATCTTCGGCTTCAGGTGGTGGTGGTCAAGCCAAGTCCGTGCCGCATTCATCGACGCGGCCAAGTCGTCGCCGTACAAACGGACTTCGACAAGGTACAACATGCTTGCCTACCGGAGCCTATTGTCGGACCTCAAGATAACCTGCGAATGCGATCAGTCACCTGGCCAGCCGTCCGCGATCACAAAAAGATCACAGCCCGAAAGCGACGCGCACATTTGCTGTTCAACTGTACCGCTCTCCGTGGCGTAAGGGGTTAGACGTGCCAAAATCGAACTCGACGGATCAGACGAGACTAGCGCTCGCGGCCTTAACCGCTTGCCTCGTTAAGGCCCTCGGCGAGCAAGATCTCGCACTTCAGGTGAGGTTCGAGACAAACCTGGAAAAGGCTTACAACAACATACGAGAGATGGAAGCACGCCATATTGGAGCGTTGGAGATCCTGCATTGGACACGAGAGTTCCTGAAGGAACTTTAGAGCGTGCCGGAATAAGCGAAAGCGCGACGAGTTTTCCTTTCACGGAATACGCGACGCAGAGCCGGCGTTTTCCTGGGGTTGTTGCCCCAAACACGGACAGTGGGGAGTTTTATGAGCAAAGTGGTACGCTTCGTCATCATCGCCGCAGGAATACTCGCCCTACAAGCCGGCAGCGGCGCTTTCGCACAGAGCAAGTCCTCGTCTTCATCATCGAGCAGCTCGGGTGCGGCAAGCTCTCAAGCTATTCCGTCCGCACCGTCGGCGCCGAGCGTTCAGGGTGCCCTGCCTTCAACGGCCCCAAAGCCGACCGATCCCTGCCTCTCTGGGCAAATACTCTCCGGGACGCCGCCGAAATGCATCGCCGTTTCCGGTGTGAAGAAATAGCTGGCCATCTGCCGAACCAACGGATAGCCCAGCTCAGCGGAGGGTGGGGCTTTCCAGCCTCTCTGATCGGCAGCAGCAACGAAAAGGCCGGGCGACGGGGAGCGCCCGGCCTAAGTCGCGTCGGAGTAGGTGCTCACGCGCACCTAGGGAATGCCGGGGCAATTGCGAGTTAGCGTCGGCCGACGCTCATGCCGCCGTGACATCTTTGGGGCATTTCCTGGACCGGGAGCTTCGTGTCGGGCTGCGCTGCCGTACCGAGCGAATTTTAGGCGCGGCTAGGCCCGGCCTTCTAACCGACGTAATCGCTGAACGCTCGGACAAAGCCCTTCGCATCAGTCGCGTCGCGAAACGTCATGCTGAAAATGACCCGGCCTCTCAGGATACGCACTGCATGCAGATTCGGTTATCTGAATGCCCGCACGGTCGAGCCAGCGGTGCATTTCAGCGAGGTGGTCCAGAAATCCTCGTGCAGGGCGCCAAGACAGCCCCCGGCCTCACAGCAGGACGTGAGCGATTTCCGCGAAGGGTCGCGCTTCGAGGAAGTGCCGCTGCCGCGTTGCCACATCGATGTAAAAAAACACCTGCACAACAAATACCTGGTTTACGGTTTCGCCGTCTTCCGCCAGCGGCAGGAACAAAACCTTAGTGTGACGCTCCGGCGCCCTTTGTTGCGGCGAGATGAACAGACACTCCGAGTAAAGGGCGCGGCCAGACCGCACGCATTCATCGTAAAGTCCGAGCACGTGCGCTTTGTATTCCGGGCCGGGCAATGCTTCGTCGAGATACCGGCCGGTAGCGTTGATGCCATGCACCGCGGCGTTTTCGGTGCCGATCAAGCGATAGCGATAGCGATAGCGACTCGACGCAAGCACCTCGACCAGCATCACGTGGGG
>WNFC01005748.1_pt1 | contig 13616 bp, 11 predicted proteins | sample 5400541 | NCBI WGS metagenome assembly WNFC01 (sample SAMN13153342, study PRJNA577476) | soil metagenome | isolation source: 120 cm saprolite under Douglas fir tree site 2 hole 2 replicate 1 | place: USA:California | collected 2015-04-18
GGCGACAGGCAATCATAGGGCTCGAGTCCGAGTTCCTTGAGACGCGAGCGGATCCCCGGCATCTCGTCCGGTTTGACACCGGACTCGATCACGGACGATACGAACGCCGCAAATCCCGGAGCTGCCGAGCCTTGCTCCTGGAACAGTTCGGGATGGATGAAGTCGAGGCCGTAGAACGGATGCGCCTTGTTCTCGATGCGGCCATACATATGGGTGCCGCAGACCTTGCAGGCATGCCGCTGGATCGCCGCCGCGGCGTCGACGACCTGAAGCTTGTCGCCGTTCTCAAGCACGCTTACGCTGTCGCGTGGCACCACCGCGACCACCGAGAAGATCGCCCCGTCGGGTTTCCAGCATTTGGTGCAGCCGCAGGCGTGGTTGTGGGCGACATCGCCCTTGATGCCGACCTTGACCGGCTTGCCGTCCTTGCATTTGCAGACCAGGGTGCCACCGGCAAAGCTGCCCGAACCCTTCTTGACCCCGCTGTCGATCGATGGGTGGATATGAACAGTCATAGGCCTATCCTCCTTGTGTTTGACGTTTCCAAGTTAGAACACGACGACCGAACGGATCGACTTGCCCTCGTGCATCAGATCGAAGCCCTTGTTGATCTCCTCCAGCTTGAGGACGTGCGTGATCATCGGATCGATCTCGATCTTTCCGTTCATGTACCAGTCGACGATTTTCGGCACGTCGGTGCGGCCGCGCGCGCCGCCGAACGCCGTGCCTTTCCAGACCCGCCCGGTCACGAGCTGGAACGGCCGGGTTGAAATTTCCTTTCCGGCTTCCGCGACCCCGATCACCACGGAGACGCCCCAACCGCGGTGGCAGGCCTCCAGTGCCTGGCGCATCACGGTGGTATTGCCGGTGCAGTCGAAGGTGTAGTCGGCGCCGCCGTCGGTCAGCCCGACCAGATGCGCGACGATGTCGCCACCGACCTTCGACGGGTTGACGAAATGGGTCATGCCGAAGCGGCGGCCCCATTCCTCCTTGCTATCGTTGAGGTCGACCCCGATGATCTTGTCGGCGCCCACCATCCGGGCGCCCTGAATGACGTTGAGCCCGATCCCGCCGAGCCCGAACACCACCACGTTGGCGCCCGGCGTGACCTTGGCGGTGTTGACCACGGCACCGACGCCCGTCGTCACGCCGCAGCCGATGTAGCAGCTCTTGTCGAACGGCGCGTCTTCGCGGATCTTGGCGACGGCGATTTCCGGCAGCACGGTAAAGTTCGAGAAAGTCGAGCAGCCCATGTAGTGGAAGATCGGCTTGCCCTTGTAGCCAAAGCGCGTGGTGCCGTCCGGCATCAGCCCCTTGCCCTGGGTGGCGCGGATCGCGGTGCAGAGATTGGTCTTCTGGCTCAGGCAGCTTTTGCACTGGCGGCATTCCGGCGTGTAAAGCGGGATCACATGGTCGCCCGGCTTCACCGAAATCACGCCTGCTCCGATCTCGCGAACAATGCCGGCGCCCTCATGGCCGAGGATCGAAGGAAAGATTCCTTCGCTGTCGAGGCCGTCAAGGGTGTAGGCGTCGGTGTGGCAGATTCCGGTCGCCTTGATTTCAACAAGGACTTCGCCGGCCTTCGGCCCATCGAGATCAAGCTCGACGATTTCAAGCGGCTTCTTTGCTTCGAATGCGACGGCGGCGCGTGTCTTCATCTGTCCCTCTCCCTCAAGACTTTGGCTTTTGCGATTTCGTTAACCCGGAACGACGCCAATGCATTTTTTCGTGCGCGTGAAAACGCGACGTGCAAAAACCCGGACAAGTATTCCGTCGTTGTCCCCCAGAGCATTGCACGCTGACGCTGGACGTCAAGGCTCGCGATTTCAAACGTCTCGATTTTTGATCGGCGGTGTCGGCGGGTAGCGAATCGGATGTGCCGGGTTGCGACGCAAAACCATTTCTTCGCTGCGACGAACAAAATGTGCTGCATCGCGGCGCGGAAAACCGCTCACTGGTCGGTCGTTGTGATTTATCGGAGCGGAAAACGGCAGTCTGATGGCTCAGTTGGGCAGCCGCGCCGGTCGAAATACCGGGAGCTGGATTGCACGGATTACCTGCGGGGATCAGGTCAGGCTGCTCTCGATTGCCAGTCGCACCAGTTCGGCCGAGGTACGTACGCCAAGCTTCTGGCGCATGATGGAAGACGTATTGGCGATCGTTTTGTAGGAGGAATGAACCAGCCACGCGATCTCGGAAAGACTTTTGCCGGCGCTGAGCAAACGTAATATCTCGATCTCGCGTGACGTCAGTTTCGACAGCGGGTTCTGGGTCAACGAAGGGCCGGCGAACGCGATGCTTCGGGCGATTGCGGGCGGCAGGTATGTTCCGCCTTTGCCCACTTCACGGATGGCCTCAACGAGGTCGTATGGATCTCCGGACTTGGAGACATAGCCCTTGGCGCCGATTTCGATCGCGCGGACGGCGAATATCGGATCATCGTTCATGCTGAACATGATGATGCGCGCGGACGCGACATGGGCCAGAATCCGCCGCGCCAATTCAAACCCTGACACGGTCGGCAGGTTGATATCGAGAACGCAAATATCGGGATGTTCGGCGACAAATGCACGCTCGCCGCTCTCGGCGTCGGACGCTTCCAGTATGACGATCTCGGGTTCCCCGGCGAGTAATGCACGGCAACCCGAAGCCACGATGGGGTGATCATCGACGATCAGAACACGCATCGGCATCGACCCCAAATACCCGTGTCAGGTTGCGTTGCTGCATCGCATCAGAGTGAGCCACAGCAATATCCGCCGAGGCGACGCTTGCTATGCGTCCCAAGCGTAATTGCTGTACGGTTCAATTAGATAGCCGCGTTTTTTATCTGTCAACGCTCCTCTTGAGGAGGACCCGACGCGGCGCGGAATCGGACGAAAGCCATGTGGCAGAAACTATCCTTGCGCGCCCGGCTCAACATGCTTCTGGCGCTCATTCTTGCGCTGGGTTTGGCCATCAACATCGCACGGCTCGTGCTGGAGGCGGCACCTCGTGTGCAGGCCGAAGACCAAAGCGTCATACGACTGGCGCGCGAATTTCTCGAAACGTTGGTCGCCGGCCTGAATGAAACGCCAGACCCCGACGCGAGACTTGATCAGATTGTTCAAGACCTCAATCGGCTGCGTCACGTCAGCATTACGCGGCAGGATGATGCGGTCGAGACCAGGCCGTTGACGACCGACCGCTCCGGCGACGATCGCGAGCCGCGTTCGTTGCCGGCGTGGTTCGTTGCGCTGGTTCATCCGGAGAAAACTGCCGTGAATGTCCCGATTTCCATCCATGGAAAGGCGGGATCGCTGGTGATCACCTCGCATCCGAACGACGAGATGACCGAGATTTGGGACGGAATCGTTACCCAGCTCCAGGTCGGCTCCGCGATCGCCGTCGCTCTTTTTCTGATTACGATCATGGTGGTCAGCCGGGCGCTCGCACCCATTCAGGCGCTGTCGGAAGCGATGACGAAGATCGAATCCGGCGGTTATGACACACGCGTCAAGCCGGATGGTCCGCCCGAACTGGCTGCGATCTGTACCAAGCTGAACCATCTCGCGGCCGCATTGGGAGACGCCGTGGACGACAAGAGGCGGCTGGCGGAGCGCGTCGTCTCACTGCAGGACGTCGAGCGCAAGGAGATCGCGCGCGAGCTGCATGACGAGTTCGGCCCGTATCTTTTCGCGCTGCGCGCGCACGCGAGTTCCCTGATGCGGATCGCCGACGCCCGCGAACCGAACACGGATGCCTTGCGAAAGCATGGCGGCGCCATACTGGAACAGGTAAATGCCTTGCAGCAGTTCAATCGGCGGGTTCTTGAAAAGTTGCGGCCCGTTGGACTGACGGAGCTTGGCCTTCGCGAGGCGCTCGATGCGCTGCTGCGCCTGTGGGGCGAGGCACATCCGGGTGTGGTCATCCAAACCGCGATTGCGCCGTCGCTCGGCGAAACCGGCGAGACGGCCGATTTGACGATTTACCGTACCGTTCAGGAAGCTCTGACAAATGTGTTTCGCCACGCCGGCGCGACATCCGTCAGCGTGACCATCGAACCCAGCGGGCAGCTTTCCGGGATCAGACGCGACGGCGGCGGGGGCGCCCGGGTACGTGTATGCGACAATGGCCGCGGACTGAGCCCGGACCACAAGCTTGGCCTCGGCCTGATTGGAATGCGGGAGCGGATCCTGGCCTTGGGTGGCACGCTTACCGTCGCCTCCACCGACAGTGGAGTAACCGTGGAGGCTATGGTTCCCACGGGCGGGCGCTCCTAGACTAGTGCCGTTGCCGTGTCGAGGTCTGGAACTGGGTTCACGTCGATATCTCCTCGGGCTCGCGCATGGCAAGCGCGCGCGGCTCGGCAACGCGAGAGGCGAGCCTTCGCTGTGGCGAGCCGATGCAACTTCAATTGTGGGTAAGGATTTTTTGCCTGCAATCGCGCCGAACAGCCCGTTGTCGGGCAGGGCCATGGGCGTTTTGCAAATTGCGCGATGTTTGAATAGTGCCGGTGATTTGCCCGACGTGTCAAATGTTTTCGCAGGATTCGCTCAAAGCATCCATGCCAGCGACCGCCATGCTACTTTGCATGGGGTTGTTTTCGATATTTTAGTTGGGAGCGAGCGCCGCGTCGGCCCTTGCGGCTGTCTTTCCCGGTGATGATCGCAGCATGGCCTGAACTGAATCCGCGGACAGACCGATTCAATCAAAAACCATCCCGCTCTAGAACCAGGAGAGTGGCGAATCTGTAAGACTAAAGGCTTGCAGCCCGGTTAGCGGCGTTGCCGGACCCGTGGCGACGCATCGGTCCGGGAATTTATCCCGAACATCCCGGGACGTTTTGTAGCTGGCGCAGCTTTGTCGGCGCACTAGGATCATCCACCGCTAACCGGCGGACACCAGAACAGCCGGAGCGGCATGGAATGAGGCAGATGGGCGTTCGACGACTGTTTATTGTATCGGCATCGATATGCCTGCTTCCCGGCGATGAATGTGCTTATGCGCAAGACACGGCCGGCGCCGTTCAGGCCTTGCCACCCATCGTGGTGTCCGGGCCGGCGCCAAGCGCCAAACGCGGCCGCTCCCAAACCGCGAGCCGTGTCGCTCGGACCTTGCCGAGGGTCTTTGTGTACCCGACCACGCCGATATCGGGCGCGGGCATCGATCCCGATAAGGTGGCGGCGAGTGTCAATGTCGTCGACGCCAATCAGATCAAGCAAACCGGGTCGCTGAACGTCACGGACGCTCTGCAACAACACGTGCCGGGAATCATCGTCAACGAGGTTGCCGGCAATCCGTTTCAGCCAGACGTGCAATTTCGCGGCTTCGTCGCATCCCCCGTGGCCGGCACGCCTCAAGGACTTGCGGTTTATCAGAACGGGGTGCGCGTCAACGAAGCGTTCGGCGATACCGTCAACTGGGACTTGATCCCGACTGCCGCGATACAGTCAGTCGCCGTGGTGACCAACAACCCCGCTTTCGGACTTAATGCCCTGGGCGGAGCGGTCAACGTGCAGACGAAGAACGGCTTCACCTATCATGGCGCCGAGATTGACACGATGGGCGGCTCGTTCGGACGCATCCAGAGTTCGGCGCAGTGGGGCAAGCAGATCGATAACTTTGCCGTTTATGGTGCCCTGGAAGGACTACACGACGGCGGATTTCGCAATTTTTCGGCGTCGAACGTGCGCCGCTTCTACGGCGATGTCGGCTACAAGAACGACGCAAGCGAATTTCATGTCAATATGGGCGTGGCCGACAATAATTTCGGCGCGGCTACGACCGTGCCGGTTGAACTGCTGCAGCAATATTATGGCGCGACCTACACCACGCCGCAAACCTCAACCAACCGCGTTGGCTATGTCAATCTGACCGGGAAGGTCGAGGCCACGCCGAGCTGGACGATCGAAGGCTCCGCCCATGTGCGGGTCTTCGATCACAAGACGCTGGATGGTAATCCGACCGGCACGCAGCCATGCGCCAACACAGCGCTGCTTTGCTTTGGCGACAACGTTACGCCGGCCATGGGCCTGAATGGGGTTCAACTCGCCAATCCTTTCGGTAATGCCGTGCTGGGAGAGAACGATCGAACCACGACCCATTCGACCACGACGGGCGTGTCGTTGCAGGCAACCAATACCGATCAACTGTTCGGTCACAACAATCATCTGGTGGTCGGAGCCAGCTTCGACTCCAGCGTCAGCCGCTTCTCCGCCAGCGCGGAACTGGGCACCATCGGTCCAGATTTCGTCGTCAGCGGCAGCGGAATATTTCTCGGGCAATCCGGCGATCCGATATCGATCGGCCCGGTCGCGCTTCGCACCACCAATCAATATAGCGGGCTTTATGCGCTCGACACGTTCGACGTCACCAATGCGTTCTCGATCACGGCGGGCGGGCGGTTCAACGCAGCGCGCATCAGGCTCGAGGATCAGATCGGCAGCGCCCTCAACGGCAATGAGGCGTTTGACCGGTTCAATCCGATTGTCGGCGGCACCTATAAGGTCGCGCCCGGATTGACCGCCTATGCTGGCTATTCGGAAGCCAACCGCGCGCCAACCCCGCTGGAACTGGGATGCGCCGATCCCAAGCATCCCTGTATCGTCGCCGCATTCCTGGTTTCCGATCCCCCGCTTAAGCAAGTCGTGTCCCGCACCGTGGAAGCCGGTCTGCGCGGCACCAAGGATCTGAACATCGGCACGCTCGGCTGGAAGGTCGGGGCTTTCCGATCCAAGAACACCGACGACATCCTCGCGATCCCCAGTCCCGACGTGCAGGGATTTGGCTATTTCCAGAACGTCGGTTCGACGCGCCGCCAGGGCATCGAAGCTGAAGTCACGCTGAAGTCGTCCACAGTAAATCTGTACGCCAGCTATGCGCTCGTGGACGCGCGATTCCTTGACACATTGCTGGTCGGCTCCAACAGCCCCTTTGCCGATGGCAACGGCAACGTCCAGATTCTGCCCGGCAACCGTGTCCCGGCGATCCCGCGCAACCGGGTCAAGGCCGGTATCGATTTTTCGGTCACCGACGCCTTCAAGGTTGGAGGCGATGCGCTGTTCGTCGGCAGTCAATACTTTGTCGGCGACGAATCCAATCAGGCACAGAGGCTGGCTTCTTATGCGGTGTTCAACCTCCACGCCTCGTATCAGATCAACAAGACGTTCCAGATCTACGCGCGCGCGGACAATATCTTCGATAACCGCTATGCGACCTATGGAACCTTCTTCAATACCGGCGCTATCCCCAATCTCGCCAATGGCGGCGCGGATTTCACGGACCCACGTTCCGTCAGCCCGGCACGGCCGCGCGCCTTCTACGCGGGCTTGCGGGCAACCTTCTGAAATCAATGTGAGTCGCGGGACTGAGCCAGCGGCCATGGCGGATGAACAACGATCCGGGCGCGGCGCCAGCCCGATTCCTGTCTAATCTGGTCGACCCCAAAGGGCATAGCCGATCCAGCCCAGCGTCAACGCTCCAAAAATCCAGAGCACAATGATGGTGATCATTCCGGCTCGGCTGAGCCTCGTTTGCTATCGCTCGATACTCATCCATGACCTGTTCGGGAATGAGCGACACCACCAGCCAAATGCCGAGAGGCACGATGATCAGATCGTCGAGATAGCCGACCACCGGAATAAAGTCTGGAATGAGGTCGATAGGCGAAAGCGCATATCCGGCAACGGCAATAGCGAGAAATTTGACATACCATGGCACGCGCGGATCGCGGGAAGCGAGATAGATCGCGTGACCGTCTCGGCTGAGCCTGCGCGCCCAAATTTTCAAACGCGAGAACATGGAAGTGTTCTCTTTAAGTGAAGAAGTGTTCTCTTTAAGTGAAACTGACTCGCCAGGACCATATCCCAAGCGCTGACACCGGTGCGCAAGCGGACGTGCCAAGTCCCAGCTGGACGACAGCTCAGACCCGGTGCGCCGTCATTCACTTGTCTCTTGTCTGGACGCAGACAATCTTGCCGAGCGTTTGAGTGCGCTGGCCTGCGATCGGTGCGTTGATCTCAGTCTTGATTGCCTCGGCGGCCTTGTTACAGAGCTCTTCCGACGAAAAATGCTGAATTTGTTGCGAGATGGGTTGGGTAGGACTTCCAAAAACAATCCATTGCAACGAAACGAAAAGAACCCATTCCATGCGGTATCTCCTGCTTTGCGCCATCATATCATGGCCTGCCGTTGGCGGTCTTGCCTATTGGCCGGTGCCCGCCGTTGATCCCAAAGAGCGGATTGGCCTGAAGGTTCGCACGAGGTGGCGTGAGACATGGTCTTATTGCCAGCGAAGGATCAAGCGGATGGCTCGTTCGCTCCCAGCAGGCAAATCTCAATCGCGAATTTACTGCTGGCGTTGGCGGCCAATAATACGCCGCCAGGCTTGTCTTTGAGCTCACCGGCAAATCCCAGGGGAGCTGCATAACCCTGCCAGGGCTCGATGCACAGGAAACCTGCGCCGGGCCTGGTCCACACTCCCAGATGTGGCAGGTCCGGAAATCGGATCCGGATCGATGGTTCTCCTGGCACGCCGAAATTGACAGCGCGGCTTTTCAGTCGATCGAAGATCAGCGCGCCGGGCACGAACATGGCATCATCGAGCGACATGATGCTGCCTTCGAAAATCTCCGTGCTCGCGGTCATGTCGAGAAGGCCATCGGTCAATCGACGAATGGGCGCGGATTCCGGTCTTTCGAATCTGATTTCATGGTCTTGTCGTGAACCGCCATAGGGCAGGGGCCAACGAAACGCGGGGTGAAAGCCGAACGAAACCGGCATCGCGCGCGACGACTCGTTGAAGACGGTCGCGCCGATACGCAAAGCCGCGCCTTCAATGACGAAAGCAACCTCAAGGACAAAATCGAAGGGAAACTGTCGCCGCGTCTCATCGCTGGACGCGAGCCGAAACCTGCACCCAGATGGGCCCGCGCCGACAATAGAGAATTGCTTATCCCGCGCGAAACCATGTTGACGCATCGAGAACGTTTCGCCGTCGATCATAACCGCGTTGTTCGGGAGTCCGCCGACGATGGGAAACAACAGTGGCGCCCGTCCCGTCCACCATTTTGCGCACCCGTTCCAGAGCAGGTCTTTGCCGTCGCGATCCTGCAGTCGGATCAGTTCGGCGCCGTGAGGGGAAATCTCCGCAACCAGGCGCGCGCTCCGGATCACAATTGATGCGGGTGATGCGGGCTGCATTTCACCGGTCATGGGCTTGGCTTTCGAGCCCAGGTTCCAGCGTTCGAGTCGCGCTTCCTGGTCAGCAACCGAAACTCCGTCGTTGGTCAGTCACGGACACGGCTCGAGATCGCTCCGGGAACCGCCGTTTGGGGATGCATATCCCGGCAGTCTGATCTATTGTATTGGCTTGAATACAAGCGAGGGCACATGAGGTTTACACTGGCGATTTTTTGCATGTTTGCTTGCGGCACTTCAGCAATGGCGCAGTACGGCGTATCAAACGCCAGGGATGGCAATGGCAATCTGATCCGCAATACCGGCATGAATCCGGTGAGAGGCTTCAGCCAGGGCCCAGCCAGTTATCTCGGGCCCCCCAGCAATCTTAACGGGCCAATCACAAACGCGCCTGGCCCGACCCCGCGGGTCAAGGCAGGTACGAATAACGGTGCAATCCGGTAGCGCGCGGTATCGATCTTCTATCGGATGCGAGCTGACCGAAAGCGGTCAGTTTCTTACCACCAGATCATCGATCTTTCAGGTGCGCCGCAAACGATAGCGCGCCGGTGCTCGATGCCGTTGGGCGTTTCAACAGGGACCACCTTGATGCAGCCGGGGTAGACGGCGACGTTGTAATGGAAGGGTGCCTGATCAAAGTAGCCGTGGATAGGGCACAGGTAGGCGAGATCGGGTCCGCAGCGAGTCAGCGGATAGAGGCGTCCGCGAGCGGACGCCTCGTTCGATATGCCGCCGAGCGCAGCAACGAATGCAGCAACGATAGCGATCTTGGTGGCGTGCGACATATCCTGATCCTTGAAATATAATCGTCGGACGGTGATACTTGGTGACGCGGACCATAAACCGTAAAGCGGCGGTTCGCCAAGGCGTATGGCGCGCGATCTTTACAATCGACTACCGCGATCCCCTGACTAATGGTGTCTGGCCAATCTGATGGGCTTCCCGAATGGACTTTTGCCGGACCGCAGCCGCGCGCACCACCGCGATTCGTACCCGCGCCGATGCGGCGCGCGCAAGAGAGCGAAAAAGACTTGTTTTCCCAACTGTTTACGTGAGTGTGTGGATCCGATAAAATTTTGCCAGTCAACCCAATGTGGTCATGAAACCTGAGTTTCCAGCGATAGATCAGGACAAGACGGTCTCGCCTCATGCGCAAGAGGTCGAGTTCGCCCTGATTCTTTCGCGGATGATCAATACGGTAAAGGAAGATCCGGTTCAGCTGCGCCTGTCGATCTACGAGTTTGCGCGCGCCCGACTGCAGATCGATACCTCATGGGCTGAAGAGGCTGAACGGGAGCGGTTTTCGGCCGCGCTCGAAACGGCTATCCAAGGGGTTGAACAGTTTTCGGCGCGCCGCGACGAGAAGGAGCGCCTGCAGCCTCCGACTCCGTCTCCGCAAATTGGGCTTGGCGCCTCTCCGGCCGAACCGCCGGCTACCTCGATGGTGACGATCCATCAGGTAAACTCCGCGCCAAAAAGCGTTGTTTTGAAAGAAGTTTATGCGCGGCCTGAAGCGGAGTCGATTGCACAGGCGCAAACGCGGGTGCTGCTATCGACGCTGGCCCGGTTCGCGATCGGAATATTGCTGTTCGGTACGGTCGCCGGCTTGGCAATATATAGCCAGCGGACGTCTCTGCTGGGGACGAGCGCGAGAGCGCCTTCCCCGGCCACGTTGGTCGCAAAGCCGGCGATTCCGGATCCAGCCCAACAGAGCCTGGTCACAGGCGCCGTTTCACAGGGTTCGTTGCCTTTCCCGCTGCCGACCGATTATGGCGTGTATGCCCTGAACGATGCCAAGCTGAGCGAACTTAATCTTCTGCAGGAGCAGGTGCCGGATAAGCGGATTGCGATGTCGACACCCATCAATCAATCCAGCCGGACGACTCTGCCCGACGGAAAAGCGAGATTTGTGGTGTTCCGCCGCGATCTCGTGGGCTCCGCGCCCGATCGAATTGAGGTTCGTGTGGTCGCCCGCGTGGTGCGCGCCCTGACCTTCGATGCCAAGGGAAAAGCGAGCTTCACGCCAGTCTCGGACGCCTGGAACATTCGGAATCTATCTTCTGAATTCAGGGTACGGCCGATTTCCGGAAATCCCGAAATGCTCATGGTGCAAGCGGAGAACCCCGATTTCGTGCTTCCTGCCGGTCGCTACGTTCTTGTTCTAAAGAATCAGGGATACGACTTTACTGTCGCCGGCAAGGTGACTGATCCGTCGCAGTGTCTCGAACGGACGGATGCGGCCAACGGAACTTTCTATTCAGATTGTCAAAAGCAATAAGGCGTTTTCCGAGTTCCAGAGACCTGATGCACCAGGTGTTGGTATCAGAGAATGGGCCGCATGCGATGACCTGCGGTCAGAACCGCCCGGATCACCAATCCCAGAAAATAACTGGCTTGGAGAATGGTCTGCACGACCATGATCGTCAACGCGGTGTCCAGGAAGTCAAAGCCGCGGTTGAGGGAAAACAGCACCGAAACGACAAGCAGCAGCGCAAGAACCGGTAAAAGGACTTTCAACCGGAACGCTAGACCAACCGCAGCGCCCATTATGGCAAGCGCGATGGCGGCATATACCATCCCAATGTCCCCGTCGTTTGCAGCAGTTAACGTCAGTATCCGCACGAATTACTCAAAGCACTGCCAGACGAGCACCATTGGTGACCGGCAAAGGTTAATATTCCTGCTACGAGTGAACGCATCGCCGAAGCGGGCGCCTTTTTGGCATGCCCTGCAAAAGCGAATCACACCCTGATTCAATCACAGCGTTTTACCAAAAGCAGCCACAATCTCGACGGAATTTCAGTCTGGCCGAGGGGCTCTTCAATGGCGCTGAGATTTTGCTCCATCCATCAAGTGTCAAGTTCCCTCGCGACTCGTTAAGGGAATGATGACGATGTGCGGTCATCATCTGGGGCCATCGACGCACTCGACAGCGATGCCGCCAAGCCACTGGCATTCCGAACGATGCCTCGTTCTGGGAAAGAAGGAGGTCTGCTCCCACGAAAAAAGACCTGATTTGCGAAGCCTTACAATCACATATGCGGCAGATCAGGCGAGTGTGGCACGAACGCAACGAAGCGGGCAAAACGGTGGCTGGCCGGTATTGAGCTATTTGATACCGGCGACTCCCCCTGTAGGTTTGCGCCACGAGAGAGTTTGCGGGCCAGCCCGCGAATTACGGTCAAATTAACCAAAAGTTGGACGGCTGAGCGGAAACTTGGGGGCGACGTTGGAATTCAGGACCGTACCCATTTTTGCGACTGAGGGCGGGTCGGATTTAGCCAAGCGTTTGCGTGCGAATTTGGGGCGTGTGGTCATGGTCGGGCATTCTGGCGGTCGGTGGGGCATGTCGGTATGCTGAAACGATTGGGTTCTCCGCTACTTGCGGTTGTTGTCGCAGCGGTACTGCCTGCTTGCTCGCTGCTTCCGGGAACGGGGCCGAAAGGCGATGTCGTAGAGAACAATGCGACAGCCGGGGTGCGGTCCAGCGCAGCACTTTCTTACGCGCTGGTCGACGTGAGCGCCGACACGATCGGCTTTTTGTCGCAACCCAATCTGGTTACGTTCCAGGGCGAATTCCCCGATAAACGCGCCAAGCCCAACCAGGTCGTCGGGGTCGGCGACGTTCTCAACATATCGATCTTTGAAGCCGCGCCCGGCGGTCTGTTCACGCCCGGACAAGCCGCGGGCGCACGCCCCGGCAACTTCGTCGATCTGCCGGCGCAAGCCGTTGATCAGAAGGGCAGCATTTATGTTCCGTATGCCGGCGAGATTCCCGCCGCTGCGCGAACCATACCGGACATTCAGCAGGCGATCGTTGCCCGGCTGCGCAACCGCGCTATCGAGCCTCAGGTGGTCGTCAGCCTTAATCAGCAGCATTCCAGCGTCGTCAGCGTGTTGGGTGATGTGAATACGCCCGGCGTATTGGCGCTCAACAGCGTCGGCGAACGGCTGCTGGCGCTGATCGCGCGCGCCGGTGGACCGAAGTTCGAGGCGATCGAAAGCTATGTGACGCTGCAGCGGGACGGCAAGCGCGTCAAAGTCCTGCTAAGCCGTGTGGTGCACGACCCCCGCGAAAACATCTTCATTCGACCGAATGATGTGATTTTCCTCACCCGCGAATCGCCCTCGTTCACCGCGCTCGGCGCGCTCAATCAGAACATCTTCGGCACAAATACCGAAATTCCGTTCGACGTTGAAACGCTGACACTGGCCCAGGCGATGGGCAAGTCCGGCGGACTCAATGACCAGCAATCCGACCCCAGCGAGATCTACGTCTATCGGTATGAGGACCGCCGTTTCCTGGAGAAGATGGGTGTCGACACCACCAAGTTTACGCTCGACCGGGTTCCGACGATCTATCACATCAACCTGCGCGATCCTGCGGGCATGCTGCTCGCCTCGGCCTTCCAGATGAAAATCAAGGACGTGATGTA
>WNFC01006492.1_pt1 | contig 13616 bp, 7 predicted proteins | sample 5400541 | NCBI WGS metagenome assembly WNFC01 (sample SAMN13153342, study PRJNA577476) | soil metagenome | isolation source: 120 cm saprolite under Douglas fir tree site 2 hole 2 replicate 1 | place: USA:California | collected 2015-04-18
TGACTTGGACCGCGGCACCGTTACGCAGCTTAAACACGCCCGACGTCACTACTTCCTCGCCGGGATTTAACCCCGAGATGACCCCGACCTGATCTCCGCGCGAGCCCTCGACCTTGACGAATTGCTGACGCACGCCGCGATAGGTTTTGCCCTTGGGATCCTTGAGATCAGTGATGACAAAGACCGAGTCGCCGTACGGCGCATAATTGATGGCGGATGCTGGCAGCGCAATGACCGCGCGGCTTGCCCCCATCGGCAACTCCACTTGCACGAACATTCCCGGCCTTAGCTTGCCTTCGGGATTGGAGAGGGTTGCCTGGATCTGGATATTGCGCGTGGTTGGGTCGACTTCGGAATCAATGGCCGTAACGCTGCCGGCGAATACCTTCCCCGCGACGTCTTCCGTGGTGACACGCAGTTTCCGGCCGACATGTACCTGGGCGGCCGCCTGCTGCGGCACGCCGACGTTCACATAGATCGGGTTCAGGGATTGGTTGGAAACCACCGGACTGCCGGCGGGCAGGTACTGCCCCAGGTTGACCTTCCGGATGCCCAGGATTCCGGAGAACGGGGCTCGAATTGTCTTTCGCGCAATCGTGGCCTTGATCTCCGCCACATTTGCTTCTGTGGCCTTTTGCTGGGCCGTGGCCTGGTCGTAATCCATCCGTGAAATGACGCCAGCATTTACCAATTCCTGCATCCGGCCAAAATTCACCTTCGCCAAATCGCGCTGAGCTTCCAGCGAGGCCAGTTGGGCCCGCTCCTGTCGGGTATCAAGCTCGACAAGAATTTCCCCTTCCCGCACCGCCTTGCCGGAATCGAAGTTGATTCGTGCGACGGTGCCAGGAAGGTCGGCACTGACCATGACGCCATGAACAGCCTCGATACTGCCGATCGCGGTCATGCTCGCCGGCCACTGCTCCCGCTGCGTCACAATGCTGGTGACGGCTTCCGGAGGTGGCTGAAACGCGCCAGCGTGCACGGCCGACTCAATTTGCCGGAATTTAGCGAAGCCCAAGGCCATGATGACCACTGCCATCACGCCCAGCACGAGGATCAATCTTTTTGCCATTGGTTCTCCTTACAAGAAAAAGCTCTCACTACATGCGAAAACAGCGGGGCGGCAAACTGAGACAGTCACGGCATAGCCGCTGCAATCCCAGCCCAGGAGCAATCCATCACCCCAAAATCCTTCACAGATGTGCTTGCCCACATCAGATTTCCCTGTTCGGAAAAAAGATTCAGAGCTTTAGCAAGTGCAGTATCGCGGTCTGCATCCCCAAAAGATGCAGCCACAGCTAAGCGAGGCTCTACTTATTTGTCGAATGAGGGGTAACGAGATCGACAGTGTGAGTGGTTTTTCTTGGAAATGTTTTGTTATAGCTTGGACTCTTCGCCCTCTGGGGGTGCGTTCGGGACAGATGGCCGGTCACACGGCTGTGATGGCGCGAAATTGGGTCTGAGATTGCTGCCGGTTTGCCCGTCACTCGGGAATAATCGGAGCTTGATTGAGCCCTCACCGATACTATAGGGGTCTGTGTTGGAGATGCGCCCTGGACATCTATCTAGTTGACGGCACATACGAGTTGTTTCGGCACTACTACGCGATGCCGTCCGCCCGCGATTCGAATGGGCGAGAGGTTGCCGCGGTCCGAGGTGTCCTCGCGTCGGTGCTGGGCATGATCAAGGGCGGTGCCACGCACATCGCGGTTGCAACCGATCACGTGATCGAATCTTTTCGCAACGAACTGTGGCCAAGTTACAAGACCGGCGAAGGCATCGAGCCCGACCTGTTGGCGCAATTCTCGCTGCTCGAAGAGGTGCTATCGGCGGCGGGCATTGTCGTCTGGCCAATGGTAGAGTTCGAGGCGGACGACGCACTCGCTGCGGCGGCCGTAGCGGCAGCTCGGGATGCGCGTGTCGAACGGGTAATCATCTGCACGCCGGACAAAGACCTCGCCCAATGTGTGCGTGGCACGCGCATCGTTCAGCTGAACCGCAGGACCCGAGTCAGCTTGGACGAGGCAGGGGTATTCCAGAAGTTCGGCGTCTCGCCAGCATCGATCCCTGACTATCTAGCGCTGGTAGGCGATGCCGCAGATGGCTATCCCGGCCTGAAAGGCTGGGGTGCGAAGTCGTCGGCTGCTGTCCTTGCCAAGTTTGCCCATCTCGAATCCATTCCCACGGACTGGCGCAAACGCGCCCGAGACAATGTCTCCGAGCCTCTGATGTTCCGTCTGTTTAGGACGTTCCAATGCTCCAATTGAAGTATGGGGAATCCCGCAAGTGCTTAAAAGTACTCGGCAATGGAGCTTGAGTCGCGCTTCCTCTATCCTCCCGTCGACAAGACCACGGCTACAGTGTCCCTGGCTTCAGGAACGAAGGTCAAGGGCAAGCTCATTCCCGTTGATGCGTTCTACGTGGCGGTCATCGACGATGGTGGATGGTATCGCTCGTGGCCGGTGAAGGACGTGAAGGTAGAGGTCGAAGACCCGCTCAGCGGCCATCTGGAGCTGCTTGGAGAGTACAAGGACAAGGATATTCACAATGTTTTCTCGTATCTCGAAACACTCAAGTAGCGTCGCTGTGCCGGAGCACTGCTGCTTGCCGGGGCTGGGTGCCTCGCGGCGCAGAGCCCCGATCTGAAGATCTCTCTGTCTCCGGTGGGCGAAACCTGGCCTACGTACAACGGCGATTACTCCGGACGGCGCTACAGCTCGCTGACGCAGATCAACAAGGACAACGTGAAGTCGCTGAAGCTGGCTAGGGCCTACCAAACCCACGATGCGATGCTGAAATCGACTCCGCTGCAGGTGGGTGGAATCCTGTACTTCACAGTGCCCGATCATGTGTGGGCCGTGGACGCGCGAACGGGTCAAAGGATATGGGAGTTTCGACGCCCGTCGGAGGGAGACCACATTGGACATCGCGGCGTCGCCTACTACTAAGGACCGCATCTACTTCGGAACTCCCGATGCGCACCTGATCTGCCTGGACGCGCGGAATGGAAATAAAATCTGGGATGTTGAGGTAGCGGACGTGAAGTTCGGCTACTACCTGAGTCTCTCGCCTCTGGTCGTGAAGGGCAAAGTTCTTGTAGGCACCTCGGGTGACGATTCGGACATTCCTCATTTGTTGGAAGCCCTCGACTGGGAGACAGGAAAAGTTGCGTGGCGCACCGACAGCCTTCCGAAGCCTGGTGGGCCGGGCTCGCGCACCTGGCCGAACGTTCTGCACCGCCAGTGTCCGCTGTTTCATCCCGCGCAAGCCCTCCGATGCTCTCCTCAATCTATCCTCAACACCGGTGGAAAATGGAGAGCTTAATCAGAGTCTCCCTAGCGCATGCGCCGGATGAAGAGCGAGTGGCGCTCCGATTTATAGAAGCCGATGACATAGATGACCGGCTTACTCTTGGACGAGTAGATCACCTGGCGTATGCGCAGCAAAGGATCTCCCTTGGGAACGCTCAGCAGTTTTGCGACTCGGCCCTCGGCAACGGTCGCGTCCACCTCCTCGTCGGCATAAGCGATCTCGACGCCGTACTCGTGTTCGAGGGTGGCGAACAAGGACGTTCGCGCCAGCGGCGCCTTGACCATCCGGGAGAACTCATTTCCCGGCAGGTAGCAGGTTTCCAAGGCGAAAGGCTCGTCGGCCGCGTACCGTACTCGTTCGATCTTGACGATGCGGCTGGCCATGGGAAGTCCCAGACGCGCCGCGACCTCCGGCTCGTCTTCGATAATCTTAGTGAGGACGGTCTTCGAGCGGGGCGCGAGTCCACGACTCCCCATCTGTTCCGTATAGCTCATTAACTTGTTGAAATGAATCCGGGGCGGCGCCACAAAGGTTCCCGCCCCATGCCGGCGTTCCACCACCCCTTCGCGTTCCAAGACCACCAGCGCGTGGCGGGCGGTCATGAGGCTCACGCTGTGCATGCGGGCCAGCTCTCGTTCCGAGCTCACGGCGTCCCCGGGTTTCAGCTGGTCAGTTTCGATTTGCTGGAGAATGGCTTGCTGAATTCTCACGTAGGCCGGCGTCCCGTTTCGGCGATTTTCGGTCATTCCTACCTCTCCAAAACATACTATCAAGGTTGCTTCCTGGGGATCGGAAGCGGCGACCACAGGTGCTATATAGCTCATATCTTTGCGTAGCTACACCCCCGGTTGCGCCCTGCGGCCTGGGAGGGGCGGGAGTTGCCAAGTCGATCCTGTACATCCATAGCTTGTGGAGCGGAATCCTCTCGATTCTATGCTTTCCGTCCACCCCTGTATTGGAAAAACAGCTACTTTTTCTCACCCCCTGCAGGCATGCCCGCTTGCGCGGAAACTCTCGCGATTTCCGACAGTTCCTTTTGGGCTTCCGCGATCTCGGAGGGGTTCGTCGTCAGGTGCAGGTACTGGCGCATGTGTTCAGCCGCTTCCGTGTACTGGTGCTGGTGCAGGAGAGCCATCCCCAGCAAATATTCCAGTTTCGAAATCCGGTGCTCCTGGTCGAGTTTGATGCCTTCGCGCGCGCTCTTCTCCGCAGCGACGAAGTTCTGGAGGTAGTAATACCCCACCCCGTTGAAGAACCAAGCATCAGGAAAACTCGCCGGATTCAACTCGAGTATTCTGCCGGTCGCCTCCACCAACTCCTGCCAATGCTGCGCCTGCGCAGCCAACTGTGCCAACCCTCGGTAGGGAAGCACATAGGTAGGGTCCGCGGTGAGCGCTTGCTCAAAGGAATGCCGCGCCTCCGCTACATCGTTCTCGTGCGCCTGTACGCGACCTAGTTCGAACCAGGCGACCGCGTATTTGGGGTAGATAGCTACTGCCTTCTGCAGGGACTTCAGCGCCTCGTCCCACTTGTTCTTTTTCTCCTGCTCGAACGCCTTCTCCAAAGATTTTCTGGCGGCATCTGGAGCGGTCGAACTGGTGGCACTGATGGTCAAACCTTCCGCGCCTTTCAGCCGATGCAACACAAGGTTGCCGAGATCAGTGCTTGCGAGCTCAGTAGTTCTGCTGCTCAGCACAATATTTTCCGAAGCAAACCCTGGGAGCACAGCCCGCAGCTCACAATCCCGCAAATTATGCAGGAATTGGCCTGGCGTCTGACTATTGGTCGTGATGCCCGCGTCACCAAGCCCAGTGCCGCTCGACGAACGCACGTCCCCAAATTCAAAACTGAATGCGCCATGTCTGTCCGTATACGTCTCGGTGCGCCTCTTGCCGTCACAGATCGTCTGCACCGCCGCAGGTTCAGTCAATGGTGTTCCATCATCCACGACTACTTTCCCGGAAAGAAAAATGGTAGCCCTACTCGCGGGTGCGGTCATTTTAGGACTGTCGCTCGTGCCGGCAATGCCTCGGCCTGTACCGGTTTGGGCGGAAGCGGAAAACGCGAAAACAAGAACAAGAAACGGAGCAGAAACGAGCGGGCTTTTCATGGCGAGCCCCCACAAGACTAGCTGCATTATATGCCTGATGGAACCGGAGATCGGTTTTTCCGCCTAGCCTAGAAATGATCGGATCCCGTTCGGTCTCGAGCGCCCGTGCGCCCGCAGAAATAGAGTGGCCCCGTGTACTCACGGAACCTGCGGACCAGCAGCGTGCGACGATCTGCGCGGTATAGACCTGGCAGGCAAATCCCGGGCCTCTGGGCGCTGGAGTACGGGACTTGAAGAATCCTGAGCAGTGGCGCTCCCGCGTTGGAGGACAAGAGTTCCGCTGCCTTCGCGTCCGCAGCGATAGTGTGCTCCCAATAATAGGATATTTGCCTGGCCAACTCCTGTTTTTTATAGACGCGAGCGTACAACGACGCGACTGGGCGCTATAGAGTGCTTTCTTCTTAGCTAGATGGCCAAATCCTCACGCCTCCTTCACATAGTCCAATATTTTCCATGCTAATCTCCGGTTTTCCATAGGAAAGGGCCCTATAGTTGAACACCGGTATGCTATAGAGTGCCTGGCGGAAAAATTCAATTTTTGTCAACTTTTTTCTTGACTACCTCATCGATGTCCTATATAGCTCCTCTGTACTGCTTTTCCATTAGTGTTTGATATCTCCGTCACGGGACTGATGCAGAGCAAGGGTTGACTCTTTAGAGATAAAGTTCGTTTCCGCCGAGTCTGAGAGTACTTGCGACACAAACAACCTCAACGCCGCCTCTCCTAAAACACAGGCGGCTCCAATGTTCGCAGGAAAGTGAGAGAGAAGGAAAATGAATCGATTCGGATACCTATTCCTAGCGACTTGCGCAGCAACGTTGTTGCTGGCAGTTCCGGCGTACTCACAGACGGCAGTGACCAGCGGCACGATTCGCGGCGTTGTCAGCGACCAGTCGGGCGCGGTTGTGGCTGACGCCCAAGTGACCGCCACCAATCCGGGCACGGCGTTGTCACGCACCGTGACCAGTACCAGCCAGGGCGAGTACGTTGTGCCCGACTTGCCCGCTGGCATCTACAACGTCAGCGCCAAGAAGGCGGGTTTTAAGGAGTTCCTCAGCAAGGATGTCGAGCTCCACGTGGCCAGCACTACGCAAGTGAACGCACAGCTAACAGTGGGCAGCGCCGTTGAAGTGATGAGCGTCGAAGCCGCCGCGCTGCAGGTGCAAACCACCAGTGCCGCTGTCGGCGAAGTCGTCGATGGGGCGCAGGTGCGCGAGCTGCCCTTGAGCGGTGGAAATTTTGTGGGGTTAACCCTGCTGCAGCCTGGTGTTTCCAGCATGAATGGGCCGGGGGGGAACCTCGATGCTTCGGCCAAGGGAATCCTGGGTGGCGTGGACATTTCTGTCAATGGCAACCCGGTGACCAACAATCTGTTCCTGCTGGACGGCGCCAATAATAATGACAAGGGATCCAACCGCACCATTCTGGTCTATCCCTCGGTGGACTCCATTGAGGAGTTCAAGATGTTGCGCAACTCCTACGGGCCGGAGTACGGACAAGCTTCGGGCGCGATCATCAGCATCATTAGCCGTTCGGGCCAAAACGTTCTCCACGGAACGGCGAAGTATGAAGGGCGCAATGACGCTCTGAATTCGCTGGAATTCTTTGCCGCCAAGACCGGAAAAAAGGACGAGTTGCGCCGCAATGACTACGGCTTCACTTTCGGCGGTCCCATTAAGAAGGACAAGGCGTTCTTCTACTGGAGCGAGGAGTGGAACAGAGAGATTCGCGGGCAGACTCATTCTTTCTGTACTCCGACTGCGGCCGAGCTTGGCGGCGATTTCTCTGGTGGGGCGGGTGGCTTCGCACCGGACGGGTGCGCAGCAATGCCAAACCTCGCTGGTTTCGAGACCTCCCCGGGGTCGGGCGTAATTGCGAACCCAAACCCCGCAGGGTTGGCATACGACAAGTTACTGCCTTTGCCTAACTTGGCTACGCCGATCGCCGGTGCTAACTACATCAACACCATTCCTTCGCACATTAACTGGCGTGGAGACAGCATTAAAGCCGACGTCAACCTAACCCTGAAGCATGTGCTGACCGGCCGTTACACGTACAATGCCTGGGAGAACCCGGCCCCCCACGTAGTGGCTTACTGGGGGGACAATACGACCCTTCCCCAGCTGCAGGGGAACTGGAAACAGCCGTCGCAGAATGCGATTGGCAAGTTGACTTCCACGCTGACCTCAACCCTGGTCAACGAAGTGCAGTTTTCCTACTCGCATAACGCGATTATCACCACGCCGGGCGGTCTGGCTAAGGACCCGGCGGGAATCGTGAGTGCGATTAATGCGGCGATACCCACTCTCTACCCTTCGAATATCAAACAGAAGGGCGGACTTCCAATCTTCTGGGGCGGATTCCAGCAATATGGCAACGGCACCACGACGTGGCTGATTTCGCCTTATTCCAACAGTATGGATACTTACACCATCAACGACGACCTCACCAAGGTCTACAGCAACCACACCCTCAAGGCGGGGTTCTTGTGGAGCTCTAACGCCAAAAACGAGGACCAGAACGGTGGCTATGACCAGCCAGCCGCCGGGATGGCGGATTGGGGCGTTTTTTCGCCCACCGGCAATGGACTGGCTAATCTCCTCATCCCAGGGCAGGTGTTCGGCGGCGTAAACGAATTCTCCACCAACCCGACGGACCATGCCCGCTGGCACGACATCGAGTTCTACGCCGGCGACACCTGGAAAGTCCGCCGCAACATAACGCTAGAGTACGGTCTGCGCTGGTCCTTCTATCGTGAGCCTTATGAACTCAACGACGCCATGACTTCGTTCTCCGCCGCCGCCTATGATCCGGCCAAGCCCGCTACCGACGCTTGCAATGGTTTGATTGTCGTGCCCGGCACGGATCCGTGCGGTGCGGCGAACACGCTCAACGGGACTAGCTTCAGCAGCGGCACCCCCGGGGTGAACCGCGCGCTGAGGAACAACTACAATCATGCTATTGCGCCGCGTATCGGTATTTCCTGGGACCCACGGGGCGATGGGAAGATGGCCGTCCGCGCGGGGGTTGGCCAGTTTTACCAGCGGGAGCGCGTAACTCCGCAGGTGTTGATGTCGGCCAACGCTCCCTTCTCCACCAACGCTACCGTGAACCGCACACTGGATGCTGCTCCCCCTCTGGCAGGTGTGGCAGCCTCTCCAGGCTTCGGCGCAAATCCGCGTGCCATACTCCCCAACTCGTGGCAGTGGAACCTGTCGGTAGAAAGAGAGCTGATGAGGAATACCACACTTGAACTGGGATACGTGGGAAACCGCGGCCTGCACCTCACCAGCAAGTACGACCTCAATCAGGTCCTACCGGCAAATCGAGCTCAGTATGCGTTTACAGGAAATAACTCGCTGCGTCCGTTGTCCAACGATGGAGGGATCATCTTCTTCACCCGGGATGCCTGGTCGACTTATCACGCGCTGCAGGTGCTGTTCCGAACGCGCATGAAAGACCGTGTGCAGCTCCAGGCTGCATATACCTGGTCGCACGCGATTGCGGACACCGAACTGGACGATTCCTCAGCCGGTACCGCTGGCGGGGTGGTTTCCAGCCTGTTTACGGACACAACCAACATCCGCCTGGACAAGGGCAGCACCAGCATCAACCGTCCCCACATCTTCGTCGCTAACGCCATCTTCTACTTGCCGAAGCTGGCGAACTCCAACGCTTTCGCTAAGCAGGCTTTGGGAGGATGGGAGTTTTCGGGGATCACAACCGCCGAGTCGGGGAACTCGATCACCGTATTCGATAATGGCGTGGCTGATACAAACGGAAGCACACTTCGCAGCCTCTCGGGAACCGGCTACGCCGCCAACCAGCGCCCGAACATCGTGCCCAACGTGTCCTGCAACTCCGGACAGAAAGGTGCGCAAATCATAAATCCGGCGGCCTTCACGCTGAACGGATTCCAAATCGGCACCATCGGCAACGAGTCTCGCGGCTACTGCCATGGCCCGAACGAGATCAACTCGGACCTCGCGGTATATAAGAACTGGTCTGTGGGCGAGAGGGTGAAGGTGCAGTTCCGCTTTGACTTCTTCAACGCCTTCAATCACGCGCAGTTCCGCGGAGACCAGCTGAACACGACCTTTGGGCCCAGCGTCACGTGTGGCGCTTCGGCGTGCGACCCGGTAACGAACAACGTCATTCAAACCACAGGTGCGCCGAACAACAGTTTCGGTCAGTCTACACTGACTCGTGGGGGGAGGGAGATCCAGTACGGTTTGAAGCTTATCTTCTGACGTGGACTGAAATCTCTCGCAACCGCAATACTATACGGCGGGGTTTGAAATCCTCAAGCCCCGCCGTATACTTCTTAGCAGCCGTGGTGCAAGTGAGATTCGTATCAGGGCATGCCTTCAGGCATGCCGTAAGTGCTGCGTTATGAGACGCCTTCAGGCGCTGAGGCCGGAGATTGGACTTTCGCCACGGGCTGCTAAGGTCATCCTGCGACACTCTGTCGTGAATCGGCCACCCCGTGAGGTCTAGCTCATTCGTGGTGCATCCCCGGCCATGGCCAGCATTGATTGCAGCCCTCTTTCTTGTGGCTGCGAGCTTGGCGTCTCCTCCCTGCTCAGCTACAGCACCCCTGCAATCCACTCCGCGTCGCAAACCAGCGGCGCAGGCTTCGGCTCCTTCACCGGCAGCAGTCGAACTTGGGAAGCGCATGAAGGCCGCGCAGGCCGCGCAACAGCAGGCGGGCGAGCCGGAGGCCGTGGCCCGGGCGAACGGGCGACTGATCGCGCTCGTCCTCCGGGAAATGGGGCAATTGCGTTTGCTCGAGACCGCATTTCCCCAAGCCATCGAACTCTATCGCCGCTCGCTGGACTTTGAAGACATCCCCGATACCCGCGTGGATCTCGCTATCGCCTACCTCGACGCCAATAGGCTGGACGAGTCGATTGCGGAAGCCGCCAAGGCCATCGCTTCCGATCCCGAGAATGCCCGTGCCTGGAACGTCCAGGGGAAAGCCTGGATGAAGAAGCAGGACCCGCGCAAGGCGGCGGAGTCTCTTGAGCGTTCCATCAGAATTCGGCCCGATCTAGAGGCAGCTTATTCGCTGGGTATATCCTTGCTGGCCGCTGGGCAAAAGGAAGAAGCCGACACCCTCTTCCAGCAGATGGTGGAGTCTGTGGGAGATAGCGGCCCGCTGCGGGTGCTCTTCGCCCGCGCTTATCGCGATGCAAATCTCCTGGACGACACCATGCGCGAGTTAAAGAAGGCCATCGCTTTGGACACCACCACACCGCATGCGCATTATTTTCTGGGGCTTTCTTATTTAACTCTAAACATGTGGGCGCCGACGCCGGAGTGCAGTCGGGAGTTTCGCAAAGAACTGCAGTTTCACCCGCGCGACTTTCTCAGCAATTACTTTCTCGGCGTGATTGCATCCATCGGCCAACAATACGACGAATCCGATCGTTATCTTAAGATCGCGGCGGAAATCAACTCGTCCTCACCACATACTTGGCTTTATCTCGGGCTCAACGCCTATGGCCGTAAGGACAACGGGCGGGCTGAGGAATATCTCCGCAAAGCCATTGCTCTTTCCCGGGACCAGGAGTCGGAGGCGAACTACCTTATTCGAAAGGGATACGTCGTTCTGGGACGTATTCTGGTCAATTCGGGCAGAAAAGAAGAGGCGCAGCCCTATCTCAAGAAGGCGCGTGAGCTGCAAAATCTTTCCTTGGACGAGAGCCAGCAGCACGTAGCTGAGATTAAGTCTGAGGCGGGAACCGGGATGGGGGCAGCCGTTATTACCGCGCTGCCTCAGAAAGAAGATGAGCTTTCGATAGCGGAGAATCGTGGCGGGGATCCAACGGCGCAGATCGATGCCTCCGTCCTGGCCCGCGCCAACCTGACTGACAAGCACAAAGAACAGGCGAGGGCGCAGGAGAAACAACTTCGCGCCGTTCTCGGGGCGAGTTTCAATGACCTGGCTACCTCGGAGGCTATCCGAAAACAATACTCGCAGGCGTTGGAGTATTATCACGAAGCCGAGCGCTGGGACCAGGAGATTCCAGACCTGATGCGGAATCTCGGCACCGCCGCGTTCCGACTCGGCGATTATCCGGAAGCGGTGCGCGCCCTTGCCAAGGTGCTCGCGGCAGACCCGGCGGATCATCAGACCCGAGCCGTGCTCGGGATGGCTTACTATGCGACCGATGCCTATGCCAGCGCTGCCCGGACCATCACTCCCTTGGGTGAAGCAGCCCTGCGCGATCCGGGATTGGGATATACCTGGGCGGCTTCCCTCACCAGGATGGGTGATCTGAAAGAGGCCGCCAAAGTACTAGGTGAGGTGGGGAAGACCTCGCTCTCTACAGATACGCTTCTGCTAGTAGGACAATTGTGGACTGATATTGGCGATTATTTGCGCGCGGTAGACACCCTGCACAAGGCAGCGCGGATGGATCCTTCGCTGCGGAAGGCGCACTACTACGCTGGGCTGGCGCAGCTTCGCGCCGGCCGTCCCGCGGATGCCGTGGCGGAATTTAAGGCTGAACTCGCACTGGTGACCGACGATCCCGAGGCAAAATACAGTCTAGGATTTGCCTACCTGCAACAGTCGCAGCGAGAAGAAGCCGTCGCTCTCTTTCGGTCGGTCATTTCCGCCCATCCCGAACACGCACAGGCGCAGTATCAACTGGGGAAGATTCTGTCGGATCAGGGCGACGTCGCAGAGGCGGTCCGCCATTTGGAAGAAGCCGCGCATCTCAGTCCAGAGGCGGACTACATCCATTACCAACTCCAGGTTGCGTATCGCAAGGAATCGCGGACGGAAGACGCGGATCGCGAGCTGCAGCGTTACCGGGAGCTGAAGGCGCGGAATCGGCAGCTCGATCTTCCCAAGCCCATCGAGGATCAATGACTTCTTACCCGACGGGGACCAAGTGAACAGAAAACCACAAAGAGATCTCGGGAAAGCGATTTTCTTACTCGCATTGGTGGCGCAAGCGTGGGGGCAAATGGGATCAGGAAGGCCCGTGCAGCCACCCCATCCCGGCGTGAAAAACATCAGATGCAACGGCCGCACCGTCCCGGAACTCGAGGACATTACGAAACAAACGGGCATCCAGTTTCGCCATATCGCTTCGACGTATGCCAAATACATTCCCGAGTCGATGAGTGGTGGAGTGATTCTGTTCGATTACGACCGTGACGGCTGGCTGGACATTTATTTCACGAATGCGCCGACGGTGGAGATGGCGCTTCGAGGAGAAAAGGCAAGGGGCGCTCTCTACCACAATAATCACGATGGAACCTTCACGGATGTGACCGGGAAGGCCGGCATCGCCACGCCTGGCTTGGCCATGGGCGGCGCCGTGGGCGACTACAACAATGACGGATGGCCGGACCTCTATATCACAGCTCTCGGTGGAAACGTGCTCTACCGGAACAATGGCGACGGCACGTTCACGGACGTCACTCGAGGATTGAAGGGTGCGGGCGACGCGTTGTTCCACAACAATGGTGACGGCACGTTTACCAATGTTTCCAAGAGCGCGGGAGTTGACGATGCTCCCGGGTACTACGGTATGACGGTGATCTGGGCGGATTTCAACAACACGGGCAGGCCTGATATTTACGTGGCCAACGACTCCACTCCCAAGTATCTATATCGAAATGACGGCAACGGGAAATTCACCGATATCGGGCTGGAGTCGGGAACGGGTGTCAGCGAAGACGGCTCGGAGCAGGCATCGATGGGCATCGCTGTCGGTGATTACCGGCATACTGGCCTGCCTTCGCTCTACGTCACCAATTTTGAGCAAGAATATGACGATCTGTTTCTGAATGAAGGGAATTGGAATTTTTCGGACGTTTCGTATCCTTCCGGGGTAGCCCTGCCTTCACTCCCCTGGGTGAAATGGGGCACGGCGTTTGTGGACCTCGATAATGACGGTTGGCTCGACCTGATTGCGGCGGGCGGCCACATCACGTCTCTGGTCGATACCTTACCTTCCGGAGGCGGCTACCGGCAGCCGAAACTACTCCATTTAAACCAGAAAGATGGGACTTTCTGCGATGCCAGCGATCAGGCGGGCCCGGCGCTCCAGGAGAAGCGCGTCTCACGTGGACTGGCCGTCGGAGACCTTTTCAATGACGGCAACATGGCTGTAGTCGTCGAGGATATCGACGGATCGCCAATGATCTTGAAGAACCATGGTGTTGCCGGTCGCC
>WNFC01007729.1_pt1 | contig 13616 bp, 13 predicted proteins | sample 5400541 | NCBI WGS metagenome assembly WNFC01 (sample SAMN13153342, study PRJNA577476) | soil metagenome | isolation source: 120 cm saprolite under Douglas fir tree site 2 hole 2 replicate 1 | place: USA:California | collected 2015-04-18
TCGGCGCCGGAGCGACTGACCAGCGACAGGCGCACCGAGGCGACGGTGACCGGGCGGCCCATGTCGAGCAGCAGGCCGGTACCGGTCTTCAGCGCCCCGAACTTCGCGGTGGTGTACCACTGGCTGATCCAGGGGCGGGCCGGATTGCCGGCCACCGCGAGCGCCGCACCCTGCGAGTCGTCGCCGTTGACCAGGCCCGCCGGGCCGAAGGCGGCCACGCTGGCCGGGGCCAGGGCCTGCACCGCCACCGGACCCGGCGTGGCCGAGGCGGGGGTGGCGGCCTGTGTCGCGCCGGCCTGAGCCGTGCTGCCCTGCGCCGTGCTGCCCTGGACCGCCGGCGCGCTGCCCGGCGGCGCGCTGGCGTGCCCGGCCGGCGAGGGGTGAGAGCCGGCGGCCGCGTGCTGTGTCCGGCTGGCACCGGCGACGAACTTGTAGCTGGCGAACCCGAGGACGGCCAGGACCAGCACGGCCAGGAACGCGGTCCACCGGACCCGCCTGCGCTCGCGCTTCCTGATGGGCATGCCCGGCTTGAAGGCTTCGGCGGCGGTGAGCTCCTGGGCGGATCGCCAGGTGGAGTCGAACTCGTCGATCAGCGGCACGGGATCCTCTCCCACCGCGCGCGCGATCGCGCGGATATGCCCCCGCGCATAGAAGTCACCCCCGCACGCAGCGTAGTCATCGTGCTCTATACCCCGGATGATGGTCTCCGTGACACGGGTGTCCTGACTGACCTCGCCGACGGTCATACCGGCCCGGCGACGGGCCGCGGCCAGCGTCGCGCCGATGCTCACGCCGGGGAGGATACCCACGTCCGGGCGGCCGCATCCGGGCATGGGACGTTATGTGGGCAGAAAGCCAGGCCCGTTCGGGAGAAATCTAGCGACGCCGGCCGCGCAGGGCGGCACCCTTGGCGCGGGCCTGGCCGGCGAGGTCCTCGGCGAAGGAGACCAGCCTCGCGCGCAGGGCCACGCCCTCGGGGGTCCCGGCGGCGCCGAGGATGCGGACGGCGAGCAGGCCGGCGTTGCGGGCCCCGCCGACCGCGACCGTCGCGACCGGGATGCCGGCCGGCATCTGCACGATGGAGAGCAGGGAGTCGAGCCCGCCCAGGTTGGCCAGCGGGACGGGCACGCCGATCACCGGCAGCGGCGTGACCGAGGCCAGCATGCCGGGCAGGTGCGCCGCGCCGCCTGCGCCGGCGATGATCACGCGCAGCCCGCGGCGTTCGGCGGAGGCGCCGTACTCGATCATCTCGCGCGGCATCCGGTGCGCGGACACCACGTCGGCCTCGTAGGGGACGGCGAACTCGTCGAGGGCTTCGGCCGCGGCCTGCATCACCGGCCAGTCCGAGTCGCTGCCCATCACGATGCCGACCAGCGGGGACTCGCTCATTCTCCGTCCTCCTTGCCCCAGCGCAGGTAGCTGGCGGCGCGGCGGGCCCGGGCCGTGAGGTCTTCGACGTCATCGCCGGTCACGGTGACGTGGCCGATCTTGCGGCCCGGGCGGACCGCCTTGCCGTACATGTGCACCTTGACGGCCGGGTCGGCGGCCATCACGTGGATGTACCTGTCGTAGACGTCCGGGTCGTCGCCGCCGAGCACGTTGGCCATCACCGCGGCCGGGGCGGTCATCTGGGGGTCGCCGAGCGGCAGGTCCAGGACCGGCCCTCGATGGTCCAGTGGCCGGTGTTGTGCGGGCGCATCGCGAGCTCGTTGACCAGCAGCCCGGCGGGGGTGTCGAACATCTCCACCGCGAGCAGCCCGGTGACGCCGAGTTCCTTCGCGATCCGCAGCGCCAGCGCCTGGGCCTGGGCGCGGCGCCCGGGGGCCAGGCCGGGCGCGGGGGCGATGACCTCGCGGCAGACGCCGTCCCGCTGGACCGTCTGCACCACCGGGTACACCGCGCCCTGCCGGTGCGGCGAGCGCGCCGCGAGAACCGCGAGCTCGCGGTCGAACGCGACGTACTCCTCCGCGATTACGCCAACCTCCCCCGATAGCACAGCTCTGTGCGCGAGCCCAGTGTTAGCCAGCACCGTCGCGGCGTCCGCCGCAGAGTCGCATACCCACACGCCCTTACCGTCGTAGCCGCCGCTGACCGCCTTGAGCACCACCGGCCAGGAGCCGGCCGCGAACTCCTCGACGTCGGCGACGGCGCGCACCGGCGCGAACCGGGGACAGGCGACGCCCAGCCCGGTCAGCCGCTCCCGCATCGCGCGCTTGTCCTGAGTGAAGCGCAGCGCCGCAGCGCCCGGCCTGACCTGGACGCCATCCTGCTCGAGCGCGGCCAGGTGCGGGTCGGGCACGTGCTCGTGGTCAAACGTAAGCACGTCGCATCCGGCCGCGAAGTCGCGCAGGTCAGCCAGCGAGCGGTAGTCCCCCAGCCAGGTGCCCGCCGACACCTGGGCCGCGCTTTCCGCGACCGAACCAGCCAGGACGCGGAAGCCGACGCCCAGGCCGATGGCGGCCTGGCTGGTCATCCTGGCGAGCTGGCCGCCGCCGACCATCCCCACCACGGGCACGCCGGGGGGCGCCACCGGGGCGGAACGCGGCGGGGGTGGCGCATCCGCGGAATCGGTCACGCTCCGTACCCTACGGGACCGGCGACGGCGCACGCGGCCGGGACGTAACCCAGCTGTTCGTTTGGCGGCCAGGTTTTTCCGCCGCGAAACATTGCTGCCTTTCACTCCGCATTAATAGGGGTAAAACACCTATGATCATGGGCCACCGAAGGGGAGCGCAGATGGCGACACGCGACCAGGACGTCACACAGAGCGGCGATGCGGGTCCGGGCGTCCTCGTCCGCGAGGGCAGCTACGGCACCCAGGTCATCGCGGTCGAGCCGGGCGGCGCGGAATTCATCCCGCTGAACGAACGACACGGCAAGCCGCTCCAGCTCTTCTGGACCTGGACCTCGCCGAACATGGAGTTCGCCACGATCTTCGTCGGCGTGCTCGCCGTCGCGGGATTCGGTCTCGGCTTCTGGGAGGCCGCGCTCGCCCTCATCCTCGGCAGCGCGATCGGCGGCATCACGCAGGGAATACTCTCCATGCGCGGTCCCAAGTACGGGGTGCCGCAGATGGTACTGAGCCGGCTGGGGTTCGGTTACTGGGGCAACGTGCTGCCCGCCGGGCTGAACTCGGTCACGGCCGGCATCGGCTGGTTCGCGGTGAACAGCATCAGCGGCGCCTTCGCGCTGAACGTGCTCACCCACATGCCGCAGGTGCTCTGCCTGCTCATCATCGTGGCGGTGCAGGTCGTGGTGGCGTTCTTCGGCTACAACCTGGTGCACGTCTTCGAGCGGTACGCCTTCCCCATCCTCACCGTCATCTTCCTGATCGCAGCCGGGGTCATCCTGAGCAAGGCCCATCCGGGCGCGCCCCACCACACCATCCCCGGCGCGTTCCTGCTGACGTTCGGCGCGTCGTTCGGATACGCGGTGGGCTGGAACCCGTACGCGGCCGACTACACCCGGTACTTCAAGCCATCGGCGAACAAGGCCGCCATCGCCTGGTGGTCCGGGCTCGGGCTGTTCCTGTCCTGCGCGCTGCTCGAGATCGTCGGCGCAGCGGCCGCCACCGTGGTCAGCGCGAACAATGCGCTCGGCAGCAACCCGACCGGCGCCTTCACCGGACTGCTGGCCACGCCGCTGGCCGACCTCACGCTGCTGGCCATCGCGCTCGGCGCCGTCTCGGCGAACGTGCTCAACATCTACTCCGGAGCGCTGTCGTTCACCGCGCTCGGCATCAAGCTGCCGCTCTCGCTGCGCCGCGCGATCGTGGCACTCGGGTTCGGCGCCATCGGTTTTTTCCTGGCTTGGAGCGGCCTGCATAACGCGGGCACCAAGTACGAGAACTTCCTGCTGATCATCGCGTACTGGATCGCCCCGTGGCTCGCCGTCTACTTCTGCGACATGCTGCTGCGGCGCAACCCGGACGAGACCTTGCTGTTCGCGACCCGGCACAAGAACTGGGCCGGCCCGGTCGCCATGGCCGTCGGCATAGGCATCTCGATCTGGCTGTTCTCCAACCAGACCGAGTACGTGGGGATCGTGCCGAAGCACTTCCCGTCCGCCGGAGACCTGACGTTCGAGGCCGGGTTCCTGATCACGGCCGTGATCTACCTGGGCTGGCACGCCATCGCCGGAACCGGACGGGAGACCACGCTCAGCAGCTGAGGAGTTGTGCGCCGTTTCACAGCCTCGTATCAGGGAAGGCGGAGTCGGCACTTAGGCGCGGCCGGTAACATATGCGGGTCTCGTCTGAAGCATTGAACGGGGGGTTGCGCGCAGGCCGCCCGATGCCGCCCCGAAAGGACCGTTTCGTATGCCCAGGATGGTGAGCCTTCGCAAGCGCTTCGCCGAACTGATCCCTGAGCTCGCGAAATTCGGCATCGTCGGCGCGATCGGCTCGGTCATCGATCTCGGCGGCGCGGCCTACCTGCACGGCGCCGTCGGCATCGGGCCCATGGTCTCCAAGGCGGTGTCCATCATCACCGCCACCGTGTTCACCTACCTGGGCAGCCGGTTCTGGACCTTCAGGCACCGGGTCAACCAGGCGCTGCTGCGCGAGGGGACCCTGTTCGCCGCGCTGAACGTCGTCGGCCTAGCCATCGCCGAGTGCGTTATCGCGTTCACCACCTACGGGCTGGGCCTGAAGAGCGTCCTGGCCTACAACGCGGCCAGCCTGTTCGGCACCGGGCTCGGGACGATCTTCCGGTACTTCTCGTACAAGAAGTGGGTGTTCCTGGCCGGAGCTCCCGGGGCCGCTGTGGCCGCTGGGGAAGCCGCGGTATCCGGGTTTGTCGATGCTACCGAGACAAGTGATTCAGGGGCCGCGCTCGCCGGGACCGTCAACGGCTACGGGCCGCCCTGGGATTTCCGTCCGGTAAGCCCCGGGGACCATGGCCACGCGCGGGGAGGCCACGGCTACGGGCAGCCTCGGGAAAGCTACGGGCAGCCGAGGGAACATTACGGGCCGCCATGGGAGCACCTCGACCCGGCCGACGCCGACGCCCCGCGCTAACCTGCACTACCGCTAACCTGCACTACCGCTAACCTGCACTACCGCTAACCTGCACTACGCGGGGCCGCGGACCGGCTGGGTACCTGGCCGGAGCGGATGCCTGGGCAGGAAGACGGCGAACGTGGCGGGCTTCGGCTTGACCAGCACGACTCGGCCGCCGTCCGCCGCCGCCATGGTCCGCGCCAGCGCCAGTCCCAGCCCGGTCCCCTCCGGTCGGCCGCTGACGCTCCGCTCGAAGATGCGGGACACCAGCTCCGGCGGGACGCCCCTACCTTCGTCCCTGACCTCGATCACGACCGAACGCGCGCTCTGCGAGGTCTGCAGGGTCACCGTTCCCCCGCCGTGCATGAGCGCGTTATCCAGCAGCGTGGCGAGCACCTGGGCCAGCCCGCCCGGGGTGACGTGGGCCTGCAGGCCGCGCTCGCCGATGACCACGAGCTTGCGCCGCACCCGGCGGAAGGCCGGTTCCCACTCGATGACCTGCTGCTGCACGATCTCGTCGATGCCGGTGAGCGCGGCCGAGGCCGCGGTCGCCCGCCGGGCCGGGCTGAGCAGCTGGGTCACCACGTCGGCCAGGCGCTCGGCCTGGGTGAGGGCGGCGTGGCCCTCTTCCCGGACCACGTCGGGGTCGTCCGCCGCCGCGACCATCTCCTCCAGCCGCATCGACAAGGCGGTCAGCGGCGTGCGCAGCTGGTGCGAGGCGTCCACCGCGAGTTCACGGTCCGCGGCCAGCAGGCTGCTGAGCCTGCGCGCCGAGGTATCCAGCCCATCGGCCACCTGATCGAGGTCGGCCACCCCGTACCTGCGGCCAAGCGGACGTGGGTCCCCGGCTCCGAGCCGCGCGGCCGCCTCGGCGAGCTCCTCGACCGGCCGGGCCAGCCGGCTCACGAGCACGACCGTCAGCCAGCCGGCCAGGGCGACCGCCACCACGATCGACCCGCCGGTCACGGCCAGCGCGACCGCCCCGCGACCGACGCCGATCAGCAAAGCGGGCACGCCTACGACCAGGGCAGCGACGACCGCCACGGAAAAGCTCGAGAACCACAGCTTCCTGCGCATCGGTCACCCCACGGCGAGCCCCGGAGACCACGCCGTGGGGCTCGTCCCGGTACGGTCAGTCGCCGCGTTCAAAGCGGAACCCAACGCCCCGGACCGTGGTGATGTACCTAGGGCTGTGCGCGTCGTCGCCGAGCTTGCGGCGGAGCCAGGAAATGTGCATGTCGAGCGTCTTGGTCGACGTCCACCACTTGGCGTCCCAGACCTCGCGCATGATCTGCTCGCGGGTGACCACCTTGCCCGCCTCGCGCAGCAGAATCCAGAGCAGGTCGAATTCCTTGGTGGTCAGCTCTAGCTCGGCGTCACCGTGCCAGGCCCGCCGGGCATCGGGGTCGATCCGCACGCCGAGCGCGGCCGAGCCTTCCGCCGTCCCGCGCCGCAGCAGGGCCCGGACCCTGGCCAGCAGTTCGGCCAGCCGGAACGGCTTGGTGACGTAGTCGTCGGCACCGGCGTCGAGGCCGACCACCGTGTCCACCTCGTCGGCCCGCGCGGTGAGGATCAGCACCGGCACGGCGTACCCGCCGGCCCTGACCCGACGGCACACCTCAAGCCCGTCGAGCTCAGGCAGGCCGAGGTCGAGCAAGATCAGGTCGACGCCTTCCCCCAGGGCGCGATCCAGCGTGGAGGGCCCGTCCGCCGTGACGTCCACCTCGTATCCCTCCCGGCGCAGCGCGCGAGACAGGGGTTCGGAGATCGACGTGTCATCCTCGGCGAGCAGCACGCGGGTCATGAGTAAATAGTAAAGGAACGGTAAAAAGATGGCGCCCGCACGGGGGCAGATCAGGCCGGGCTGATCCCGTGGCGGCGCCGGGGGGGCGTCCGGTCCTTGCCGCGCGCGGCGGCGAACCGGCGCACCAGTTCCTCCCGCAGGTCTTCCGGCTCGACGATGTCGTCCACGACCAATTGGGAAGCGAGCCGCAGGATATCGATGTCACGCTCGTAGTCGCGGCGCAGCCGGTCGGTCTCGGCCGCCCGCGCCTGGTCATCGGCTATCTGCTCAAGCTTGCCCGCGTAGACCGCGTTCACCGCGGCCTCCGCGCCCATGACCGCGATCTTCGCGGTCGGCAGCGCCAGCGTCGCGTCCGGCTCGAAACCGGGACCGGCCATCGCGTAGAGGCCCGCGCCGTAGGCCTTGCGGACCACGACGCAGATCTTCGGCACGGTGGCGTCGGACATCGCGGCGATCATCTTCGCGCCGTGCCTGATGATTCCCTGCCGCTCCACGGCGGTGCCGACCATGAAGCCGGGCACGTCGGCGAGGAACAGCAGCGGGATCCCGAACGCGTCGCAGGTCTGGATGAACCGGGCCGCCTTGTCCGCCGAATCGACGAAAAGCACCCCACCCTTGTGCATGGGGTTGTTCGCGATCACCCCGGTCACCTGGCCGGCCAGCCGGGCGAAGCCGGTGACGACTTCCCTGGCCCACAGCGCGTGGATCTCGAAGAACGAGTCCTCGTCGACAAGCCCGCGGACATAGCGGCGCATGTCGAACGCCTGGCGCTCGCTGGCGGGAACCAGCGCCCGCAGGTCGGCCGGCTTCGGGTCGCGAGCCTCGGCGGGAGGCGGCGGCTGCTCCCAGTTCTGCGGCAGGTACGACAGGTAGGTCCGCACCGCGTCCAGCGCGTCCTGCTCGGTCGGGGCCAGGAAATGGCCGCTGCCGGACACCGTGCAATGCAGCCTGGCGCCGCCCATCTCCTCCAGCGTGGTCTTCTCGCTGACCACCATCTCGACCATCCGCGGGCTGCCCAGGTACATCGAGGCGTTGCCGTCCACCATGGCGGTGAAGTCACAGAACGCCGGGATGTACGCGCCGCCGGCCGCCGACGGCCCGAACAGCGCGCAGACCTGCGGAATCGAGCCGGAGGCCCGGATCTGGGCGCGGAAGATCCGCCCGGCCCCGCGGCGGCCAGGGAACATGTCTACCTGGTCGGTGATCCTCGCCCCCGCGGAGTCGACCAGGTAGATCATCGGGATGCCGGCGTCGTACGCCTTCTCGATGATCCGGATGATCTTCTCCACGGTGCGGGCGCCCCACGACCCGGCCTTGACCGTGGAATCGTTCGCCATCAGCGCGACCGGCCGGCCGCCGATGGTCGCGGTCCCTGTGATCACGCCGTCGGCGGGCAGTCCGTCCGCCAGGGCGTTGGCGTACCTGCCGTCCTCGGTGAAGCTGCCCTCGTCGGCGAGCCGGGCGATCCGCTCCCGCGCGAACAGCTTGCCGCGCGCCGCGGCGGCCTCATGGTAACGGTCCGCGCCGCCCCGCTCGATGGTCTCCCTGAGCTTGTCGAAATCGGTCATGCTCTGTCTTCCGCTCGCCTCCGGGGCGCCCTCTAGGCGCCGCCTTCCCTCGTCGCTCGTTCCTCGCTCCTCAGTCCAGGCGGCGCCGCGCCCCTTCGGCTCGCTTATGGCTGGATGGTCCTGGTGCGGGGACCGGCGCGAAGGACCTGGGAGGGCAGGGTGCGGCCGACGATGCCTTCCGCCTCGGCGGCCGCGGCGATCATGGCGTCCAGGTCGATCCCGGTCGCCACCCCCATGTCCTCGGCCATGTGCACGAGCTCTTCCGTCGCGATGTTGCCCGTCGCGCCCGGCGCGTACGGGCATCCGCCGAGGCCGCCGACGGAGGCGTCGAAGTCGGACACGCCGAGCTCCAGAGCGGCCAGGGCGTTGGCCAGCCCGGTGCCCCGCGTGTTGTGAAAGTGCAGGTTCAGCCCCATCTCCGGGTAAGCCGAGCGGAACGCCCCCACCAGGGCGCGGACCCGGGTCGGCGTGGCCATGCCCGTCGTGTCGCCGAACGAGGCGGAGTCCGCCCCGTCGGCGATGGCCCGCCCGGCCACCGACACCGTCCGGGCCACCGGCACGTCGCCCTCATACGGGCAGCCCCAGGCGGTGGCCACGATCACCTGCACGGTCGCGCCGCGCTCGTGCGCGACCGAGATGATCTCCGCGATCTCATCGAGCGACTGCCCGGTGGACCGGTTGACGTTCTTGCGGTTGTGCGTCTCGGAGGCCGAGACGACCGCCTCAAGCTCGGTGAAGCCCGCGTCGAGGGCCCGCACCGCGCCCCGCAGGTTCGGCACGAGGGCCGAGTACCTGACCGACGGCACCCGGGACGCACGCTTCCACACCTCATCGGCGTCGGCCATCTGCGGGATCGCCGACGGCCGCACGAACGACACCGCCTCGATCCGCTGCACGCCGGTGCCGGACAGCCGGTCGAGCAGCGCCACCTTCGCGTCGGTCGGCACCGGCTCCTCGTTTTGCAGCCCGTCTCTCGGCCCTACCTCGCGCACCGAGATCCGGTCCGGCAGTTCCCAGCTCATACCTCAAGGTTAGCCCTCGCCGGGAGCTAGCTGAGCGGCTGATCCAAGGCCGTGGCTACTCGCCCGGCCAGGCCGGCGGGCGCTTCTCGACGAAGGCGGCGATGCCCTCCCGCCGGTCGGCCGACAGCGCGGCGGTCCGCCAGGCGGCGTCCTCGACGTCGAGTCCGGCGTCCAGCGAGACCCCCCAGCCATGCCGGATGGCCCGCTTGGCCGCCCGGACCGCTACCGGGGAGTTGGCGGCGATCTGCCCGGCGAGCTCAAGCGCCGCGGCGCCGTCCTCGCCCACGGGCACCCGCCGGTCGACCAGCCCGATCCGTTCCGCCTCGTCGACGCCGACCTTGCGCCCGGTCAGCACCAGGTCCGCGGCCCGGCCGGGACCAAGCCGTCGCAGCGCCAGCTGGGTGCCGCCGCCGCCGGGCACGAGCCCGACCGTCACCTCGGGCAAGCCGAACACCGCCGTGGCGTCGGCCACCACCAGGTCGCAGGAGAGCGCCAGCTCACAGCCCCCGCCGAGGGCGAAGCCGTGCACCGCGGCGATGGCAGGCTGCGGCAGCGCCAGGACCGCGCCGAACACGGCGCGGATCGTGTGACGCTGGCGCAGGATGTCCGCGTCGGTCATGCGGGCCCGCTCTTTCAGATCCGCCCCGGCGCAGAACGCGCGCTCCCCGGCGGCGCTGAACACGACCACACGGACCTCGGGCCGGGCGGCGATCTCGGCGCAGGCCCGGGCGAGCTCGCCCGCCATCGCGGTGCTTATCGCGTTCATCGCCTCGGGCCGGTTGAGCATGATCTCGGCCACCCCGTCCCCGGGATTCCGCGACACCCTGATCGTTTCCATATCCGTGCAGGCTAGTGGCTCAGGGCCACTAAGGGTTGGTTCCGCTCGTTGCGCTCGAGCCTGCGCTGTTCCTCCTCCACCAGCCGGAACAGCGTGGCCTGGGTGAATTCGACCCGCGGGATATCGGTCAGCACGATCTGGCCGTGCTCGCCGGCCGACTCCACGACCAGCCGTCCGCTGCCCAGCAGACGATCGAGCAGCCCCTTCTCGAAAGACACGTCGTTGATCCTCGCCAGCGGGATGTCCCGGCCGTGCCTGGTCACGATGCCGTCCCGTACCTTCAGCCGCCGGGTGGTCAGCTCGTACGTCGTCGTCCGCCAGCGCAGCACCGGCACCATCAGCCACAGCATCAGGGCCAGGATCGCGACCGCGGCCACCACCAGCCGTTCCACCGCCGCGCCTGAACCCGACGGGATCACCACCTCCAGCACCAGCGCCACCGCCACCACCAGCAGCGTGACCAGCAGCGGGCGGATCAGCGTTTTCCAGTGCGGGTGCAGCTGCAGCACGAGCCGCTCGTCGCCGGTGAGCGACGGATCGTGGACCATACCGCACATAGTGGCACGCGCACAACGGGAGACCCAGCGTGACACAATTCGGCTGGTGGATCGGGTTCGCCTGGCAGCGATTGGCCTGCCCGCGGCGGCACGGCGGCACTGGCTGTTCGGCCTCGCGCTGGCGGGGGCCGTCGTGGTGCGGGTCCTGGCCATGCTGGCCTTCCGGCCGATCATGTGGTTCGGCGGCGACTCGGCCTCCTACCTGGCGACCGGACTGCGGCTGACCCCCGACCCCAGCCGGGTGGGCGGCTATGGCCTCATGCTGTGGCTGCTCGGGCCGCTGCACAGCGTCGCCGCGGTGGCCGCCGTCCAGCACATAATGGGCCTGGTCATCGGCGTGCTCATCTACCTGCTGGCCCGCCGTTACGGGCTGCCCGCCTGGGTGGCGACGCTCGCGGCCATCCCGGTGTTCTTCGACGCATACGAGCTCCAGCTCGAAGCCGATGCGGTGCCAGACATTCCGTTCGGCCTCCTGGTCTTGATCGCCCTGTACCTGCTGCTGCCGTCACCTGGCGAGCGGCGGCCGGCCCGGACGACCGCCGCCGCCTTCCTGCTCGGGGTGTCGGCGATCTTGTGGCCGGTCGGGCTGGCGCTGCTCGCGGTGCTGCTGGTCGCGCTGCTGATCCGGCGGGCCGGGGTGGTGACCGTGGCCGCCGCGATCCTCGCCGGAGCGCTGCCAGTCGCGGGCTACGCCGCCTGGTTCGACCTGCACCAGCACCAGTTCAGCCTGACCCGGAGCGACGGCGTGTACCTGTGGTCGCGGACGATGTCGTTCGCGAACTGCGCGGTGATCAGGCCGCCGGCCGACGAGCGGACGCTATGCCCGCCACCCGGGCCGCGGATCGCATCTTCGCTCTTCATCTGGTCGGGCGCATCACCCCTGTTGCGGATGCCCGGCGGGCGGTTCTCGGCGCGGACCAACACGCTCGCGCTCAACTTCGCGCTGCGGGCTATCGCCGCGCAGCCAGGCGGCTACCTCACCGCGGCGGGGCATGACTTCGCGCTGAGCTTCTACTGGGACCGGCCGGTGCATCCGAACGCCGGGATCGCGGACAGATACCAGTTCGCCGACGCGACGACGGCCTGGGTCCCGGCGACCATGCGTACCCCAGGCGGCGGAACGGTGGCCAGCGACCAGGCCGCCTACGACGGCGGGCGGCCTGCGCCGACCCGCGCGGTTCAGCCGTTCGCCTCGTGGCTGGTGGGCTACCAGCGCTACGTGTACCTGCCGGGGACGCTCCTCGGGGTGATCCTGCTCGGCGGCCTCGCGGCGATGATCGTCCGGTGGCGAGCCGGACGGGGGCGCACCGGCCGGCGGCTGCCGGCGGGCGCCGGGCTTCCGTGGGCCTTCGCGGTGACGATCCTGCTGGTGCCGCCGATGATCGCGGACTTCGACCTGCGCTACCTGGTGCCCGCGGTGCCTGCGGCCTGCCTGGCGGCGGCCCTCGCGTTCGCGCCTCGCGCTAGCCTCCCGGATCAGCGCAGGTGGACGACGTCGGCGGCCGCCACGGGGAGTTCGGCGCCCGGAGACACGCGGACAAGCAGCCTGCCGTCCGAATCGACGCCGACGGCCAGCCCGGAGAGCAGCTGACCACCGGGCAGTTCGGCCCGGACGCGGCGACCGATCGTGCCGGACAGCCGGGTGTACTCGGCGCGCAGCCCGCAGCGTTCCGGGTCGCCCCCGGCCTGGAGCCAGGGCTGGTACCAGCGCTCGAAGGCGGCCAGGATCGCGGTGAGCAGCGGTTCGCGCTCCAGATGCGCCGAGCCGGCGGCACGCAGTGACGTCGCGGCCAGCGCGCCCGGACCGGGCGGCGGCAGTTCGGCCGGTTCGGTCGACACGTTGAGGCCGACGCCGACGACGACCGCGTCGCCGGCCGCCTCGGCGAGGATCCCGCCGAGCTTCGCCTCGCCCGCCAGCACGTCGTTCGGCCATTTCAGCCGCGTGTCTACCCCGGTCACGGCGGTCACCGCCGAGGCGACCGCCACCCCGGTGAGCAGCGAGAGCCAGCCGCGGCGGGCGGGCGGCACGGCCGCCGGCCGCACCAGCAGGGAGAACGTCAGGGCGGCGCGCGGCGGGGACACCCAGGTGCGGCCCATCCGGCCGCGTCCCGCGCTCTGCTCCTCGGCGGCGAGCACCAGGCCTTCCGGCGCGCCCTTGATGGCCCGGGCCAGCAGGTCGGCGTTGGTCGAGCCGGTGCGGTCCCTGACCTCGAGGGCCCGCCACAGGCCGCCGGGCCGGAGGGCGGTGCGGCGCAGGTTCGCCGCATCCAGGGGTTTCCGGTCAGCCGTGGCGTCCGGGGCCACCCGGCCGGATGGGGTGGCCTGCCCTGGCGTATGGTTCTCGGCTCGCATGGTAACCCACTATTGTTCAGGTGCCGGGAGGAGGGAAGTCGTTGACCGGTCTCGGAACGAGCCAGCGCCGCAGCGCGGACGACGGCAGCGCGCCGGAACACGGCGTCGCGCCGGAACGCCAGCGGAGCTTTCGGCTGTGGCCGCCGGAGATCTCCTGGGACCCCGGCCCCCTGGCGTCTCCTGGGACCCCGGCCCCCTGGCGAACCGGGCCAGGGCCGCCGCGGTCGGCCTGACGCCCGCCGCGCTGTGGCGTAGCCACCGGCTGTTCACCGTCGCGGTCTGCGTTTCCGTGATACCCCGGATCATCGCCGCGCTCGGGTTCAAACCCGCCCTGCTAATCCAGGACTCGTTTTCCTACATGCAGGAGGGCACCCACTTCAACCTGGGGCAACTCCGGCCGGCCGGCTACCCCATGCTGCTGCGGGTGCTCGAACCGTTCCACAGCCTGCTGCTGGTGACCACGCTGCAGCACCTGA
>WNFC01010037.1_pt1 | contig 13614 bp, 10 predicted proteins | sample 5400541 | NCBI WGS metagenome assembly WNFC01 (sample SAMN13153342, study PRJNA577476) | soil metagenome | isolation source: 120 cm saprolite under Douglas fir tree site 2 hole 2 replicate 1 | place: USA:California | collected 2015-04-18
CGCGGGATTTGCCGAGAAAGACGGTTCGTTCACCAATTCCGCGCGCTGGCTGCTCTGGAAGAACACGGCTTTGCCGACCCCCGGAGATGCCCGGCTGGACCAGGCCATCGTGGCGCAAATTTTCTTGAAGATCCGCGAGCTGTATAAAAAAGACGGCGGCAAGTTCCCCGATCCCATCCTGAACCTGACTTGGAATTACAGCGTCCCATCGAGCCCGCCCCTGGCCGAGGTATTGAAGGAAATCAACGGGAAGGCGCTGGCGGATCTGGAGGATCCAGCGACAAAGCAGCAGATCAAGACCGGCCAGCAGCTTCCTGGCTTCGCGTGGCTGAAAGATGATGGTACGACGTCCTGCGGCAACTGGATCTACTCTGGCTCCTTCACCGAAGCAGGCAATCAGACAGCGCGACGCGATCCCTCGGATCCTTCGGGTCTGGGTGTGCATCCGGGATGGGGCTGGTCCTGGCCTGCCAATCGCCGCGTCCTCTACAATCGCGCGTCCTGCGATGTGGACGGCAAGCCTTGGGATCCAACACGAAAACAAGTTTGGTGGAACGCAGACCTGCAAAAATGGGTTGGCAACGACGTGCCCGACTTCAAGGTCGATTCCAAGCCGAAAGATCACATGGGCCCGTTCATCATGAACCCGGAAGGCGTAGGGCGAATCTTTGGCCCGCTCGCGGCCTTTGCCGATGGACCGTTCCCCGAATTCTACGAACCGATCGAGAGTCCGATTGACAACCCGCTTCATCCGGCGCAGACGCACAATCCGGTGGTGAAGCGATTCAAGACCCCCGAAGATAAGTACGCCACGCCGAAGGACGGTTACACGATTGTCTGCACGACCTATCGCATGACCGAACATTATCACTACTGGACGAAGAACAATCCGATGAACGTGCAGCTGGTGCCGGAACCCTTTGTGGAAATCCCTGCCGAGTTGGCGAACGACATGGGGCTACGCGGCGGCGAAAAAGTAAAAGTCTCGAGCATCCGCGGAGAGTACATCGCGAAAGCGATGGTCACCAAGCGCATCAAGTCCATGATGATCGACGGCAAAAAGGTCTACCAGATCGGCTTTCCCATTCATCAAGGCTATCGCGGTATCCCCGAGGACGAAGGCAAGGACGCCAGGACGCTGGCGAATCTGCTCACCCCGACGGTCTTTGATCCCAACGCTTACACGCCGGAATTCAAGGGCTTCCTGGTGAAGCTCGAGAAAGCGTAGAGGATGCCATGAGCCAGGAAACACTGCGCATCCAAAAAATTTCCGGTCACGCGGGAACCGTTCCCGGCGAGGACACCCAACGCGAATTTACCGTCTGCAAACTCATCGACACCACGACGTGCATTGGCTGCAAGGCTTGCGAGGTCGCCTGCATGGAGTGGAACGACCTGCCCTTCGGGGAAACCGTCTTCGATAATACCTATCAGACCATGCCGGAGACGCGATGGAACTACTGGAACCTGATCCTCTTCAACGAGCACGAACGCGAAGACGGCACCCTGATGTGGCTGATGCGCAAAAATCAGTGCATGCACTGCGCGGAGCCCGGATGCCTGGCGGCGTGTCCCGCGGACGGAGCCATCGTGCAGTACACGAATGGCATCGTCGATTTTCAGCAGGCCAACTGCATCGGGTGCGGCTATTGCATTACGGGATGCCCTTTCGACATTCCAAAGATGAATCCGAAGACCAACCGCGTGTTCAAGTGCACGCTGTGCGCGGATCGCGTCGGCGAAGGGCTAGAACCGGCCTGCATCAAGTCGTGTCCGACGGGGTGCCTGCACTTCGGCAGCAAGGACGACATGAAGCATCTCGCCGAGGGGCGAGCGAAGCAGCTTCGCGATCATTCCAACTTCCCACATGCCGGGGTATACGATCCACAAGGCGTGGGGGGCACGGGTGTGATTTACGTCTTGCATGACGCTACCCAGCCGGAACTTTACGGTGGTCTGCCCAAGGACCCATCTATTCCGTGGACCGTTAAACTCTGGAAGGGACCCCTTAAGTGGCTGGGCAACGTCGCGATGGTTGGCGGATTGATCGGCCTCGTCGTGCACTACCTGCGATTCGGCCCCAAGGATCACGAGGATGAGGGAGGAGAAAAAAAGTGAGTTCTACTGAACAGCTTCTTCCTCCCGGGCATGTCCTCCGGTACACGCTGAAAGAAAGACTGACGCACTGGGTGGCGGCAGGGGCGTACATCTATCTGCTCATAACCGGACTGGCGTTCTGGTCGCCCTGGTTGTTCTGGGCGGCGGTAATTCTGGGCGGAGCGCCGGTATCGCGAATGCTGCATCCGTGGGCCGGGCTGATTTTTTTCGCGGCGGTGTGCAATATGTACGTGATGTGGGCGCCGCAGATGCGGCACACCGACGTGGACAAGGCCTGGTGGAAAGCGGTTCGCTACTACAGCACGAATCAAGACGACAAAATGCCGCCGGCAGGGCGCTACAACGCGGGGCAGAAGTTCCTGTTTTGGGGGTTTTTCTGGAGCGCGGTGGCGTTGCTTGCGAGCGGCGTGGTGTTGTGGTTTCCGGAGAACATTCCGTGGAATCTCCGTTTCTTGCGATATATCTCTGTCATCATCCACCCCGCTGCGGCTTTGCTCACCGTGGGCCTCTTCCTGATCCACGTCTACATGGGTGTGTTTGCTGAACGCGGAGCGTTCGGCTCGGTGATTCGCGGCGATGTTTCGATCGCCTTTGCAAAGCGCTACCACCCCGGCTGGTACAAAGAGATCGTTAGACAATCATCCACCCCCCGGAAATGACGGCAACACAGACCGGTGGATCCGAATACGACGCGCGCATCCGGCGCGCGGAGCATTTGGCGTCGCAACATCCTTTTGCCGCCGAAGTGCTGCGCTTCTATTCGCGAATCGCGGAATTCCAGAAAAACCTCTACGCGGAATTCAAAAAGGACTTTGGCGCGCAATTGTCGGGACGCATGCCCGGCTCTCTGCGCATCGATTTGCCCTCTGTCGCGCCGGAGAGGTTGCTCTCTCACTTTACCTCCCTTCTTCGCGTGATTGAGCAGGCTGGCCCTCCCGCACTGGCCGCCGCCGCCCGCGAAATTTCCGGTCTCGACGCGGTTTCAAAACTTTCCTTGCTTGAATCTTATTGGGAAGTTGGCGGAACCAACGACCAACTGATAGGCGCGTTCGCGCAGTTCGTTCCCCGGGCGTTTGACCAGCCGCTTGCGGAACTGATCGCAGCTTTTACCCCTGTCGGCCCCGTGTTGAGCACGCCGCACAATTGCCCGCTTTGCGGAGGACAGCCGTTCCTGGGCGTTCTCCGGCAGGAAGGTGATGGCGGCAAGCGGCGCATGATGTGCTCGTTTTGTTTGCAGGAGTGGGATTTTCGCAGGATCTATTGCCCTGCATGCGGCGAAGAGGACGAAAAGAAATTGCCGGTGTATGTGGCCGAGCAGTTCCCGCACATTCGCGTGGAGGCATGTGAAAGCTGCAAGGTCTACGTGCGAACAATTGACTTGACCAAGGACGGGAACGCGGTGCCCGTGGTGGATGATTTGGCGGCCATCCCGCTTTCGCTCTGGGCCCACGAGCGTGGGTACACGCGCCTGCAGCCGAATCTCCTGGGAGCCTAACGCGCGCTAAGGCTTAGTTTTGCGGCTTCGCAGCATCTGACTGGGAAAGCGCCTGCGTAGCGGAGCGCGCCGCCGCAAAGCCTGCTGCCTTCAGGTGTAAATCGCTGTCGACATAAGCGATGATTTCCGTATCCTTCGCCAGGGTCACATCCTTGCCGCGCAGTAAGGGAATGGTCCTCCCGGATTTCTGCACCGCGCTCTGCTCTATTCCAAAGGAGCGCAAGATAATCTTTTCGCGGTTTGCCAGCAACACCGAATTGACCGCCACATCTAGCTTGCCAGTTTTGCCCATCCGTTTTTTCGGCTCCGCTTCCGTGACCGCGCCGAAACCCGGCGCGCCTTTCGCAATCACTGTTATGCCGCCAACAATCACGTCCTGGCTGACCTCGAAATTCACCTCGTCTCCGACGTGCGCGGTTGCGGAAGATAGTTCGCGCCCCAGCTTCAGGTGCACGGGCGTTTGCCGCGCCAGAATAATTTCCCGTGGTGGAGCTGGAGCCTGAGGCACGGCGCCGCGAGCCGAGGCGGTGCTTTGGGCGGCGGAGGCCGACTGCTTTTGCCTGCCGCGCGCGGCAGTTGACTTCGCGGCCGGCGCGGTTTTCACGAACAGCAGGGAATTTGCGGCGACGAATCCATCCTCGCCCTTATCCGTCACGACGTGGACGAAATTATCTGAGCGGTCCAGAACCTGCACCTGTTGACCGCACTTGAGTGTCGCGCGGATCTCCAGCGTGGCTATCGAGCTGTACAGATAGACGTAGCCGTCTTGTTTGCTGCAAGCGATTTGGCCAAGCTTCTGCGCATTACTGACCGCCGGCATCAGAAGGAAGGCAAAAACCGCGAGCATTTCGACGCTTTTCTTCATTTCATCACCTGCGCACCGAAACTACGGGCACTCTCTATCCCAGCGTAAAGAAACGTTGACGGCAATGGCCCGCTGGTACGCGGTGTATATAAAGAGGTACGTACCACGTACACGCCTTTCTTGGAGTGCGGCTCTATTTCGTGATTTCGTTCTTGAACACCGCGCCATCGCGCATCACGAAGCGCACGTGTTCCAGGATCCGGACATCCTTCAGCGGATCGCCGCTCACCGCCACAATGTCCGCGAACGCGCCCGGCGCCACCACGCCAATCTCGCCCTTCATGTCCAGCATCTCTGCGGCCCGGGAAGTTGCGGCCTGAATCGCATCCATCGGCGCCATGCCGAACCCGACCATGCGCTGGAATTCCTGCGCGATCGGTTCTGTCCATGGCATCCCGCCGATGTCCGTGCCAAATACGATTTTCAGGTGCGCATTCAGCGCCTTCTTGAAACTTGCTTCGTGCACGGCGGCGCGCGCCCGATCGCGCTTTCCGCCAGGGGTGTTCGCGGGAGCCCAATCTCCGTAATACGGTGAAATCGTCGGGCAATACCAAGTTCCTTGCCGGGCCATTTGCGCGATTTGCGCGTCGGTAATTTCCAGGCCATGCTCGATCGAATCGCATCCGCCATCCAGCGCGCGCTGCAATCCGATTCCGTTGTATGCGTGGCACGCAACTTTTTTACCCCACCCGTGCGTTTCATCTACGACGGCTTTCAGTTCTTCCAGTGTGAGCGTCGGCTGCGAAATCAAATTCCCCTGCTTGTCCACCCAGGAACGGTGCGTCATGTAAACCTTAATCCAGTCGGCCCCATGCTCGAGCTGCTGTCGCGCGGCTTTGCGCGCTTCCACTGGGCCGTCGACGAGTTGCGCGCCCTTGGGCATGTCGAGTTCGGGCGCGTAGCCTTCCAGGTTGTATCCGCCGGTGGTGGAAATCGCGCGCGTCGCGCCAAAAATGCGCGGGCCGGGAATGGCGCCTTCTTCGATGGCTTGTTTGATTTCAATATCACCGTAACCCGCGCCTTCCGTTTCCAAATCGCGGATGGTGGTGAAGCCTTGCTCCAGCGCGCGGCGGCACGCAAAGGTGGCGCGCGCGGCGCGCAGCGCGATGCCCGCTTTCAAAATATTTTCGTCGTAGCCGCCTTTAGCGGGATCCTCGCCCCAAAGAAAAATGTGCGTGTGCGAATCGATCAGGCCCGGCAGCACGGTCGCCGCCGAAAGATCGATTACCACAGCGTCGGCGGGAATTTGCGCAGAGCCCTCCACTACTTTCTCGATGCGATTTCCGCGCACAAAAATGAGCTGATTCTTTCGAGCCGCTTCGCTGGTCCCATTCAGCAGAGCCCCGGCGCGGATAACGGTCAACTGCGTGGAAACTGGAGCTGTAGATTGCGACCGAATTGTGGACGCAAAAAGGAGAAGCGACAAAATCGGGAGAAGGATGTTCTTTTTCATGGAACTGTCCTTGACGACGCTCAGTAGCATGCCGGCAAGGCTCCGGCGTGACATGAAGTGCAGTTCAGTTCGCTCATGGCTCTACTTTGACGCCTTTCCAGAAAGCGATGCGGTCCTTGATTTCGGCGGCCGCGGGTTTGGGCTGCGGATAATACCAGGCGGCGTTTTCATTTTTCATGCCATCGACTTCGAGATGGTAGTAGTGCGCGGTGCCCTTCCACGGGCATTCGCTGGTGTGCGTGCTCGGCTTCAAGAATTCTTTCTTGACGGCGTCGGCCGGAAAATACTGATTCCCTTCGACTACGACGCTGCGGTTGCTGTCCGCGACGACTTTTCCTGCCCACGTTGCTTTCGGCATTTCCGGCTCCCGTGAAACTATGCGCGCAGATAATCCGGCTTCCAGGTTTTCACCATCTGCTTGATGGCCTTGCGCTCGTTTATTTTGTCATCAAGCACTTTGCGCGCCAGCACCGGAAGTTCCAGGTCGCTGGCAAAGCGCAGCGCAATAAGCTGGGTCACGGTGAATTCGCCGATGCGCACTTTGAGGTCCGCCGGCAGCACGCGCTCATAGCGCAGCCGTTCTTCGAGGCGGATCACGCGGTCTTGCACCGTCAGCGCCATCCTGCGCACGGTTCCAAATCCCACCAGCAGTGCGGCCGCCAGCAGCACGCGCTCGAATCCATCCAGCGAAAATCCCGCCACCGTCCAGCGATAGGTTGACCAGATAAAATTAATCGCCATCACCGGAATGACGAAGAAATGAAACGGCGGGAAAAATTTTCCGTGGTTCGCAAAATTCTGTTCAGCCATGACTTGCCTCCCTTCCGCGCCAGATTGTAGCAGACTCGTATGCCCAGAGCCTTCACGAAGCGCGCGCAGTGCTTGGTCAGAAGATGCTGCGGACGACGCCGCCTTCGGCGCGCACGGCGGCGCCGTTAATGGCGATGGATTGCATGCTGGCCACGAAGGCGACGACGGTGGCGATTTCCTCTGGCGTTTCAAAGCGCTTCAACAACGATGTGGGCCGCGCGGACGTGAAGAACTGCCGCTCGACTTCCGCTGTCGAAAGATTTTGCTCTTTGGCCATGTTTTCAACGAACTTGCTGGCGCCCTCGGAAGCGGTCGGACCGGCGAGAATGGAGTTGACGGTGACGCCGGTGCCCGCGACGGATTCGGCGATGCCGCGGGCAATCGCTACCTGCGCGGTCTTGGTCATGCCGTAGTGAATCATCTCGGCGGGAATATGCTGCGCGGATTCGCTGGAGATGAAAATGACGCGGCCCCAATTTTTCTTGAGCATACCGGGAAGATAAGCGCGAGCCAGCCGCACACCGCTCAGCACGTTAACCTCGAAGAAGCGCAGCCATTCGGCGTCGGAAATTTTCAGGAATGGCTTTACATCGAAAATACCCAAATTATTGACGAGAACGTCTGCTGCGGGAGCCTGTTGGAGGAAGCTCTCAACGCCGGCGGCGGTACCGAGGTCGGCGGCTACACCGCGCAGCTCGGCGCTGGCTACATGCTTCTGAATGGCTTTGAGAGCAGCGTCTACGCGGGCTTGCGTGCGGCCATTTACGACTACCGTTGCACCTTCCGCGGCGAGGGCGGTGGCAATCGCCAAGCCGATGCCAGCGGTCGAGCCGGACACGACGGCAGACTTTCCTTGCAGTCCGAGGTTCATTTTTTCTCTCTCTAACGCGCTGTTAGGACGGCGACGCCTTCGATTTCCGCGATGTCTTGCTGGGTTAGTTTGATTTCGCCGGCGCGCATGACGCCTTCGGCTTGCTTGGCGTTGCGTGCTCCGACGATAGCGCCGGTGACGGCGGGAAGGCGCAAGGTCCAGGCGATGGCGACGGCGCCAGGGGTGGTTCCGTAGCGCGCGGCGACGTTTCGCAAACGCTCGACCAACTGAAGATTTTGAGAGAGCCGCGGCTCGCGGAATTCCGGATTGTTCCTGCGCCAATCGTCTTCCGGAAAACTTGTGGCGCGCTCGCGGGTCATCGCGCCGGTGAGCAAGCCCGAGGCCATTGGGGAGTAGACGATTACGCCGATGCCGCGGCGTTCGCAGTGGGGCAGGACTTCGCTTTCGATGCGGCGACGAATCAGCGAGTAGGGCGGCTGGAGCGAAGTGACTGAAGCGATTTTTTCGGCGCGCTGAAGTTGCGGCACGTCAAAGTTGGAAACGCCGATCCAGCGGACCTTTCCTTCTTTTCGGAGCGCGGCGAGGGTGCTCCAGGATTCTTCGAGGCCGGGACCGTTGTCTTCGGGCGGCCAATGGATTTGATAGAGGTCGATGACGTCAACCTGCAAGCGACGCAGGCTGTCTTCGCACTCCTGGCGGATGGAAGCGGCCGAGTGCACTTTGGTGACGCGGCCGTTCTTGTCCCAGCGCATGGCGCACTTGGTGAAGACGTACGGGCGCCGCCCTTTCCATTCGCGGAGAGCGAGTGCCACTATTTCCTCGGAGTGGCCGATGCCGTAGACGGCCGCGGTGTCGATCCAGTTGACGCCGAGCTCGAGCGAGCGGTGAATTGCGCCGATCGAATCATCATCGTCTTGCGCGCCCCAAGCGAAGTCCCAGCCCGAGCCGCCGACGGCCCAGGCTCCGTAGCCTACGGGCGTGATTTGCATGTCTGAATTTCCCAGCTTGCGCGTCTGCATGACGCCTCCCGAAACGTTTTTGATTTGCTATCTCTACGTTCGATGGAAAAACGGACGAAAAGGTTAAACGAATTGTGGCCAGGCTGCGTACAACCGACAGCCTAAAGACTGTGCCACTGTGGTCGTGTACGCAACCACGCTGCATGGTTAGAGCGAGCGCAAGAAATTGATGACGTCCTGCTGCTCCTGAGGAGTCAGGCGATTGAAATGTTCGATGACCTTATTTGCCTCGCTGCCATGGCTGCGGTGATCTCGGATGGCTTCCACCAGATTGGTCGTGCGTCCATCATGGAGGAAGAAGACGCGTTGCCCGACGCCCCAAAGAGGAGCGGTTCGGAACTCGTCGGGGCCGGCGGCACCTTGCGTGATGCCGTCGGCGAGGCCTTTGCCCATGTGGTGGATGATGAGGTCAGAGTAAAGATTCGCGGTCTGATTAGAAAGCGCAGCGCTTGGGCTGGTCGAGGAGCCGCTGGCAATCTTTGCGCCCGTGGTCAACGAGGGTGTATGGCAATGGGCACAGCCTACCCTTGCAAACGTGGCGCGTCCGTTCTCGCTGGACGGTGTGGCGGGCGCGGGCGTGGGCGGGGCCAGCATGCGCATGAAGTTGGCAAAGGCTTCGATGTCTGAGATGACCGCCGTGTTCGAACTGCCGGTGGCCGCGGGAGCAGGCGTGAAGTTGAGTGTGTCCTCAGGAGTGGCGTTAAAGAGACAACCAGGGGTTTCGTCGCGCTCCTGCGGGAAAAGCTCGTTGGTGACTCCCATCTCGACGTTGTATGCCTCGCTGGCGAACAGGAGAAGCGATTTGTTCTGCGCCTTCCACCCGAAACGCGTAATGGTCCCATCGTTTGCATTGCGGTTCACATTTCCGCTTAGGTGAGCGTTGGCGTGTCCGAAAATACCCATAGCCGACTTCGCCGATGCGTTGGAGTGCATGTTGGCGAGGATGGCCGAGTCTGGAATCGTTTCGATGAGCCCCGCGCCAAAGACTGGAGTCGGGATTCGGAAAATAATGTTCGGATTCCCACCTCGGCCGGTAAGCGGATTTCCCGCGGGCAGGAAGTCGGGTTGCGCGATGTTGCAACCGGGGGCGTCCGTTCGCCCGGTGATCACGAAGAGGTTGTGCACTGAGCCATCACTGACTCCGTTGCTCTTCTTGAACCGTGCTTCGCGGACCGGACCATTCTGCGTGACGAACCATGGCACCGTGTTCTTCGCGCCATCCAAGGTGGCAACCACAATCAAGGGATTTTGCACCGGACTCGATCCGCCCTCGTCCGGCTGCGCGTGGCAAGAGAAACATTGGTTGGAGTTGAAGCGCGGACCGAGGCCATTGTTCGAGCCTTTGGTCACGACCTCAATATCAGCGAACCTCGCTTGCCCATCCTGGAAGAACGCAGTTTCGTCGGCAGTAAGACCCTTCAGCGGAGTGCCGGCACCCGCCGGGCCACCGCGCACGCCCGGGTCTACCGGAGCTGATCTGGTTTGACCAAAAGTGTAGACGCCTATGGCCAAAGCCACGGCCACGATTGCGCCGAAACTCATCCGAGCAATTCCCCGGAGTGTCATCACGATTATCCTCCTGGGGCTGGGAGTGCTGGTATTGTACACTCGGTCTACCCGGTTTCGACTTGGGAAGGTGACTGATCGCAGACACGGCCCTGCCACACCCTGTCTGACCAAGTCGAGGACTATCCGGCGGATCAACCGCGTCGCGTTGGACCCACCGAATTCTAGCTCCTATGAGGAGCACTACTCCAAACCGATGTAACTGGGTAGGGCCGCATTAGTTGGCGGCGAAGGCGGCGTCGAGAGTGTAAGAGTCGCCGTTGGGATTGGTGATGATGATTTGCTGACGGCCTGCGGTTAGCGATGGAGTTGTAACGGTTAGCGTGTTGATGTCGACTAGTTACGGTCGCTCCGGATTGGAATCCGCTTCCGCGGATGGTCAGCATTGCGCCTCCTGAAGCGGACGCGGACGCCGGAGAAATCGCCCCGATGGACAGCGGGACGCTGGCGAGCTGAATGATCGTGAGACCAGAGGTGGTGAGGGCGAAAATTCTTTCGCCGTTTTCGTCGACGGCGAGGAAGCTGCCGTGCAGCGCGTCGATGTCGGTCGATAACGTGGCGAGCGGCTCGGGCAAGAAGATGCGCTGGCGGAGACGGCCGGTGTGCGCGTCGAGGATGTCGACGCCTCCCTGAATGCCGACGGCGGGAGGGGCGGCGGGCGCGGGACCGGTGAGGAACGGCTGATAGAGCAGCGCGCCGCTGGGATGCATTGCCAGACCGGGGACGAGAACGCGGGTGGGGATTTGCTCGAGCTCAGGTGTGGCGGGTGTTGCAGTCAGCGTGAGATCGGCGCCACGAATCTCAGCAGCGGTGCTGACGCGCGACGCGAAGACGGCGCCGTCGGAAGCGGCGGCGAGATCGACGACGGATTCTTTGGCGGCGGAGATGGTGAATTGATTGGGCGCGGCGGCGGACCAGGTGCCGACGGGCCCGCCAGTGGCGGCATCGTAGGCGAGAAAGACGGTGTCGCCCGTGGCGTCGGCTTGCACGAGCGGGGCGCCGGTGAGGCTGGTGACTTCCGGTTGCGGAGCGGGCTGAACGGTGGGAGGACTGGCGGAGAGATTGAGTTGCGAGAGGCACGAACTGCAAACGCCGGAAGGGCTGCCTTCACCGCTCATGGCGACGAAAACGGTTTGCGTGCTGGTGGCGGCAACGCGCGCCGGACCGGAATTCAAGAAGCCGGCGACGCCACCTACGGGGACCCTTGTGCCGGTGGCGGCATCGGGATTTATGAGATAAACACTTTGCGCGCCGAAATCGGCGACGACGAGCTGCGAGGCATTGGGCGTGAGTGAAAGGCCGCGCAGCGCGGCGTTCGGCGGCGGACCGCCTGGCGGGTTGATTCCAGTGGCATGGAATTGCGCGGCGGCCAAATCGAAGACGTCGACGTGGTCCGTGGCGCTGAGGTAGAGCCACTGGCGCTTCTGGTCGTAGAGAACAAATTTGTATAGAGCAGGCTTAGGGAAAACTTGCGCGGATTGCGTGTATTGAAACGCTCGCGAGGAGGTCACAGCCCCGGCCGCGGAAGTGACGGTGACGTCGGCCTGGCCAGGAGTTCCTGGCGGAGTCAACAGCGTGATGCGCTGCAGTGGGAACGGATAGGCAGGGTCGAGAGCGAGCGACAGCGCGATGGAAGCGACATTCTCGACTTTCTGCACAGGCGAAGCCGCGCCGCCAATCTTTGCGGCGATCTGCGTCGGGTCACTGCCGAAACCGTAGCCGTAGATTTGGATTGCATCGCTTCCAGCTTTCGATCCGGCGTTGGGGAGAACTTCCAGAATTTGCGGGCCATAACTGAACGCGTCGGGCGCGACAGCCAGCCAGCCGCTGGGGAAATAGGCGGTGACGTTGACAGCACCGTTCGTAACGCTTGGCGGAGCGGCGACCTGAATCGACGTGGGACTGACGGTGGGAGCCGGTGTGAGCTGCTGGCCAAATTTAATTTGGGCGGTCGACTCGAAATTTTGGCCGACGAGAAATGTTGCCGTGCCGCCGGTGAATGGTCCCTGCGAAGGTTGAGCTGAGGGCGCAGGCGCAAACGACGGCACGGAGGAAGGAAGCGCGCGGGGAGTCGTGGCGTCGACGAAGCTGACACCGCGATTGGCAATTCCGAAGAGGAGTTGGGTCTCGTCAGCCTCTTCGATTTCAGAATGCACGCCCTGCATGAAAGCGTCGGGAACCTGTCCGATGAACTGCATCGTGTGCCCGTCAAAGACGGCGATAAGCGGAGGGCCGGCGACACCCTCGCTGGCATAGAGAAAATTTCCGTCGCGGGAAAAAACCAAGCCTTGGGCGCTGCGGGAGACCGGGGTGGCGACTTGGTTGAACGCGGCGTCGAGAAGAAAAAGCTGTGTTGCGCCGGCGGAGACGAACTCGACGGCGAAGCGCGTGCCATCGGGATTTGCGGCTGCAAGCGGTATGGTGCCCGCGCCGAAGACGTGCGGGCCGGCAATGGCGGCGCCGGTTGCGTCGAAAATCGCCGCCTCACCGCTTGCGTCGTTTGCCGCGACGATGAGTTTGGTGTGGTCACCGCTGCGTGCCATCGCGCCGAGTCCGTTCTGAAACAGGGCGGGCTCGACGGAGGTCAGGTTGGTCAGACTGTTGGCAACAGGATCCCAAATCGCGAGAAGCGATTGCGCGGCCGCAGACTGGCGCAGGCGCATCATTATTTTGCCGCTGGACATAGGCAGCAGTTCTTCGGGGCGGTCAAAAACGGTGTTCGGAATTGGGGAAAGCGGCGGGATGAAATACCGCGACCGAACGTTCAGCGTTGCAGTGTCGATGGCGACGGCTTGTTCGGTGGTGGTGCCGATCCACAGCGTGGCGCCATCCGCGGAAAGGTCGGCGCTGCTGGCGGCGGGCACGGTGATTTGCGCCACTCGCGTCTGGTCCGCCGTGGAGAAGACTTCGACGCGATTCATGGCGCGATTGGCGACGAAGACATGTTTGTTGGTGGCGTCGTAGGCGATGCGGCGATGCCGGGATTCGCCGGGCGGATCATCGAATACGGCGACGGCGTCGGTGCGCGCGTAGGTCGTTCGCGGCAGCAGCGCGGCGGAAGATGCTTGCACGGCGAGGGCGAGAGTGGCGGAGTGCGCTAAGGAACCGCTGATGCCCTGGGCAGTAATCGTGAAATTGCCTGTGGCGGCGTTGGTCGCTGCGCCGAAGACGATCGCGGTGTTCGCGCCTGACGCTATGTTGAGCGGGCTCGCAGGATTGGAGAGGACGCCTTTGGAAAGGCCGGAGAGCGTTACCTGAACGGCGCCGGTGAAACCGTTTTTTCCGCTGACGGAAAGCGTGACGGGAGGGCTGGTGGCCCCCTGAGAGAGCGAGAGCGAACTGGACGAGAGGGTGATCGAGAAATCGGCTGTAGGTGGCGGAGGCGGTTGGACGATTGCAGATTCGCCGCCACCTCCGCATCCCGCACACACAATGGGCAGAAGAGCAAAGATGCTG
>WNFC01006124.1_pt1 | contig 13611 bp, 7 predicted proteins | sample 5400541 | NCBI WGS metagenome assembly WNFC01 (sample SAMN13153342, study PRJNA577476) | soil metagenome | isolation source: 120 cm saprolite under Douglas fir tree site 2 hole 2 replicate 1 | place: USA:California | collected 2015-04-18
CCTGATACAGTTGCGCGGCGAGCGTCTTATTATGAGCGATCACCAGCGTCGGCCGTTGCGTGCGATCGATGACGCTGGCGACAGTGAATGTCTTGCCGCTGCCGGTGATCCCAAGCAGAACCTGATCCCTGGTTCCGTCAGACAGGCCGCGAATCAAAGCATCGATCGCCTGTGGCTGGTCGCCACACGGCTGATAGGACGATTGAAGCCGAAAGGGCATAACCAACCATAGTAAATCGTAAACGGTCAATCGTAAATCGGCGAAGACCGAAGATAGTGGGGAAGTTTTACCCCACTATCAGACTGAATTAACGCAAAAAGCGCAGAGCCTGTGAAGCTCTGCGCTCTTGCTAACGCAAACACTGCGGGCGCTTCTTTACGCCATCGACGGCGCGTCGGCGGGCGTCTGGCTGGTGATTTGGTAAATCGCTTCCATCACTGCCGATCGTACTTCGGGCGGCAGCGATCCACGCACAGCCATGCGGCGAAATGCCGGAAGAATATCCGGCTGGCCGCTGAGCGCCACGAGTTTAACGACCGCGAGTCGGACTTCCATGTTTGGATGGTCTTCAATCGCACGCATCAGCGGCTGCACCTCACCGGCCTTGGACATCAGGAATAGCAGCGAGAAAGCGTGAGTGAAGGCCGCCGCGCGATCGTCCTGAGAATTGAATAGAGCGCGGGCCGCGTTACTGCGCACTTCCACGGATTGATCGTCAAACGCCGTGTTGATATGGCGGAGGGCATCTTCGCCGCCAAAACGGGCTAATTCAAGGACGGCAGCCGCGCGTTCGGCCGCTTTGTCGCTGCCAAGCTGGCTCAGCGTCGCCGCCGGGACAGCGCTTGGCGCCCTCTCCGCTTCCGGCACGCTGACGGCATGAAACTCTCCGCCTGAATCATCCTGCATTAATCCGGCAAGACTTTCGTGCGACGGATGCTGATCAGCCGAAACTGCGGGCTGGCTCTCAATACTGACGTCAAACCACTCGACAATTTCGTTAACCTTGCCGCTAACGTCGCGAGCCGGCGGCTCCCGGACTTCCGACCGCTCAATTTCAAGAGGATATGTCTCCGTCTGGCTGTGCACATTTTCGGGACGATGTGAGCCGACCTCGACTTGACGACGCGCTTCATCTTCAGCGCGAATCTTGGCCTCGACTTCAGCGCGAATCCGCGCCTCCATCTCAGCGCGCTGACGAACTTCGTCCGCAGCCTTCAGTCTCGCTTCTTCTTCCGCCCTTAGTTTCGCCTCCGTTTGGACGTGGCGAAGCGCCTCTTCTTCAGCGCGGCGGCGTGCGGCTTCCTCGGCCTGGCGTTTGCTTTCGGCTTCGGCGTGCTGGCGTGCCGCTTCTTCAGCGCGACGTTGCGCTTCCAGGGCAGCCATTCGACTAGCCTCTTCTTCAGCGCGTCGGCGAGCCTCTTCTTCGGCCTGACGCCGGGCCTCGTCTTCGACTTTGCGGCGTCCTTCGGCTTCCGCGCGCATTTGCGCTTCAATTTGAGCGCGCAAGCGTGCTTCGTCTTCCGCCCGACGCAGGGCGCTCGCCTCTGCGTGACGGCGAGCTTCGTCTTCCGCCCGACGCTGGGCGGCGTGCTCGGTCAGCATTCGCGCGTCTTCAGCAGACCTGCGACGGGCGTCTTCGCGCGCCTGCACCCGGGCGATCTCGACCTCGACGGCGTGGAATCTCATCTCGGCATGCCGGCGCAATTCATCTTCCTGCGCGCGCTTTCGGGCCTCGCCTTCCAAAAGGCGACGCTGTTCTTCGGCGTAGACCCGCGCTTGCTCCTCTTCCGCATGTCGTCGCTTTTCCAGTTCCGCGCGGTGCGCTTCTTCGGCAGCGCGCAGCCGAGCTTCAACGTCAGCGCGGCGCGCATCTTCCATGGCCCGCATGCGCTTCAATTCTTCTTCGGCGCGCGCGAGTTCCTGCTCCGCGATCCGGCCGCGACTCTCTTCCTCGGCCTGTTCGCGAGCTTCGGCGGCGATTCTCTGTTTCTCGTGTTCCGCACGCTGACGTGAACTCTCGGCTTCCGCCTGGCTCCGACGCTCATGCTCGAAGCGCAACGCATTTTCAGCCGCCAGTCTCCCTGCCTCGAACTCCGCCCGGCGGGTTTGCTCTTCCGCTTTCAAACGAATCAGCTCGGCTTCCAACTGCTTGATCTCTTCGCTGGCGAGGCTGGCCGGAGAGTCATCTTCGTCAACCGGCTTGGCCGAAGCGATCGGGGCCGCGACAACATCCGGCGTCTTTAGTTCAGCAGGCGCCGGCGCTATCGGTGCCGGTGCGATTGGCGCCGGCGGTTGCTGCTCGTTCTTGAGAATCTGTAGCAGCTCTGCTTTGTGCGCGGCTAGGGCGCTGCGCAGCTCCGGTGTAATGGCGCCTTTTGGCGCATCAATGACCAGGCGATCGTCGCCCGAGGTTCTTACCTCGACGCCTTTTTTGCGGAGCTCGGAAAGCAAATTGCGGGCTGTCATAGTTCGATCACCTCGCGGTCGGGTTTGATTTGTGCCGCGGAAAGTTGCGGAGCCGGCGAGGCGGCAGAGACGTCCGGCGCCGCCGAGCTGTCAGCGGGGCCAGCCGTGGCGCACGCGTCGATCGCGTGCTTGATCAAAGTTCGCGGCACTTTGCGATCGGTCTCTGTCTGCATCAGCGAATTCAAGGGGCCAATGGCGGTTGGGTCGCGGAGGTCCATCAAGGCTTCCACCGCGGTGCGGCGTACTTCCGGAGCAGAATCGTCGAGCGCCGCGATCAGATGCGGCGTGGCTTCGCGATCGTGAACAAAGCTAAGCCGGCGCGCGGCGGCGGCGCGTTCGACCGGCGCATCGGCAATGCGCAAGTCGCGCGTCGCATCGTCAAAGTAACCGTGGTTCATAAAGGCGGCGCGCGCCCGATCGCGTCGCTGAAGGTTTCGGCCAACCAGCGCTGACAGTAATTCAGCGCCGACAAGCTTGCGGGTCTCAGGATCATCGGACCCAATCAGACTCGAATCATACTCTTCGCCGGCCATTACGTGCTTCACTTGTTCGGCAACGGTCGCACCTCGCGCCTGGCGTGCACTGTCCGGAGCGATCGGCGAGGCCTGAATCACGGGTTCAGCTTCTTCAACCGGTCGTACCGGAGTCGTGGTGGCGGCGACGGCCACGCCGGCGGGAGCGGCCACGTCGGCTATTGCCGCTGCTCTTGATTCGCTCGCCTGGACACTCTTGGCGTCGGCAATGGTCTTCGCCTTCTTTAGTTCGCTGCGACGGCTGCGCCCGCGACGCGTCCCTTTGAGCCGACGACGCTGAAACAGAAACAGCACAAACAAAGCCAGAATGACGGCTCCGATTACCACCGGAATCGGATTGAGTTGGGCGAGCAGAATCCAGTAACGAGCGCGCTCTTTCAGCTGGCTCTGCCATGACGTGACGGTACCAGGCGAAGTCGCGGTCGTCGCCGGAGTCGGTTGCAGGGCCGGCGATGCGGTCGGCTTCGCGGCAGCCTTTGGCGACGGCGTCGCTTTCGGACTGGCAGCCGGAGCCGGGGTCGGCGTGGCAACGGAGGCGATGATGATCCTCGGCGGAGGGCTTGCCGCACCGAGTTTCGATCCTGATCTTTCTGAGCCCTGCGGGAGCGTCGTGTTCGCCGCCGCGTTTCGCGCCGCCGGCGATGGACTGCTCACCGGCCGGGCTGGCGTCCTGGCGGAATTCGATGCCGGATTTGTTCGCGCGACTTCCCGACTGCCGGCATTCGATCCCGCTGAGGGAACTCGCGTCGTGCCGGGGGTGCTGAAAACTACGTCGAGTTTGTTTGAGTGTTGCTCGATATGCGCGGTCGCGCCCGGCTGGAGCCGAAACGAGATGACCGTGCTGTCTGAGCCGCGCTGAACTTTGACATCCGCAAAACCGCGACCACGCGTTGCTTCAGCGCGTGGCACGTCAGCGGCTGGGAGCTTTATATAAAAACGATCGCCGCGACGATAGGCCTCATAGTCGCTCAAGGACTGGTCAGAGTTAATTGCGACGCGCGATCCTTCCGGCGAATCGCTGGAGCGCAGCGTAGTTACGTGTTGGCGCTTTCCCGATTTGTTTGAATTGCTCTGCGTTGGCCTGCTTTGCGCCGTGATCAGCGCCGCGCCAAACAGCAAAGCCGCGCCGCACCTGAAGGCGAGCGAGGCTTGCGCGTGGAAAGACGAATGGTGAGTCGCGTTCATCATTGGGGCAACGTTAATGAAAAACCGATCGGAACACTCGACAGAATTATGCAACGTCAAAGCGTGGTTGTCACTTGCGTCTCAGTTGCAGGTAGTTCCTGGTCGAGCTTGGACAAGACTTCCATTACGGCCGTGCGCACGTTTTCCGGCATGCCTTCGCTGGCGATCATCTTGCGCAGTCTCGGCGCCACCTCGGGCCTCGCGGCGACGTTCAGTACGCGCACCGCACAAAGGCGCACTTCGTCGTCCCTGTGATTTTCGATCGTATCGATGATCGGATCGGTTTCGTTAGCGCGAGCCAGCAGCGTGAACAGCGAGAAGGCTTCATAGGCCTGGTGGCGGTCCTCGCTGGCGAGGCGATCGACGGCCTGCGCTATGATGCCGGTCGAAATACAAGCGCGCGCAACCCGTCGCAGCGTGTCGGGGTCGGCAGTTTCCGTGACGCGCACATAAGCGTCCGCGCGGTCAAAGTGAAGACTGGTCAGAGTGCGCGCGGCTGCGGCCCGAACGATGCGCGATTCGTCGGCGAGCGCGATCAGCACCGGCGCGAGAACCGATTCGTGATCGATCGAACCGAGACTGGTTACGGCTACGGAACGCACCGCCGGATCTAAATCGTTGAGGGCCATCGCGGCCAGCGCGGACACTGAGCGCTGTGCATGATGCGCACCGAGTTGCTGCACAATCCGGGCTCGTCCGCTTTCGTCAGCTGTTTCAAGCTGGCCGAGAACATTGGTCAGCTCCACGTCAGCGTCTCCCGCCGGCAGGTCCTCAAAGGTTAAGAACGGTTCCAACCCGAGAAGTTCTGCGCCGGGTGCGCCGTCGCCCAACACGGAAGGTTGGGTCGAAGACGAATCCAGATAGCCGAAGCTCTCAACAGAGCAGGCACTCAACGTTTCGCTGAGAAGGGAAGCCGGAATATCCGGATGACGGCGCGCGATGTCCAGCAATGCGCCGATCGCCGCGGGCATTTTCAGGGCGCCCAGGCTTGAGACCGCCTGGTTCCGCACGACTGAATCGGGATCATGCAGCGCTTCAATCAGAAATGTCAGCGATGATTGCGATCCAATTTGTCCCAGAGTCCGGGCTGCCGAGGAACGCTCCCACGCATCTCGGCCCAACAACATCAACGCGCTTTGTCGCGCGACGAAACCGTATTCCTCCAGCGCTTCGCGTGCTCGTCGCCGGCCATCTTCATCAGAGTCATGAGAGTCCAGCGCCTTCACCAGCGACGCTTCGATCGCGCGCCGATCGTCAGCGACCCGAGATGCCATTACGTCCATGCGATGCGGTTTGCCGAGGACCAGCTTGCCCACTTCCTGATCGACGCGATACGCGCCATAGGCAGACGCCTCAGATTCGATCGGCTGTGGCTTGTCTAGCTTTTCCCATAGCTGGGGTGCCTCCGGTAATTGGACCAGACTTTCGTTCGAGAGTGTATCCTGTGGCCGCTCAGAAGGAGTAACGGACGCATTTTGCGAACGAGACGTCTTTCTGATTGGCCTGGCAGTCTCGATCTCGCGCGCTTTTTGCTCGGCGCGGACTTTCTTGAAGACCAACAGCCCAGTCAACAGCAACACCAGGAAGATGGTGACACCGTAGGTCGAGAAGATCGAAGAACCCCAGTTGTCCGAGGACGAATCCGCACTCTGCGCGCACGCAGTGCCGGCTGCGCACAAAATTGCAAGCAGGCAAATGATACCAGCGAACAGCGCTCGCGCTGCCCTTTGCAGCCCGAAGACTGAATTCTGATTTGGCATGACTCTCACCATGTGTTCGAAGATGTGAATGCCAGTAGGTTGGTCGGATAGGCCGAGTCAGCTTCGCAAGAAGCCACGCGGAGCTAGCTTCCGTCCCGGTCTTGGTTATCTGGCATTACCCCTTTCTTCTCGAGGAGAGAAAGGGGCGGGTTCGGTGTGTCGCGCGCTGCGAAGCAATGCGCGGTCACCTAGGACTATAGCAGGGCGAAAGGAGTCAACTCAAGCCTAAAGTTAGCAAAATGAGGGGGATTGGCGAGCTTCGGACCCAGCTGGCGAGCCGAACCGCAGCCGGCGAGTTCCGGCGGTTTTCCGCAAAACTCGGTGCGATTCGGGCACAAAACGAGGTGGAGGCAGTTGGCCTCTACGGTTTGGTCGGGCTGGGGGTCAACTTGGCGCGGAGCCGGGCTTCGTATCCCGGCAGGGTTGCCGCGAACTGTGGCGACGTTCCGGGCTTCTTGCTCAATTCCCGAAAGAAGGCCAGCCCGCGCTCGTCACCAAGCGCCACCAGAGCCTCGGCCAGGACCGAGGGATTAAAGTTCCGACGCTCGATGCTCTCTGTCAGCGCACCGCTGATCAATGGGAATGTGCGCGGATCATCCTTTCCGGTCGCGCCTAACAAACCGACCGCGGCGGCACGAACGCCGGTGGGATTCTCAGAAGCAAAATACTTGAAGCCGAGATCCAGGGCACGCTTGTCACCGAGAGCGGCCAGCCCGCTCAAAGCGGAGGCGCGAATCGTGTCGCGCCACGAAGACGCGGCGATTAATTTCATCAAGGAATCGTAAGCCGTTGGGCTCTTCGTTTGACCCAACGCTGCGGCCGCAGCTCGGATCACGGCATAGCTCTGATCGTGGAGCAGTTGCTGATACGTATCCGCAAGGGTCGCATCCTTCGTTGTGGCCAGCGACTTGACTGCCTGCGCGCGCACTCGCGCGTTCGCATCTTTGGTCGCCGTCAGCAAAGCATCTTTCGCGTCCTTCGAACCATTCAGTGCGGTCGCTGCGTCGAGTCGCGCGCCCCAAAAGTGATCCTTTGTTGCCGCATTCCTGATTGCGTTCGTGATCGACTGGCGGTCAGCAGTCGTGGTCTTGTCGTCTCTCATTCGCGTCGACAACTGTTGCAGGGCCCAGATGCGTCCCAGCACATCCTGGTCGTTCGCGAGTTGATACATCAATTGCCCATCCGTTTTGCTGAACAGCAGTTCCTTGATCAGCGCATCCTGGTAATCAAAGTTAACCAGCAAAGGCTCCGCGTCGACCGCGAACTTAAATGTCTGTTCTTCCTTCGCTTCGATGCGCACGCGTTCGATGCGCGTGCTGTTGGCGGTGCCGATCTCGATGTCCACGGGAGTTTGAAAGAGGGCGACCTGCGGATACTGAGATTCAGGGTCGGGACGCTGTTCCTGCCGCACCTTCAAGGTCAGTGACTTGTTCGCCGCGTCATAGTCCTGCGTGACGCGAAAGACGGGGTGGCCCATTTTGTAAAGCCACTCTTCAAAGAACCAATCCATCGGCTGGCCGGTTGTTTCTTCGATCGCAATCCGAAACTGTTCGGTCTCGACCGGTTGGTGCGCATACTTCGTCAGGTAATGATTGATCGAGCGCCACCAGTTGTCCTCACCCAGAAACGTGCGCAGCATGTGCAACACGGCGCCGCCGCGCGGATACGCGTACGTGTCGAATACCGCATCGGGATTGGCGTAGTTTTTGGTTACGATAGGCCGTCGCTGTTCGCGGCTCCAGGCCTGATAGTACTGGTCCTGATTTCCTTTCACGTCGAGATAAAGAAAGTCGTCGTGGCCCAGGCGATGTTCATCCCACATCGCTTGAAAATACGTCGCGAAACTTTCATTGAGCCAGATGTCCGACCAACTGCGACAGGTCAGGTAATCGCCGAACCACTGGTGGGCCAGTTCGTGTGATTGCAAGCCGTCGGTGTCGGAATCAAGTTCTGTACGCGCGTCGTGAATCATGTTGTCGGTCTGGGTGGTGGCGCTGATGTTCTCCATCCCGCCGCCGAAATCGCGCACCGTGGTTTGCGCGTATTTTGCGTACGGATACTTCACACCGGTTTTTTCAGAAAAGAACTTAACCATCTCCGGCAGGCGCGCGGCGGTAACTTTTCCTTCTTCAACTTCATTTCGATACACGTTGGTCATGATCGGAATGCCGGCGTAGTCACCGGTGACCGGCACAAACTCGCCGACGATGATTGACGTGAGATAGGTCGCGTGTGGGTCGTCGATCTTCCAATCGTAAGTACGGGTGCCGTCCTGGTTCTCTTTCACTGAAATCAGCTTGCCGTTCGAAATCACGCTGAGTGGTTTCTCGACGGTCGCGATGATCTCCGAAGTAAGGAAGTCGTTGGGATGATCGAAACAGGGAAACCACTGGTGATTCGTCTCGGCTTCTCCCTGCGACCAGACCTGACGCGGCCGCGTCGGATCGCCCGCGCGCGGTTTGATGAAATTCAAACCACCCCCGCCCAGGCCACTTCCCGCCGGCGGTTTGTTCGTGTGATAGGAAATCACCAGCTTCAGTTCTTCTTTGGGCTGGTAAGCGCGATCCAGGAACACCGAGAGTTTTTCACCCTGAGCGTTGTATTCAAACTTGAGCGGCGTGCCCGCTGCCAGCGCCGCGCCCGACACGGTCATGAACGCAGCGTCAAGATCCACCCGGCGCAAATCCTTCACGGTCGGCGCCAGAGTGATCGTCGCGGTTCCGATGGCTTGTTCTTTCTCCCAATCGAAACGCAAATCGAGCTTGAGGTTGCGTTGATCATAGTCGTGCGCTGGGATGTATTGCGGCGGCGGAAAAGGACGTTGCGCGCGCCGTGCCTGCGGCGTCGGTGAAGCCGCCGGCTGCGCTTGTCCAAATGCCGCGGTGGCGGCAAGGCTCGACAACGCGACCGCGAGAAAACACTTCTTCGCGGCTCGCGTGAATTCGAAACGTGCTTGCATGGCAGTCTCCGGGATTTATTTTGCGTTCGACGAAAAGCGGAGCAGGGATTCTGGCACCACGCTTAGCCAAAGACAAGTTGCTGGCTTGCCGCCTAGAAATGTGATATTAAGCCATACGTTCTGAGGCGATGTCTTCCATCCGCTGTCGCCAGCTAAAAAGCCAAGCGTTATTCCATTAGGACTTAGAATAGAAATGCCCCTTTCGGAAACGTGTTCATCCTGTGGCAACGAGGTTCCGCAACCTAGCCAGCACTGTCCTCATTGCGGCCAGCCAGGTCGCTTCTGGAATGTGCTTGAAGCCGACAAACCAGATGAGCGCGCAGCATTGAACCGTCGTTATCAAGCAGCAAGAACAGATGCGTTTGCTCGCAACTCCGACGCCGTTCTTCAGGATTTTGAGAACGCGCTTGCCGGTTCTAAGGCTGTCATTACCCGTTTTCAAAGCGAGGTGTTTCGGCTTGCTAGGAGCACGCGGCAAACTTACGGCACTTACTACCAACTAGTTGAGGCAGGATTACAACTTCCTGACGGTGACGAATGGGCTGTGTTGCGAGAGCTTGCTGACACCGTTCTCTTCCCGAGCTACAAGGAGCAGATGAGGTTCGGAGCCCTCTCACTTGACGGCCGCGGGTTGCCCAACTACGGGGAGTGCTCGATCGTATTGCGTGAGAAAATGATCGCCGACCGAACTTCCGTGTTTGAAGAGAATTCCGCTCTGTTCGTTGAGCGCCACGATATCAAGATATCGAGGAAACTCAACCTTCCCAAAGGCTATCGAGCGGCCTGGGCCGAGCGGGCCAGACTCGGCGTGGCTAAACTCCACGGAAGGATTGACTCGACCACTACTCCTGATAAATACTCAGGAATACTCCTGAGGGCAGGGGCGACGTCGGAAGACGACGACTTCATTGAGGTGCATATTTTTGGACCAATGACGGTCCTTACCATGGAGCGGGTTATCGTAATAGCTCCGCGGGCCTCCAAGCGCGCAACCATCACTCGAGCTATTAAATCTAAGCTAGCGAAGCACAACGTTCAGGTGAATTGATGAATGCGGTGATCTCAGGAACTGCCGGAACGGCGCTCTTAGTCGATGGAGAGTCTCTGATGTCTTTCCACGTTGACGACCCGTCCACGCTGGTTGAGCGACAGCAATCGGATTTGCCGTATCTGTTTGGCGAAGGACGAGATCTGCGCATCATCGAGAATGCAGATACTGAGTCCATCGCCACGGAACTCAAGTCCGAAACAGATCTCGCTCTCGCGCTGGATCTTACTTTGATCTCCCTCGACGAGGAGCTTGAAGAAGATATTCGGAAGGACGCGCTTCAGGACCTTGATGAATTGTTGGTTGACGACCATTTGGTCGTGCGACTGGAAAACATCCTCTACGCGCGTCCGCTGCCCGAAGATGGAGACTTAGTCGGGGCCCGGAAGTTTTGCGCTGACAGTGATCCAGCAAACGCTCCGAGTTTTCTGCAACGGCTTGAAGAACGTCAATCTGTCATCGCAGAAGTCAGCGCAGCTTGGGACGCTATTCCGACGAAAGTGCTTGGCAGCCGAGATAATCACATAGAGTTCCAACAGGTGGCGGTTCGAGAAGGCCTCTTCCGTTCGTTCGTCTTAGTGCTCGCGAAACCGCATCAGTCACGAATGCGGGAGCAGACGGAGACTCAGGCAAACCTTACGACTTTTTTCTTGAATTCTAGCCTCAATCCTTCGGTGAAAGGGTTACGCAATCACCGCCAGGTTATGCAGTCGTGGATCAACTCGTTCCGTGTTCGCGGTGAGGCCCCATCCATCAAGCATGAGATTGAGGAAGAAGAAATAGAGGCTGCACCAAGAAGAAGACATGGCCGACGAATAGACATCGATCGCCAAGCCGTACTTAGGGAAGTTAATGAGAAGAAGGAAATTATCTTAGGGGCCATGAAGCGTCGTGATCTCGGCCTCCTTCGTCACCTTGTAGATGATCTTGTCGGTTATCAACTCAGTAGCGGGGAGAACCAACATCTCGCGAAATCGTTGTGCGATCTCGCGATGGAAGCCAAAGAATTAGGAATGTTTTCTCTTCAACTAGAGCTAACAGAGCGAAGTATTGGCATAGCTGCGGACGATGGCTGGTCGTGGGCCCAACATGCTGACGCGCTGCTCAACGTGCAGAGACTTGATGATGCCCTGCGTGCTTACGAACAGGCGGACGCATTTGGAGCCGGGGCCGTCGCGCAGACTGGCCGGGCAGAAGTGCTGAAGGCGCAAGGACAATTCGACTTAGCTCTGACGGCCTTCGATGAAGTGATCAAGCAGCATCCAGAGAATGTATTTGCGCAGACTGGCCGGGCTGAAGTGCTGAAGGCGCAAGGACAATTCGACTTAGCTCTGACGGCCTTCGATGAAGTGATCAAGCAGCATCCAGAGAATGTGGTTGCGCAGACTGGCCGGGCAGAAGTGCTGAAGGCGCAAGGACAATTCGACTTAGCTCTGACGGCCTTCGATGAAGTGATCAAGCAGCATCCAGAGAATGTGGTTGCGAAGAATGGCCGGGCAGAAGTGCTGAAGGCGCAAGGACAATTCGACTTAGCTCTGACGGCCTTCGACGAAGTGATCAAGCAGCATCCAAGGGATGCGGTTGCGAAGACTGGCCGGGCAGAAGTGCTGAAGGCGCAAGGACAATTCGACTTAGCTCTGACGGCCTTCGATGAAGTGATCGAGCAGCATCCAAGGGATGCGGTTGCGAAGACTGGCCGGGCAGAAGTGCTGAAGGCTCTGGGTGAACTCGAACCTGCGCTGACTGCCTACAACGAAATCAGTGTTCGTTTCCCTGACGATGCCGTAGCGAGGAATGGACGGAGTTGCATCCTTGCAGTTTTAGGTCGTTATGAAGAAGCGCTTGAAAAACTGCCAGATAAGAATCCTGTTGGCTTGCAAGATTGGATTGGTCTTCATATTCGCGGCATGATCCTTATGCGATCAGGACGTATGGACGAGGCAGCTCAGATATTTCAGCGCGGTGTAGCTGACAACCCCTTTCCTTCGAGCGCCGCATATTTTCAGACAGCACTTACGGTGGCATTGATTCGACAGGAGGAGTATGAGGAAGCCAGCCGCGTGTTAAGTGATATTAAAGCGCCTAACCTGCAACCTCAGATCGATGTCCTTCGACTGCATATCTCTGGTGAAAAGGAACAATTCGAAGAAGCCAATGCGGCTTTTCACGATCTAACACCGAAGCCTTGGTCAATTTCAGATCAACTTCTTGACGAATTGCATCGGCGCTACATACTGAAAGCACCACCTAAGCGAAGCAACGAGTGGGTTTTTGATCAGGAAGTAGGAAGCCTTCTGCTTGTCGCGAACCAGCAGGCCTCAATCTTATCATACGCGAACTGACTCGGTCTCACCGCGGGAGAGAGATTTCGCTTATGGTTCTCTAACGTGTCAGCCGCGCGCGTTCCGCTTCGGTCCAATCGCAGAGTGCCTTTACGTCGGCGGGCGTGGGCTTTGAACCGGGATGAAGCGGCGTGTAGGTGCTCAGTGGCATGCCGCCGTCCGACACTTCATCACATATCTGCTGCAACTTCTTGCTTTGACGATCACGATCGAGTTTGCCCCATTCCGAAAAGTTCAGAAGCGGCCGCGCTTCGTTAACGTGGTTGACGATAAACCAGGACACGGGCGCAACATTCGTGTACCAGGGCCACACGGTCTTGTTTGAATGACAATCGCGGCAGGAACGGTCGAGAATTGCTGCGACCGGCGGCGTCATCTGCGTGCGCGCAAAAATTGTCTGCGATTCATCGACGGCGGGATTCGTTCGGGCCGGCCGCACGAATTGAATCGCCAGAAACAAAACAACCAGGGTGATAACCAACCACTTCGCGATTCGCTTCAACATCATCGTCGCCCTGACTCCCGATTCAGATCACTCACTTGCTGAGAATGATCATCACGTCGTTATCTTCCAGATTCGCGACCACGATATCGGCTTTGCCGTCACCGTTTAAATCGCCCAGCGCCACGCATTCAGGATGATGACCAACGGCGAAAGGCGATCCCGGCGCGGGCCGCAACCCGTCTTTTCCGCCGAGCAGCAGCGTGATGTTGTTGCCGCCCATGTTCGCGCTGGCCACGTCTGAGAAGCCATCGCCGTTCGTGTCCCCGACGGCGACGCCAACTGGTAGTTTTCCAGACTTAAAGGGAGAGCCGGGCGCTTGCTTGAAGGTTCCATCACCATTGCCAAGCAGAATTGTGATCGCATCGTCGCTTGGGTCCGTGCCCTGACCAGAGAAGTTAACGACCGCCAGGTCGGGTTTCCCATCACCATTTACATCGCCAATCGCGACGCCGAACGGGTGACGATTCGCTTTGAAGGGAGATCCCGGCGGTTGTGAAAAGCCACCTTTGCCATCGCCAAGCAGTACGGTCACATCGCCACTTTCAAAGTTCGTAGTGATAACGTCCGCGAATCCGTCTTTATTAACATCGGCCGCGCGCACCCTCTGATAAGGCATCTGGCCGACGGCAAACGAAACTCCGGGAGACGCAAAGTTTCCTTTCCCGTCGCCAAACACGACGGTCACTCGATTGTTTCCCCAATCGTCAATCACAAAATCCAGATTGTGGTCACCGTTGAAATCCCCGAAGGCAATGCCGTGCGGATGAGGGCGGCTGTTGACAGTGAATGGAGACTTCGGCGCTGGTGCAAAC